>Ga0351869_1368_pt1 | contig 8364 bp, 6 predicted proteins | sample TotcelFGM3001M10_FD_206776 | JGI IMG/M metagenome (GOLD analysis project Ga0351869, IMG submission 206776) | Enriched cells from coal bed in the Powder River Basin, Montana, United States - Total cells FGM rep2 HSBNCT.FGM.300.1.M10 ... | reverse complement strand
TGTTGTCGAGCCAGGGCTTGTCCTTGGCGGCTTCGAGCTGCTCGATCGCATAAGATATACGTCGCACGATATGAGAATTGCGTGTCCTCGTCTTGTTGCGCACGAGTCGATCTCCAAATGCGACGGCCAGCGACCGAGGCCGCTCGAAGCGTTCGAGTCGCTGTGAAATCCTTTGTCGTGTCGAAACTGTTTTGGACCTCGGAGGTGTTTCCAATGGATGGAAGGGCGCGCCTCGGGGCCGAAATCTCGTGATGGACCGGCGATCCGATCCGGCAATATAAACAGCAAAGCGCGACGAAGGCGACTGGGCACCCGGGCCGCCGCGGAAATTTCGACAAAACTGAAACGCGAGTCCCTCCCTGGGTCCAGCGGCTCGGATGAAATTTCGGACTGCTTGCCACCCCGTTCACATCCGAACCTCGTTCTGCAGGCGTCCGCCGTCGCACCTTCGCCGTCCGCTGGCGCCGCCGCGAGACATGACCGAGGATGCGCGACGCGTCCCCCGATCTCTGCAAAAGGCTCCAGAGCGTGATCCGCGCAAGCGGACACCGGTTGCGCGATAAAGATCACGCTCAATCAAAGATCTAGAGCGCATGTCCGATTCAGTCTGAACGGACTGCGCTCTAGGTGGCGCCCGCCATCCGGATGGACCAGCTTTCGGGAATTTTCATGCCGAGGGTATCGAGGCGCTCGAGCTCGGGCTCGATGTATTTTCGTGAGGCTTCCAAAAACGGCTGTGGCATCTCCAGCGCCGCAGACGGGTTGTGAACTTTCTGAAATTCCTTCTGGTTGTATTGGTGGTGCGACACATCGAGAAAGGTCTCGATTTTTCCGAGCTCGCCGAGCGGATCGGTTCTGAAGTCGTCGAAAAAACATATCAAGAGTTGTTCGTCCGAGAGATGCCGACGCATTCTCGAAATATGATTCGAATATCGTCCATGATTAACAATATCCTGCGTTTCGAAATATTTATTGTACTCGTCGACCGTCCAGGAGCCCAGGGCTGCGGGAATCTTGTTGACGGTGGAGTGAAATTTCGTGTGACTCCACAAGCGTCCGAGTGGATCACGCAAAGTATAGACGACCTTCGTGTTTTTGGACGTTGCTAGAATATGCTGCCATGCCTTATCGTCCAGCGTGCAAATCATATTGCTATATTCAGCACAATATTTTTTACCATTACGTTCATTGAACAAGTTCTGGAACCAATTATCGTCGATCGGATCATTTAAAAAGGCCGCGAACCAGCGCAGGTTCCCGAGGACGTCTTGGCGATTGCTGTTTTGGTTGATCCATTGAACATATGACTTGAGCTTCCAGACCCGAGTATTGAAGTCGAGAAAGCAAATATTCGTATGAATATGAGAAAAATAATGAATTTCTTTGACAGGGGTCGAGAAAATATCAGGATGTGGCTCGAGTTGCTTGAACAGCCAGCTCGTTCCAGCTTTCATGGCACCGGCGCTCAAAAATAGGTTATCTATCATATCGTGTGTTCCGATCTCGTCGCTTGCCGGACTCCGAGACGTCGAGAGCACGGCGAGGTCAGTTGCGTCCCGGTTGTCGCCCTCGAGACCGATCCTGTCGGACCCCGTCGCCGAGGGAGGTTTTTCTTCTCTGGGCGTCGGGATTCGATCCACACAGGTCCGAATCGCCAGTTGTGAAGGGAATAATTTTCTTTCGGATTTTGATTTTCGTCAAATGGTCTGGTTATAGGCGCCGACCTCGGGGTTTTCGCGCAAGACCGCGTCGACCGCCGCGAACATCTCTCTCATGCGCGTTTCCGACACCGGGCTCTCGACGACGACGACGAGCTCCGGCTTGTTCGAGGAGGCCCGCACCAGGCCCCAGGTGCCGTCCTCGGCCGTCACGCGTACGCCGTTGACGGTGACGAGATCGCGAATCTTCTGCCCCGTGAAGGGCTCGCCCTTGGCCTGCATCGCGGTGAAGCGCGCGACGACCTTGTCGACGACGGCATATTTTTTCTCGTCGTCGCAATGGGGCGACATGGTCGGAGAGCCCCAGGTCTTGGGCAGCGCCTCGTAGAGTTCCGACATGGATTTCGTCGGGTTGCGGTCGAGCATCTCGACCACGTGGATCGCGGTGAGGATCCCGTCGTCGTAGCCGCGCCCGATCGGGGCATTGAAGAAGAAATGCCCGGATTTCTCGAACCCGGCGAGCGCCTTCAGGTCGGTCACGCGGCGCTTGATGTAGGAGTGTCCGGTCTTCCAATAATCCGTCTTGACGCCGCGTGAGAGCAGCTCGGGATCGGTCGCGAAGAGTCCGGTCGATTTCACGTCCACCACGAAGGTCGGGTTCGGGTGGAGCTTGGCGAGGTCGCGGGCGAGCATCACGCCGATCTTGTCGGCGAAAATTTCCTCTCCGCGATTGTCGACGACGCCACAGCGATCGCCGTCGCCGTCGAAGCCGAGGCCGACATCGGCGCCGGACTCGCGGACTTTCGCCGCCATCGCATGCAGCATCTTCATGTCTTCGGGGTTCGGATTATAGTGCGGGAAGGTGAAGTCGAGATTCGTGTCGAGCGGGACGACTTCGCAGCCGAGCTTCTCGAGAACCCGTGGCGCAAACGCGCCCGCGGTCCCGTTGCCGCAAGCCGCGACCACTTTCAGCTTGCGGGTGATCTTCGGACGGTCGGTGAGATCGGCGATGTAGCGGGCGGGAAAGTCCTCGACGAAGCGATAGGAGCCCCCCTCGGCATAGCGGAATTTTCCGTCGAGCACGATCTCCTTCAAGCGTCCGATCTCGTCGGGGCCGAAGGTGACGGGCCTTTGGGCGCCCATTTTGACGCCGGTCCAGCCATTGTCGTTGTGCGAGGCCGTCACCATGGCGACCGCGGGCACATCGAGCGCGAACTGCGCGAAATAGGCCATCGGTGACAGCGCGAGACCGATGTCGTGAACCTTGATTCCCGCCGCCATCAGGCCGGTGACGAGCGCATATTTGATCGAGGCCGAATAGGCGCGAAAATCATGGCCGGTGACGAGCTCCGGCGCGACGCCCATGTCATGGATGAGCGTGCCGAGGCCGAGCCCCAAGGCCTGCACGCCCATCAGGTTGATTTCCTTCTCGAACAGCCAACGCGCATCATATTCGCGAAAGCCCGTCGGCTTCACCATCGGGCAGGTCTCGTAGGCGAAAGTATTCATTTCCAGCTGCGGCACGGGTTTCGGGAACATGAATGGTCCTTTGCTTTGGTTGGTGATCGGCTGGTTCGGGGGGCTGATTGAAGGCACGAATAATGAAAATCCTGTGACAAATGAATCTTTGTATATAGTACAATATATATTATCCTATTCGACATAGTTAACCTGCATATTATCAAATATATATCTATATATCGATTATACATGTGTGTATAATGTTAAGTCAGCATAACAGTTTTGTCGGCTATGAATTTAATTGATATGACTTTGCCGCGTCAGCTGCTATCATAAATGCTACAAAACCAAGAAAATCACATGGTACAAAAAATGATACCTGGCGCGAGACGGCGTTCCTCGTATCTCTATTGTGAGCGCCGATATTTGTTCGAGCAAGATACGAGCGTTGGACGTCAAGTCCGGCGCTATACTCGTGGCAACGAGTCTCGGAATGTCGGCGGTGGAGGGGCAGGCACCGGGTGTGTCTTCGCAGAAATGATTCCAGACCGTCGCGCATCGCCAGGCCGAAGTATTTCCTCGGGCCGGACCATCGGCTTTCGCAGCCACGACTTCGAAGCGGTGTGAAATCACGTCGCGGGAATCGGCGAAGACCACAATTCGAGGCGGGTCCCATGCGCTACCTCACCTATGACAAGCAAACCTATGATAATCCGAACCCTTTGGCGCGTTTCGCGCATCGCAGCCGGTACCAGCATGCTTTGTCCCTCGCGCTCGATTTGGCCGGCCCGCGTGCGACAATTGTCGATTACGGTGCCGGATTGGGGGACTTTCTGCATCGGCTCGCGGTCGCCAAGCCCGACTCGAGGCTGATTGGAATCGAACCCAATGGACCGCTCGCCTATCCGGAGCTCGAGACGCGCGCCTGCATGGAAGAGTTCGAGGACGAGAGCGTCGATTGCTTATGTGCCTTCGAAGTGCTGGAGCACCTCGATTCCGTGCAAATCGAGAACTTTATCGAGCAGGCCCGCCGAATCTGCAAGACCAATGCTCGGGTTCTGATCTCCGTGCCGATCATGAGGGGCCTCGCGCTTCCCGTCAAAGAAGCGAGTCGATCGCTCTTGTATCGCTGTTTCAGCGATCATTCGCTCGGTGAGCTGATCCGGGGCACGCTCGCTCTCGAGGTCGAGCGCACGGATCGATTGCTCTATTCCCACAAGGGATTCGACCATCTGGCGCTGTTCCGGCGCTTTGCCAGGGACTTTCGGAACCTTCGTCGGTTCCATAGCCCGATGCCGGGACTTCCATGGTGGTGCAACTCGCAAGCTTTTTTCGTCTTCTCACGAAAGTAGAGTGTCCTCGCGACACGCGCGACGGCGCATCCGGGAGTTTGCGCACAACGCTCTCCTCCCCCCTTTTTGTCTCGTGCGAGCCTGTGCTAGTATCCGCGTGGCGCCGGGCAAAGGATCGGCTATTTGTGAATTAGATCAAGGTCATGTACAGCACAGTCACGCGCGACATCCAAATCACCGTCCTGCCGGAATTCGTGCCGGAACGTTCCGACGCGGACGAATCCACGTATTTCTGGGCCTATACGGTAGAGATCGCCAACCAGGGCAACCTTACCGTGCAGCTCACCGCACGGCATTGGAAGATGACCGACGCCAATGGCAGGCTCGAGGAGGTGCAAGGCCCGGGGGTCGTCGGCGAGCAGCCGATCCTGAAACCCGGCGAGACGTTCCGCTATACGTCCGGCACGAACATGACGACCCCCTCGGGCATCATGACCGGGACCTATCGTATGGTGAACGAGATGGGCGACGTCTTCGACGCCGAGATTCCTGTCTTTTCCCTCGATTCGCCTTATGCGCGCCGAGTCCTGAACTGATTTGCGTGCACGTCCTCGGCTCGGCGCAGGCGCGCGAGAAGGGTGCCCATGACCTCGGCCGCCGAAACCTGTGATCCGAGGCTCGAGGCGACACTCGAGATTCTCGCCCGCCTGATCTCCTTCGATACCGAAAGCTCGAAGTCGAACCTCGGTCTCGTCGCCGATGTCGAGGCCTATTTGCGCTCGCTCGGTGTCGCCCATGTCAGGATTCCGAATCCGGACGGGACGAAAGCGGCGCTTTTCGTCAGCATCGGCCCCGCGCATGACGGCGGGGTGGTTCTCTCCGGTCATACCGACGTGGTCCCTGTCGCGGGTCAAGCCTGGACCAGCGATCCTTTCACCTTGCGCCGGGACGCGGGCAGGGTCTTCGGCCGCGGGACATGCGACATGAAAGGGTTCGACGCGATCTGTCTCGCGATGGTCCCCGAGTTCCTGCGCGCGAACCTTACCCGCCCGATCCACATCCTGCTGAGCTATGACGAGGAGACGACCTGCACCGGTCCGCTCGATGCGATCGCCCGCTTCGGCATCGATCTTCCGCGCCCCGCCGCCGTCCTCATCGGCGAGCCGACCTCGATGCAGGTCGTCGATGCGCACAAGAGCGTCGCGACCTATCGCACCATCGTGCATGGCCACGAGGCGCATTCCTCGAAGCCGTATCTCGGCGCGAGCGCGATCGAGGCCGCCTGCGAGCTCGTCACCGAGCTTTATCGCTTCGCCGACGAGCTCGTCGCGGAAGGCGATCCTAGCGGCCGGTTCGACCCGCCTTTCTCGACTGTCCATGTCGGCGTGATCAACGGGGGAACCGCCCGCAACATCCTGGCCAAGGAATGCGGTTTCCTGTGGGAGTTTCGCAGCCTTCCGGGTGTGCCGCAATCGCGCGCGCGCCTGCGGCTCGAGGATTACGCGGCCCGCGTCGTGACCCCGAAGCTCACCCGTTATGCGAAGGACGCCTCCATCGAGACGCTGACGGAGGTCGAGGTTCCGGGGCTGCGGCCACAGGCCGGGTCTGCGGCCGAGTCGCTGGCGATGAAGCTCGCGCAGTCGAACCATACGATCACGGTGCCTTTCGCGACCGAGGCGGGCCGGTTCCAGGCCGCTGACGTGCCGACGATCGTTTGTGGTCCGGGCTCGATCGATCAAGCGCATCAGCCCGATGAATATCTCGAGATTTCGCAGATCGAGGCGGGGATCGGCTTCATGCGACGGCTCGCCGCCGAGCTGAGTTGAACCCGATGTGAGCTATGCTGGTCGAATTTACGATATCGGGCCGCCCCGGACGGCTCGAAGACCATGTGAAATCATCGAGCCATGGACGGTCGAGGACCGCCCGTCCGGGCAGGGCCGCCCGGCATCCTCCGCACGCGAGACCCTACAAGGACGCGAGGAAATTCACGAGGTCCGCTTTCTGTCGCGCGTCGAGCGTGAACGTGAACCGACGAGAGTAGAAATCGACCAAATCGCCGAGGGTCGCCGCCGAGCCGTTGTGAAAATATGGCGCGCGCGCGGCCAATCCGCGTATGCCCGGGCTCTTGAAGCGGCCGATGTCGGCACATTGGCCGGTGATCAAAGCGCGGCCTGGGTCGGTTACCTTGAAAACCAGCTTGGCGAGTGGACCCTTTGTGCAGGTCAAGGTGAAGACCGGCAATCCGGTAATGTCGAGGTTAGGGACATTGGCCGAATCGGACGTGCCGATATTTCGAAATTCATCGACTGAACGACTGCCCACTCCGGGCGTATTGTGACAGGTTCCGCAAAATCCACTGTTGAAGATCGCCTCACCACGCGCAATCGACCGACGTTGCTGCGTTTGGCTGTCCTCTCCGAGAAGCCCTGCCCAGGGCTTGTAGAGCTCGAATATGTCCGGGTTGAACTTGGCGTTCCTGGTATCCAGCCCATCCGGGTCGTTCATTCCGATATAGAATTTGGATTGCTGCAGGGACAAAGCCACCGGACCGCCGGCTGCATTCTCGGCGGTGAGCCTGTGGGCGCGATTGTCGAAAATCTGGGCGGAGAAAAGTCCCTTCTCGAAAGCGACGATTTGCGCTTTTCGACCGGCATCCGGAGCGGCATTGGCCTGTGCGTGGATCAGGGTCGCGTTGACCGCTTGGCTTTCGAGTGTGGGCTCACGTCCGTCCCACATGATATTGGCGACGAATCCCAAATTTGCCGCCGGCAGCGGTCGCCGATAGACCGAGACGATTCCTGTCGTCGGACTGGTCAGACCCGTGGCCGGCGTGGTCGTGCATTTATAGGGATCGACCACCGAAGTGACCTCGAATTGCAAATCCGCGGCTGGCGGAAGCGGCAATCCGATGCGGATCAAGCCCTTCTCCATCAAGAGCTTGTAGGCTTTTCGCTTGTCCGCGAGCGTGGTGACCGGATCGCTCGGGCACGCCGCACCGTCGATGGACCGAAACAGCGGGTCGGTTCCGAAACTGGACTCGAACCTGGCCTTGGCCCCCGCGGCGCCGAGGCCCCAGCCATCTTGTGGCTGATGGCACGTGAAGCAGGTCCGCCCGTTGGTTCCGAGATCCTTGAAGAATGAATTATTGGGCGTAAAGGTGGCGCCCGAGGGCTGGTAGGTCGCTATGACGCCTTCGGCGTCCAAATCGAACTGATACTTGAAGATAACCCTCGGCGCACGTTGCGCTCTATTGTCGAAGGGTGTGACTTTCCGCATCCTTTGCACATGGTCGATCGCACCTTGCATCCAATCCCGTATGGGCTGGTCTCGGTCTTGTGCTGACGCTGGATGATATAGATCGATAATCAGAACGCAGATCGCGAGCAGCGCGATGGCACACCTGCATTGCATGCGACAATATCCCCTCTACAAAGCGCTCGGTATCTCTTAAAGCTCTCTTAATATAACCCATGGTACGGTAACAAGGCTATCTTACCAAATTTTTTGTTGTCGATAACACAAATATGAATAGTACTCGAGTTAATACGTATTATGAATAGCCTGCTGAAGCGCGCCGCGATGGCGGGCCTCGACCGAGTTCGTCGGCGGGCTCGCACGGCTGTGCCCCGCGCGAGGGGCGGTCCCCGGGGGACAAGGGCCTTGAAGCGGAGGACCGATCGCTTTATCGCGACGAATAGGCGGCACATGCAATGTCGTGGCGCGGACCTGGGCGAGACATGGTTGCGATCAAGACTCGAGACGCCGAGCGCTTCCTCGCCAAGCTGCCGGAGCACATCTTTCTCTATCTCGTGTTCGGGACCGACGCGGGGCTCGTCGCCGAGCGGGCGCGGCTGATCCTCTCGCGGGCGGTGGAGGATCCGAAAGATCCGTTCCAGCTGCTTCGCATATCCGGTGATGATCTCGCCGCGGACCCTCTGCGGCTCGCCGAC
>Ga0351869_1313_pt1 | contig 8393 bp, 8 predicted proteins | sample TotcelFGM3001M10_FD_206776 | JGI IMG/M metagenome (GOLD analysis project Ga0351869, IMG submission 206776) | Enriched cells from coal bed in the Powder River Basin, Montana, United States - Total cells FGM rep2 HSBNCT.FGM.300.1.M10 ... | reverse complement strand
AGCGGGCCGCTGCCGCCAGGTCCCGGCTGGTTCGCACCAGTTGCTGGACGTCCGCCGCCGATGCCTGCGTTTCGCCGGACAACGTGTCCAGCCGTCGCGCGATCCGTTGCGGCGCCGCGGCGACCGCCCGGTCGTCTTGGTCGACAATCCACACCGGAATCCGATGCCGGACCACGGCCGCCGCAATCGCAGTCCCCATGACGCCGGCGCCGACGATGCCGACCGTCGCCGGCGCACCGATGCCGTTGGCCCCGTACTGCGATTCGGCCCACCGCCGTTCGGCTGTCATCAGACGCTGAATGTGTTCGGCGGCCGCTTCGGGCGCGGCCGGCGCATGAATCAGCGACGGTTCCAGACGGCAATCCATTTCATGACCTCCGTGAACGTGCCTTACCATCCGGGTCCCCGAGTTTGGCAATCAGTTCCGGCACGGTTTCGTAAATATCCGCGACCAATCCGTAATCGGCAGCCGTGAAAACCGGCGCATCCGGGTCGCGGTTTATGGCCACGACACATTTGGCGCTCTTCATGCCGGCCAGGTGCTGGACGGTACCGGACAGTCCCAAGGCGATGTACAGGTCTGGGGCGACAATTTTGCCTGTCTGGCCCACCTGCGAGTCGCTGGGAGCGATGCCCGCATCGACCAGCGGCCGAGTGCTGCCGGTGGCGCCGCCGAGCGAGTCCGCCAAGCCGCCCACCAGTCGCTCGAAATCCTCGACGCTCTGCACGGCACGCCCCCCGCTGACAATGACTCGCGCGTCGCTGACATCCGGCCGTGCGGTACGCTGGGATACCCGTCCCACATACTCCATCTGCTGGGGCAAATCGGCCTCGTTAACGTCCAACCGGGTGATTTCCGCCGCTGTCGAACCGGGCTCCGCCGGGGGATAGGCGGAAGGCTGAACCGTGATGATTTGCGGGGCGCCGCACAATTCGACCGTCGCCAACACCGCCCCGGCGTACATCGGCCGCTGCAAGTAGAAACGCCCCTCGTGGAACTCGTGAGCCACCACGTCGCCGGCCATCGCGCCGCCTAGCAGCCCGGCGGCGCGAGTCACGATGTCCTTGGCCCAGGTGCCGGCCGCGGCCACCAGCAAGTCGGCCTGGCAGTGGCGGACCGCCGCCGCGATCAGGTGTGCGAATCGGTCGGCCAACGGATGAAGCAAAGCCGGGTTGTCGGCAACCAGGACGGGCGCAAAGGCAGCAGCGTCGGCCGCCGGCATGTCGAGTTGGTGCCCCAGCATCAGCCACTGCACCCTGCCGTCGGTGGCCGCAGCACAGGATCGAGCGAACGTCAGCGCCGACCGGCTGGCGAGGCGGACGGCGGTACCATCCTGCTCGGCGACGACGAGAATTCGCATGGCAGACCTCCGTGTCAAAGGACCTTGGCGGCGCGAAGTTCGGCAAGCAGTTCGTCTGCGGAACCGGCCACGCGGCAGCTTCGAGCCCCCGACGTGCTTTGCAACGAGACCACGCGAAGACGAGGTTCGACGGCCACGCCCAACGCGTCCAGCGTCAGCCGTTCCAACGGCTTTCTGCGCGCCCGCAGAATGGCCGCCAAGGCCGCATAGCGGGGCTGGTTCAACCGCAGATCGACGGTGACCACGGCCGGCAAGCAAACATGCACGGTTTCGATGCCGGCGTCCGTTTCGCGATCCACGCGCAAGCCGCCATCCCGAACTTCGACGCGCGAGGCAAACGTGGCTTGCGGCCAACCCAATTGAGCCGCCAGGAACTGGCCCGCTTGATTGCTGTCGTCGTCGATTGCCTGTTTGCCCATCAGGACCAGTTGCGGCATTTCTCGCAGGACGATTTGCCGGAGGATCCTCGCCACGTTCCAGGAATCCAATGGCTCGTCGCACAATACCAGCACCGCCCGGTCGGCGCCCATCGCCATCGCCAGGCACAGCTGTTCGTCGCAGGACTCCGAGCCGATCCCCACGGCCAGCACCTCGACCGGTTCGGTGGCCCGCTCGCGCATCGCAATCGCTTCCTCCAGCGCCACCTCGTCGAACGGATTGACAACGAACGTCAGATCCCGGTCGTCGATCCCCAAACCGTCGGCGCGCACCGCGATCGGCAGATTTGGATCGGGGACACGTTTTGCACAAACCAGGATCTTCACAATCGCCTCGCTGCCAGACGCCAACTAGGGGCATAGCATAACGAATTGCGCCGCCATTGCGAAGGGCAGCACACGCCTGGAGGTTTCTTCACGCGCGGACGAGCGAAACGACCTCTCGGGCGACTTCCTCGACGCTCATGTACGAGACGTCGATGCGGCGCCAGCCGCAGCGGCCGATCAGCTGTTCGGTCTGCCGCAGTTCGGCTTCGATCTCGTGCAGGCTGCCGTACTTGTCGAATGCGCCGTCGCCCAACGTCTTGATCCGCGCTTCACGCACGCTCTGCAGGCGGTTGGCGTTCATCGTCAAGCCGATGACCTTTCGCTTGTCGACGGCCAGCAGTTCGGCGGGCGGTTCGAGGCCGGGGATCAGCGGCACGTTGGCCGCGCGGATGCCGTCGTAGGCCAAGTAAAAACACGTGACGCTTTTCGAGACCCGCGAGGCGCCGACGATCACCACGTCGGCCTGGTCGAGTTCCGCCAAGCCGGCGCCGTCGTCGTGCGCCAGCGTGTAGGTAACGGCCTCGATCCGCTCCAGACGCTCCCGCTGGGTTTGAAATGCCAGGCCCGCCAGACCGCGCGGCTGCTGGCCGAGCTGATCTTGCAGCAGGATGAGCAACGGCCCCAGGATGTCGATCGCGGGCACGCGCAGCGCTGTCGCCTCGCAAAGCAGTGCCGCATGAAGTTCCGGTACGACCAGACTGTGGCAGATGACGCCCCCCGCTTCGGCGGCCGCGCGGACCTCGCGGATCACGTCCGCTTCGCTGGCCAGATGCGACCGCCGTACGATCTGCACTCGGGGGTCGTCAAACTGGGCCAAGGCGGCTCGAAGCACCTCGTCGCATGTGCGACCCGTCGAGCCGGACAAGATGAAGATCGTCAGCGATTTGTTGGCGTCGGTCGAGGAAGACATCAGACACTAACGTTCCTGAACGGGGTCCACGGGCCTTGCGGTGATCGCAGACACGGCAAACGAAAGACAGGGGAATCCGGATAGCGGATGACGCTCGCTCTCGCTATATTAAGATCGAAATTTCGAGAATACAACACCCCCTTCCTTCATAGCACGCCCTGCACGCAGTCTATGGACATCGAAGTCGAATTGTTCGCGACGCTCCGACAAGGGCGTTTTCGACGGAAACGGTTGGTATTGCCCCCGGACAGTACGCTCGACGACGTCTGCCGTCATGTGGGCATCGATCTTCAAGAAGCTGCCTTTGTGACGGTCAACGGGACGACGGCGACTCGCCAGCAGGCGTTGAAATCCGGAGACGCCGTGGGCCTGTTCCCTGCTCTCGGCGGGGGTTAATGTAAATTGAGCGAGGTATTTTATGGCACGTAAACTGGCGGCAGTTCCGGAATTATGTTCCGGCTGCAGGATCTGTGAACTGACCTGCGCCATCGAGCATTTCGGGGTCAATAATCCCAAGAAGAGCGCGGTTCGCGTTCTGGTCACCTATCCGCACCCCGTGGTACGGCTGCCGATCGTGTGCAGCCAGTGCAAGCTGCCGCTGTGTGCCGAGGCCTGCCCCGTCGGCGCGCTGCGGCGGACCGAGACGCTGGTCGAGCAGGACCATACCCACTGTATCTCGTGCATGAAGTGTGTCGAGGCATGTCCGTTCGGCGCGATTTTTGCCCACGGCGACTTGGAATATCCCATCAAGTGCGACTTGTGCGGCGGGCAGCCCAAGTGTGTCGAGTCCTGTCCCAAGGGCGCGTTGCGATTCATTCCCGAACAGGCGTTGGGCGAGTCCAAGCGGATGAACAACATCCTGACCTACACGCACATGAAGGAAATCGAATTCACCGAAAAGGGTGAACAACGCATCATCCGCTACGCCGAAATTGGCCACGAGGAGCTGTAAGCCATGACGATCAAATCGGGCTATTTCAAGACGCGTTTGCACGTCGACCTCAGCAGCGGCAGTTGCCAACGGCAGAAGCTGTCCGACGATTTTCTGGAACAGTACGTCGGCGGCCGAGGCTTCGGCGCGAAACTGGTCTGGGATCACCTCGTCCAGCACAACTTTCAGATCGATCCGCTGGGGCCGGAGAACCTGTTGGTCATCGCCCCCGGCCCGTTGACGGGTGCCTACCTGCCGTCGTCCGGCAAGTGCTCGTTCGTCTCGATCTCGCCGCAGACGGGTGTCTATGGCGATTCGTCCATCGGCGGCACGTTCGGCGTGGAATTGCGTCAAGCGGGACTCGACATGCTGACCGTCGTCGGTCGCGCGCCCGAGTTGTCCGTGTTGTGGATCGACGAAGACGAAACGCGGATCCTGCCCATGCCCGAACTGGCCGGCAAGTCGTGTTTGGAAGCCGAGGGGCTGATCAAGGAGCGGCTGCGGACGCACGACGTCAAGGTGGCGGTGATCGGCGTCGCCGGCGAGAACCTGGTCCGTTTTGCCTGTGTCAACGCCGACTGGTCCCGCAACGCGGGCCGCGCGGGCATGGGGGCCATTCTCGGCTCAAAAAACATCAAAGCCATCGCCCTTCGCGGGCACAAGGATCTGCCGGTCCATGATATTCGCGGCTTGATGGGTGAAGCCGAGACGGCCTTTGCCTACATGCGCAACCACAAGTACTTTAAGATGTGGCAGCGCGAGGGCCTGATGATGGTCGTGGATTATGCCAGTGCGGCCGGCATCTTGCCGACGCACAATTTCAAGGACGGCACGTTTGCTCGCGTAGGCCAGATCAACGGCGAGACGATGCTCAACGGCTACAAGATCGGCGACAGCGCCTGTTTCGGGTGTCCGATGAGTTGCGGGAATCTGTGCCTGGTCAAGCAAGGCCGGTATGTGGGCACGGTCACCGAGGGCCCGGAATACGAATCCTGCGCCATGCTGGGCTCGAACGTCGGCATCGACAATTACGCTGCCGTGCTGCACGCCAACCAGTTGTGCGACGAGCTGGGCATGGATTCGATCTCGGTAGGCGGACTGGTGGGGGCGACCATCGAAGGCTACGAAAAGGGCGTACTCTCGCTGGCGGACCTGGACGGCCAGCCGATTGCCTGGGGCGACGACGCGGCGATTATGGACTTGATTTCCAAGATCGCCCGCCGCGAGGGCATCGGCGACGTGCTGGCCGACGGCGCGCGGGCCGTCATCCGCCGCTGGCCGGAAATGGACAAGCTGATCGTCCAGGTCAAGGGGTTGGAGCAGAGCGCCTACGACAGCCGCGCCGCCGCCAGCATGGCGTTGGCCTACGCGACCAGCGACATCGGGGCGCATCATACCCGCGCCTGGACCATCGCCAAGGAAGTCGAGCAGGGCGAGAACTGGACCGACGAGGAGCGGGTGAACCTGGTCATCTACCATCAGTCCCTCCGCCCGATGTTCGACATGCTGGGCGTCTGCCGCCTGCCCTGGATCGAACTCGGCTTGAACGAACAGCACTATCCCCGTTTCTATTCTGCCGTGACGGGCCACGAAGCCACGCTGGCCGACCTGCTGGAAAAGTCCAACAGCATCTACAACTTGACCCGCCTGATCAACAACCGGCTGGGCTTGACCCGCCAGGACGACGCGCTGCCCTACAAAGTCCACTCCTGCCCGATCCAAACGGGGGCCACCGCCGGAAAATTCATCCCGCAAGACACGTTCGATCGACTGCTCGACCTGTACTATCAAAAACGCGGTTGGGACGCCGAGGGCAAACCGTCCGCCGAGGCGGAGCGGTTGCACAGCGTGTGCTGAATCGCGAGGAGAGCCACACCAGCACCTGGCTTCTGGCCATCGGTAAGGATCGGCAAAACAACTACTATCGCATTCAAAGTGGCGTAAGCTTCCAGCTTACGCCACTTATTTTTTGGCCGATCCTAACTCGGGCAGACATCTGTTCGAGCAGATATTGAACGAAGCGAACCACATGGCCGAGCATATCGCGCGGACCTTTATTCGCTCCGCTGCGGCCAGCCCCACGGCAAGGGGAGACCGGAACCAGGCCCTCGACAACGTTCAGGCCGCTTCGCCAGCCGTTCATTTCGGCGGGCTTTCCGTCAACGCCGCTTGGGCTTCGCTTTCACTCAAGCCTTCGACCTCCGCCAATAGCCGCTCGAACTCTGCGTCGGACGGTTGTTCGGTGCCTTGCTCGGACGCGGCGACTGGCACTGCCACGCCGCCGGCCACCTCGGCCAAGTAGCGGGACAGCGCGGCAGGCGTGGGATAGTTCCAGGCCACAATGGGCGTCAGCGGAACGTGCAGCCACTGTTCCAACTCGGCGCTCAACTCCACCGCCGCCAGCGAGTCCAAGCCATACTCGGCAAACGGCCGGTCCCGATTCGCCTCGTCCGCCGCCGCGCCCGCTCGTTCGACCAGCCATTCCAGCACGAACGCCTCGATACGTTCCGCCAAACGGTCCACTTCGCTGGCCGTTAAGGGCCGCTCCGGCTTGGTGAAGACGGGCGGTTTGACCAGTCGGCTTGTCTCCGAAGCCACGGCTCCGGCAGACGCCCCGGCCCTGTCGACGAAACCGGCAGACGGCTGGAACGGCTCGGTGTCGGGCGCGGCAGACGTGGCGGGCGCGTCGGGCGAGGAATCCTCGCCCACCAGCCCGGCTCGAGCGGCGGCGTTGATCCATTGGGCAACCACATTCAAGCTGCCGTCGAGATACTGTTGCCGGCACAATGTCCGCTGCACCTTGCCACTGGTCGTGCGTGCCAGACTCACCATCCGAATCAGCACGACCGCATGGGGATCCAGTTCATGGTCATCGACAATCGCCCGCCGCGCACCACGAACCACGGCGTCCAAGTCGCTGCTGCGAAACTGGCGGTCCACCTCGTGAACGACCACCAGTCGCTCTTCCCCAGCGACTTCGACCGAAAAGGCCGCTCCCGCGCCGGTCGCCAGCGCCGGGTGCGAGCGGCCGACACTCAACTCGATGTCGTGTGGGTACAGATTGCGGCCCCGCACGATGATCATCTCTTTCTCACGCCCGGTGACAAACAGGTTGCCGCCGCTCAGGAACCCCAGATCGCCCGTGCGCATCCAGCTGGCCGAATCCTCGCCCTCGATCGCAGCTTGAAACTCCAACCGGGTGTCCTCGGGCCGGTTCCAATACCCTTTCGCCACACTCGGGCCGCGCACCCAGATCTCGCCGACCCGATGCTCGGCCAGTCGCCGGTGCGTTTCGTCGTCGACGATCGCGACCTCCTGGCCCAGCCACACGGTACCGCAGCCCACCAACGCCTGGGCAGCCTGGTCCGAGCCCTCGGCGACTTCGACAACGCGATGCTCCGACAAGGCAGCGCGATCGAGCTGCTTGACGATCGGCGCCCGGGGTCCGTCGCTGCCGGTCACCAGCAAGGTGGCCTCCGCAAGCCCGTAGCACGGATAGAAAGCGCCTTTGCGAAACCCGGCGGGAGCAAAGGCTTCGGCAAACCGTCGCAGCGTCTCCGGGCGAATCGGCTCCGCCCCGCAGAACGCCAGTCGCCACAAGCTCAAGTCAAGTTCGGCACGCTCCTCGGGAGTCGTCTTGCTGACGCACAGCGAATAGGCGAAATTCGGCGCGCCGCTGACGGTCGCTCGGTACTCCGACATCGCACGCAGCCAGCCCAACGGCCGCTTGAGAAATGAAGCCGGCGACATCAGCACCAACCGGCCCTCGTTATGGACGGCCCCCAGGATGCCCCCGATCAAGCCCATATCGTGATACGCGGGCAACCACCAGACACTGACCGGCTCGACACCGTCCGCGTGAATACGATCCAAGCCAAACGCCCGATGGATCATCGCCAGATTATGGACCAAATTCCCGTGGCTGACCATGACGCCCTTGGGATCGCTGGTCGATCCGGAGGTGTACTGCAGAAACGCCAGATCATCGGCCTTCAAGGCCGGCCGCCGCCAGTCACCGGCGCGATCGTCCGGCACCACGTCTGTCGCCTGCCAGAGGATCTGCTGAAACTCTGCCGCCGAGGTCGGCAATTGCAGTGTTTCGAGCGTCTGAGACGTGGTCAGTGCCAACGTGGCTCCGCAATCGCGGCCGATTGCCAATAGCCTGGGCATGGGACGCCGAGGCTTGGGGTACGTCGCGGGCACCGGCAGCACGCCGCCATACAAACAGCCGAAAAAAGCCGTGACGAACTCGAGTCCCGGAGGATAGACCAACATGACCCGATCCCCGGCAGAACACCTGTCCTGAAGCAAGGCGCCAATCGCCCGCGCTCGCTGGTCCAACTGGCCGATGGTCATGGTGGAAACCGCGCCGTCGTCGCTCAGGAATTTGTAGGCGCAATACTCGGCGTTCTTCTGGACCCGCAGTT
>Ga0351869_1365_pt1 | contig 8418 bp, 7 predicted proteins | sample TotcelFGM3001M10_FD_206776 | JGI IMG/M metagenome (GOLD analysis project Ga0351869, IMG submission 206776) | Enriched cells from coal bed in the Powder River Basin, Montana, United States - Total cells FGM rep2 HSBNCT.FGM.300.1.M10 ... | reverse complement strand
GTGGACTCGATGTGCTGATCATCGACTATCTGCAATTGCTGGCCGGCTCGAAGTCGCGCAACGACAACCGGGTTCAGGAAATCACCGAGATCACCACCGCGCTCAAAGCTCTGGCGAAAGAACTGAATGTTCCCGTGGTCGCTCTGTCGCAGCTCTCGCGGCAAGTGGAATCGCGCGACGACAAGCGTCCGCAGCTCTCGGATCTGCGTGAATCCGGCTCGATCGAGCAAGACGCCGACGTCGTGCTGTTCGTGTTCCGGGAGGAATATTACCTCAAGAACAAGCAGCCGCGCGAGGGCACGCCGGAATTCCTCGAGTGGCAGACCGCGATGGAGGCCATGCACGGCAGGGCCGAGATCATCATCGGCAAGCAGCGCCACGGACCGACCGGCACGGTCGAGCTCGCCTTCGACGCCGAGGTGACGCGGTTCTCGAGCCTCGCGCGCGACGAGCATCTGCCCGAGCAGTTTTGAGCGAGGGAGCGCGCGTGTGACGAAAGTTTGGAGGTGTCTGGGTTTGAATATCTGGGTTGCGCCAAAAACAGTCTTGACAAGATCTGGCCGTGTGATCGCCTTGACCGTTCGTTGGCGGTCCGCCTTTGGTTATCTGGTCCGGAAAATTGACCTAGTTGGTAGCCCGCTGGCTACCGGCCGCCAGTCGGGGGCGGACGAAGATGCGGGTATCCGCAGCGGAATCGCAGGCCGCTCGACACCATCTATCCCGAAGGGAACCTCATGGACGTCGTTACGCAGAGCCTACTCAAGGAATTCGCAGAGAGCCAGAAGATTGAAGGACAGCCGCAATCGGAACAGTTTGAGGCATTCGTCAATTATATCGTTGTATCGGACATTTATCCGGAAGAATTTGACTTCAATTTGATCACAACTGGCGCAGGAGAATTCGCGCTCGATGGAATCGCCATTATTGTCAACGATACAATTGTAGACGATGACGAACAACTTGAGGACATCATCACGCATAGCCCAGCGCTTCATGTACAGTTCTTATTCGTACAGGCAAAGACGAGTTCATCTTTCGATGTCGGTGATATGTCGAAATTCTTTCAAGCGGTCCTCGATTTTTTCAAGGAGGAGGCAAGCTTCAAACAGAATGAACGAATCCTCGAGCTCCAGCGAATCAAGAACCACCTCTACCTTGCAGCGGCGAAGTTCATCCGCGGCTTGCCGAAGATCGCTCTATACTACGCAACCACGGGCACCTGGACTGATGACAAAAACCTCTGCGCTATCCGCGACGGCTTCCTTGCCCAGGCGTCCGCCCGGCACATGTTTGCGGCTACGACTTTCCATCCGCTTGATGCTTCAAGGGTGCAGAAGCTATATTTTCAAACGAAGAATGCCTTTCGAGCGACAATCAACTTTGGGCAAAACCTGTCGCTTCCTGAGATCCCGAACGTTCGCGAGTCATACATCGGGATATTGCCCGTCTCCGAATATCTTAAAGTGATTACGGATGATGACGGCAACATCCGGCGACGATTATTCTTTGACAATATACGAGACTATCAAGGCGATACGCCCGTCAATAAGTCAATCGCCGCGACGTTACTCTCGGACAAGAGCATCGAGTTCCCCCTCCGGAACAATGGCGTGACCATTGTCACCCGTAAGTTGCAACGGGTTGGGCCACAGTTTACATTAGAGGATTTTCAAATCGTCAATGGATGCCAGACCAGCCATGTGATTGCAGCTAATTCAGCTGTGAATACCCAAGCTATTATGATCCCCATCAAGATCGTTGCGACTGAGGACGAGGAGATCACTCGCCAAGTTATAATAGCCTCGAATCAGCAAAATAAGGTGGATCAGGAGAGTTTCTGGGCGCTGGATCCCATCCACAAGTCAATTGAGATATACTTCGAGTCGAGGGCAGATGATCTGCGACTCTTTTACGAACGTCGGCCAGGACAATTTAATACCGTTGCCGGCATCGAAAAGGTCAGGATCGTTACGAAAGACCTGCTGTTGAAGGCCTATGCGTCGGTGTTCCTCGAGCAACCAAACCAAGTGGGACGATACTATAAGGATTTGACGCCGCTTATTGGAAAGGAGATCTTCTCTCCAGAACACGAAGTGCATTCCTATTACACTGCAGCCTACATCGCGTATCGGCTAGAGTTTATGTTCCGGAACAAGAGGATGTCCAACGAGTGGAAGCCCTTCCGTTTCCAGCTTTCGATGGCGGCTCGCCTTATCCTTGAACGCGACCTGAAACTCGACCCGAAAAAGAAGCGGTCTCAGACTTACTGCAGTGAGATTGATGGCGTGATGGCCGACCCCGACAAAGCACAGGCTGTGTTCGAGGCGGGCACGAAGGCAATCAATGACGCAGTTTCCGAACTGAAAGCGCAGGGTGCAGAACTCGACCGACGGACAGCAAAGATGCGCGACATGAGAGACAAGTTGCGAGATGTGATCAGCGGATCGGCTTGGTAGGAAAATAATGCGGACACTCTCGCTCGAGCAATCCGTCGCCCTCATCCCGGATGGCGCGAGCCTGATGATCGGCGGCTTCATGGCGGTCGGCACGCCCGAGCGGCTGATCGACGAGATCGTGCGGCAGGGCAAGCGGGATCTCATTGTGATCGCCAATGACACCGCCATGCCGGGCAAGGGGATCGGCAAGCTCGTCGAGCATAAGCTCCTGCGCAAGGTGATCGCCAGCCATATCGGCCTCAACCCCGAGACCCAGCGCCAGATGATGGCGGGCGAGCTCGAGGTCGAGCTGGTGCCGCAGGGCACGCTCGTCGAGCGCATTCGCGCGGGCGGGCACGGGCTCGGTGGCATCCTGACCCCGACCGGCATCGGCACCAGCGTCGAGGACGGCAAGCGCCGGATCGAGGTCGCCGGAAAAGATTATTTGCTCGAAGTGGCGATCAAAGCCGATTTCGCCCTCGTCCAGGCCTTCATGGCAGACTACCTCGGGAACCTCACCTATGCTCTGACGGCGCGCAACTTCAATCCGGTGATCGCCATGGCCGCCGAGACCGTCATCGTCACCGCCGATAATATCGTTCCCGTCGGTGTCCTTCCGCCCGATCAAGTCGTGACGCCGGCACCGCTCGTCGATGTCCTCGTCGCCAACCCGTGCGGCTGACCGAATGGAACCTCAAACCATCATCGCCCGCCGCATCGCCCGCGAGCTCACGCCCGGCATGCTGGTCAATCTCGGGATCGGCATTCCGACGCTGGTCGCGAATTTCGTCCCGGAAGGCCTCCAGGTCTTCTTCCAATCCGAGAACGGATTGATCGGGACCGGCGCGCTTCCCGCGGAAGGGATGGCGCATCCGATGCTGACGGATGCCGCCGGACGTCCGGTGACGGCTTTGCCCGGAGCCAGCACATTCGACAGCGCGCTGTCCTTCGGCCTCATCCGCGGCGGACATCTCGATCTGACGGTGCTCGGCGGCCTCCAGGTCGATCGGGCCGGGCGGCTCGCGAACTGGATGATCCCCGGCAAGATGGTGCCCGGCATGGGCGGCGCCATGGATCTCGTCACGGGCGCCAAGCGCGTCATCGTGGCCATGCAGCATACGGCCAAGAACGTGCCGAAGATCGTCGAGAGCCTCACCCTGCCCCTCACGTCCACGCGGGTGGTGGATCTCGTCGTCACCGAGCTCGCGGTGATCGCCTTCCCCGATGGCCGGGCGACCTTGCTCGAGACCGGCCCCGGAATCTCCGTGGATCAGGTCCTGGCCGCCACCGAGGCCGAGCTCGTGATCTCCGACAAGGTTTCGGAGATGGTCCTGTAGAGCCGCGCCGATCGAAACCCACCACGCCACACGCGATTTCAAGCTCACGGGATGACCGGCGGGTGGTAGGTGAGCGTCCCCGCGAGCGCCCAAAGCAAGAAGAGAACGATCGGCGCATGGAAGACGAGCTGAATTGCGGTAAAGCCGACGATGTCGCGCGCCTTGATCCCGAGCACGCCGATCAGCATCAGCATGAAGAACGGATTGATCAGGTTGGGGAGAGCTTCGGCCGCATTATAGACTTGGACGGCCCAGCCGAGATGAACCTCGAGATCGACCGCCGCCCCCAGGACATAGGGCGCCTCGAGGATCCATTTGCCCCCGCCGGAGGGTATGAAAAATCCGAGCACGGCGGAATAAGCGCCGATGACGACCGGGAAGCTCTCCTTCGTGGAGAGGCTCGTGAACAGCTCGGCGAGCCTCGTCGCGAGCGAGACCCCGCCGACGCCGATCGCACCGGTCATGATCCCGGTAATCCCGCCATAGAAGGGAAATTGGACGATGATCCCGACCGTCGCGGGCACAGCGCGCGCCGCCGCGTCGAGAAAGCTGCGCGGATGCCGATGCAGAAGAATGCCGAGGATCAGGAGCGTGAAATTATAGGTGTTCAGGTTCGAGATCGCGAGGATCGGGTTTTTCGTGGCGAATTCCTGAACCAGCCAGCCGAGCCCCAAGGCCACGATCAGGATCGTCAGGATCGGGCTGAATTCCAGGAACTCCCCGGGTCGCTTTCGAGTGGCGGGTGCCGGCTCCCGCGTGTCGAGATCGATACCGAGGTGTTGCGCGGTCACGGCGCGCGCTCCCGACGGCGCCGAGAGATAGGCGATCGTGGTCGAAACCAAGATCAGCACGCCGGCGATCACGCCGGATTGCCAAAGGAAGATCGTGTCGGTGAAGGGGATCACGCCGCCGATCGCGAGGAGCGGCTTCGGCAGGCTCGTGGCATTGGCCTGCAATTGCGCGGCCGACGAGCTCAAGCCGAGCGCCCAGGTTCCCCCGAGACCGAGATAGGCCGCCGCGGCAGCCGCGCGATAATCCATGGCGAGCTCCCGCCGCCGCGCGCGACCTTCGAGGCTCTGCTGCGTGATGCGGCGCGTCCGACCCATGAAGGACGGCCATGCGGGAGCCGGCATTTGCCGTCGGCATGGGAACGGGACACACGTCATTGAAGCCGAATTCCACCGGATCCGACCCCGCCGCGAGCCTGCCCGACCTCGTCGCGACCGATCTCGACGTCATCTTCGTCGGGATCAACCCGTCGAGCTTCTCCGTCGCCCAAGGGCATTATTTCGCACGGAAAGCGAACCGGTTCTGGCCCTGCTTTTCGGCTTCGGCTCTGAGCCTTTCAGCCCGCGAGGCGCTCGGTGTCACGCGGCTCGAGCCGATTCACGACCGGGCATTGCTCGACCACGGTTTCGGATTCACCGACGCGGTGAAGCGAGCCAGCCCGCGGGCGAGCGATATCTCACGCGCCGAATTTTCCGCCGGGGTGGCAAACCTCGTCGCGAAGCTCGAGCGTTTCCGACCGAGGGTCGCCTGCTTTCACGGGATCATGGCCTATCGGCAGGTCCATCGGGCCTTGGCGCCTTCGCAGGCCGACCCGGTTCTCGGACCACAAGCGGTGCTCATAGCCACGACCCGGATTTATGTCGTGCCCAACCCGAGCCCCGCCAATGCGCATTTCACCCCGGCCGATCAGGTCCGTTGGTACGACCAACTCGCTCGAGATCTCGCGGGTCCGGAGCGTTGACGGGCTCCAGGCGTCGTCCGAGCCCCCGGTAATGGCGCGGTAACATCGAAGAAACATCCGGCCGTCCTTGTCATTTTTTTTCATATTTCGCCGATGAAGCTTTTGCGTGTTATCACGCTACGTGTTTCGACGTATAGTTGTCACTCTGTCCAGATCACGATGCTGGAGCGGGATATGCAGATGAGTTTGCGCAATCCGCGTAAACGCGATTGCAGATGAGTTTACGCAATCTGCATAAACGCGATTGCAGATAAATTTACGCGATCTGCATAAACGCGATTGCGTCGGAATACCGGGTTCCCCGTTTCCGCGTGCCGCTCGAGACATTTCAGCGGGGCGGACATTCACAGGGGTCTCGCACATGGGTCTCGCCGAGTCCCGCCGGGTCGATGGATCGAGCAACGGGCGTCCACCAACGAGAACGCGAAATGGTCTCATCTTGTCGAGCGTCGACACTTGGTCATCGTGGACGTCGGAGCCCAATGCACCTGACCGAGTTCTCTCCTCCGCCCACGCCGAGATACCTCGGCGAGAAAACCGGACAGGGTTCCCATGATCGAACCATCGCCTCGGTGAGCTGAACCGGCATGTTCATCGACACACGCCGGCTGCAGGACGGGCGGGCCATCGAAGCCGAAGTCTGCATTATCGGCGGCGGCGTTGCCGGAATTACCCTCGCGCTGGAACTCGAAAAGCGCGGGATCGGCACCTGCTTGATCGAGAGTGGAGGCTTCAAGCCCGACAACGCGACCCGCGATCTGTACCGGGGCGAGAGCGTCGGGATCGACTATCGATTCGCGGACGGGTGCCGGAGCCGATACCTCGGCGGGAGCAGCAATTGCTGGGGTGGCTGGTGCCGACCCATGGAGGACTCCGACTTCGAGCCACGGGAGTGGGTGCAAGATAGCGGCTGGCCGTTCCAAAAAAAGGATCTGCAGCCCTATTACGAACGCACGCACAGCCGTCTACAAATTGGTCCGAACCGGTTCGACACCGATTTTTGGGTCGATGCGATCGGCAACCCCGAGGTTCGCAAAATCCCCTTCACGCCGAGCCGGGTCATCGACGGAATCTCGCAGTTCAGTCCTCCCGCGCGTTTCGGCAAGCTCTACCGGGAGGACCTCGCCCACTCGCGGACGATAAACGTCTACCTCTATGCCAACGCCGTCGATATCGAGACCGATGGCGCGGAATCTGTCCGTCTCGTCCGGCTGAAGACGCTGACGGGAGTCACTGCCACGGTCTCGGCGGGAATTATCGTGCTCGCCGCGGGCGGCATCGAGAACGCGCGCCTCCTGTTGGTGTCGCACAAGGATCGACCAGAGGGTCTCGGCAATCACAACGATCTGGTCGGCCGCTACTTCATGGACCATCCTCGCTTGTATTCGGGCAAGGTTCGATTCAAACCGGCCTGGCTGCGAAATAAGCTTTACGATATCAAGCATCATTACCAGAACAAGGCGGTCGCGGCGCACGGCACCCGTGTCGCCGCCCAGTTCGGGCTCACGCCCGAGCTGCGGGCCGAGGAGAGACTGCTCAACGCACGCGTCTGCTTTTCGTCCGTCTTCCCCGGCGAGGATTCGGACGTGGCCGATGCGCTGATCCACTTCAGGCAGATGCTGGAACGTAAGGAGCAGGTCGAGCGCACCCTGGTTCATGACATGCTCGCGCTCGCGCGGCATCCCGTCGACACTGCGGGGTTCATCGCCTCCCGTTATCTACCCGCCTATTGCCTCGCCAAATATGCGAGATTTCAGATCGTCGCGGAGCCGCTCCCCGACCCGAGCAGCAGGATCGTCCTTTCCGACCAATGCGACAGGCTCGGCCTGAAGCGAGTGAAGGTCGACTGGCGCATCGATACGCCGGTCAAGCGCACCATCGACCGCACTCTCGCGATCGTCGCGGAGGACCTCATCCGCGCGGGCGTCGCGGACGTCGACCTCGACCCGCCGATCGAAGGGGGTGAATGGCCCAGCACATTCGAGAAGGAGGGAACCTGGCATCACATGGGCACGACGCGCATGCACGATTCGCCCAAGCTCGGTGTCGTGGACAGGAATTGCCGCGTTCACGGGACCAGCAACTTATACCTCGCCGGCAGCTCGGTATTCCCGACAGGGGGCGGAAATTTTCCGACCATTACCATCTGCGCCTTGGCTTTGCGCCTCTCCGATCATATCGCCGAGGAAGTCGGGCGTCGGCGCTATATTCCGCGCGGCCCGATCGATAAACCGGCGAATGAGAGCAAACACTACGTCGCAACCTGACGGCCCGAGGTTCGCGGCCCCCGGCTCGCGCCATCCAGCGCTGTTGCTCGATCGAACCGCGCGGCGCAGATTGAGGTTTCGTCTCGGTGCGCTGGTGGTTTACCGCACGCACGGAGCCATCGCATGTGGCACCCGCGCCGATCTGCTCGCGGAGGACCGCCGCGCTTCTCGACCTCTCCGTCGCCAGCAAATTCGCCGGTGATTGGGATTGCCTCCACACCTTGCGCGTTCGCGGCCGTGCCGAGACGACGCTTTGGCTCGCGCGGAACTATGACGCGATCGGCGAATGCTCGTCGATCGATCTCGGGAGCGCGTTTCTCGACAGCGGCGCCGAGCCAGACGATGGAACGCGGGAGCGAGCATCATAGGCCGGTCTGTCGGCGCCGCCCCAGTAGCGCCGCGATCGTGGAAGCCGCCCCCGCGCGGGTCCGGAACACGTCATGCGCCGGCGAGGCCATTCGGCCGCCAGGGGAATCGGGTGAAGGAGTCAAGCTTCGACGAGGCTTGCGAGGAAGTCGTCGTCCCAGCCGGCGGTTTTGCGCTTCAACCGAACGGAGTCCTTTCCTGGGGCTCTGCGCGCCAGGTTGTTTGCCATATGTTTCAAGGTCGTGAAATTTGCGGGAGCGTTT
>Ga0351869_1302_pt1 | contig 8691 bp, 5 predicted proteins | sample TotcelFGM3001M10_FD_206776 | JGI IMG/M metagenome (GOLD analysis project Ga0351869, IMG submission 206776) | Enriched cells from coal bed in the Powder River Basin, Montana, United States - Total cells FGM rep2 HSBNCT.FGM.300.1.M10 ... | reverse complement strand
GGCCCCAGGCTGCCTGCCTCGGTATTGAATCGCCGGGTTTCGATATCACACACCGGGGTGTCCAAAGATGGCACAGATGAGATGATGATGACCTTTCCTTTGTATGAACTGATCTGAACCGGTGCCAAGCTGTTGTCAAGCAGTTCGGCATCAGGAGCGGTCTGACCAACTTTGGGCATATTTCCCAAAAGGGTCAACGGATTGCCTTTCATGGTTACAGCGGCTGAATGCTCTTCCATCGTTTTCTCCTTATGGCTGAAATAAATGGTTATTTCTTTTCTCATTTATCTATTACGTCATTTTGTTATGGGTCACAAATAAAAAATAATCCGTTACGGTTTGCCGTCAACAGCCGGAACCCGGTTGCGCGATCGGACTGGATGTCGGATCAGGTCCGGCATGACGGTTACCAGCGAACGAAAAACACCCCTACTGACGGGTTAATGCGCGGTAGACCCGGATCAGTTTGTCCGGAAGCTCGGTCACATCGGAAATGACGTGATGGTGAGTTGCACCGTACAGTTCATCCAACCGGGGGTCTCCTACCATATTAACGGTGATGGCGTGGACGTGAATGTGGCTGGAAAAGGCTTCCAGAATTGATTTGTGGGTATCTGCGATGGCGTATCCCTGTTTGTAGTCGACATCATTTGGAAAACCGTCGCCGAGAATGATCATCAGTTTGACGGCGGTCAGGGTTTGATTCAGTTGACGGGTTGCATGTCTTATGGCAGCACCCATTCGCGTGCTGCGCTGAGAGGACATGGCGCCGATCCGGCAATAAACCCGGTCATTCAGGATGTCCTCAAATTCCTTGATTCGATAATAGTCGACCGAAAGTCGTCCGGTTCCGGAAAATCCTGCAATGGCAAAGGCATCGCCAACTGCATCCAATGCTTCGCAGAACAGGACAATGGCCTCCTTTTCCACATCCAAAACCGATGCTGTCGAATTCATGCCGCTTCCGGCAGCCGGATTGGCAGTGGAGCGGGATAAATCCACCAGTAGCAGAACTGACACACTCCGCTGGTTTTTGATCCGTTTGATATAGAGGCAATCCGACGGCGGCTGCCCCAGTTTCCGATCCGTGATAAAATCCATTAGCGCCGGATAATCCAGTTCTTCGCCCTCACGCCAGGGTCTCAGTCGTCCGACTCCCTGGGGCTGGAGCATTTCAAATGCCCGGCGAATGTGATGAACGCGGCCGGAATGCCGACCCCGTGTTTGCCTGTAAAAATCCGCGTTTCCCCCGTTCATGTCGCGGTTGACAACCCGAACATGATTCTGAAGATAGTCCGCCAGATTGAAATCCCATTCCCGATACCACGCAGTCCGGTTTTCTTCCGCCACCTGCATGGATTCAGATGACGGATGCATCATATCGGAGAGTTGTTGGACGATCCGATCGATTTGAATCCTTGCGATCGGGTTGTCAGGAGATTGATAAGCGGAATGGATGATGGAAAGGATGGATTCCGAATCCGGCTGACCTTTTTCCGATATCTGATTGAGAATCGTCGAGCGGTAAACACGGATTTGATGGTCTGCCAGGATGGATTGAATTTGTTCGGCAAGGCGTTCCTGATGATACCGGCACTGATGCACCAGGTTGGGAAACAGCCGACGGCCCCAGGGGAAATTGAAGCGCTGATAGGACGCATGGTTGATCTGGTTATGCTGAAGCATTGTTTCAATCCGGGGGTAAACGGTTTCCAGAAAAACGCCGACTGTCTCGACAGTCAAATCCTTTTCAATTTCTTTTTCAAAGCAAACGGCCAGCTCTGTTATTCGTGTTTGGTGGAAAGCTGACAGAAAAATATTGGGTTTTATCCCCAATGCGAATCGGCAGTACAGCCCCTTCAATAAATCCTGGCCGGGTTGATGCAAAACCGGAAACCGGTCCATTTCCTGAACCATCATCGGGGTCAGTTTTTTGACCAGTCCCGGATATCTGGATTCACATAACAACCGGATTCGGCCCTGATCCAGGATGGTGAACAAATCCGCAGCCAGTTCAGGATTGGAAAACCGGTTCAAAAATCGGTCCAGATCCGGAATAGCCGGATCCATCTCCATAGATCGGTCAGACAGGCCAGGTATCCGGTCAAGGGTTTTTTCCAGATCAAATGCATCGCTTCCAAATTCATGAACCCCAACCTCAAGCCGTGTCAGACATTTATATAATTCAATATTCTGGTGTTTTGTCTCAAACCGGCTGATTTCATCCGGAAGATAAATGGTCTGGCCATCAAAACACACATCGGGTCTGGGAGCATTTGCAAAATGGATGTCTGACAGCACGGACAGGGGTTTTATGGAAAGGGCGTGTCCTGTTCTGGCCCGGATATAGCGGGACAGTTGTGATTGGATTTGAATCAGGCTGACCGCAACCTGAAGCCGGTCCAGCTCTTCCTGTGAAGAACGGGATGCGAGAGATAAAAATCGTTGGCCCGATGATTGGCTTTGTTTAAATCGATCCAGCCCGGCAGACACAAAGGTGGTCAATGCCGGTTCATTCAGACGGTTCAGGCCCTTGTCAAGACCTTCCAGAAAACCATCGATCAGTCCAAGGCTTGCACGGGCAACGCGCGTCATGGCCTGTATCTGACAGATCCGTTTTTCCGGACTCATGGATTTTGCGGCAACAGACAGAATATGGTTAAGATGCCGGCACCGGTTGTAAGTCAGATCCTGTGAAAAGACGGTATTCAACAGGTCCATGAATGCATGGGCGGAATCTGTTTCATGGTTTTTAAACAGAAACGCCAGGGCTTCAATCGGCGCATACAGGGCATAGGCCCCTTTTTGCATCAGAATGTCCATGGTGTTCAGAAACAGGTCCAGGCTTGTTTCTCCGCCAATTTGAATCACCGGGACCAGATTTTCAGCCAATAGCCTGCCCAAAGCCGGCCCCCGGATTCCGGCTTTTCGAATCTGAACCTGATAGGCCAGGATCATATCATCGGCTACATGGCCTAAAAGATGGGTAAATCCGCTGGCAACGGCCAGCCCGAACGATTTTTCCCGGGATGCGGCCCACTGGATTTCATCCGCCATGATGACCAGATCATGGTATGAGATGTCGTGAAGACGATGGAACAGGTCGCCCAGAACAAATTCAACCGCTTCAGGTGCTGCGATGGCCAGATCGCTTAATCGGGCATGTTTGGCATTTTCAATATCCGCTTCAGAAAGGTTCATGACGTGTTTTTTCGGTTCCGGGTATTATCCGATATCCAGCACAACCGGTTCCCGAAACAGCAGATCGATGGCGTCCATCGCTGTTTTTGCGGCATCGGGAAAGGCCTGGCCCAACGCATGAACATGCCGCAGATTGTCCGCGGTTCGCAGCATCAGCATGACCAGATCGCCTTCCGAACTTTCCGAAAATGTCACGACATCTTCCCATGCCATTCCCGAAGCCCAGGCATATACCACGGCTGCCGGACCAATGGACAGCTTCCGGGTCTCGAATCCGGCAAGGCGCATGGTTTCGATAAATGGACGCAGGGTGCGTCTGACCAATTGAAATGCCCGGACCAGATTTTCCGGCAGGATTCGATGGTTCAGCGCATCGCCGGTGTCACGTTCCGTGGCAAACAATGCCATCATGGCAGCCAGCAGCTCAGGATTGGTATTTGGAAAAACACCATGCCGGAATCCTTCGGCGATCAGAAGCGGTTGATCGACCCGCAGCCGGGACGCCCACAGGCCGGCTGATGTCAGCTCGCCGTTTGTTGATACATAATGCGTTTCCTGCAAAAATTGAAGATGCGCCTGAAAGCTGTCGTTGAGCATTGACGGCGCTTCATACGCGATTTTCTTCATCTTTAGCTTTTTCTGGATTTCGGCAAGACAATACGCGGCAAATGAGCGTGTCAAAATGTCTTCGATTTGATCGGGTTCATGGGACAACAGCAGGTTCAGGGTCATGGAAAAATTGATCTTGATCTGGCTGACGACATCCGATGGATCAGACGTGACGAGTTCGGCATACAAAAACGGGTCCAGATACCGGCCCGGAACGCCCACGGCAAACCCGACCTGATCCATTCCCCGTCGCCCCGCCCTTCCGGTCATCTGATGAAATTCTGTCGGGCTGAGTGGCATGAATTCCGTGCCATTAAACCGGTCCGTGTTTAAAAATACCACGGTTCTGGCTGGAAAATTGACGCCTGCTGCCACGGTGGATGTGGCAAACACCGCCTTCAGCAGGCCTTCGGTCATCAGGGTTTCGATCACCAGTTTCCATGCAGGGAGCTGGCCGCTGTGATGGGATCCAACCCCCAGATGCTGCAGGCTTTTCAGTTGACGGTGTCCGGCAATATGGGGGCTTTGACGAACGATGCCTCTGACCCGTTCCCGAAGCCGTTTTCGGTGTTGCGGATCATCCAGTGGATAGTCCTCACACAAATTCAGGGCATAATCGCAGTCTGAACGGGATTTTAAAAAAAATATGGCCGGCAACAGATTATAGGTTTCCAGAACGTGAAGAATGTCACCAAAAGGCGGCAGTTTACGGCCCGAAGCCAGACTTTTTGAGGAATTGGCCAGTTCCCGGGCTTTTTTGGACATCCGGCTTTTTTCCTTGACCGCAACGGAACCCAGAAGGGGAAGCAGCATTCCGGACGGATCGATCACCATTGGATAGAGCGGGACCGGTCTTCTGGTTTCCTCAATCACGATGCAGGGTCTTGATCGGATGGTGGACAGCCAGTCCGCAATCTGATGCGCATTTCCAATGGTGGCAGAGAGCATGAGCAGCGGGATCCGTGGCGGCAGATAAATCATGGTCTCTTCCCAGACCACCCCCCGTTCTTCGTCTCCCAGAAAATGCGCCTCATCCAGAATGACAAAATCCGTGTTCAGGGTTTCGCCCAGATGCATGGCATCATAGAGCTGGTTTCTCAGGATTTCCGTCGTGCCGACAATGATGGATGCATCGGCATTTTCTTTCCGGTCACCGGTCAGAATACCCACATTTTCAGGACCGAATATGTCGGAGAATTCCTGGAATTTTGAATTGGTCAGGGCTTTCAGGGGAGAGGCGTACCACGCCTTGCCTTTTTTTTGAAAAATCCGGGTAATGGCCTGAACCGCAATCCAGGTCTTTCCCGAGCCTGTCGGAGCGGTGACCAGGCAGTCTGCCTCCTGAACCGCCTCCAGAGCCTGAAGTTGAAACGGATCCGGGATAAAGGGTGTTTGTTCCGGAATGCCGATTTCGGCAAAAATCCGTTTCAGGCTTTTGTCCGCAGCGGGTTTGAGTCGAACCGGGGCTTTGGTTTCAAACCGCTTATTCTCTCTGTCTTTCTTACCATAATAACGGCCGCGTCTCATTACAGCTTGCCAATCATTTCTCGAACATGGGCTTTTGCCACAGTATCGGTATCAAATGGCGAAATACCCTTCAGGTCCGCTTCGATCAGGGTGTTGTCAAAGGGAATATAACCGATGAACTCAAACTGGGATAAATGGGTTTTTAAAAATACAATATCCTGTTCGCCACGGATTTTGTTTCCCACCACAGCGATCTGCTTTAATCCGATTTCAGCCGCCAGATACTGAATGTGCTCGGCCGTATCGATGCTGCGCCGGCCTGGTTCCACCACAACAATCAGTTTATCCACGGATTTGGCGGTGGCGCGTCCCAGATGCTCGATGCCTGCCTCCATATCCATGACCACGACCTCGTTTCTGGCCAGAACAATATGCGTGATGAGGGCCCGAAGCAGGGTGCTTTCCGGGCAGATGCAGCCGGATCCGCCTTTTTTAACCCCGCCCAGACGCATCATTTTGATGTTATTCAGTTTAGCGGAAAGGGTTTCCGGCAGATCGTCCACTTTGGGATTCAGTTTGAAAAATCCACCGATGGTTCCGGGCTGGGCCTCGGTCCGTTCATAAATCAGCTCCTTCATTTCAGATATCGGGGTGATTTTATCGGCATTGGCGATGCCAATGGCGCCCGCCAGGTTGGCGTCCGGATCCGCATCAATTGCCAGAACATGTTTCCCCATTTCATCCAACGTGCGTATCAGAAGCGCGGAAAATGTGGTTTTGCCCACGCCGCCTTTTCCACTGACAGCCAGTTTCATAGTGTTATCCTTTCAATAAAGTTGAAACAAAAAAACATCCTTGCCGACACGTTACCGGATTTTGAGTTTCATGACCACCGGTTTGGGTTTTCCATCCGATGAGAAAAACCCCCAGAAGGCTTCGGAAGAATGATCACCCGGAAAGGTTTCGGCCATGACGCCGGGTTTCCACGGTGCATCAAAGGCTTCAAAACAAACGACAGACAGATTCGGTGCAGCCGGTATCCGCTGAAACAGGGCTGTCCAGAATTGATTCTGCCGAATTGGAGAATAACCCTGGGATTCAGGGCCTGACGGCATACCGGTTTCCTTGATCAGAATCGGTTTTCCATAACCGGACTTGAGCTGTTCCGCGATTTGAATGACCATTTCGACACCCTGGACCGGATTTTCCGGTTTGAACCATTTTTCAAAAACCGGATGGACATTGGGCGCCAGGAAGTCATTGGAACTAAAAAATTTTACATAGTCTGTTTTCAGATACAGAAAAAAAGGCTCGGAAGTGGATACGGGCAAATCCGGGTATCGTGTCTTGATTTTCTGGATGGTTTTTTCAACATCTCCCGCTTGATACCGGCGGGCGTAAATACCCTCATTTCCCACAATGACAGCCGCAATTATTTTCGGATACCGGCTGACCATCTGGATGACATTCTGCAATTCAGCCTCGGAAGCCGGGTCCCAGATTCCCATGATAACCGCCCGAAAACCAAGTTGGGCAGCGATTTCCGGTGTCTTTTCCACACCATTCACCGATGCATAGGTAACCAGGCCATCAAAATGCGGGCGCAACCGCTTCAGATCGGATTGAATACCGGTAGCGGTTGCCGGTGTCACGCGTCCGTTGACCACAGAAAAGTGTCTGGGCGTGTAAGCAATAAATCGGCTGATTTTAAAAACAGCCGGAAAATGACGGCTGGCTGCATTGCATAATTCTCCGCTTCCCAGCCAGATAACTGACAATATGATCATGATACGGATGGATTTCAATCGTCGATTCCGATACTGACTCCGAGAGGATTCCAGCTCGCTGAGCGGATACCTTGTTCTGACATCCGGTTCACATCTGAAACGGCGGTTCCCCTGATTTTTCTGATTCACGATTCAGGGACGCCAGGAATGGCCCGGGTACTGAATCATTGACAGAAAGATTCGCCAGTTCGTTAAGGGCTTCGCGAACCTCATGAGACCCTTTTTGAAAAACAGTCAATACGGTCTCATGATCCTGTCTGGCGGTTCTCAAGGAAAACCGTCCATTGGAATTTTTTAAGAATGCCGCGGTTTTTTCATGAATTGCCTGCCAGTTGTCCAGGCGGGTCTGCGTGAGCAGGGGCGTCAGATCATCCAGATGATTGAGGATATCGTTTTGAAAACGACGCCCCATGACGGGCCATATCGCCATCACCCAGATTAGAAAAAAGACTCCTGAAATCCCGCCGCCTGCAGACAGCAGAATGGCCGGATCCAATCCGGCAATAATGCCTGTAAAAAACAGGGAACTGAAAACAACACCAGTACCGACGAAACTGAACAGCACGCCTGCCAGAAAACTCTGAAACCTGTGGCTGCGCCGCTTTTTCTGAAAATTGACCAACGCTTCCAGCATGTGGCTAAGACGTTCGCTATGTGTTTCCACAAAAGCAGCCAGATGATCCAGTCTGCGGCGCGGGGCTCCGAGCACGGCACTTTTCAGCTCTTCCCGCTGATTTTCCAGATAGCGAAGATAGCTCATATCGCTTTCAAGACGGTTTTTGGAATCGATGGCAGCCCGTGGTGAATAGGTCAGATGTATCATGGGGATATCCTTGCGTCCCGTAATCTGAGACAGATTCCAGCACAGGGTACCATAGACCCGCAGCAAATCGTTGAGCGACGCACATTCATCGATTCGGTTCAGCACAAACAGAACCCGGTCTTCAAAGGTTCGCGATGGCAGGGTTTCACGCAGGCTGGTATGGGCTTCCCGAATGGTTCCGGCTTTGTGAGGGTCGAACAGAACCAGAATCAGATCCGCAATCTGGGCCAGATCTCCAATTACTTCCTGATAATTGTAACCGCGGTCCCGTTCCGTAATGCTGTCAAGCATTCCCGGCGTATCGATGATGGCAAGGGCCTTCAAAAACGGAGAATTGACTTTTTTGAGGCGGAAATGGGACGCAAATCGCTGGCCATGCTTTTTCATGGACTCAAACGGAAATTCCGGATCATTGAGCAGAAATTTGCCGTCACGTTCCTCGGTTACCCGAATGGGCGAATCCGGGGAGGGGTTTTCGTCATAGGTTAGAATGGTAAATGAATCATCGGTAGGCGCCTGGCCGGTTTTCTGAATATCGGCTTCGAGAAATTCGTTAATCAGCGCGGATTTACCGGAAGAATAATTCCCCAGCACCAGAACCACCGGTCGCCATTTTATGGATGCCTCCAGTGGCGCTTCGCTGTAGTGATAGCGCAATGCTGCCGGTGTCAGGTATTTTTCGACCATTTCAAGCAGTTCTGTGTGAAGCGAGTTGATATAATTTTCCTGATATACCTGCATGGGCAAGCCTTTCATCATGAATTTCCTCATTAGGAAGACATCCATATCAATTGGTGTTGTGAG
>Ga0351869_1319_pt1 | contig 10713 bp, 10 predicted proteins | sample TotcelFGM3001M10_FD_206776 | JGI IMG/M metagenome (GOLD analysis project Ga0351869, IMG submission 206776) | Enriched cells from coal bed in the Powder River Basin, Montana, United States - Total cells FGM rep2 HSBNCT.FGM.300.1.M10 ... | reverse complement strand
CCAAACAATACGCTCGAGGCAAGAGCGATGGAACCGAGGAGGGTCCGAGAAAAGCACTGCGAGAACAAACCAGTTCGTCTGTGTAGAACGAAACGATGTGATGTCGCGCTCAATTGAGTTGCTCGCCCTGTTCGAGAGTGATTTCATTCGTGCGCATTTCGGGAAGCAAGCCCCGTTTCGCCGCAAGGTGCATCCACCGGAGCGACGCGACACGAGTCCAACCACCCTTCTGAATGCCGCACGAAATGCTCGGCAGCTTCACTGGAGCTAGATTGGGGCGATTTTTTGCTGAACGCTGAAGCAGGATTTCATTTTTTTCGATCGAATTGAATTTCGTGGAAGTGTGCGAGCCGCGAATGTTCGAGCATTGTCACAACCAAACTCGTGCCGGTCATGCCCGCGCGCCGACAACGCAACACATGCAAGCGTAGAGCGGGCCATGCGGCTGGCATGCAGTGACGTCGCGTCGATCGTGCGATCCACGCCCAAAGCCAAGACGCAAATATTCTACGAAGGGCTGGAGGCGCGGTCCCTACATCGAGTTTTCGTCGGCGCGAAGCTGCACGCCTTCTCGAGAGCGCTCCGGCTCACAAGTGACTTCCCCGCCGAAGCCGACCTTGATTGACGATAAGTCGAAGCAATTCATGAAAGGGTCGGCGAGTGCCGGAGGTGGCGCGAAGGAGACTTCAACAGAGATTTCGATCGAGGGCAGCGACGTCCTGGTGCAGCGCTACGAGAGAACCGTCCGCGGCGAAGACTTGCACAAGGTGCTCTTCGCCACTGGAAGCGACAAGCTCACGAATATCGAGCGGGGGTGGCTCGGCCTATTCCTCGAATCCGTCGTGATGTCGAGACTGTAGCTGTAGTCTTGCGGAGCACCAGGAGAGGGGATTCGAAGGCGGCGAACGGCCTTGACACCAGAACCCGGATGGGCCTGGCTCGGTCCGGCGATTACCACGCCGAGATCGAGAGACGAAGGAGTAGGGACGTGAAGCGAGAAAATTCTCAACGGGGCGCGCCGAGACCTGCGGCAAGATCCGAGCAAAGGCGCATTCATCATTCGCCCCTGTTTTGGGTCGGCGTCGCGATGTTCCTGGCCGCGATCGCGATCTATGTGTGGTCCGAGGATCTCTCCCGCCTGCCTTGGGGTTAGGGGCCTCGGCCGCATGGACTCGGCCAGATCTCGTATTTGGTCTCCTCGAGGGTCTACGCCGCGCTCGGATAGGTCCTTTAGGCACGGCCCCCGAAGCGAGGAACGGCCTGGAAAAGCGCGCGAGACAGATGATCGGCTCGGCGCTGTCGCACTACTCTTGGACAAGACAACCACGCACGAGCTCCTGAACCGCCCCTGTCCCTGAATCCCTTCTTTTTGGATCGGCTCCAACATTATGGAATCGATCACGTTCACGAGTTGGGATCGATTCGATCCCAACCCATCGTGATCGAGCCGGGGCTATGATGTCCCGGCCGCGATCGCCGCGTCGATGTGATCGCGGCGGAGCAGCGCGCCAACGATTGAACACGCTGTTTTTTCGATGCCTCAAGCGGCGGTGGGCCTGTATCGCGCGGCCGCTTCCGAGCCGCTGGTTGCGTCACCCGCGCTATAGGAATGCGCGCCGGTCCCCGCGAGCTTCCCCTTGTCGACGATGAGGTATTCGTCTCGGATCGGGCGACCTTCGATCCAACACTCGAGAATCTCGCGGACGCCGGCCGCATAGCGCGCTTGCGCCGACAGCGACGTGCCCGAGATGTGGGGCGTCATGCCGTGGTGCGGCATCGAGCGCCACGGATGATCCAACGGTGCCGGCTGAGGGAACCAGACATCGCCGGCATAGCCCGCGAGCCGGCCGCTTTCGAGCGCGCGGACGATCGCGTCACGGTCGCAGATCTTGCCGCGCGCGGTATTCACGAGATAGGCGCCGCGCTTCATCTTCGCGAGCATCGCGTCGTCGAACTTGTGTTCGGTCTCGGGATGCAGCGGGCAATTGATCGTGACGACATCGCAGACCTTGACCATGTCCTCGACTGTCGGATGCCACGTGACCTGCAATTCTCGCTCGGTTGCCTCGGGGAGGCGGTGGCGATCCGTGTAATGTAGCTTCACGTCGAAAGGCCGCAGCCGGCGAAGGACCGCAACACCGATGCGGCCCGCGGCGACCGTCCCGACCTCCATCGCCTCGAGATCATATGACCGGGCAACACAATCGGCGATGTTCCAGCCCCCTTTCAAAACCCATTCGTGCGATGGCAGGTAATTGCGCACGAGGGAGAGGATCATCATGACGACATGCTCGGCGACGCTGATCGAATTGCAGTAGGTGACCTCCGCGACGGTAATGCCGCGATCGATCGCGGCTTGCAGATCGACATGATCCGAGCCGATGCCCGCGGTCAGGGCCAGTTTCAGCTTCGGGGCTTTCGCGATACGTTCGGCGGTCAGATAGGCCGGCCAGAAGGGCTGTGAAATAACCACATCCGCATCGGGGAGCTCACGCTCGAAAACCGAGTCCGGGCCGTCCTTGTCGGAGGTCACGACCAGGCTATAGCCTCGGCTTTCGAGGAAGCGCCTCAGGCCCAGCTCGCCGGACACGCTGCCGAGAAGCGACCCCGGCACGAATTCGATCGCTCCGGGCGTCGGAAGTGTCTGGCCTCCCGGATAATGATCGATCTTGGGCAGATCGTCCCGTGCATAGGATGTCGGATATCCATCGACGGGATCGTCATAGAGTACGCAAACGACCTTAGCCATGACGGCAGTCCTTCCGTTGGAATACGAAAGAAAACGCGCGGCGGATCGAATTAGTCGATGGACCTCGTCCGAATACGACGAAAATTATTCGTCTCCAGACATGTCTAGCAAGGGCCGAATTCTTTCGCTTTCGGTCGGATCACTTGCGAGGACTGAAGCTCGAGAGCCACCCGCGAACTTTCAAATGTCGTACCGAGCCATGCCGTGGCGCTGGCCGCGACGACGCAGGCCGAGTCTCACACCGACTCGAGCATGGTCGAGGTCGCCGGCGGCGCGTAATGCGCCGAGATGCGGCAACCGGAGAGCGCTTGCGCCGAAAACCTCCGACCATCATGCTGAAGCGGTTGGGCACCAAGCGTCCGAGCCCTCTTGCTGAGGAAGGCGCGACGAGCCGGTCTCGAAGCACGAGGGCTCGGAGGTGACCAATGCCCGGTGCCTCCATCTACATCCTGCGTTGCGCGGATGGCGGCTATTACACCGGTATCACGCGGCGTGACGTCGACGAGCGCGTGAGCGAGCATGCGCAGGGTCTCGTGGAAGGCTGCTACACGGTGACGCGACGTCCCGTGGTTCTGGCTTTCAGGGAGCATTACGAGCGGATCGACGAAGCAATTGCTGCCGAACGCCGCATCAAAGGCTGGTCGCGCGCCAAAAAAGAAGCCTATATGCGGGGTGATTTCGAGCTCTTGTCTGTGCTGGCGCGGCGCAGGAGTAAGAAAAGGGTGGAGCGTGGGTCCTCGCCCCCTCATCCCGAGCCTGTCGAAGGACGAGACGTGTCCTCGCCCCCTCATCCCGAGCCTGTCGAAGGACGAGACGTGTCCTCGCCCTTCGAGACGGGTCCTTCGGACCCTCCTCAGGGTGAGGACCCTTTAGGGTGAACCGGCTCGTTGATTCCGGCCAACTTTCTTCGTCCTAACTTCAACCCCTCATGCTGAGGAGGGCTCGAAGAGCCCGTCTCGAAGCATGAGGCGAGGGTAGGGCGCGACAGTGACGCGAGCCAAAATCAGACTCCGCCATTCATCTCTTGGCGGGCATGATCGGCGAGACGGGTTCGCTTCTGTCAATGACGCGAGCTCTGCTCGCGCCGCCGCAGGCGGTGCTTCGCATCATTGACAGAAGCGGCCCGCTCGCCACACTCGCCGCCGTTGGATGAATGGCAGGGTGTGAGCTTTGGCGAACGATTCGCTGCCAGAGATCCGCGCTATGCTGCGACAGAGGGGCTACTAAGGAACTAGGAACGCTGGGAGTTCTTGACTTCTCAAGCAAGGTAGGCTCCGCTTAGTGATGGATGGGCCGCGTCACTATTGCATCGCCGATACCCCATTCTTGGTAGAGAAATCAGAAAGATTCGACTGTGTCCCACTTGGTTAGCGATCAGGTAATTCTCGAATGTCCTTTAGAGTTGTAAATCCAGAAGATGGCTTCACTTCTGACGTAATCACTGATCCGCATCGCTTTGTTGGACGCGCAGACTTAATACAGGAAAGCGTTGATGCTCTAAATTCGTCATTAGGTCTGATCGCTATTTATGGAAAACGGGGAGTTGGCAAATCATCGCTGACTAGGCAAATTCAAGCACTCGCGAACGGCAATTACAATTTAGTCCACAAAGCTGGGTTAAATCACATTCTACATAAAAAATTACGCAAATATTATACAGTATACTATGCGTGCGATTCTATGATAGATGATGCGCATGATCTTATAAGCCGGCTATGCAATGATACTAACGAGGAAGATGGTTTGTTACGATTGGTGCCGGACAATGGAAAGCAGTTAACTGAATTTTCGCGATCGACCGAAAGTTCCGGAGGTTTGGACCTAAAGGTAGCAAGTTGGGGTGCAAAAGGGCAGGAAGCATCGAAGTATACGAGCGCAGTTCCTGGTGACATTGTTCAAACATTTAGGAATTTTACGTCTGCAGTTGTCGAATCGAACAATCGCTGTTTTTCAAAGCGGGATTCTGTCCTCATTCTTTTAGACGAGTTTGATGTGATAAAGAACAAACAGGGTTTAGGCTCTCTAATTAAATCGCTTTCAAGTGACAAAGTGAAGTTCGGGATTTGTGGAATTGGGCAAGATTTAAGCAGCCTAATCGCAGACCATGCGTCGGTCGGAAGGCTTATTGAGCAAGGGTCGATTTTTGTCAAACCTATGTCCGAGAATGAAACAACAGAGATATTCAGGGTCGCTGAAGAGTTTTTTGGTGGACAAGTAAAATTTGATGGGGATGTTGTTAAACAGATTGCGGTGCTGTCCGAGGGATACCCGTATTTTGCACAACTTATTGGAAAATCCTGTGTTAGCAATGCAAACATTAAGGGTACAAATTATATCGATCAGGCTGTACTTGATCTTGTGTAATGGAGAAAATAAAATCTGGCCGCGCGTTCCCCAATCTTGAGAAGGCGTATCAACTTGCTATTGGTCAATCCGATGAGAGAGCTTTGCTTTTGACTTTGCTCGCGGAGCAAGCGGACGACCGTGCGGAATATGATGCGTCGCTCGGGCAGGTACTCCTATCAAAAAGCCGTTCTTCCGCCCAGGAGCTTGGTGTCGAATATATGGATCAACTTTTGCCGCGGCTAATCGAAGAACGTTATGGGCCAGTTCTTATTAAAGTGCCGGAAACTAGGGGCTCTTATGAATTCACAGACCCTGTATTTCGTGCTTATGTCAAGTTGAGGCACGTTGGACGTGTGTGAGTGGTACGTTATTGCTGTTCTACAGAGAGGGGTGGATCTGGCATTGACTGCTACAGGATATTTGCTAGGGACGAACCGGACCACTCGAATCTTCTGAGATTCGCATCGGGAGATCCGGCTTGCCGAGCTATAAATTTCCGACGTAGCGGTCGTTAGTAATTCGGCGCTCTCAACTGCACCCCGTCGTGGCCCCACACGTATCGCACTTGAGGCAGGTGCCGTTGCGGACGAGCGTGAAATTCCCACATTCCCCACAGGCCTCGCCGGTATAACCCTTCATCCGGGCTTGGCTGCGTTTTTCCGCCACGTGATCGCGCGCGGTGGGGGTCCATTCGAAGGATTCGAAACCGAGCTGGCCGGGCGATTCGATCTCGGCGTCGAGATCGTCGTGCAAGGCGGTGGCGGCTTGGACGCCCCCTTGCACCAGCATCAGCTTGTCGGCCTTCGACCTCACGAAGCCGCGTGAGACGAATTTCGCCGGCCCGGTCGGCCCGGACCCTTGGGGTGGGCGGCTCTGCGCCTCTCCCTTGCCGAGCACGTCATGGCCGATTTCGTTGGGATCGATATGGGCGAGATCATTGCGCCCGAGATAGGAGATCGCGAGCTCGCGGAACACATAATCGAGGATGGAGGTCGCGTTCTTGATCGCGTCGTTGCCTTGCACCAATCCCGCCGGCTCGAAGCGGGTGAAGGTGAAGGCATCCACATATTCCTCGAGCGGCACGCCATATTGCAGGCCGACCGAGATCGCGATCGCGAAATTATTCATGAGCGAGCGGAAGGCCGCGCCCTCCTTGTGCATGTCGATGAAGATCTCGCCGATCCTGCCATCGGCATATTCGCCGGTGCGCAGATAAACCTTGTGGCCGCCCACAACGGCCTTTTGTGTATAGCCCTTGCGGCGGTCGGGCAGGCGCTCGCGCTCGCGGGTGCGCTCGATCCGCTCGACAATGCGCTCGACGATCCGCTCGGTGACTTGCGTCGCGCGTGCCGGCATGTTGGCGGCGATGATCGCCTCCACAGCATCTTCCACGTCGTCGCCTTCGTCGGCGATCAGCTGGCTCTGGAGCGGCTGCGAGAGCTTCGAGCCGTCGCGGTAGAGCGCATTGGCCTTGAGGCCGAGGCGCCAGGACAACATATAGGCGTCCTTGCAATCCTCGATCGTGGCCTCGCCCGGCATGTTGATCGTCTTCGAGATCGCCCCCGAGACGAAGGGCTGCGCCGCCGCCATCATGCGGATATGGCTCTCGACCGAGAGGAAGCGCTTGCCCGTGCGCCCACAGGGGCTCGCGCAATCGAAGACCCCATAATGCTCGGGCTTCAGATGCGGCGCGCCCTCGACGGTCATGGCGCCACAGATGAAAATATTCGCGGCCTCGATATCCGCGCGGGAGAATCCGAGGTGGGTCAGGAGATCGAAGCTCGGGTCTTCGAGCCTTTCCGCCGGCACGTTCAAGGTCTCGGTCAGGAAATCGGCGCCGAGCGTGAACTTGTTGAAGACGAACTTGATGTCGAAGGCGCTCGCGAGCGCGGCCTCGACCTCGGCGAGCTTCGCGTCGGAAAAGCCCTTGGCTTTCAGGCTCGCGGAATTGATCGCCGGCGCGCCTGCGAGCGTGGCATGGCCCGTCGCATAGGCCGTGATCTCGTCGATCTCGGACTCCCTGTAGCCGAGTGCGCGGAGGCCCTCCGGCACGGCGCGGTTGATGATCTTGAAATAGCCGCCGCCCGCGAGCTTCTTGAACTTGACGAGGGCGAAATCGGGCTCGATGCCGGTCGTGTCGCAATCCATCACGAGCCCGGTGGTGCCGGTCGGCGCGATCACGCTCACCTGCGCATTGCGGTAGCCGTGCTGCTCGCCGAGCGAGAGCGCATCGTCCCAGGCCGTGCGGGCATGCGCGCCGAGGGATTTGTCCGGCAACGCGGCGTGATCGAGCGGCACGGGCGCGGTCGAGAGCTGCTCGTAGCCGAAGACCTCGCCATGCGCGGCGCGCCGATGGTTGCGGATGACGCGCAGCATCGCCGCGGCATTATCGCCATAGCCGTCGAAAGCGCCGAGCTCGCGCGCCATCTCCGCCGAGGTCTTGTAGGCGATGCCGGTCAGGATGGCCGAGAGCGCGCCGCAGATCGCGCGCCCCTCGTCGGAATCATAGGCGATGCCCGACGACATCAAAAGCCCGCCGATATTGGCGAAGCCGAGGCCCAGCGTGCGATAATCATAGGACAGCCGCGCGATCTCTTTCGCCGGAAACTGCGCCATCATGACCGAGATTTCGAGCACGATGGTCCAGAGCCGGACCGCATGCTCGTAGGACTCGGCGTCGAATTTCTTCGTCGCGGTGTCGTGGAATTGCAGCAGGTTGAGCGAGGCGAGATTGCAGGCGGTATCGTCGAGGAACATATATTCGCTGCAGGGGTTCGACGCGACGATCGGCCCGGCCGCCGGGCAGGTGTGCCAATCGTTGATGGTCGTGTGATATTGCAGGCCGGGATCCGCCGAGGCCCAGGCGGCCCGGCCGATACGATCCCACAGCTCGCGGGCCTTCAGGATCTTGTGGGGCTTGTGGTCGAGCCGGCGGGTCAGCGCCCAGTCGCCGTCATCCTCCACCGCGCGGAGAAATTCGTCGGTGACCCTGATCGTGTTGTTGGAATTCTGGCCCGAGACGGTGAGATAGGCCTCCGAATCCCAATCCGTGGTGAAAGCGTCGAGGTCGATCTGGGTCTCGCCTTGGCGGGCGAGCTGGATCAAAGCCTTGATGCTCGCATCGGGCACGAAGGCGCGCCGCGCGAGCTTGATCTCCTTCTTCAAGGCGGGGTTCTTCTCGGGGTCGAAGCAATCCTCGCCCGGCCCGTCGCAATTGACGCAAGCGCGCAGAATCGCCTTCAGCGCTTTCTTGAGAATCTTCGATCCGGCGACGAGCGCGGCGACCTTCTGCTCCTCCTTCACCTTCCACTCGATGAAGGCCTCGATATCGGGGTGATCCGCATCGACGATCACCATCTTCGCGGCGCGTCGGGTGGTACCACCGGACTTGATGGCCCCCGCGGCGCGGTCGCCGATCTTGAGGAAGGACATCAGGCCGGAGGATTTGCCGCCGCCGGAGAGCTTTTCGTTCTCGCCACGCAATTTCGAGAAGTTCGAGCCGGTGCCCGAGCCATATTTGAAGAGCCGCGCCTCGCGTACCCACAGATCCATGATCCCGCCGTCGTTGACGAGATCGTCGGCGACCGACTGGATGAAGCAGGCATGTGGCTGCGGGTGCTCATAGGCCGTCTTGGACTTCACGAGCTTCTTCGTCTCGAAGTCGACGTAGTAATGACCCTGGCTCGGGCCATCGATTCCATAGGCCCAATGCAGCCCGGTGTTGAACCATTGCGGGGAATTGGGCGAGGCGATCTGGCGCGCCAGCATGAAGCGCAATTCGTCGTAGAAGGCCTCCGCGTCCGCCTCCGTATCGAAATAATGGCCCTTCCAGCCCCAATAGCACCAAGCGCCCGCGAGACGGTCGAAGACCTGTTGCGCCGAGGTCTCGCCGCCAGTTTGCTCGGATTTCGGCAGGCTCGCCAGCGCCGCATTATCGGCGACGCCGCGCCAGAGGAAGGCGGGGACGCCTTCCTCCTCGACGCGCTTCAGGCGCGCCGGCACGCCGGCCTTGCGGAAATATTTCTGCGCGAGGATATCGGCGGCGACCTGGCTCCAGGCGGCCGGGACCTCGATCTCGCCTTGCGAGAAGACGACGGATCCGTCGGGGTTGCGGATTTCGGATTTGGTCGTGCGGAAGGCGATCTCCGCATAGGGGGATTGGCCGGATTTGGTGCCGCGGCGCTCGATTCTCATGCGATGTCCCCCTAAAACTAGCCCATGCTCACCTAAGAATTACTACATCTAGTAGGATTGGACAGTCCCAAAATCCTGTGAATTTCACGGATATCGGGATCGATTGCGCTGGCGTCGATACAGATTCTTAAAACCTGTCGATGCGACCGGCCATATCGGAGGCAGGGCAATATCGAGATGGAGTCCGATCCGTCGGCATGCCGAAGCGAGCCCGCCGATCGTCCAAGCAACGTCACATATCGTCGGGGTGGACGGCTGCAAGGCCGGCCGGATCGCGCGCGGACAGGCCTGGGTCTTTTCGGGATCATTATCCGCCGGGGATCGATGCCGAGGGCCTCGATGTGGCCATCCGGGCGTGAGGACACGGAGCCGACCTGTTGCTATTTCGCGCGCCAAGTGCGAGACGAAAGGCGTTCAAACGGCCCGCACGACGCGGCCGGCCGGAAAACGAAGGCAGATCAAGCTCATGATTTGGCTCGCGCGACTTTTCTCGTGGTGGAACGGGGCCACGCTGAACACGCTCCTGCACACGTTCTTGTTCGGGAAGCTCGTCGGAACCGACGAATGCGGCAACCGCTATTACCGGAGCCGGAAGAAGAGCAAGGCGCTCGGATTCGAGCGGCGCTGGGTGATCTATGCCGGTGAGAGCGAGGGATCGCTGACGCCTCCCGGCTGGTACGGCTGGCTGCATCACACGGTCGATGTTCCGCCGACGCAGGAAAACTACGAGCCGCGTGATTGGCAATTGCCCTACCAGCCCAACCTGACCGGGACAGCGCAGGCTTGGCGGCCGCCGGGCTCCATGCTCGCCGCCAATGCCAGGCCGAAAGTGAGCGCGGATTACGAGGCCTGGACCCCCGAAGGCTGAGGCCCGGAGCTTGGCGATGGCCGAACGTGTCCATGTTTACGAGACGAGCACCGTCTGGACCGGGAACCGGGGGCAGGGCACGGCGTCCTATACGAGCTATGATCGAGACCATGTGGTTCTCGGCACCGGAAAGCCCGACCTCCCGATGTCCGCGGATCCGGCCTTTCGCGGTGATCCCGCAAGGTACAACCCGGAGGAACTGCTCGTCGCGGCGCTTTCGTCCTGCCACATGCTCTGGTATCTCGCGCTGTGTGCGAAGGCCCGGATCATCGTGAAAGCCTACGAGGACCGGCCGATGGGACGCCTCGTCGAGGGGACGCAGGGTGCGGGGCATTTCGAAGCCGTGATGCTACGGCCTGTGGTGACGATCGAATCGGGGGATATCGAAACCGCGCGGCGTCTGCACGACGATGCACATCGCGCGTGTTTCATCTCGAATTCCGTCAATTTTCCTGTCACCTGTGAACCGACATTGGTGCAAGCCTGACGGCCGGCTCCGTCGAGGCCTTGGCCGCGGCCGCCGTGCGTCAGACGTGCCCAGGGTCGCCACATTTCG
>Ga0351869_1316_pt1 | contig 11044 bp, 10 predicted proteins | sample TotcelFGM3001M10_FD_206776 | JGI IMG/M metagenome (GOLD analysis project Ga0351869, IMG submission 206776) | Enriched cells from coal bed in the Powder River Basin, Montana, United States - Total cells FGM rep2 HSBNCT.FGM.300.1.M10 ... | reverse complement strand
CCGAGATTCGGGAGAACAAGGTCGACCTGTCGATCAACCGCTACAAGGAGATCGCCTGCGAGGAAGTGAAGCACGCCCCGCCGCACAAGATTCTGGGTCCGCTGGAAGCGTTGGAGGCGGAGATCGCCGCCGACCTGAAGGAATTGCGGGGGATGCTGTGAAATCTGAAATCTGAAATCTGAAATTACCGACCCCAGACTTGCCATTTTGGATTGCAACCGGCACACTTGAGCCATCACCGTTGAAATCCCTTAATCCCTTAATCTCAAATCTCAAATCTCAGATCTCAAATCTCAAATCTGAAATCTCAAATCTCAAATCTGAAATCTCAAATCTGAAATCTCAAATCCCTGTCCCCGAAAGGAGCCCGCCGATGACCTACGACCGATTCGAAGACACGCCCGTCTGGCAAGCTGCCGCGGATCTGGCTGCGGCGGTTTTTGATTGGGTCGAGCATCCGGCGTTCCGCGGCAAAGGCGATCTGGCCGATCAACTCCAGCGCGCGGTGCTGTCCATTTCGAACAACATCGCCGAGGGCTTTGAACGCGGCACGACCAACGAACTGCTGCTGTTCCTGTACTACGCCCGCGGGTCGGCTGGCGAAGTCCGATCGATGCTCGGCGTCATGGAACGTTCGGCCCACTTTCGCGATTTGAAATCGCAAATCTCGAATTTCAAATCCCGTTGCGAATCCATCTCCCGCCAGATCCGCGGCTGGGCCAACAGCCTGAAGAATTCCGACATCTCCGGCCAGCGGCACTTGAACGACCAATCCCGCCGAGCGTACGAGAATCGCCAGCACCGCGAGGAGCATCAGAAGCGAATGGACACGTTCAACCAAGAGCTCTTAACGCGATTAGAGGCCCAGCGTCAAGCCCGACAAGCTGGCGACTCCCCCACCGCTGCGCGCAATGACGCCCCCCCGCACGGCGATGATTCCCATTCTGCAGACAACTCGTGAAATCCGCAACTTTAAATCTCAAATCTCAAATCTCAAATCTCAAATCTCAAATCTCAAATCTCAAATCTCAAATCTCAAATCCGCGGCCCGAATCTCGAATCACCGCTGTCCGATCTCCAAACCAAGCCCAGATCACCGCGTGCGGGGAGCTGCGGGCGAGGCGGAGAGGAAATCCGGATGGCGGCAAAGGCCCTTACAGATCTGATCGCGGCCGCTTCCGGCCAAGTCGACCCGTCGGAGGCGTAATGCCGCGGACGAGGAGCCCAGGCTGCTCTTTCAGCCGGGGAACCAAACCTTGCGGGAAGATGGCCGGGCGGCTCGTCCGTCAAGCGACGAATCAAATCGGCGCTCCGCAGGGGGATCGCGTGTCCTCGGCGCGAACTTGTCGTCATCAACGTTGAATCTCCGCAAACGAAGGCAACATTCATTCTGCGGGCCCCGCCTGCAGAATGCAACGGCTAATTCACGCGGATGAACATTCAACAGGGCCGTGGAAGAATGACCGCTGGTGCCTTCCTTGTTCGGTCTGGCGTGATGGGAGAATGACAGGCCGCCTGCTCATCCGTGATGTTGACGTACGACGAATGCACTGGGACAATAGGTGCCGAAGCTCCAGCAGCTCGCGTTCGATGCACAGGCCGTGTACTTGGACGGCAAACCGGTTACCCGCTTCAAACTCGCGCTGCCCCCGATCCGCAGCACCTTCATGATCGGCAACAACATACGATGAAACCCAACTTTCCACTCATGATCGGCCTGCTTCTCGCACCGCTGACCGCACTGGACGCCGTCGATCCGCCGCAGGGCTCCCAACCCAACATCGTCGTCATCCTCGCGGACGATTTAGGCTACGGCGACGTGTCGTGTTACAACGCGCAATCGAAGGTGCCCACGCCGAACATTGACGCCTTGGCACGGGACGGCCTGCGGTTCACGGATGCTCACAGCCCGGCGACCGTCTGCACGCCCACGCGCTACAGCCTGATGACCGGCCACATGGCGTTTCGCGTGCCGGGTGGCGGACAGGTGTTCACGGGTGCGGGCGGGCCCTCGCTGATTGCGCCCGGGCGGCTGACGATTCCCGCGATGCTCCGCGACCAGGGCTACGCGACGGCGGCCGTCGGCAAGTGGCATGTTGGCTGGACGTTCTTCGACAAGGACGCCGAGCCGATCCACAGCAATGACGCCGCGGCGGTCGAGCGGGTGGATTTTTCGCGCCGCATCCAGGGCGGCCCGCTGGAACACGGCTTCGACCGGTTCTTCGGCACGGCCTGCTGCCCAACCACCGACTGGCTCTATGCGTTTATCGAAGGCGATCGGATTCCGGTGCCGCCGGCCGGCAGGATTGACAAGTCCAATCTACCCCAGCACCCCTACGCCAACGACTGCCGGGCCGGCCTGATCGCGTCGGACTTTCCGATGGAAGAAGTGGATCTGGTGTTTCTCAGGAAGAGCCGCGAGGTCATGCAGGAACACGTCCGCAAGTCGCCGGAGAAGCCCTTCTTTCTTTATCACGCGACGCAGGCTGTTCACTTGCCTTCGTTCGCGGCGAAGCGTTTCCAGGGCAAAACCAACGCCGGACCGCATGGGGATTTCATTCATGAACTCGACTGGATTGTCGGCGAACTGCTGGCCACGCTTGATCAGCTTGGCATCGCCGACAACACGCTCGTGATCTTCACCAGCGACAACGGGCCCGAGACCACCAGCGTCATTCACATGCGGGCCGACCATGGCCACGACGGCGCCCGGCCGTGGCGCGGCATGAAACGCGACCAATGGGAAGGCGGCCATCGCGTGCCGTTCCTCGTCCGCTGGCCCGGCCACGTGAAGCCTGGCACGACCAGTGCGCAGCTCACCAGTCTGACCGACGTGATGGCGACGCTCGCTGCGATCGTGGGCCGCGATCTGCCCGGCGACGCGGCCGAGGACAGTTTCAATATGCTTCCCGCGTTTCTCGGCCAGGCCCGCAAGCCGATCCGGCCCTACCTGCTTCAGCAGGCGTTCGGCGGGCCGCGATCTCTGGCCATCCGCCGCGGCAAGTGGAAGTATCTCGATCATCCCGGCTCGGGCGGCAACCGCTACGAAAGCCATCCAGGGCTGAAGCCGTTCATGCTCGCCGAGTCCGCACCGCATGCTCCCGGTCAGCTCTATGATCTCGACGCGGATCCCGGCGAGACGACGAACCTGTACTTCCAATACCCGGAAATCGTGCGCGAACTCAAGACGCAGCTCGACGCAAGCAAAGCGTCCGGCCGCAGCGCGCCCGGTTCGCCGCAACGGAACAGATCCACTCCGCTCTTGAAAAGCGACAAGACCGTAGCGAAACCCGAGCAACACAACCCATGACGACCCTGCAAGCATCCATTTGGAAAGGCACTCCCATGACAAGACTCTTTCGTTACCCACCAGCGTCCGTGATCACCGCGTTTCTCTTTGTCGGTCCTGCGATCTTGGCCGCGATGATCGCCGTTGCCTTGACTCCCGCGCTGCTGCGCGCTCAGTTACCGCGCACCAGCGGTCCCCTCTTTGACGGCCGCACGTTCAACGGATGGGAAGGCGATACGCAGAGGTCGTTCCGGATCGAGGATGGGGCGATCGTCGGCGGGAACCTGAAGGAGCGCATTCCCCGCAACGAGTTCCTCTGCACCACGCGGCAGTACGCCAATTTCATCCTCCGCCTCGAATGCAAACTGGTCGGTCCGGGCAACGCCGGGATCCAGATCCGTTCGCAACGCGTGCCCAATCACCACGAGGTCTCCGGCTACCAGGCCGATATGAGCGCCGGGGCAGACGGCGGATACTGGGGCTGCCTGTACGACGAATCCCGCCGCAACAAGATGCTGGCCAGGCCCGAGCGCGAGGTGATCGTCAAGGCCCTCAAGCCCGACGACTGGAACCGATACGAGATTCGTTGCGAGGGGCCGCGCATCCGGCTGGCGATCAATGGTGTGCAGACGATCGACTATACCGAAGCGGACGACAAGATCCCGGCCACCGGCATCATCGGCCTGCAGATCCACGGCGGCCCGCCCAGCGAAGCCTGGTACCGGAACATCACGATCGAAGAGCTGCCGTGAACCGGCGCGCGGGAGCAGATTGTGCGCCGTGTCCGACCCTTGGGATCGGCCAAGAAATAGGTGGCGTAAGCTTCCAGCTTGCGGTTCGTATTCCTCGTAAGCTGGAAGCTTACGCCACTTTGAATGCGACAGTAGTTGTCTTGCCGACCCACCCCTGTAAAGGTCGCTTTGGTGGGAAATCGGCGGGCATGAGCGCTGTTGGAGTTCACGCTTCAGCGTGCCAGGCGGGCGGAGTCCGCCAAACACAGCACGCTAAAGCGTGAACTCCAACGAGCTTGGCACCTTTACAGGAGTGCTTGCCGACCCTTACTCTGCTGCGATCAGCACGACGCGGTCGACGAACATGGCGTCCAGCTCGGGACGGTGTCCGTGGGCAAACCAGAAATAGGCACCGGGGACGAAGTCCACGACGCCCAGGCCGATCCAGCGAAATTTCTTGTCGAACGAGCCGTCCTCCGTCGTGAAATCCTGGGACGTGAGGGTCATGCTCTTGAGCGATTTCTTGCCCTGCGCGTCGTAGACGCCCCACGAACCGAGTCGGCCTTCCTCGAGCGTTCCTTCGCACCGTAGCGAGGCCAGAATGCGATACTTGCCGCGGACCGGCGGATGGTAGTTGGTGTTCCAGTCCACCTTGGTCCCCATCCGCACGCTCTTGCCGTTCCAGCCTTCGGCGTCGTCGACGATCGTCGCGGCGTCGTTGACGTTGTTGAACGACAAGGCATCGAACACGACCCAGGCATCTTCCGGAACATCCCGGCAAATCTCCGGCGGATTCCTCTGGGCCAGGAACCCCGCCTGAAGACCGTCCAGGTACTGCGGGAAATTCTTCTCTTGCGAGATCACCGCCGCCTTGGTGTTGAATTCCCGGCAGCGTTGGGCAAAATCCTGCGCCGCCTCGAGGGGATCTTGCGGTCCCAGGAACGGCTGCTGCCGCTGGCGAGCTTCGCTACGCAGCGGATAGTAGCGGCTGAGCCATACATGGTCGATACCCATCTTGGACTTGCGCAGCCGACGCAGTTCGTCGGATTGCGGGCCATAGACCTTCGTCGCCGTCTGGATCGCCTGATTCATGAGCTCCGTCACCTCATTCAGCGTCGCCAGATCGAGCCATTTCGCCGAGTTCATACCGAAGCAGCCCAAGTAGATCTGCTCCTGTTCCGCCCGCGCGATCAGCAGCTCCCAGTATCGCTGCAGCAGCGGAGCGACCGCTTCGCCGTAATAGCCGCGCAGGAACTCGTCGACCAGCTGCTCGCCGTCCAGGTGCGGCTCCCACATCACGCGCAGCAGCAGCCAGTTTTTCAGTTCACAGAAATCGTCGCCTTCCCCCTCCTCGAACAGCCCGATGGCGCCGTGCTCGACGAAATAGCGCACGTTCGGCACAAGCACGCGGAGGTTCGGATGCGGCCCCAGGTAGTCATGGTAATTGGTTGTATAATCCCAGATGAACAGCGTTTTGGCCAACTTGCTCCAGCCTTCGAGGTCCGCGGCGAACTCGCGGTTCTGCTCGCCGCTGAGCGGCTGGATGTACGAGCATTCGATCGTGCACAAACGAATCAACACGTTGTCGCGCGGCCGGATCGTCTTGGGCGGCTTGCGGGTATACTGGTACGCCAAGGACTCGACCAGCACGTCCGGGAACTCCCGCTCCACGGCCTCGGCGACCCGGTTGAGCATCAACACGAGCGTGCCGGCGTGGCTGCCTTCCGCCTCGTCGACCGCGAAACGTCGATGATCTTGGCGTCGGGATGCTTCCGCAACGTGTCCAGCACGTTCTTGATCAGCTCCTGAGTCATCTCGTCGTTGGTCAGGCACAGCTGGCCGCGTTCATGCTTGCGCTGGCCGTTGATCTCCGAGTACCACTCCGGATGAGCGTCAAAGTACTTTTCCGGCGGGAGGTACTTGTAGAACGAATGGACAAAGTTGATGATCCGCACCGCGCCGCCATATTCCGGGGTCAAGAACCCGTTGCCCTTCATGCGGGCAGAAAAGACGGTCGGCTGGGCATCGCGATGGTACATTTCCCGCGAGATCAGTTGCGGCGCGTAGCTGACGTGCAGGTCGTCGGCGATAGCCAGCGTCGGCTGGTGCGGAATCCGCGTATCCGTGGGCGTCCACCAGCGGACACCGACCATGTCTTGCAGGAAGGAATAGACCGCGTACAGGCAGCCGCGCTGCGCGTGCCCCGCGAGAATCAGGTTTCCGGCATCCAGCTGGATCAGGATCTCGTCGAACTTGTAGTCCTTCTTCGGAGCTTTCGCCGTCCGGCCGATGAAGATCAAGCACGTCCCATCCGCGGGCACGTCCTGCTCGCTTACGGTGGGAAACTCCGCGCCGGTCACCCGCCGCAGATGCTCGGCCAGTTCGCGCGCCGCGGTCAGCTCGACCACCGCCGGTTCGTCGGGCAACACGATCTTCCAACCGGTCGCACCGTTGCTTGCCAGTTCCGTGGAGTACGAAGGGGTTTGCCCCAACAGCAGGCACAACAGCAAAAGCAGGGTTGTTTTCATGGCTCTTTCCTGGCGTCATTTCCACAGCGGTTGAATCAACTCACTCCAAGTACGGTTTTAGCTGAACGAAATTCAGCAGCAACGCTTCGCCCGGAACGGCTCGTTCGTCGTGGAAGGCGATGGTCTGCGTCTCATCTTCTCATCCTTCTCCTTGGCGTCTAGGCGTTTGGCCAGATAGCACTGTAGTGCGCCAGTGCCTGGGAAAGCAACCTCCCTATTCGAGGGACCTTGTCCCTGAAAGGGACGCGGCGCATGGTGTGGGGATGTGTTATCGGACTATGGGATCTTGGGTCGACTCGTCATGTTGCTGGGCCTACTGGCAGTCGCCACCGCCCAGGTTCAATCGCAGGACGCCGGGCAAGGGCGCCAACCAGCCCGCGACGAAGAAACGTGGAAGCAGATTGCCTTCCAGCCTCCTCCCGCCTTGGCCGGGGACCTCGGCCAGTACCGATCGGAGTATGCCGGGTCCTGCGATCAGCGTGATCGAATCTCTGGGCCGGCTATGGTATAATCGTCACGAGGCTCTGGTCGCAGGGCGACACGGCAAAAAGGAATCATCAAGGGAGTCCATGCGCATGACGGTTGATCCCAACAGTCCCGAACGGCTTACGGCTGTGCCCAGCGAGATCCAGGCGGCCGCGATCGTCAACGCCCTGGCCGACCGCGGCATCCAAGCCACGGTGACCGGCAGTTACACCAGCGGTTTTCGCGCCGAAGCCCCCGGCTGGGTCAGCATCGTCGTCCGCAGGATGGACCTGGATTTGGCAAAGCAGGCGCTTGCCGATTTGCAGCCGGGATCAAACGACGCGGATTGGCCAGAGAGCGACGTCGATCAGGCCAGCGCTCCGTAGGCTCCTCCGTCCTCTGAAAGCAGACGCACCGTAGCCGAGATCCGGCAGGTGATGGCCCCATCGCCACCCCACGCGGACTTTCTCGCTGGCGTCCAGCAGGACGAGCGCCGCCGACGGTTGGCCTACTGGTTCACGAAGGAAGACATCGAGCCTTGGCGCTCGGTGAATCTGGACCTGCCGCTGTGCGTGTTCCTGCTGGACGCCATGCACAACATTTTTCGTGGTGTTGCGGGGCGTCTTCAGCCGGTGGCCTTCTTGCGACTCGATCCCGCCGTCCCGATTCGGCAGCGAGCAGAGATCCCCGTCGATGATGACGTGCTGGAGGGTCAGTTTTTCCAAGCCGTGGAAGTCGAGTTCCTGCTGGTCGTCGCAGGCTTCCGGCGAGCGGGACCATTCGGCCCAGCGGTAGCCGTTCACGTCGTCGATGCCCTTGTCGCCGCTGTCGCTGTCCAGCACGAAGCCGCGGCCCACGACGTTGGCGACCAGGCGGCCCGCGCCCTACATGACCAGCGGGTTGTTGCGGGTCATTTCGCGGGCCATTTCCATGGCGCCGAAGTAGGCGGCTTCGGTCCGGTAGTGGTAGTCGGCGTGGGAACCCAGCGTCATGATCCCGGTCTTCGCCCGCTTGTACCGCGAGGCTTTCCCGATTTCGTAGTCGGACTTCAGCTCGGCGAACTGCTGCCCGCCATGCTTTGCCGTTGGCGTTTGGTCATCCTCGGAAGTTCTCCAGCGACAGGTAGCGGACCCGGGCGCCGCCGCTGCCCGTGGTCGCGGGGTGGGCGTCTTTCCACCGCTGGGCGGATTCGATTTCGGCTTGCAGGGATTCGCGGGTGAACGTCTGCGGACCGCGCCCGGCGGACAGGGGCAGCCGGTTTCGCAGGATGCGACAGGCCGTGATAAAGGCGTCGGCCTTTGCGCGGCTGTTGTCCTCCTCATACGAAGCGCTGTCGTCGTATGCGGCGAAGACTTGGGCGTCGGTCGAATTGCTGCTCAGCGTGGCCATGAACTGAACATGACCGAATCCCGGCGGGGCGTAAAGGCAAATGGGGCTTATACCGGAGGTATATTCGCTCGCTTCGGATTCGACGCGGGTGAACGTGGCGGGCAAACACTTCCGCCCTGCTGGAGAGGGGATCCAGGGCTTGCATTCTCCGAAAAATCTGCTAGTTTGACTGATGGAGGGAGAAGCAGCCGGCGGGTTTGCCAGAAGACGGCTCACTGACGGCTTCCTAGGAATTAAAATGGCGGGATGGCTTTTGGGACTGCGGTGCTTAGAAAATTGCCGCCTGACGGTGTTTCGGAGTGGCGTACGAGGAAACGAACGATTTTGACACAGTGCGGAGAAGCGACAATTCCACGCGCGCACGGGACGAAACGAAGACGCTAGACTCCGAGTCGCTTCTTCGCTCGGAGAATTCGACCAGAGCAAAGAAGTGAATGCAAAGGACGCGCCGTGTGGCAAGTTACCAGTGCGATACGCAGGACGCTCAAGCATACTACCGACGAGGCCTCGCCTACATGCGGAAAGGCCGTTACCAGAGGTTCCGAGGCTAGGTGTAGGCCGTTCAGGTTTGCGCATATTGAATTTCCTGTCAATCACTGTCAACCAGGAGGTGGGAGATGAGTAGTAGCAAGCTTTTTGCCGCGTTAGTGTTTGTGTTGACCGCCGTGACGATGGCCTCGTCTGGTTCGGCTGGTGATCCAAGTAGTGGGAATGCTGATCCGCCTTGGGATGAGACCGACCAACAGAAGGTGGGGTACTTGACGAAGTATGCGCCCCGCGTCTGGATTCACAGCAAGGAGTCGTACTGGCCGTCTTCGGTCGAATGGTCGTTTAATTTCCTAAAGCGGGAGTGGTCGGATGATCTCAATGGTCAAGGAGGTTGGAGGCTCACGACGACAGACGAACTGGAGGAAGCCTCCTCTTGCCTCGCGTATTTCCATGGGGCGGATCCGAGAATGCAGTTGGCCCCTCCATCTCTCGGTCTTAAGGTGCCAGCCTACGCGTTCTGGCACCAAGTGGACGACAGAACTGTCGACCTCCTGTACTTCTTTTACTACCCGTATAACCGCGGCAAGAACATATTAGGCACCGTGTTTGGAAACCACGTGGGTGATTGGGAGCACGTGACGGTTCGGCTTTACCGACAGCAGGACACGCAGGGCCGATGGACGCTGGAGCCATTTACCGACCCCGTTGAGCAAAACGTTCGCGAGGGGAAGGTCACTAACGCAGGAATTCCAGAAGACGCTGGAAGTTTCTATCATGCCTACCACACCTTCGGTAAAACCCATCCCTGGACGGCGGTGCCGAAGGTGCCGGATACCCAACACCCAGTCATTTACTCCGCGTTGGGCTCGCACGGGGTTTGGCTAATCGCGGGGGAGCACGATTACGACGATAAGTTTCGTGGTGATAAAATTCTGAAAGCAGCCGAGATGAGCGCCACAGCGGTCGTGGTAATCGAGAAGTTATTAGGACAACTCAGGGTAAGAGTAAGAGAAACTGAAAAACAGATAAAGCAGCTCTTTGGTGAGAAGTTAACAGGCAAGATAATAGGGGGTCTCAATAAAGTTGACGAAGATCTGCAGAAAGCCACGAAGCAGCTGGGTTACGTTTCTGTCTTGGTGAAGAGCTTTAGGAATCCATCGGATGTTAAACTCGTCGACAAAACGGACGAGGGCACGCGATGGGATACCTGGACCAACCTGGAGTGCTTCGATTATGATGCAAAGAACGGGCTCGGGCCCACGTGGAAGGGGACGTGGCCCATGTGGTTAAAGAAGGACACGGCGGACAGACAGGTCGGCAACGAGGACCCCGCGAGCGGCCCCGTCTATAGGTGGGGCAACAAGAAAATGGAAGTGGGAGGCCCCGTGGCAGCACTAGGGCGGGCGGTGGATGATAGCGTGATCGTGCTAGACGATGGGCCGATAGGGCCAGCCGACAAAGACTACTTTGATACGCCGGAATTGGATTAAGACTCCGCGTCGTGCTGGGAGCAGACAAACGAAAGCTCTCGAGACGCGGTCGGGCTCATCGTAGGGTGGGCCAGAGCGGACGGACATCATCGAGCGGAAATTGCCAATGCCGTGACCACCGCACGGATGCCGACATTACCACGGCGGCAGCGCCGACCCACCGGGACATGGCATCCACTCTCGTGAGGTCGCATCCCACTGACGACGTAGCGATGTATTCTACCTTTCTTACGAATTGCCGGTGAGGGAGCGTGTGACGATGCGGCCGCCTCGACTCCGTTGATCGTGTCCCGGTGGGCCTGCGCTGGCGGTTTGATGGGACAAGCGCACTCGGCGCCGTCGAGCGTTTGTCCGCTTCCCACCACGTTTCCTTGGTCCGCTCCGGCCCACCCTACGTTCACCGTGCGCCAGCCGCAGAACGGCGTCCGCTTGGGCGATGATAGGGAGAATGCCCACCGTTTTGCATATCTCGCGAAACGACCGATACTCGACACGCGACGCTAGCCCCGTTCGTCCATCTGCTCAATCAACCAGACCACGGCGTCGTTGCGGTTGAAGACCTTTCGGCCGTTGCCGAGCTTGGCACCCGTCTCCTTCAGGCCCCACCAGAGGCCGTGTAACAGGTGGCGGCCCGTGGCGCTGCGGCTCTTGATGAGCTGCAGG
>Ga0351869_1289_pt2 | contig 12503 bp, 13 predicted proteins | sample TotcelFGM3001M10_FD_206776 | JGI IMG/M metagenome (GOLD analysis project Ga0351869, IMG submission 206776) | Enriched cells from coal bed in the Powder River Basin, Montana, United States - Total cells FGM rep2 HSBNCT.FGM.300.1.M10 ... | reverse complement strand
ACGTTCGCCGTACCATAGAGTCCACGAACCAGATTCGACAGGTCATAGGCGCTCGCGGTTGTCAGCATCGCACCCCCATAGGCGATGAGTTCATCGCCAACCAGGGAGAGGGTGATACCGTTCCGTCCATCATCGGTCGAAACCGATTCGAGAGTACCACCACTCTCGGCGAGGTCGACTCCGAGAACGGAACCTGCATCGTACGTGATTTTTCCGTGCCTTGCCGGGCCATTGATCTGACCAATCCGCCTATAGGTCGCATCATCGGTCGAGACATGGATGATACAGCCACCCCAATAAGGATCTGCAGTTCCATCCGATCCGATCGGCGGATCCAGCGCATCAGGGTCGAACGTCCCACCGGAGGCGATCATCGTCACAGAAAGAGTCGACAGCGTGCCTCCTTCGACCCCGAATTTAGGATTCCAAACGAAAAGACCGTTTCCCGGCGTTCCGCCATAAGAGACCGTCCCCACGGGATTCTCCAGCACGATCGACACCACAGGGGAAGCTGAGGCAACGATCATCGGGCATGAAATCAATGCCGCGTACCACCCACGGTCGAGCGCCGATATCGAGTGACCCACAATTCCACTCGTCGCCCCGTAAGAAGCACCTGTCGCGGTAAGGTCGAATGAAACACTTTGGATAGCTGTTCCGTCAAAGATTCCGAGCCGGCACGCAGATTTCTCGGCGGGCCGTACGTGGATCGAAAACGAGACTATCGGGAAGTCGTCTCTCGACGGAAGAGTTGCAGAGGCGAGATGCGTACCGGTCGAGCCGTCCTCTTCGAGCCGTCGAACCGAAGCGCGACCGGCCGATATCGCCATCCAAACCTGACGCTCGCCGTCTGTCACGCCCGAAGGAGGCTCATATATCACGGGCGGATTCACCGCCGAGGGATCGATATTTCGATCTATGATCTTGGCGTCGTTCGCCTGAACCTTATAGGCGGCGGCCGTCCCCGTGCTCCCGGGAAGCTCTTCGGCCGTTACGTCCAATACCCCTGCGTCGTCCTCCTCGATCGAAACAATCCTCACGGCTGCCTTCTCGAGTCCGAGCCTGACGTCTGTCAAAGTTACAATATCCATTGGCTCGAGTAGGTAGTACTCGAATGAAACTTTAAACCTATATGTATTACGAATGTATAGATTTCTCTGAAGGATCAGCTGTGCAACGGTTTGACCAACAGATCTTTCGCAAATCTCGTGGGCCGTCACAGTTGACGCTTCACGGCGACCATAGAGCTCGATTGCATTTTGATCCCAAACTGTAATTGTCGCGGAATTATAGTTTTTCGCTCGATCGCTTAGCTCAATCTCTTGCACGTTGAAAGTGCTATAAGGATCATTGCGCTCGATAAGCACCGGATCATCATCCGAGTTGTCGAATACGAAATCCTCATCCGTGAGGTCGTAAATCGGTGTGACATTCGGGGTAAATGTGATCGGCGTCTGGTCGTAGAGGTAACCATAAATGACCGCGTCGGCATATGGAATGAACTTCAGCCTGCCTTCGGACCATACCGCTGCACTATTCGTGAGGTGGAGCCACCGCGCAAGGATGGAGTTCGCGGATTCCCGGTTCGCCAGCACCGGGGACATGGCGATCCTGGCCGCCCAGCAATAAGTCTGATATGAGCTGACACCACCATTGATCGCAAACATGTTGCCGTCGATCGAACCCGTGGGAAACCGGACTCCATATTGTTCGCTCGTCAAGAAGTCATAGATGAGATAGGCCGGATCTGCGTCGCGTGCATTGACCGCCGCAGTCCCCTGCAATAAGCCGGATAGCTCAAACTGCAGCGACCCTATCGTGGCGCTCGACCCAAGATCGTAGGAGGCGGAGACCACATAGGCGACACCTTTGTAGGACACGTCCTGCTGGTAAGCGAGTGCCGGAGCCGATCCATAACCCTGCACGAGTGATAGGTTCAAAGCTGCCGCACTGTATTGCCCCTGATCCTTTGTGACTGAACTGACAGATACGATCGGTCCTTCACACAGACCCAAGATCATCCCTGAATAATAATGATATCCAGACACTGTTTGCCGGCCGCCGCCTTTGCCTCCGCCACCGCTTTTCGCATATTCCGGAGTCGCAAGGAAATCACCATACCAGAGCAAGTTCGGTGCGATCTTGTTATTGCCATAGACGATCGCGATCGGAACTGCATCGCTCGATGTCTGGATCTGCAAGCCCGTATATTGCGTGATCTCGGCCGCCTTTGGACCGCGCTTTCGCAAGAACCCCATGCTTAGACAACCTATCTCCGGCGATCATCGCAAGTACGACATCGCTATGCCCAATAGGAAAAGATGCGTGGCCGACGAGAGGGTGTGGTAAGATTTCCGTTGCCGGCGACAATCTCCTCGATGACGCGCCGCGCAGGTTGGTAAGCATGGATGATGGTCAAGGGATCCGCGACTGTTACGATCCCTCCGTGCGAATAGCAGCGCCCGTAACGGAATACGATCACATCTCCGGGGCACGCTCCCTGCACCTCTGCGCAATAGTTGAATACGAACCCGAGATAACGCTCGTCGGACCTATGCAAGAACCAGTCGTCACTATAGGGCCGCGGATCAAAAGCCTCGCATAGCCCTGAATCCACAAACACACGCACAATCAACATGGCGCAGTCCACCCCGGCGCCACGGACATCCGCTTGACAATGGTAGGGTGTGCCGAGCCACCTGCGAGCCTCGTCAACGACAATGCTGCGCTGATCCATGTCCAAAACTCCTCAAACCGCATAGGTCGGTGGCGGAATGTAGGGGAACCCCCGAAAGTTGATAATGTTACCGAATTTGTTCAGACAGGTATTCTTCGTATGATCACAGCCTTGATAGACCCTGAACGTATCTCCGACCAAAGGCGAATTGGGGAGTGGGTAGCTCAACATCAAACCGTTGCTCGGAGTGCTCGTAAAACCGGCTTTGACGTTCGCTCTCACGCCGGCGTTCGCGCCAGCCGAGAATGTGATGGTGCCTTGAGAATAGGCCGAGGAGCCGCCCGCCCACAATATTATGGACCGTGTAGACCCAATGACAACTTCGCCACTTGCGCCGAAAGCTTCTTTATTCAGCGCACAGCCCGTATCATAGAGGACGTGCTGGCAATTTGCGGTGTAGAAATTGCGGGGCATTTCCAGATCGAGAAGTATTAGGTCCGAATTGACCGTGATCTCAGCTCCGACCCGGCCGATTCTATCGATTGTACCCATCCTTCCCTTGAATACGATCACCGCACCGAGCGGTGCTGCGTCCCACGCTGTCAAGAACGCCAACTCACGTTGGATCGCACACCCGTCGAAGACACCACTGCGCAACGCTTGCAAGAATGGAACGTTTTCCACCGTATCGGTCTCTCGGGCAGAAATCACGATCTGCTGCTGATCGACCTCGAGACCCACTGCGCATTTGTATTGCAGCCCCTCGACCAGCACGGCATCGGCAATGTAGGAATGACCATTCCATACAATCGGAACATCCGCGTCGGTATAAGTCAGGACGACGCCGGTACGAAGTGTGAAGGTGTAGAGGTTCGCAATGAAGGATTTCGCGTCGCCGGAACGGAGTGCGTTGAGATGCGCGAGTAACGCTACCGATGCCGATCTCATGATTTCACGCTCCTGAACTTCAAACTCTCTACCCTCCAAAGGCCAGCCATGAAATTTTCGAAGTCTACCTGATCATCTAGAAAGCGGCACTCGAATGCATACTTGAAGGTCGCCGTAACCGCGATGCCAGTGCCCGGTGGGACCGAAAACCTAAGCGTCCGTGGCGCGGCCAGGGACCAACCGCTGGGCTGGTCCACACCATTCAGATGGACGCTCGACACGCTGGTCACATAGGGCACCGCCTCGATCGTCGCGCCGAGTGTGCGCTGGAACGTGAAGGAGGTTTGTGTGCCTGTGGCGGTCCCGAGCAGTTGCTCCGTCACCGCGTAATCTGTCGGGTCGGTATAGAGAAACGATCCATAGCTCCCTTGGCATTGCACGTAGAGGCCCATCAAACTTTGGAGCGAATTCGTACCGAGTTCCGGGAATGATCCATCCGAGTCCAGACCGTCAAATGTCAGCTCGAACTCGTATAGCGGGTACGAAAATCGGGGAGCACGAACCTCACGACCAGATACGTGACTTGCGACCCGGGTCGAAAAACTCGGCTTCTTCTTGACCGACCAGCCCTGCCCTTTGAGAACTGGAAAAGGAGGAGCCTCAGGCACTATTCACCTCTCGTCTGAGCGATCTTTACTGACTCGCCGCGCCAAAGCCGTAGTGCAAATTCCTCTACGCCCAAATGATCATCGATGAACCGCGCCGTAATCGAAGTTCCAAGAGCCAAGGCGGTCGGTAGAAAGTATGTGAAGGGTTCGTGCGCCCCAGCACGATCAGCGTAGAAACCCGCAAGCAGTTCGATTTCGGCTGGATTGTCCATCCGCATCACATCGAACGTAATCTCGATCTCGAGCAAACCGCTCGAAGTCCGGACCGCACGAGATTCTCGTCCGGAAACGTGTTGGGCTTTAATCGGGGAGGTGGTAGGCCTATAAATCACGGACCAGCCTTGCCCAGAGAGGATCGGAAATGCCGGCCATGCTCCGCTCTCAGGCGACGGGTCCCAATGTGGCGGCTCGATGAATCGCTCCTTTCCCCCGACCCAATGGCCTGATGCCCAGTTCGCAGCATCGCCCCAAACCCGAGAGAACTGCGGGAATATCGGGAAGGGCCGCGCATCCCAAGCCCAGACCGAACAAAATGCTTGATCGAGCATCACGGCTCCGCTAACCGACACATCGTTGTTGCCGTCTACGAACCAATATTCGTGGACCGCTTGAAGTGCGAGCGCAGCGATCACCGAATCTTCTTTTGGAAGATAAATCCCACCGAAGGCCGACTTCCATTCCGACCAATATGGCGTGAAGCTCTCTTCGCTTTTCGGATCGAAGAATACATTTGGTTGGTTCGTCGCCTTGTCGCAGGACGGAAAACCATATTCCGAGAAGGCAATAGACTTCGTCTGCGCCGCCCATTTCGTAGGGTTGCCGCGTGGCGACCAACCCTCCGGCGCGATCGGATAGATCGCCTGATGAGTATTTTTCCACCACCAGCGGATCTGTTTGTTCGCAAGAATCTCCTGATCTGCGTAGTAACGAGTGCGTACCTGGGCAAGCCGATCGCCTTCGGGACGGGAAACCTGCTCAGCGGAACCATTCAGGTCGAGGCCGAGGCCCAGATTCCGATCAGGGCCCGCGTAATACCAATTGAATTTTTCTCCACCCTCGATGTTCGCCTTGAGATAATCCTTTGACAGGAGCCTCGGACTCCCGGTCAGCCCGAGTCCATTCATCTGTGTCTCATCGGGAGGCCATGACCCAGAATACTTGGGCACCGACCAATTCGACACATCTCGGCCGCCAGCCCCTATGGTCCAATCCGATATTGGTAGGTAATTGTCGAAGCAGACGAGATCGATGTTCGATTGTGCCCAGAGCTGATCGAGGTGCGGCCACTGCCCCTCGTCCGGCGGATTTGCCTGTCCATGTGAAACCCCCATCCAGGTGGACCAGTCCGCGGCATAGGACACGAGATTTTTTTTGGTCGTGAGGTTCTTGGTTAGACCGGCTGAGTCGAATACGCTGCGCACGTCGTCGGCTAGCGTGATCATCCCGTTGACGAAAGGATAGTCCCAGGTCGTCGGATTCCCCAGCCCGGCTTTAGTCCAGTCCGTACCACGGATACTTTCGAGGCCTACGAGTTCAGAGCCGATGATGAAGAGATCGACCCCGTCGGCCATAACGCAAAGGTTTGCATAGTGGAGGATCATTCTCCGATAGCTGAAGTCGAGAAGCGTCCGGTCGCCGCTCGGTGCATAGACCACCTCCCCACCAACGATGGAGAAGTCGCCGACTTGGCAACCACCAAGAAAATGAGCAACCGACGTTTCGGCATCGGTGGTTTTGTCAGCACCGATGGGGATACCATCAGCATTCCTATCGGGTGAATAGGTGATCCGCCCGCGCCATGGAAAGCTTCCCGGAATGTCGCCGAGCAGGAAAGGATAGAACACCACGCGCAGGCCACGCGATTTCAACTCAACAATCGCGTTGTAGACCGAGGAATCCGATGGCGTCCCGCCATAATTGAATTTGCCTCCGCTCGACGAGATCGGAATGACGCCGGGCGTGGATTGCGTCAACCCCGACACTTTCCAACCGTCTGCCTCCCATCGGGATCCCGTCCAGTAGGAAAAATTTCCGTTGATATAGGTTGTCGAGGGAAAGACTTTGCAGAACCGCGCAGTGATCGAGTCGAAAAACCAAGAAACAATCAGGGAGATGGTCGTGCAGTCTGGAAACTCCGCTTGTAGATTATCGATAGCCCTGATGAAATCTGTCGGCTCGCCGGCATAGCTGGACGCAGACGCACCGGAGGCATAGACATTGATCGGGACGGCGGACGTTTCTGTCGCAGGACGTTGCCCGAGATGTGCCACGGTGTCATAAGTGAACTCCCCCGTACCTGGGAGTAAATTGATGCCATTGATATATGTCATACATCCCACGACACGAGTAAATGCCTAGACTGAACCAAGCTTACCGAGCCCCAAATGCGCTCCGGTGCGCACACCTTCGTTGATTGTGCGCATGATCAATTGGTTATTATTCTTGAAGAACTTCCTGATACTTGCGCCATCGAGTGCATTCACGTTGATGTGAGTCGCGTGGTTGACAGTAACCTGACCGCTGCCAGCTCCGAACGAGCTACCGATTGGGCCCTCATCCAATGCCGATCGCCAAGCTGCCGCCGGGCCGGCCGGTACGATCATTTCGCCCTTGTGCACTTTCGCAATCATATCCCCCGGCAAATCCCAGGACCCGACCTCGAAGGCCGGCAACGCGCTTGCGACGCCGAGCACTGTGGCCTGCCCTGCAAACGCAGGTCCTGCGGCTGCGGGACCCATGACTGGCGAAAGAAAACCAAAAATGCCCGCAAAAGTCTGTGCGGCCGAAGCGAAGATACTTTTCAGAATGTTCGACACTATGCCGAAGCCAGAAGTCGCCGCAGCACTCGACTCCAAATTCGTGCGCGCGGATGTTCCTGCCGCCACTGCCGCAGTCTTCGATGCTTCGCCGGCAGATGTCGCAGTTGTCTGCGCAACGACACCGGCGAGCCAATCTGTAACCATCCGAACCCGAGCCTGCATGAAGGTCTGAATAAGTTGCAGAAGAATATTGCGCGCGGCGTCCCGAAACGATGTCGTTCCCGCAATCATCCCTGTGATCGAACGTGATACACTGTCGCCGATCTGACCAAACGATCGCCGATAATCATGTTGAATTTGCGTTGTAACCGATCTCTCGATCTCCTGGCGACGACGCGCGGATTCGCTCGTGATCTCGCTCGTCTTTGCCTGCGCCGCAGCATAGGCAACAGTACCCTGGCGGTAGGTACCGGCCAGAACTCGGAAATGGTCCCGCTCGATCTCTTCCTTTTTCCGCGACAGACCAAGTAGGCTCGTGAGCTCCTGCTGACGAGACATCTGCCCGGTCTGCGCTTGCAGGCGAACGAGCGAAATCTGCTCCCTAACGCCATTGACTGCGATATCGTACCTGTTGGCCTCGGTTTGCCGAGCGAGAGCGAGTTCCGCGGCACTGGACGCCTGAGCGCTGGATATTCGCTCGCCAACACTATTCGCTGATCCACGCGTCACGGACGCGAACGAGGTATCGAGTCGAGCAGCACCAGACTGCAAGACCCCCAAAGTCGCCTCCATCGCGGTCGCGGCATCCCGCAAACCGCGTTCCAAGTCGGAGACGTCAGCATTCAGCTTGATGACCACACCGTCGGACATGCGCTCGTGCCCTTCCCTGCTCGGTGAATCCGACTTCGACGAACGAAGTGCCTAGACCTCCCGCACGAACCCTCGTGGAAAGCGCGAAATCAGCTCCCCAATGCCACTCGGATCCTCGGAGCTTCTTCTCTCGGTGGCGTCAAGGTTGCGCTCGATTCTATACACACACTTCAGAATCTCATGTACCGGCGGGTGATCCTGCCAATACGCAAAAAGACCGAGAACATCACAAAACGGCATATCGTCGATCTCAGCCGGTGTATAGCCACAAGCAGTCATCAGGCGTCCGTAGACGTTTGCGAAGTCGAGGCGGGCGAGCCGACCATTGTCGTGGCGCCCGCCAGAACTTCCCCCGAGGGCGGTACTCCTAGATCATCCGATCGTATGAAGCCGCCCAAACGCAGCACCGCACCCATGGCAGCACCGATTTCCGGGGCGGTCGCCTCGATATCCCAGAGCCTCGCAGCATCATCTGGGTCATCCCGGCGGAGGGCGATACCGACAATTGCCAGAGCCGAGCCGAAGTTGCCCTTCACCCCCACCGCGCCATCCATGAGAATTGGTTCGATTTCCTGTACCTGCCGCAACGTCAATGGCCTTACGACCCATTCATATGATCCGAGCCTAATCACTTCTGGATGCAGACGCATCTCACGATACCTCCCCGAACGACCATGTCATCACGTTCCCAGCCGCATCGGCAAAACATGAAAAATCGAATTCCGGCATGACGAAGTCCTCGAGCTTGGTCTTGAAACTCAACTTGTTCGACGTACAATTGTTCAACTTCAACGAAACCGCCTGCCCTTGAAAAGTCGTATAGAATTGCGCTTGAAACGTCGGAGTCGTACCAAGCAGCTGATTCGTCACAGAGAACTTGTGCCCCACTCCACCCAATAAATAGGTGTAGCTGACAAGCACAGCCTTACCCGCATCCGCCAGATTGAACGAATACGCCCCTGCCGCTACCGAATATTGGCCTACATCCGGTGATGACGCGACCTTCACGAGCGGTAAGCCGGATGCCATATACACCACACCATTGTCATCGGCAAACTCCCCACTATTGGTCACACTGAACGTGTAGGGCGGCGCCGCCGGTATGTTTCCGGCTTCGGCAAACGCCGTTGCGACCTGCCCTGAAGTAGGCGTTACTCCGTAGAACAAATGTGCGAACGCAAGCCCGGAAATGCGCGCGACTTTCGCTTTTCCGGTCGTCTTGATGGTACCGCGCGCCTCGACGATTGCACGTTGGTATTGCCCATGCAGCTCTTTGATCGTGGCCGTCTCTTCAATGGTAACTTCTTGGACCAACCCGAAATTCACCGGCGTCGCATTCGGTATATCAGTCCGTGTTCCGAGCAGTATACCCGTACCGAAACTATACATACATTTTTTCTCCTATAACAGCCGGCATGAATTCTGAACGTTGGGCAGCAAGACTCTCCCCATGCCATCAAACCCAAATGGCCCGGACACAAACGCGACGAAGCCAGCAATCATCCGCCCACACAATATCCACATGTTGCCATGCGTCCGCTCCTCCGCGAAACCCTGCGGTTCCGTCGACCACCAACATAGCACCACTCAAATCCGACTTTAGGATAGAACGATCTTTACAGGCACGACGAGCAACGCATCCCCATCGAGGTCACCTGGATCCTTGAGAACTTTTCCCTCGATGAGGCAATGGTGTACAGCACCTCCCAGTGTGTTGCGCCCAACGAGCTCATCCGCTCCTTTAGGGACTAAGGCTGCATCCAGGGCGTCCATCACCTCGTTGAGCAGAGCAGCACCTACTACACTGCCGTCCTTTGCGCTCAAATAGATGAATAGTCTTACTTCTATGATCCGCTTTACTCGAGCGGTTTCGGTCCACGAATATACGTCCTCGCCACCTTCGAACAGGAAGCATGCCGGCCGTGCGGACGTTGAAACATCGTTCCATAACTTGAGTCGCCGAGCAGGCCCCGATTTCCATGCATAAGCTGCCGCAAGGAGCGACATGAGAGCCGCGATCGCATTCTCTCGTGACGAAGCGGACATTGATCCTCCGATGGCTCAGGCGAGTATGCAATATATAACGTCCCACACCCCAACTACCTACGATCCACAATAATCGATCGAATCACATATCGCCGAGAACACTAGAGATTACCTTCTTGAGATCGACTCCTACACTCGCGCTACCAAACCTTATTGTCGGCTGGCTTACCGCACCGGAGATCATGTCGCCCTCACTGCCTCTTCCGAAAATCCGATTGATACGCTTACCGTCCGCCAGCGCACTCATGGTCCGGCTCTTAGTGCTTGCTATGTCGCGTGCGGCCTTTTTTGCACCGAGACCCGACTGCTTGCGATATTCCACATCCCTCGTGGCAGCTGAAAAGTCATTGACCCTGAACGCTACCGTCCCAGTTTTATCGGTTATATCGGCGAGCTGTCCTTGCAAACCATTCTTTGTCCCTTGATCTTCGAGTTCGGCCACAAATGCGTCTCGCACTTTCGAAATTCGCTCCGAAAGCAACTCGTTTAAATTCTCTTGCAACGCAGTCATGGTGTCACGATCCTACGATAGGGCTGCAGCACGATCTTTGTAACATCGGGCATGTCCTTGACGATGTAGGAAACGCTCTCCTGCCCACCCAACGACTTCGTGTGTTGACCAATTCGCGTTCGATATTGATATTGATCCGCGACCCAATCAATACAGGATCGACCGAGATCTGCCGGAACATATCCATAAGACATCTGCACCGATCTACCCGCATCGACACTCGAAAACGAATATACGCCGTCACTGCAGGCATATTCCCCCGAACCGGGATCACTTACAACTTTTGAGAAGCGGGCACCATTTCCGTCCCTTACTCCCACGTCGCTCGCAAAATCGCCGAACGGGGCAATGACATCCAAATCAAACGGTGCGGTAGACGGTACGACACCATTTTCGTCCGTGACCTGATAGCCGGCGCAATAGGAAATCGAGACGTTCTGGAACCCGGCTGCGAAAGTACCTCCCAAGAGCGAGAGCCGCTGCATTCGTCCAGGCGGAATGCTATCCCCCACGTCGACTACACATCCCAGCATTTGTGTTCCGTCGCCAGCCACTATCGGGACAGATACACCGTTAATTTTGCAGGAGTCCACCGAGATTACGGGCCATTGCTTCAGTAAAATAGACGCTTGATTTCCACCGTCGAAGTTCTCTGTATAGATCTCTGGAACAATCGACGGCCGATTGAGATATCCGAGAATCGCACGACTGGTTTGCGTGATGAGTCTTTCGAGAAGGAAATCATCGTCTCCGCTCGATATTCCGAGCCAGCTCTTGAGATCGGAAAGACGCGCTAGGTCGCTGCGTGATCTCATGAAGTGACTTTCCCTTGTTCTCTACAACCGTGTGCACCACACAGTACGTAGGATTTTGCACTCCTCGTCGATGACGAGCGTCGAACGATGCCACATTTACGGCTCGGCCGAATCGATTATTGCATCAATCGTGGCGTGAAACGTCACGTTGACACTTGGAGCTCCCGGTGATTAGCGCTCTAGAGCCTTTCGAGCGGCCGTTCGCAATGCTTCATTGGTGATCGGAAGTGACACTGGCACGCCTTTGGACCGAAGGAGAGAAAACAGGCCACTCCGATTGAGCGTAGCGATGTTATCCGATCCGACCCCATGGCGTGCCTCCTCCGGCTCGGACCCAGAAAACCGTGAAAATCCATGCGCAGCGAGGACCCTCGCTGCTCTTTCGTCCACATCGACCGAGCAATCTGTGTCGATTGCCAGTTCACGGCCCCCGTAGGAGATGCTATTGCAGCCCTGAGGAACGCGAAGCTTCATCACCATCCCACTCCCGCGACACTGATGAGTTCCTGTGGCCACCCACGTAGTGCGGCCGAAAGGAGGTGAGCGACCCAGCAACGAAATCAGCCGTTGCCGATATTGGTGATCATGGCCATCGAGGGCGGAAAGTAGTTTTGCAGGACTTCGTCCGCATAGATGCCATATTCGTATTTGCGCGTGCGGAGCGGCCATTCGATTTGGTAATAATCCTGCCTGGTCCTGATCTGAATTACGTTACCTACACCGGCGAGGGGATAGGGTAGCGCCTTAGTCGTGAACAAAATTGTTCCACTCGGCATGTTCGGATGAACCTTGATATCGACGACGCTCCCGCCCTGCATCGAGTGTCGGTTCAAATAGGTGCGGACCATGATTCCGCCTCCGACCATGTCTTGAGCCGCTTCAAACACGAACCGTTGCGCGGAATTCTGTGACCCCAGCAACACCTTTCGCGAGATATTCGTGGCTTCCTGTGAGCTTACCCACATCGTGTCTGGCGATAAGCGGTAATTATCCCACATCGCTTTCAAGACAACCTCGATCTCGAGGATTCCGCCCGATCCATCGGGCGAGAGCGGAGTTCCGGTACCCCCCGTGCCTGTCGGCATTGTCGAGACATAGGCACCCGAGCCGGGCTTGACGGCTTGATAGACCAAGCCGTCAAAGGCAAGCGAGTTGATGGAATTATCGTTCGTGCCGAGCGACCCGGCGGTTTGCGTGCCGGTTGCCGCAGCCGTGATCACGAGCGAATTGATCGTCGTGATCGCGCCAAGAACTTCCGAGCCAGGCGAT
>Ga0351869_1284_pt2 | contig 12784 bp, 10 predicted proteins | sample TotcelFGM3001M10_FD_206776 | JGI IMG/M metagenome (GOLD analysis project Ga0351869, IMG submission 206776) | Enriched cells from coal bed in the Powder River Basin, Montana, United States - Total cells FGM rep2 HSBNCT.FGM.300.1.M10 ... | reverse complement strand
CAGTCAATTGAAGTAACACCTTTAAGATAATGATCAACCGAATTATAAAAAAACAGAGGTCGGCCAACAGAAAGCATTTCTGCAATCGGACACAAATTCCGCATAATCTGTTGATAAACAACATAAGAATTGTGGCGTTGGTTTTATGTTCATGAAAACCTGGGTGAAAGCCATTGACAGCATGATGAATGAAGGAGAGAGTCTGGTAGTCGCACTGGTGCTGAATCAGGAGGGATCGACACCAAGGGGTTGCGGTACGCGCATGGTTCTCGGCCGGGACGCCATTTCGGGTACCATAGGGGGCGGGTGGATAGAAGCCTGCACCATGCAAACGGCCAGGGATATGATGGGGAAACCGGGCGCCATGATTCGATCCTTTGATCTGACCAGCACAATTTCGGATGGAATGGACATGATCTGCGGCGGCCATATGGATATCCTGATCGAATCCCTGGTTCCTGATTTGGATAACCGGCAATTTTTCTCGGATCTGACGGACATGCTGAATCAACGCCGGGAAGGATATCTGATCACGGAAATTCAGGAATCCGGAAATGGCTCCTGCTCTGTCAGACGGACGATTCATCGACCGGAAGACGCAGATACCGGTTCAATCTCCATACCGGAGCCGGTTCGCGCCATCATGGAGGCAGGCACTTTGAATCCGAACCTGCCGGTTGTCACCCGTCTCGGCCAAAATTGTTTTCTGATCGAATCAATCGCTCCGGATGAAACCGTTTATCTGTTTGGAGCTGGACATGTCAGCCGGGAGGCCGCTGTCCTGTCCAAAATGATCGGATTTGAGACGGTGGTTCTGGACGACCGGCCGGAATTCGCCAACCGGGAGCGCTTTCCGGAAGCGGATGAGATACGGATTCTGTCTTCCTTTGACTGTGCCCTGGACGGGCTTGTGATCGATGGGAAAGGATATATTGTCATTCTGACCCGGGGTCATCTGCATGACAAGACCGTTCTTGGTCTGGCACTCCGAACACCTGCCCGATATATCGGCATGATCGGCTCCCGAAAAAAGCGGGACGCCATATACCGGGCGCTTGAAGGAGAAGGTTTTTCAGGTGACGATCTGGCTCGGGTCCATTCCCCGATCGGTCTTTCCATCGGTGCACAGACACCCGCGGAAATTGCAGTCAGCATTGCTGCGGAACTGATCCGCGTGCGACGTGACCGATAGCGGACGGTTCAGATATTGGAAATGTTAATATTCCTGCATGTAACCGTAACCTTGTTCTCCATGAATGGACCGGTCGAGACCGGCCATTTCCGATTCTGAAGCAATGCGGAAACCGACGGTTTTTTCCACAATCCAGCAGATCACCAGGGTGCCGGCTACGGCAAACAGGATGGTGACGCCGATGCCCATCAATTGGATTGCAAGCTGATTCCAGATTGTCCAGGCCTTTCCGGCGGCAGCCGTGGCGTTCTGCATCCAGCTTTCCCTGATGAAAAAAGAGAGCAGGATTACCCCCAAGCCACTTCCAACACCATGTATACCAAAACAGTCCAGACTGTCATCGTAGCCAATTTTTGATTTGGCGACCAGTGCATAAAAGCAGGCAATGGCGGAAAAAGCGCCCAATACGATGGCACCAAGCGGCTGAACCACGCCGGCTGCCGGGGTGATGACGACAAGACCGGCCAGAATACCGGATGCAAATCCCAGGGCTGTGGCCTTTCTGAACTTGATGGCCTCGATGATGAGCCAGGTCAGGGCGCCGCTGGCTGCAGAAACCTGGGTCATGGTCAGGGCTCTGGCTGTATCCAGACCGCTGTGAACCGTGGAGCCGGCATTGAATCCGAACCAGCCGACCCACAACAGACCGGCGCCTGTCAGCGTCATGACCAGATTGTTCGGTGCCATGGGCGTTTTGGGATAGCCTTTACGGGGGCCCAGAAAAATTGCAACAACCAGGGCACTGAAACCGGCGGAAACGTGAATCACCAGACCACCGGCCAGATCGATGACGCCAGCGGCACCGGCATTGAAAAGCCATCCATCCGATGACCAGATCCAGTGGCAGAGTGGACAATACAGAAAAAGCATCCACAGGATGATGAATGCGATATAACCCCGAAAATACACCCGCTCGGCCAGGGCTCCACTGATCAGGGCCGGAGCAATGATGGCGAACTTGCCCTGAAACATCGCCAGAACATATTCCGGCACCCCTTTTATAATGGTGTCATCGATTCCCTTCAGAAAAAAATAGTCGCTGTTCCAACCGGCGAACCCACCCAGGATATTGGATCCGAATGCGATGCTGTAACCGCAGACCACCCAGATGACACCGATTACCGCCATGGCGACAAAACTGTGCATCATGGTGCTGAGTACGTTTTTGGTTCTCACCAGCCCGCCATAGAACATGGCCAGGCCCGGGACCATCAACAGCACCAGGGCTGTCGAGGTCAGCATCCATGCTGTGGTTCCAGAATCCACGGGAGCGTCTTCAACGGCATGCGCCAGCAGCGGAAATACGTAAACCATACCGGATACAATAGCTGTAATCCAAAATGTTGTCTTCATCATTTCTCCCGATTGTTATGGTCATTTTTTCAAACCGGCCCAGAGGATAAATCGGATAGAAATGCAATTGAAATGCCACATGCCTGCGAAAATCAATATTCAATTTTGTCGTTTAATATTGAATCTAAAAATCCGATTTCCAATAAATCAAAAAGGAGGGCATGGTATAAAAATTACAGATATGTTGTTTTACAACCCGAATAAATTCATTATTGTCAGAAAAATTGTTTCGGGTTGGGAAACGGCTGCCGGGGGGATGACGATTTGAAAATGTGCTGATGGGATAAAACACTGTTGAAATTAATTTCTGTCTATTCAAAATGTATTGGCACCATAATTAAATATAGACATATGGTTTTGTTTTTGGTACCTAACGGCTGAATGAAATTTATTAATTGATTAAAGATCGATTTCGAAAATGAAGCGGAAGATCAGGGGCGGAAGATCAGGGCTTGCGGTACGAAAAAACCGTAAGCCCCGAATCTTTTGATGTTAAAACCGGTTGCACAAAAAGGAGGATCCAAAATGAGATTCAGGTATTTCAAAATGCTGGCGTTTCTTCTGACCGCAGTGTTGATGATCCTGTCCGCCGGGCAGGTACTGGCGGCAAAATCGATCATTCTTGGCTGTCCCCTTTCCACGGCGTTTCTTTACGGATGGGCTGCGGAAAGAGGATTCAAACTGGCCGTTGAAGAAATCAATGCCAAAGGTGGCGTCAATGTCAAAGGGGAAATGCGCCCTTTTTCAGTTGAAGTGATTGACACCCGTGACCTTGAGCCAGGTGTTCCGGTGAGCGATGCCCTTTTGTCGGTGGAAAAGCTGATCCTGGATAAAAAAGCGGATTTTATTCTGGGCGGTCCGATCCGATCCGAAGCGGCCCTTGCCGCCATGCCGTTGTTATCGAAACACAAAAAGGTATCCATACTCACAACCGGCTCCCTGACCCCCAAGTACCATGCCCTGGTGGCCGAGCAGTATGACAAATTCAAGTACTGCTTTCGAATTCACGGCGAGGCAAAAAATCTGGTGGGTGAGATGTTCGCCAATTTCAGTGAACTGAAAGAAAAACATGGATTCAACAATCTGTTTATTATGGCCCAGGATGTGACCCACGCCCTGGGTGCCGCCGAAGTCATGAATGACGTGGCAGTCAAAAAAGGCTGGAACGTCACGGGTGTCGAGATTTATCCCACGGGCACCACGGACTATTCCATGGGGCTTCTCAAGGCAAAAAAAACAGGTGCGCAGATTATCAATATCTGGATGGATATGCCGGAAAGCGCCATTTTGCTGAAACAGTGGTATGAGATGCAGATTCCCGCACTGCCCTTCGGCTCAACCCTGGCGGCTGCGGAACAACCCAACTTCTGGGATTCCACGGATGGCAAGGGTCAATACACGCTCTGTAATGTGGTCAACGCCGGCAACGCACCCTCCGAGGCCACTCCCTGGACCATGAAATTCTACGACGCCTACACCCAAAAATGGGGCGTGGAGCCGGAAGGCCTGGGTTCATCCAGCAGTTACATGGCGGTATATGTGCTGAAGGATGCCATTGAACGCGCAGGCAGCCTGGATTCGGAAAAGGTTCTGGCCGAACTGGAAAAAACGGATATCATGGGCGTTTATGGCAGACTTCGTTTCGATCCCAAAAGTCACCAGGTCATCCCTGCCACGGATCCCAAGGAAGGTGCGGTCGGAAGCATTTTGCAATGGCAGAACAAAAAACGGGTCGTCGTTTATCCCAAAAGCATTGCATCGGGAGAAATCCAATTGCCGCCATGGATGAAAACAGACAAATAATCTTTTTCACCGGTTCAGGCTGAACATGCAGGACAGACACTTTCAGCCTGAACCAAGTCATTCGAGAGATACATGATGGTGTTATGGATATCATAATCTACGGAACCATAAATAGTGTTACGCTCGCGCTTTACGCGATCGGATTTGCCATGGTTTACGGTGTCAGCCGCCTGCCCAATTTCGCGCACGGTGCATTATATGTCATCACTGGATTCATCACCTGGAGTTTTCTGAATCTGCTGAAGCTGAATTACCTTCTCAGTATCATCCTGTCGCTGACCGCCACAGCCATCATCGGTGCCCTGATCTATCAGTTTGTTCTGATTCGCGTTCGGGGTATGGAGATTTCCGAAATCATTGCCTCGTATGCCATCGGACTGGCAATTTTGGAAGGATTCCGGTGGGGCGGCTTCAAGGGCCTGACGTACACCTTGCCCTCCTTCATTGAAGGCAGCATAGAGATTGGCGGTGTATCGGTGGATTTTCAGCGTTTGTTGATCGTCGGCATCGGGGCTGCCGTGGTGGGGTTGTTATGGCTTTTCACCCGTTATACCCGTATCGGTCTGGCCATGCGCGGAATGGCACAGGATGAACGGGCAGCCCTGATGCTGGGCATCGATTCCGATCGGATCGCGGTGATTGCCATGGGGTTCGGCTCCATGCTGGCGGCTTTGGCCGCGGTTTTATTGCTTCCTCTGGGAAATATCGTCGTCGAAGCCGGCTATAATATCCTGATTCTGGCAATTGCCGTTTGCATCGTCGGCGGCCTGGGTAGCTGGTTCGGAGCGGTTCTGGCCGCATTTCTGATCGGTTTTGCCCAGATTCTGACCGTTGTGTATCTGGGCTCCCATTATCAGATGGTGGTTGCGTTGCTGGCAATCATCCTCACACTGATCCTCAGGCCATCCGGGCTCTTCGGACAGCAGAAAGAACTGGAGGAACGAGTCTAAATGGAAAATGCCACCCAGAACCGCAAAGAGCGAATCGATCGCGGTATCAAGGTCCGTTCTGACGGTATTTATGCCCTGATGTCCATCCGGGAGTTGTCCTATCTGACCCTGCCGCGACTGGTGCTGATTTTTGGACTGCTGGCCTTGCCGCTGCTGATGCCAGGCATGTACTGGCAACGCGTCATCACCATCACCTGCATCTATTGTCTGTTGGCCATCAGTTTCGATTTTCTGGCCCATTTTGTCGGACTGGTTTCATTGGGAGGGGCTTTTTTTGTGGGCGTGGGCGGCTATATGGCCGCCATCCTGAACACGAGCTTCGGCATGACTCCCTGGCTGACGGTTCCACTGGCAGCCCTGGTCGGAGGCGGCATTTGCACGCTGCTGCTCCTGCCCTGCCTGCCGTTAAGAGGCGTGTACTTTGCCATTGTCAGCCTCATGTATCCCCTGTTCATGTCACGGCTGATCGAGGCGCTGGACATTCTCGGCGGAACCGATGGCATTACCGGCATCGACAGTTTTACCAACCAGTGGATGGAACAGTATTTTATCATCGCGATTCTGCTGCTGCTCCTCTTTGGTATCCGGCGGCTGGTGAACACCGATCTCGGCCTTGTCCTTCGCGGTGTCAAGGACAACGACCAGGCGATCCGGGCCTCTGGCATGAATGTGACCCTGTATAAAGCCATGGCCGTATATATTGCTTCGGCCATGGGATGTCTGAGCGGCGCCTGCCTGTCACATATCTACATGTGGTCCGGGATTTCCCAGTTTGCCCTGAAACCATCTACTGAACGACAGATATCCATAAGATCCTGTTTGAAGATCCCGTTTGAGGTCCGCACCTGCGTTGGAAAACACCTCATCGCTTTTAAGATGTGGGATAACCTTTCAATGGCTGGTGCACCCGTCATCAGAGCACAACTGATTTTTACCCTATTTGATGCGGTTTATCCATAGAGGGAAGGCTTCATTTTGTCTGAGGGAATCTAACAGCCGGGAGTTTTCCCCATTTGTTCTTCAGAAGGGTCGATGTGTGATTTATTTTTTACGGATTTGCCGGTATGATTCTTCCACAAGGGGATCTTGATAAATATCTGGGTGCCTTTCATCGGTTGAGACTGAATGGTCATCTGGCCCTGAAGCAGGTAGGCCCTTTCCTGCATGCTGTAAATGCCCATCCGTTTTGTGTTGGCGGATAAGCGTTCCTGAGCCTTCACATCAAACCCCCTGCCATTGTCCTCGATACGGAGGATGACGTACGGGTATGATCCCAACAGCAGGATGGTCGCATGATCGGCGTCCGCGTGTTTACGGATATTGCTCAGGCCTTCCTGAAGCAACCGGTAAATATGGATTTTCGTATTTTCGTCCAGATTTATTACAGACATGCCGGCCGTTTGAAAATCAATTTTTGTTTTTCCGTTTTCGGAAGCTTCCTCACAGTAGATTTCTAACGCCTTCACCAGTCCCATTTCCTCCAGACCGGGAAGACGTAAATCATAAGCCAGATTCCTGACAGCCGTAATCGTCTGAAGAAGCAGGCTGGAAGAAGCTGCCAACTTCTCCCGTAAAGCTGGGGATATTATCGATGGATCGTTATAAATCGTATTGAAGTCGATTTTCAGCGCCAAAAGATTTTGAGCGATACTGTCATGCAACTCACAGGAGAGCAAATGCCGTTCATTTTCCTGGGCCTGTAACAGCAGATGAGTGAGTTTGTGGATCTTTTCTTCGGCCTGCTTGCGCTCAGTTATATCAAGGATCGCGCCGACCAGGCCGGTAACCGAGCCTTTGGCGTCGATGAGCGATGCCTTGTGGAAGATCACGTCGTGCAAGACGCCGTTCGCGTCCTGTACCTGTGAATCGTATATCTGGACGCCTGGCTTCTCGAAAAGTTCGACATCCCTGGCATGATAGACTTTCGCAAGTTCGAAAGGACTGATATCAAATACGCTCTTGCCGATCAGTTGTTCCTTGCTTTTCATGAAAAAAATCTCGAAAGCCTTGTTGAATCCCAGATATCGCCCCTCCTTGTCTTTGTAGAAAACCGGGATTGGGATGGTTTCCAGCAGCAGGTTCAGAGTAGCCTCGCTCTTCAAAAGCGCATCTGCAGCCAGTTGCCGTTCAGTAATATCAAAGAGAAAATTCAGGGTGGCTGGGCGGCCCTTCCAATTGATCAAAACACCTTTGTTTTCAATCCATTTTATCACGCCGCCCTTGGTGATAATCCTCATCCTATAGGTTTCGGGAACTTCTTTGCCGTTAAGTCGTCGCGCATGGAATGTCATTACCATGGCCCGATCATCCGGATGCACGATTTCAGAAAAAGGTCTGGAGATTAATTCCTGCTCTGAATAACCGGATATGGATAAGACCCGCGGATTGACCAGTTCAAGAACCCTGTCCTGGGTCACCACGATGCCTATCGGCGCGGTATTTACCAACAGTCGATATTTTTTTTCGCTCTCGACCAGCGCATCCAGGGTCTGATGGGTTAACGTAATGTCCCGCGTAATCACAGCAACTTTTGCCACATCCCCCTTTGAATCCAGGATCGGCTGAAGCGTATGCTGATATCGCCTTTCCTCGCGAATATCCTGAAAATCAAGGGATTGACGCCTTGATATAACTTCATGAAACCGATTCATTCTCTCTTTTGAAACTTCAGGAGGCAAAAAGTCATTGATGTTCAGGCCGATCATCGTTTCTCTGTTCTGTCCCAGTCTTCGGGCTGCGATTTCATTGATCATCAGCACAGTCCCATTCCTGTCGAGCAGTATGGCAGACTCTGAAGTGGCTTCATTAAGGGCCTGAATCGTTTTTTGGGTCTCCAGCAGAATGGTTTCCAGCCGCTTCCGCTCCGTAATGTCGGTCATCGTCGATCGTAGCTCGCCAACCTCCCCATTATTCATCACAATGGGGATAGTGTCCATCTGAACAAATATTTCCCCACCATCTTTTTTGACAAGCTTCAGATCACAGTTTCTTTTTTCCCGAACCTTTAAAACAGTTTTGCAAAGAATATAAAAAATGTCCTGAAAATCCGGCAAAACAAATCCACCAAAGTATGTTGAGATCAATTGGCTTTTTGAAAAACCCAACCAATCTGCAGCAGTCAGATTGATCTCAAGGATAATCCCCATTGGGTCCATCGTAACATAGCCAACCGGTGCAAAATCGTACAGTTCAACATATTTGTGCTGAGATATTTCAAGCCTGGCCTGGGTACTCATAAGCTCATTGTTCTGCATTTCGAGTTCGATCTGATGAATTTTCAGATTCTCGATCAACTCAAAAGGATCTGCAGTCTCAATGTTAATGAAGGACGAAGGCTGATGATTCAATATGACTTTGGCCCGATCCCGCAGTTCTTTTAATCCCGCTTTTTTCTCTCTATTTTTTTCCATGGTACCTCGCGTCATTTGGGAACGAACCAAAAATGCATGGTGATCACCTGATTATATATACCTTCAGAAAATTCATTTCGCAAGGCAGCAGGGAGGGGATAGGACTTTTAGCGGCTGACGCCTTGAAAAGCTTCCGGCCATCCCCGACCGATAACGCACCCAAAATCTTTATCTTGAAAGCTATATAATATTTTCGAATAATACGGGCCAGGCTATAACAGAAATGAATTTGACAGATTGATACCATTTACATATTGATAAACATCGTATCAACTCGAAACGCTTATGTTCGGAATTGAAGAGGCTTGAAACATAAATGAATCTTTTTGGCAGAAAGAAGACACTTACCGGGCTGGCACGGACATGCGGCTGAGCGGCAAAAATCGGTCCGACGGCTCTGTCGGAAGCACTCCAGGGGTTTCCATCGCCCACGGATCCCAATCTTCTGGTAGGATTTGAATCCAGTGATGATGCCGCAGTCTATCGACTGAGCAATGAACTAGCGGTTATCTCAACTGTCGATTTCATTACGCCCCCGGTGGATGATCCAGTCTGGTTTGGGCGGATCGCTGCCGCCAATTCACTCTCCGATATCTATGCCATGGGGGGGAGCCCCATCATGGCGCTGAATCTGGTCATGTATCCCATGAAAAAGCTCGGACCCGAAATACTCAAAGAAATCCTTCGCGGCGGATATGAAAAAATAACGGAGGCGGGCGCATCTCTGGCCGGTGGCCATTCAGTAGACGACGAGGAGCCCAAATACGGTCTGGCTGTCACCGGAATCGTGTCACCCGACCGGATTCTAACCAATACCGGGGTTCATCCCGGAGATGCCCTTATTCTCACCAAGCCTCTGGGAACCGGCGTGCTTTTCAATGCACACCGGGCCAGAAAACTGCCATGGGCGGAACTGGAAGCCATCCTGCCAGAAGTTGCGGCCCTCAACCGCACCGCCCTTCGCGTGGCACAGGCGTTTGACATACATGGCTGTACGGACATTACCGGCTTTGGCATTTTGGGTCACACGCTGGAGGTGGCCCGCGGCAGCTCCGTACAGATCGATCTTTTTTATGCGGATCTGCCCGTCTATGCCAATGCGGCGGACATGTATCGCAAGGGGGAAACCACGGGAAGCAACCTGGCCAATCGAAAACTTGTCGAAGCGCATCTGGAGGTAAAAGCCGGACTTTCGTCAGCGCAGAACGAGCTCCTCTTCGACCCGCAGACATCAGGGGGGCTCCTGTTATCCGTTCCGGATGGCCAGGCCCGGCAACTGGTACAGGCGCTGCGGGCCGCCGGAGTCACAAACGCCACGCTTGTGGGAATGGCATCCAAGCGTGTGCAGACCGGTGTCAGGGTTCTTTGATGATTGGAAACTACTCAGGTATTCAGGAGTCAGAATGAGGGACCCATCAAAGAAGTTTGAAGACTTGGTGGTTTGGCGGAAAGCCTATCAGTTTGTGCTTGCTGTTTATCGCTTGACGCATCCTTCCCACGCTCAGAAATCTATGGCCTGTCTTCCCAATTTCGCAGAACAGTTGTATCGATGTTATGAGCCAACCCTGGTGATTGAACAAGTAGTAAATAACAAGAAGCTTACATGCGGGCTATTCTGAATTCTGACTCCTGACTCCTGGCTCCTGGCTCCTGGCTCCTGGCTATACAGGATTCAGTTCTCGGCCCGCCGCTTTTCTTCATCGCGGATCTCACGCCGCAGCAGCTTCCCGACCTTGGATTTGGGCAGCATGTCCCGGAACTCGATGTACTGGGGAATCTTGTAGCTGACCAGGGACTGGCGGCACCATTTGATCAGATCATAGCCGGTAATCCCCTTGATATCGGCCTTCAGCACCACATAGGCCTTGATGCGCTCGCCCACTTTTTCATCCGGAATGCCGACAACGCAGGTCGCGACAACCGCCGGGTGTTGCTGGAGCACGGCCTCGATCTCGGTGGCCGACACCCGGTACCCTTTGTGCTTGATGGTGTCCATGGTGCGGTCCACGAAATAGAGATTGCCGTCCGCATCCATGCTCATGATATCGGCCGTGCGGTACCAGAGGCGGCCATCCAGTTTGATGAATGCACTGGCGGTTTCTTCGGGCTTGTTGATATAGGCGCTGACCATGTGGTCCGATGAGACGATGAGCTCGCCGGGCTCGCCTTGGGGGACCGGCTCCAGAAAGGCCGGATTGACGATGCGGACGGTTTTGGAAGGCACGATGCGGCCCACGCTTTTGGGCGGATTGTCGATGTGGGTGGGGCACATGGCCACCCCGCCGCAGGTTTCGGTGGCGCCGTAGCCCTGAAAAATCGGCGTCCCAAATTTCTCCTGCCATCTCCGTCCCACTTCCACCGGCAGCACGTCGCCGGCGCTGTACCAGTATTTCACGGAGCTGAGGTCATACTGATCCAGCCGGTCGTGCTCCAGCATCATGCGATAGAGGGTGGGAACCCCGATCATGGACCGCACCTGAAACCGGTAAATGGCATCAAAGTTTGCATCCAGGTTGATTTTGGGTTGAACCAGAAGGGCGCCGCCGACCAGCAGGGTGGCCAGGCTGCATGTCTGGCCCAGAACATGAAACAGGGGGGCGTTTCCCAGAATCACGTTTTCTTCCACGGGAATCAGGTGTTCGCTGGTCCGGATCTGCTCCAGGGCCGAGGTGAGGAAGAGATCATGGTTCAGCGGCACCCCCTTGGGATGGCGGGTCGTTCCGCCCGTGTAGAGGATTTCGGCCAGGGCCTGCCCGTCGGGGTCCATATCGGGCAGGGTGGTGGTGCTGCGGCTGTCCAGAAGCTGTTTCATGTGAAAAACGTTTTCGCCGGATGCAGTTTTCCCTTTGGGGATGATATCAAAGAGATGGCCGAATCCACGCTTCCACCCGGGCAGCAGATCGGCCATCCGGACAACGATGACCCGTTTGAATCCGGTCTCGGACTGGACCCGCTTCACATAGCCGAAATTGGTATCCGCGCAGACAATGGTCGTGCTGTCGCTGTCCCGGGCGATGTAGCTTAAGTCGCTTGGCGTATAAATCGGGGTGATGGGAACACAGACCGCACCCACCCGCTGAATGCCCAGCCAGGATATGATCCACTGGATGGAATTGGGCAGATAGATCATCACCCGCTCGCCGGGGGTCACGCCCAGGTCCAGAAGGGATGCGGCAAACCGGTTGGCCATTTCCCGGACGGTTTTATAGCTGTAGCGCGTTCCCAGATAAATGACGGCCGTATGGTCGCCGCGATGATCGGCGACCGCATCAAACGTTTGAAAAATAGTATGAAAGGGTGTGCGTGTCATTGGTTTAGACCCCGAAGTAGGCGGCTTTGATTTCCGGATTGTTCATCAGCTCTTTGCCGGTTCCGGTAAGGGTGAGCATGCCGTTTTCCACCACGTACCCCCGGTTGATGACGGGCAGGACCGGCCGGGCGAACTGCTCGCTCAGGATCACCGTGATCCCTTCTCTTTTGTTGAGGTCCAGGATGGCATTCATCACCGCTTTCTGCATCAGGGGGCTTAAGCCCAGAAGCGGCTCGTCCAGAAGCAGCAGCTCGGGCCTCACCACCAGGGCCATGCCGATGGCCAGCATCTGCTGCTCGCCGCCGCTTAAAAATCCGGCTTTTCGCTTCCGCAGGCTTTCCAGGGTCGGGAACAGGGAGTAGACGTATTTTTTGACCTGATTGATTTCGTCCCTTTTGCGCAGATATCCGGCGATCTGAAAGTTTTCCGCAACACTGCTTTCCGGAAAAATGGGATGGCGCTCCCGGGACAGAACGATGCCCATTTTGACCCGCTGGTCTGGCGGGCAGTCGGAAATGTCCTTGCCCTTATACAGAATCCGGCCATAAACATTGATGCGCTCCCCACCCTTGCGTTTTTCCTTGATCCGCATGTCGATGATCAGCCCGGACAGGGTGTTCATCAGCGTGGTCTTGCCGGCGCTGTTGGACCCGATCACGCCGATGATTTCACCTTTTTCCACCTGCATGCTGAACCCGTTCAGGGCCAGGGCGTTTTCAAAAAAAACCATCAGATTTTCTGCTTCCAGCATGTGTCAGTCTCCTGA
>Ga0351869_1278_pt1 | contig 12950 bp, 5 predicted proteins | sample TotcelFGM3001M10_FD_206776 | JGI IMG/M metagenome (GOLD analysis project Ga0351869, IMG submission 206776) | Enriched cells from coal bed in the Powder River Basin, Montana, United States - Total cells FGM rep2 HSBNCT.FGM.300.1.M10 ... | reverse complement strand
CCAGCCCAGCAAGACGGGGGACGATTCCATTGGTCGGCGTACGCGGTGAATGTTCGCCTGCCTGGACGGCACATCGAACACAATGATCGTAGGCCAGCAGTCCGACTGGCTCCTGGACCAGAACCGAACCAAGTCCCAGAAGCTTCTCGCTGGCTCATGCCCCCCCTATTTTATGCACAAGCTACCCATCCACTCATTGCGACAAAACCGCGCCCACCACGAAGGATCTCACGGTCATTCCAGGGGTTGCAGCGCAATGTAGGCTTTGTTGAGGTAACTGCACGTGCATCCGTGGGTCGCGTCGGGCATCAGGACCAATCCCCCGGCGGGGACGGCGTTGATCCAGCACCCGGGCCGAATGCCGCCGTAATTTTCGGTTCGCTCGGTGGCCAGATCGCGATATCCCAGCGTGGCGGAGCGGAAAAGGATCATGTGACGGCAGGCTGCCAGCGTTCCGCAGCCGTAGGAACGCGCGAAACGGAATTGCTGTGGTTCCCCGTTCAACAGGTTCCAGGCGCCCGCCTGGGCGTAAATGGTATCGCCGTTGAGCATGATCCTCGACCGCTGATCCGCCTCGACCGCCCACAGGCGTTTGCCCGTCGACGCTTGATATCCGGCCATGCGCCCGCCAACCTCGGATCGTAGGAAATAGGCATGATTGCGCTGATACGTCATCACCAGCACGTCGTGTTCGCTGCTGTGGGCAAGCATGGTGCCGAACACGTCTTCCTTGGCCGTCCACACGATCTCACCGGAGCGGGCATCGAGCGCGACCAGCACGCCATAAGGATGGCCTGCGGGATCCCCGGCAAGCGTCAGGCGGTGCGGGTCATCCGCGCGTCGCGTCTGGCGGGCGAGCAAGTCGTCTTGGGCCAAGGGACGGTCGATGAGGTAGACTCGACCGTCGCCGATCACGATGGTGTTGTGCCGGATCGAATGCGAGGCCTTATAGGTCCACAGCGGCTCGCCGGTCATCGCGTCGAGGGCGAACAGCGAGGTGGACTCGCCCGGCATTCCCTCCATGTCGGCCTCGCGCCATCCCCACATGGTAACATGCTCGTCGTTCGCCACGCTTCCGAACAGAACTCCGTCGTCGGTGGCGATGAAGCCCCACATGCCGGGCGGCGAACCGGGCGGCGCGGGAGTGGAAAAGCGGGCCACGGCCTGACCGGTCGCCTCGTCGATGCGAAGGGCGGAATTCTCATGCCGCACGTAAACGCTGCGCTGGCCATAGCAGTATCCCGCCCCGGTTACGGCGGCACCCAGAATGTGTTCCTGGTCATAGGGCTTGAGCACATTCTCGATCGGATGCTCCCACAACAGGCGGCCATTGTAGGCATTCAGCGCGTACAGACCATGCATGCCCAGCAGAAAGAGACGCCCCCCGGCAAACAAGGGCGCAGGTCCCCGGCCATGGCGGTCGGGCATGCGCAGCTGCTCGAAATCGGTGAACCAGAGCATCCCCAACGGCCGGCGCACCAATACGTCGGTGGAAGTGAGCGTGGCTCCAACGTTGCAATACTGATGCGTCCAGTCGCCGGCGCCGGGCAACTCGCCGCGCTCGACGCGGCGCATCGCCTGCGCCCTGCCGACGACCGCCACGCCGCCCCAAGGACGCAGCAGCCGCATCATCTCGTCCTTGGCCACGGTATCGGGCCCGTCCGACAACGAGCGGGCGGATACCACGAGGTCGGCGAAGTAGTTGGGGTAGATGGTGCGTGCCGGATCGCCCTGATGCACGGTCACCCGGGTTCCATACAGTCCGGCGGCGGTCAACCGTTCCCGCGCGGCGGCCACGGCCTTGGGGTCGGATTCGACGCCGATGACGTGCAGATCGGTGCGCTGGGCCAGTTCGTACGCCAACCGGCCTTCGCCGCATCCCATGTCCAAGGCATACCCGTCGCGCACCGCGCCAAGCCGAATGATCTCCTCCGTGGCCAGTGCATATTGTTGGTTATCACCCCATGGCCGATCCGCAATCTCGGGGGCCACCGTGCGCGGTTGACCCCCGTTATCCGGGCCGAAGCAATAGATCGTGCCCTGGTCCGTACTCACATAGAGCCTTCCGGCTGCCCAGGCCAGTCCGCTCGCCGCACCATCCACCGCGGCGCGCCACGTGACCACGTGCTCGGGCGATGCCGCTTGCAGATCGAGCGCCGAGACCACGTCGGGCCCGCCCAGGACCAGGGTATCGCCCACGGCGATCATGCCATGCACCTCGTGGGGCGCGTCAAGACTGGACGGCGCCAGCAGCTTCCCGTGGTTCCCGCTTGGGGAGGCATCGCTGAAACGCCCCCCCGGGGTCGCCGGCTGTTCGTCCAGCGGAAGATGGAAAACCAGACCTGCCAAGGGCGTCCGTTCGGCCCGGCCCCGACGGGATAAAACGGCGATCTCTTCGGCGCTCAGCGGCCGGTCGTACACCCGCACGTCGTCCAGGGCTCCGGAGAACCACGGCGACGACGGGCCGCGTTTGTCTCCGCCGATGTAGGAGGCGGTTTGCGGGGACACGTCGTCGCCCGCCTTGTCATGCGTGGCAACCAGCTGGCCGTCCAGATAAAAGAGGATCCGGCCTTGCGCTGCGTCGCGGACAAACGCATAGTGCAGCCATTGGCCGCTGCGCACGTCGACATTAACGATCCAGTCAACTTGGCCCCGATTCCAGTGGATTCGCGGGCGGCCGCCGGTTTGCACCTCCCAATTCACGGACCCTGCCTCGGGATAGTTGCCGGCGACGATTCCGATCCGCTGATGGTCAGGCAGGTCCTGGGGCACCCGCAGCCAGGCGGCGAAGGTATTGGGTTGTCCCGCCCACGGCGCATCGCACGCCACAAGGGCCGCGGTACCGTCCAAACGCAACCCGCCGCCGATCGCTCCCGCAACCGACCGGTCCTCGCCGCCCGCGCCCAGCGGAAGAGGATAAAACTCCCGCGCACTTGCCGCATTCCCCCGGCGATCGACCGCGGCGCTCTTGGCCCAACCGATCGCGTGAACCTTGCGGCCGTCGGAATAAAGCACCCGGTCGGGAGCGGCCACGATCAGGTCGCGTTCCATCACCTGGCCCGCCGACAATCCGGTGGCTTCGGCAAAGAGATGCCCGCCGTTGAAGAAAAACTCCTCGGCGGCCACGACGCTCGCCCCGCCCGTCGGCTTGCCGTAACGCTGTAGGTGAAAATACTTGAGTTCCCCTGTCTGGCGATCGAAGGCTGCCGGCACCCCGCGCCCGGTCGGAACCAACAGGTTTTCCGCCGTGGCGACGAGATAGCCTTGCGCGGCGACACCGCTTTCGGCGCGAGCCCCGCCGTGCGGTTGGTCCCACTCGAGCCCTCCCGACGCGTCGTTGCGCCAGACGAGTTCGCCGGACGCGGCGTCGAGGGCGGAGAGGACAACTCCCTCGGACGGCCAAATGCCTGCGCCAAAGTACACGATCCCGTCGCGGACCACCGGGCCCCCGCGTGCCGGCCAACGCGAGATCATCCGACGATTGCCCAACACCATATCCTGCCGCGGCGCCGGATCGACCCGCCGGAGGAGACGTCCGGTAGCGGCGTCCAGCACGTACAGGCGCCCGTCGTCGCTGACGGCAAACACCCGCCCCTCCCCCAGCGCAGGCGCGAACCGGACGGGCGCATCGGTGATGTAACGCCATCGTTCCGCTGCCGTCCGCGCGTCGAGCGCGATGATGCTGCACTCGGCAGAACTGACCAACAAGACCATGCCGTCACTGACAACCAGCGGGTGGTGCGACTGGTCAAACGACATGCGAGTATCCTCGCCGAGCCACGCCCGCACCGGGACTTGGCGCGGCTGGTAAACCCATTCCAGCACCAAGGGGCCGCCAAACTCGTCAGCGACGAAACCGCTGCGTTCCGCATCGGCGCGGTACTGCGGCCACTGGACCGGTGCCCGCTCCTGTACCGGATCGGCCTTCACCCCCTGGGCAAAGCATGCGACTGCGGCAATTAACGTCGGCAGAACAAATCGGCTGCGGCGGAAACATCTTTTGGGCGGCATGATTGGGCAACGTGTGGCAGGTTACGGACGCCTGCGAACACCCTTATCGGGAAAGATTGGAATGGGTAAGAACTGCCCCAGATCGACCAAGGCAACGTCGCGTCTGCCGTGCCTCGCAGCACGCGGTCAAATCCCTTTTCGACCCCGTCTACGCGATTACTCCTGGCTGCCATTCGATTCGATCCAACCGCCCACAATACCAGTTGCGACGCACTCGCGTCAACTGGCACAGGCCCCGATTCCCGATGGAGCAGCCACCACACCGCCGGTACCCGACACACACCGCCCGACACATACCGCCTGCGGCCCTCTTTCCAGTCGCCGTGCGATCGAAGACAATCCGGCTTTGACCGTGCGGGCTTCCTGCGGGCTACGACCTTCCTTTCGAAACGCAGGGGTACGTCGACGAGCATTTGATAGAAGGAGAACGCGATGCTTCGCAGCACGATTCACGTGGTCTGTCTCTGGTTGCTATTGGCTCCACGGGCGGAGCTTTCGGCGGAAGACTGGCCGATGTGGGGCGGTGACGCGGGGCGGCAGGGGACGGTGCGGACCCAGTTGCCCGAGACGCTGCAGTTGCACTGGGTGCGGCACTTGCCGGCGCCGCGGCCGGCGTGGCAGCCTCAGCCCGACGACGGCGACAAGCTGCAATTCGATCGTTCCTATGCGCCGGTGGTGCTGGGCGACAAGCTCTATCTGGCCTCGATGGTGACCGATCGCCTGACCGCCTACCACGTGGACAGCGGCGACGAGGCGTGGCGTTACTACGCCGACGGCCCGCTGAGATTAGCGCCGGCGGCGGCGGAAGGCCGCGTGTACGTTGTCTCTGACGACGGCCACCTGGTTTGCCTGGACGCGGAGACGGGCCAATGCCTGTGGAGGTTTTGCGCTGCGCCCGCGGCGCAGCGTGTGCTGGGCAACGAGCGGGTGATCAGCATGTGGCCGGCCCGGGGCGGCCCGGTGATCCTGGACGGCATCGTCTATTTCGGGGCCGGGATCTGGCCGATGCACGGCACCTTTGTCTATGCGTTGCGCGCGGATACGGGCCAAGTGGTGTGGGCCAATACCGGGGACGGCACCAACTGGTTGGCACAGCCGCATGGCGGCGCTTATGCTTTTGCCGGGCTGGCGCCGCAAGGCTATCTGGCGGCCGCCGGCGACCACCTGGTCGTCTCCGGAGGCCGCACGCCGCCGGCCCTGTTGGACCGACAGACCGGCGAGTTGGTGCATATCAATCTCCAGTCCAAACCCCACGGCGGGTACCAGGTGAGCACCGACGGCGAGTTCTATTACAACCACGGCCGCAAGTACCGGTTGAGCGACGGCGGCGAAGCGGGCACGGGCAAGCTGGAGGACGAGACGCTGCAAGCCCGAGCCCGCCAATTGCAGGACCAGCTGGACAGCCCGGTCTATTCCATCCTGGCCGCCCGCAACCGGCTGATCATGACGACCGACAACGGAACGCTGTACTGTTTCGGCGCGGCCACCAGCCAGAGGCCGACGCGGCACGAAGCGTCGAGCCGGGCGGTGACTCCAACGGCCGTGACCCCAACCGACGTGCCCCCAACCGCGGATGCCGCCGGGCAACATGCGGAAGCGATCCTCGCAGCGACCGGCGTGCGGGAGGGGTACGCCCTGGTCGTTGGCGTCGGCGACGGCCTGCTGTTGGAGCAACTGGCGGTTCGCAGCGACTTGCAGCTGGTCGGAATCGATGCGGATGCGGCGAAGATCGCGGCGCTGCGGCGACGGTTTGACGATGCCGGTCTGTACGGAACCCGCATCGCCCTGCTGCCCCGCGCACCGGGCGGCCTTCAGGAGCAGTATCCCCCTTACATCTCGTCGCTGATCGTGGTGGAGAACCCAGCGGCGCTCGGCTTGGCCACGGCCACGGCGGAATCTGACAATTCGCTGGAATGCCTGGCGAGCATCTACGCCATGCTTCGCCCGTACGGCGGCCGAGCCGTCTTGAACGTCGATCCTCGGGAACCGGGCAGCAGCGCGGTGCGGACCGCGCTGGAGCGGTTTTCGCCGGCCAACGGCCGCGTGATGCTCGAGCACGACCGCTTGCTGCTGGCGCGCGATGGAGCGATTCCCGACACCGACGACTGGACGCACCAATACTCCGATTCCGCCAACACGGTCTTCTCGCGCGATGCGACGGTGCGTCTGCCGCTGGGTATCCTCTGGTTCGGGGGGCCGAGCAATGATGCCATCCTGCCGCGGCACGGGCACGGACCGATTCCCCACGTAGTCGCGGGGCGAATCATCCTGCCGGGTGTCGATACGCTCACCGCCCGCGACGTGTACACCGGCCGCCCGTTGTGGCAGGCGTCCTTCCCCGGCCTCGGGCATCCGTTTACCGACCTGGAATTCGAGGCCCAATACCGCCAGGGTCGCAGTGTGTTCATGCATTCCCGCGACGGGCTGGGAGCCAACTACATCGGCAGTCCTTTTGTCTCGCTGCCCGATGCGATCTATGTGCGCTACCGAACTCGCATCTACCGGTTGGACCCGCAAGACGGCCAGACGCGGGACGAGTTCCCGCTTCCTGTCGCCGCCGAAGACCGCGATACGGCCGACTGGGGACACATCAGCGCTTGGGACAACCTGCTGATTACCACCGTCGAACCGCACGTGTTCGGCGAGGCCGGACTGGGACGTCATTTTCCGCGGATGGCCGATATCAAGGGCCGCGACTGGAACGCCACCTCCAGCCGCCGCCTGGTCGTGCTGGACCGCCACACGGGCAAGGTCCTCTGGACCCGCGACGCGGAAATCGGCTTCCGCCACAACACCATTGTCACCTCTGCCGGCCAGCTGTTTCTGATCGACGGCCTCTCGGATCAAGCGATGGAGTCGCTTGTGCGGCGGGGCCAGCAGCCGGACCATCCCACGATCCTGGCCCTCGATGCGCATACAGGCCAGCCGCGGTGGCAGAGCCACGAGGGGGTGTTCGGAACCTGGCTGGGCTATTCCGAAACGCACGACGTGCTGCTTCAAGCGGGACGCCGCGGCGGGCTGCGCGATCTGCCTGACGAGCCGAACAGCCGCATCAGCGCCTTGCGGGGCAGCGACGGATCGCTCCTGTGGCAGCGCGCCCTGCGTTACTCCGGCCCGCTGGCACTGCATGACCAGACGGTGATCCTGGCCATCGCCGGCCGGGACGGCGCCAATCAGGGGCTGGATCTGCTGACCGGCGAAGACCGTCTGCGGCGTCATCCGCTGACCGACGAGCAGACCCCTTGGTCGTACTGGCGGACCTACGGCTGTAACACGATCAACGCCAGCCAGCACCTGCTGCTGTTCCGATCCGGAGCGGCCGGCTTTGCCGACCTGGAATCCGACGGCGGCACCGGGACCTTCGGCGGCTTCCGCTCCGGCTGTACCAACAACCTGATCGCCGCCAACGGCGTTTTGAACGCGCCCGACTATACCCGCACCTGTACCTGTTCCTATCATCAACAGACATCGCTGGCCCTGATCCACATGCCTCACATGGACGTCTGGACCGCCAATCCCGACGGACTCGGGAGCGGACGGATCGCGCGGGTGGGGATCAATCTGGGCGCGCCGGGCAATCGCCGAGCAGCGAACGGGACCTTGTGGGTCGAGTATCCGCGAGCCGGTGCCCCGGGTGCCGAGTTGGACATCCACGTCGGCCCCGACGACGTCGCCTGGTACCGCAAGCACTCGCTGCTGGTCGATGATCCGGAGGGTTATCCGTGGGTCGCGGCGTCCGGCGGCGAAGGGCTGCAATCGCTCCGCATCGACAACCTGCAACACGCTCGCTATCGGGTGCGGTTGCATTTCGCCGAACCGCGTCTGGACCGCGCGGGAGAGCGCGTCTTCGACATCCTGCTGCAAGGCAGGCCGGTGAGGGAGGGCTTTGACATCGTCCGCCTGGCCGGCGGGCCCAACCGGAGTATCATTCAGGAATTCACGGTCGACGCGGACGGGGTGTTGACCGTGGAGTTACGGGCTCACGCAACGTCATCCGCTCCACCGGTGATCAGCGGTATCGAGTTGGTGGCGACTTCTGCGGCGGTTACGACGCTTCCGGCGACCGGGCTCGGCCGCGACTCGGCAACCCTGAACGGGACGCTTGTCCGGGTCGAGCGCGCGGAGTCGGCCGCAGCGTTCTTCCGCTGACGCGAGAGCGGCAGCGCCGCATGGCAAACCACGCCCGCTCGCCCCTGGACCGAACGCGGCGGCTTCTCCGAAACGCTGCAAGGCTTGACGTTCGAGGCGCGTTACGAATTCCAGGCGGCGGCACGCATCGACGGGGAAGAACTCGCGGGCGCGATCCGCACGTTCCAGCCCAGCGATACATTCGCCCTGGCCTTTGACAACCACTTCGTCCGCGTGCCGCATCATGCGGCGCTGAACCCCGCCTCGGACAGCTTTACGATCGAGGCCTGGGCGAAACTCACTGCGGCAGACAACGCGGGCGATGCGTGGGATCTGATCATCGCCAAGCGGGCTCCCAACGGATACTATCTCGGGATGCGCCGCGGGCACGGCTGGAACTTTATGTTGCGGGACGATCAGGGCAAGCGGACCGACACGCAGTCGGATCGCCCGATCGCCGAGATCTACGACCGCTGGGTCTTTGTCCAGGCGGTCATCGATCGGCAGAACCAGCGGCAAATCCTTCGCGTGTACGATCCGCAGCAGACGGCCTGGCACGAAGCCGCGGTGAGTCCGCCGGGGAATATCGGGGCATCCCACGACCTGTATTTCGGCAAAGATGTGGATGCCGGACAGTTTCCCATCCACGGCCAGCTGGGACCGATCCGCTTTTGGCGCAAGTCGAGAACGCGGGAAGACGCCGAGGCGGACATGAACGCCAGGCTCGCGGGTGGCGAACCCGGCCTGGTCGGCTACTGGCCGATGCACGAAGCGGTCGGGAACCAGCTGGCGGACACCTCCGCGGCGGCAAATCACGGCACGATCGTTGGCGCCCTGTGGACAGCACGGACGCGGGAGGACGAGCAAGAAAAGTAAGAAGCATCACACTTGGGCAAACGCTACCACGCAATTCTTGATTTCGGGAAGCGGTGTGTTCATCGTCGGGGCTTTCTCTGCTCGCCCGATTGCCCGCCGCCCTTCGGCTTGGCCGGCGTTTCGGCATGATCGGAAACGTCGACGTACGAGTCGAAGACGCGGACTTTGGCCCACATGTCCCGGAATTCCTCGACGAACTTCTGGTGCCGTTCGTCCTGTTGGTAGACGTCGTGCGCCGCCTTGCTCTTGAACACCACGCGCAAGGCCACGTCGAAATCCCGGTCGTTCACTTCGCGATCGAATTCCGCAGCCAGCGTTCCGGCCGAGAACCACACCGTGCCGGGATGCCCGGTCAAGTACTTCTTGCAGCCGGCGATCAGCCGGGTGCGCGCCTCCGGCGACTTGTCCTTGAGCGAGAAGTAAACGTCGTGGGCTAGCATGCGATCTTCGCCGTGCGCCGCAACGCCGGCAAACAGGCAACAGAGGACGGCCGAAAGGGTCAGATAGACGAAACGGGATGTCATGCACAGGCTCCTTGAAAAAAAGGGGAATACTTCGAGTTTCCGCTGCGGTTCACGCAAACCGGTCCTGAATCGCTTGTACGGTCAGATCCTCGTCGCGCAGCGCCTCCATGGCCACCACGGCGGCTTCGGCGGCTTGGATCGTGGTGGTGCAGGAGACGCCTTGCTGGACGGCGGCGGCGCGGATTCGGCCTTCGTCCGTGCGGGCCCCCTTGCCGCTGGGCGTGTTCATCACCAGGCCGATCTTGCCGTCGATCATCAGGTCGATCAAGTTGGGATGGCCCTCGGCAATCTTCTTGACGCGCTCGACCGGAATGCCCGCTTCCTGCAGACGGCGAGCGGTGCCGCCGGTGGCGATCAGTTCGAACCCCAGCTTGGCCAAGCGGGCCGCCAACTCGACGATCCGGTCCTTGTGCCGGGCTGCGACGCTGATGAAAATCTTGCCCTGCTTGGGCGGCAGCACGACGCCGGCGGCCAGTTGACTCTTGGCAAAGGCCAGCGAGAACCGGTCGCTGATCCCCATCACCTCGCCCGTGCTGCGCATTTCCGGTCCCAGCACGATATCGACCCCCGCAAACTTCTGGAACGGGAACACGCTTTCCTTGATGGACACGTGCGACGGAATCGGCTCGCGGTCGATGCCCAGCTCGGCCAAGGTCATGCCGGCCATCACTTTGGCAGCCAGTTTGGCGACCGGGACGCCCGTCGCTTTGGCCACGAAGGGGACCGTTCGGCTGGCTCGCGGATTCACCTCCAGGACGTAAATGAGCGGCCGGCCGTCCTCACGTTTGACGGCGAATTGCACGTTCATCAGGCCGATCACGTTCAGCCGTTTGGCCATCGCGTGCGTGGCCTCGCGGATTTCCTGGACGACCGGGCCGGGCAGACTGTACGGCGGAATGCAGCAGGCGGAATCGCCGGAATGCACACCCGCCTCCTCGATATGCTCCATGACCCCCATCACGACCACGTCCTGGCCGTCGCTGATTGCGTCCACGTCGACTTCGGTGGCGTCTTCCAGAAAGCGATCGATCAGCACGGGCTGGCCTTGCGAGGCCAGCAGCGCTTCGACCACGTATTTCCGAAACTGGTCCATGTCGTAACAGATCTCCATCGCGCGGCCGCCCAACACAAAGCTGGGCCGAACCAAGGCCGGAAAGCCGACGTGCTCGACGGCATCACAGGCCTGATTCAGATTCATCGCGATGCCGTTGGCCGGCTGTCGAAGTCCCAGGTCGTGGAGCAGTTTCTGGAACTTCTCGCGGTCCTCGGCGGCTTCGATCGTGTCCACGCTGGTGCCGATGATCGGCACTCCGGCCGAGTCCAGCGCGCGGGCCAGGTTCAATGGCGTCTGGCCGCCGAATTGGACGATCACGCCGTCCGGCTGGACGCGGTCGCAGATATTCAACACGTCCTCGGCCGTCAACGGCTCGAAGAACAACAGATCACTGGTGTCGTAATCCGTGCTGACCGTCTCCGGGTTCGAGTTCACCATGATCGACTCGATGCCCATCTCGCGGAGCGCAAAGCTGGCGTGGCAACAGCAATAATCGAACTCGATTCCCTGCCCGATCCGGTTCGGCCCGCCGCCCAGGATCATGATCCGCTTGCGGCCCGGTTGCTTGGCCGGCGTCTCGTCCTCGTCTTCGTACGTCGAATAGAAATAAGGCGTGTAGGCCTCGAACTCGGCGGCGCACGTGTCGACCGATTTGAACGTGGCGACGATCCCGCGCGACTTGCGATGCTCGCGCACGATCATATCGTAGGTGCCCCAGAGCGTCGCCAGCTGGCGGTCGGAGAACCCGAACCGTTTGGCCTGGCGAAGCGTGACGTCGTCCACCTCCGTGACGTCCTGGAATCTCCGCAACTGCTCCTCCAACTCGACAATCTCGGAGATCTGATCGAGGAACCAGGGGTCGATCGCCGACAGCTCGTGAATCTGTTCGCAGCTCATCCCGAATTTCATGGCGTAACGCACGAACCAGATGCGGTCGGCGTTGGGCATCGCCAGTTTGGCCCGAATCTCGTCTTCGCCGGGTTGTTTCGGAGTGCCCCACAGGTCTTTGCTGTCGCAGCCCAAGCCAAAGCAGCCGACCTCTAAACCGCGCAGCGCCTTCTGCAGCGACTCCTTGAACGTCCGCCCGATGGCCATCGTTTCGCCGACGCTTTTCATCTGCGTCATCAGCGTGGCGTCCGCCTCGGGGAATTTTTCGAAAGCGAACCGCGGAATTTTCGTGACCACATAGTCGATCGTGGGCTCGAAACAAGCCTTGGTCTTGCGCGTGATGTCGTTGGCCAGTTCGTGCAGCCGGTAGCCCACCGCCAGCTTGGCGGCAATCTTGGCGATGGGAAAGCCCGTGGCCTTGGAAGCCAGGGCGCTGGAACGGCTGACCCGGGGGTTCATTTCGATCACCACCATCCGACCGGTCTGCGGATGGATCGCGAATTGGATGTTCGAGCCGCCCGTCTCGACCCCGATTTCGCGCATCACGGCGATGCTGGCGTCCCGCATCCGCTGGTACTCTTTGTCCGTCAGCGTCTGGGCCGGAGCCACGGTGATCGAATCGCCCGTATGCACGCCCATGGGATCAAAGTTCTCGATGCAGCAGATGATCACGACGTTGTCGTCCAAGTCGCGCATCACCTCCATCTCGTACTCTTTCCAGCCCAGGATGGACTGTTCGATCAGCACTTGCGAGGTGGGCGATTGATCCAGGCCGCGGCGGACGAGCGAGTCGAACTCCTCGGAATTGTAGGCGATCGCGGAACCGGTGCCGCCCAACGTAAAACTGGGCCGCACGACGCAAGGTAGGCCGATCTGCTTGACGGCCTCGCGAGCCTCTTGGATGGTGTGAACCGTTTCGCCGCGACAGACCTCCAGCCCAATCTTCTCCATGGCCGCTTTGAACTGGTCGCGGGCTTCGGCCTTGTCGATGACGGCTGCGTTGGCCCCGATCATTTTGACGCCATACTTGTCCAGTACGCCATGCCGGGACAGGTCCATCGCCACATTCAACCCGGTCTGGCCGCCCAGCGTCGGCAGGATGGCATCGGGCCGCTCCCGCTCGATCACTTTGGCTACCGTCTCCCACGTCAACGGCTCGATATACGTCCGATCGGCCATCGACGGATCCGTCATGATGGTGGCTGGATTCGAGTTGACCAGGACCACCTCATAACCTTCCTCACGCAAAGCCTTGCAAGCTTGCGTGCCGGAATAGTCGAATTCGCAGGCCTGGCCGATAATGATCGGGCCGGAACCAATCAGCAGAATCTTGTGGATGTCGTTGCGGCGGGGCACTTTTCCGTCCTATCCATCAAAAAGGCGCTTCGATCCTGAATGCGTGGCGGTCACACACAGCAAATAAAAGTGGTCCAAGTTAACACCACATCGGCTCCGGTATCAAGGGGCCG
>Ga0351869_1248_pt1 | contig 14644 bp, 11 predicted proteins | sample TotcelFGM3001M10_FD_206776 | JGI IMG/M metagenome (GOLD analysis project Ga0351869, IMG submission 206776) | Enriched cells from coal bed in the Powder River Basin, Montana, United States - Total cells FGM rep2 HSBNCT.FGM.300.1.M10 ... | reverse complement strand
TCCGCTACTATGGTTTCATGCACGGGTGCAGTTCCATACCGATAGATCATATCCGGGCATCCATCGAGCTGATGCATGGCTTTGATATCGTGGTTGCTGACCCGAAACCGGAAGTTCCGGAAAAACCGGGACTTTGTTGTCCGGATTGCGGATGTGCCCTGAAATACGTTTATTCGGTGCTGCCATACCAGATGCCAAACCATCGGGGCAGTGGATAGACCGTAACGCACACGGTATCAGCAGATTATCAAAGAACAAAACTTCGGGCCGCAAAATCGGACGATTGAGGCGGACAGGCGATTTGCGGCCTTTGAACCTGAAAAAAAGGAAATTGGGCAATTTTGATATGGTAAATTTGACAGATGCTATCGCTACTGACCCACTTTTATGGCCTGAATCGGTAATTCCAAACCTTCCCGGATGCCTGTCCACCAGCCATCTCAGTCCTGACTCAAAAGCAATCCCCTTATAACCATACCTTTTTTCAACACGGGCTTCTTGAACAATGGTTTGATTCTGACCGGAACCACGTCTTTCATGAATCGACTTCCCGTCGCCCGGTCAGATCAAACCTTATGGGTTATAGCAGGATGTTCAGGTTTCTGACAGAGTAGATGGCGGGAGGTGCAGATTCACCCATTCGCTGTATCAGTTGTGACGGGTAAAACAAATCTTCTTATGAAATTTGCATTTCAACCCTTGGGCAATACGCAACATAATTTCCAAATAGCCCATGAGGGCTATTTTTTGTTCATCCCCTGAGGACAGGGAACGGTTTGCTGATACAGCCTGGTCGAGGTAGCGACAATCTGCGGCATGACAAGATGGCATTGTCGTATGTCGGATGGGCCGATAATTCCGGTGCTCAAATCTGGTGTTCATAAAGGATGTCACATATCATTAATGATATAGAAACGCCTATTTAATGGGCGTCACCATGTCTCCAAAACAAATGGTCAAATAGTGATAACGTCCAAAATCGATATTGAGAAATGATGCGATCAGCAGCGCACCGCTAAATCCCGCCAGGATCAATTGTTGCGCGGTAAAGATATTCGAATTCATCATTTTGCCATTATGAAAACAAAACGGTTCTTGTCAATAAGAATAAGACCCAGTGCCGGGTTCTTTTAAGCTGGATGGCTTCATAAGCGTGTATCATCTTAAAAGTGAACTCTTCAAATAAGACCGCCTCCGAGGGCAAGCGCAATAAACAGCAAGAAAGCACCGGTAATCGACTGTACTGTTTTCATCGTGATTTTATGCAGAAACCGCTTACCGAAAACGACCCCGGCAAAAGCGGCAAAAGTTCCGCTCAAGACCAAGGGCCATTGATCCGGGCCGATGGTATCTGACTGCCGCGCTGAAAAAAGCAGAACGCCGTATGCAGCGATTCTGGCCATGTCTACCATGAAGCCTATGACAGCGTTTGTACCTACAAATGCTTGGGGGGAAACGCCAGTTTTGGTCAGAAAAGCCGACCTCAAAGCGCCCTGGTGACCGGATAAGCCGCCAAAGAAGCCGGAAAGCAAGCCGCCCAAGGGGAGAAATTTACGATCGAAACGGAGATTCTGCAAAACCGGCAGCAATTCAAATAAAGAAAATATAAAAATGATCAAACTCATGATCAGCTTGATGGGAGTGATGACAGCGGTCTTTGAAAATATGGTATAGCTTGCCAACTGACCGAAGCCAGCAATATGGCTGAGAACCGCAGCACCGGCCAATGCGGATAACATGGCCGGAATGCCGAAGCGCCAGACCAGTCCATAGTCCGCATGGCGACCTACCAAGAACATTTTAAAAATATTGTTGGCGCCATGCACTACCGCCGTGGCAGCTACCGCCACCTCGATTGAAAAGAAAATCGCAAATACCGGCATCAGTACGGTTCCAAGCCCGAAGCCTGAAAACAGGGTCAGTCCAGAAACCAGAAAGGCTGTCGCACATATGACAACATAGCTCATTTCCCCTCAATAACCTCCTTGTACAATTCTATAATTTTATCTTTCATCATGTTAAGCAACAACCCGCCCTCTGGTGTGCTGCGGTAATACTTGCGTTGTTTATGATCCACCGTGCGCGCTTCACAGGTTAATAATCCGGCCTTTTCCATTTTGGCCAAAGTCGGGTAGAGCGTTCCCGGGCTGATCTTATAGCCGTGACGGGCCAATTCTTCCGTCAAACCGATGCCGAAAACGTCTTCCTTGGCCGCATGGTACAAGATGTGGATTTTAAGAAATGCCAGTTCAAGGTCGCGTATCACACTACCTCCTAATTAAATTATACGGGTGTTAATTTAATATCGACAAACGATATTGTAAAGTGATAATTAATTAATACATAATAATTATAATGCCTAATCTAAGTATTGACATGCCATATTACAATTATATTTCTTTATATTAAAATACTTATTGGTTTAGCTACGAGGCACCATTAATGGCGCGACAGCCTCCGGAGTGGAAGTCGTTTCAAAGCCATATTCAGCATCTTGCCCCGCTACCACTTTCTTCATCGGCGTCAGAGGAAACCATGACATTGAAAGAAAAAGCGTGGATCGTACTGTTCGTCGCCGCGATATCTCTTTCTGTTGCCGCCAGGCATTGGACTTATTTTCCCGGGGACGTTGCTTTGACCCGTTTCGTTCAATTCCTCACCCCCACATCTACTGTCTGGGCCGAGCAGTTCTCATCAACGGCCAAATCTCCGTGGAACCTGGTTTTGCTCGCCGTTACGATCGGCGTTTCCTGGAAGATCGCAGGATGGCGTTATGCCTTGCTCGCTCTCGTCAGTTTCAGTGGGATGTGGGTCCTCGGCAAATGGCTTGGTCCCGTGGTTGCTCGGCCTCGACCTTTATCCAGTCTGGTTCATGTGGCTGAGCAACTCTCCGGATCCTCCTTTCCTTCTGTTTTCGCTCTGACCTATGCATCAACCGTAGGTTTCCTGGCAGTTCTTCTATCCGTTAAGGCTTCTGGGACAGGGCGAATGATGGCAATTATCGTGTGCTGCGTCTTTCTGTTTGCGGGATGGGCGGCCCGCCTCGCCCTGGGGGCGCACTGGTCAAGCGATGTACTGTTATCGTACTTGATCGGATTCCTCTGGGCGGCACTTCTCTTACGTCTTGTTTGATGTTGATTGCGGTTTATTCATTGTAAATACGAACGAATTGATAAAAATGTGATCTGTTTGTGCCGGTATAAGACCGTCGTCTGGTGCCGATTAACTTTGATATCCACTGTGTGAAGCGCATCTTTAAAATTACCCTTACAGGATGAGGAGGGAACCATGAGCAATGCACGTCATTCGGGGTGTCCAATTGATCGTTTTACGAACCCCGGAACTTTTAAATGTGTTACTTTTTCAGTCTGCTGCTATTCCTTTGGTGTCTTTCTCCTGTGCGCAATACCGGCGTTCTTCCCCAGCCTTCAGTTCGATACGGCCTGGGCGCAATCGGGAACCGGCGCAATCATTCCTGCAAGCGGAAATGACGCCAGGCTTGACGAGTTGCTGCGCCGGATGGAGATTTTGGAAGCGAATCTTCGAGAGAGCGAAGCCAAAAGAATTGCGCTTATGAAGGAGATGCAGCGGCTCAAGGCGGATCTCGAAACTGCTCGATCGGGTGTGACGAATCAGATTTCGGCCTCTGATGAACGTAGAATTCAACCAGGCATGACTGAAAGAGATCCAGCCCTTTCCCAGGAACCGCTTTCCGCCAAGGATGCAAAAGCACCAGATTCTCCAGGCGGGCTGAACGCAGGTTGGGACAAGGGTTTTTATGTACGATCAGCGGATGAGAATTTCGAGTTTCGTCCGGTTGGAATCCTTCATGTGGACTTCCGGGGACACGAGGATGAACGTCAGATCAATACCAATGATACCCTGGCAAGCACCTTCGACATACGGCGGTTGCGGCTTGGCTTTGAAGGTTATCTTTCCAAGGATATCGGTTATAACTTCGAGATGAATATAGACGAAGATGAAACCGAGTTGATATTTGCCTACATGAATTTTGGCTACATTCCATGGGCGAACCTGCGGGCGGGTCAATTCAAGGAACCGTTCAGCTATGAGGTGCTTTATCCCGAGAAGTATCTTGATTTTGTTGAACGTGCAAACATTACGACCAGTGTTGCCCCTGCGGAGAGTATCGGCGTCATGGCCCACAACCTGGGCCGCCCCTACATGGATATTTTCGAGTACGGTCTTGGTGTATTCAACGGGGAAGGTACCCATTTAAACAATGCTCAAAACGATAGTTTTGAGGTTGCGGGGCGGTTTGCACTAACCCCGTTCGCGCATGGCTTGGAATGGCTGAAGAAACTGAAACTGGCAGCAAACGTAACCTATCTTGGTGATCAAAACAGGGATTTCGACTTCAGGCCCCGAACTTCCGAGCGGTTCGAGTTTTTCCCAAGGCTTCCAATGGATGGAGCGCGGCTGCGGTTTGGCGGGGATCTGCAATGGTATTATGGGCCTTATTCCCTCAAGGCTGAATACATCCGGGCGGAAGAAGGGAGAAGTGGCGGCGAACCTGATTTGATCACCGATGGCTGGCACGTTGATGCAACCTGGCTCGTCACCGGCGAAGAGAAGAAGATTGGGATGGAAAGCGGCTGGGAACTGGCTGCACGCTATGAAGAAATTCGAGTGGATGCCCAAAAGCCTTTTCAGCTCACCGGATTCATAGACATAAACGGCAATCCCGTAACGGTTGAAGACAATTTTGTGCGAACACTGACCCTGGGTGTAAACAAATACATCAACTACAATGTGAAGTTTCAGGTTAACTATGAGCATGACTGGTACGACAATTCCTTTCTGACACCCACAAGTCGCACAGGAGACAATTTGCTCGAATCCGGAGATGTTTCCGTTGATAAGGTGTTAATGAGAATGCAGTTGTTTTTCTAATCCAGCCAGGGACTGACGCTTGTTAGAAGAAATCAGTGCAACCTGTTAAGACACCGATTTGCTGACCGCATTCACCGAAATGTCAGGACGGGTGGAAAGCCCGGTTTCAAGAAACCCTAAATAACCGGACCTGATGCATCCATGCCAAATATTTGAGGTTCTTTCCGGGTACTGCAATTTTCTTTTAACCAGGTGGTAATCGTATGCATCATGCTGTCTTCCCAGACCCTTGCGCCTGTGGGACAGCTTTTGACACAAGCGCAGCAGCGAATACACAACTCGATTTTGGTTTCCACGCTCCCGTCGACTGAAATGGCAGCAGTTGGGCATACACTGGCACACGTGCCACAAAGCGTGCATGTGTCTTCTTTGGTCACTGGTGAAACAACCATGGACCGCGGTCCGCCTTCATAGGGAAATCTGCCGGGAATTTCCAGATCTATCCGGGCGTCCGGTGATTGTAAGGCCGCAATCTTCTCTTTTATTTTTGCGCCGAAAGCCTTTGCCTTCTGAACATCCAGGCTATCCGGGCGGCCATTGGCGATGGGGGCATCCTTTGTTGCAAAAGAGTGTTCCCCTATGAATGCTGCACCGGCAACTGGATGAAAGCCCAAATCAATTGCCAGATTCTTCAATTCCAGCAATGCATCTTCAAATTCCCGGTTCCCATATACAACAATGGGAATCGCCAAGGTCTTGCTTGCTTTTATCTGTTTGAAGCGATTGATGGCATCCACTGGCAGACGACCACCGTAAACAGGTGCCCCTATCAGTATGAGTTCATCTGAAAAAGGTGGAATAGGCTTTTGAGCATTATCAGGACGTGTGAGGTTGATGTGCTCGACAACCTCATCCGTGATACCTTGAGCTATACTTTCCAATACTTTCTGAGTGGTTCCGGTTGGTGAAAAATAGATGAGCTTTACCTGTTTAATGTTCATTGTGATGTCCTCTTTTCAACAAGTTATTCAACAGTTTCTGGATATCATTGTATCTTGAAAAACAATCGGATCTAAAGGCTGTCTGCTTCCCGGACACTGCACCGAACACAGAAAACCGATATCGGGTTGCCGCCGAATGTTCGGTTCAGATTCTTGAAAAAGACATCATGGGGAGGATGAGATGTCGGTATCCATAAGCGTCTCCGGATTCGGTCAATGGGGGGGTGACTTCAAAAAACAAAAAGAAGTTCGAACGTCTTTACAAATACCGAAAACCCGTCAAAGCAGTACTAAATCTCCTTTCACGATTCCTGTATCAAACACTGGTTCAGGGGAAACCCCGTCAAACAGTTTAAAAATATCTGCTACAGCTTAAATCGCTGTAAAGACGCTGTAAAAAATCGCTTTAAACAACAAAAGGTTTATCGTTATTAGCGATAAACCTTTGATTTTATTGGTGGGCCGTCCGCGAATCGAACGCGGAACCTACTGATTAAGAGTCAGGTGCTCTGCCTAATTGAGCTAACGGCCCATATTGATAACCAAAATTCGATCGACTGATTATCAACAATTCAAATGAATGTCAATTGATTATTAATTACTCACCTTTCGATCATTTTTTATTGATCTGATGATTCCCGAACAAAAGTTCGAAAAGAGATCGACAGGAAGGAGTTAGGAGCAGAATAGTGGTTTGATATAGCCGAGGCAATTCCCGGTTGTGTTAATACTGGATTCATGATCCGTTTGCCATGGGTGTAAATCAACCCTGTTGTATTGTAGATAAGTTGCGCAAAAAGATACAGTCATTCTGGCGAAAGCCGGATATGAAATGAAGCCTAAAGCTTTCACTCTTCGGGAGCCTGCCTGATTTGCTGGGCTCGTTCATTGAAACCTGCCTGCAAGATCATTGTCTATGACATACATACAGACTTCTTTTGCACCCCGCTGGGTGTACCGGAAATTATTGCACAGGTTGGTGATAAGAAAAGTCACATCGTTCATGATGCGCTTGTCATAGCTTTTGAAATTTTCCATACCATAATCCTTGATGGCCATACGGAAGTTTTTGTTGTCGACAAATGGATCCAGCGCCTTTTCTTTCAGGTTGTAAACATATCGCTCATGAAGTGAGTTGAAAATCTGGGTCTGGGTAATCGCCTTGCCTTCCACAAGAATTTCCACCGTCAGGGTTTTTGACGTGTATTCCTTTTGGGTATCCAGACGAAACTGCTGGCGTTTTTCCATATCGGTTTGCGAACCCAGCAGATGATTTTCAATGCTCTCCAGATAGTCTTCCGTGATTTCGATCCGCTCTCCGGTAAAATGGCTGGTTTCGGCTGTTCCAAGCTCAAAATTGATTGAAAAGAGATAATTCTGAATATCCCGGGAAATGGCCTCTTCATTGAAGTAATAAAGCGACTCCTTGACCTCCTGAAGAACCGTATAGTTATACATCAGCAGCAGCGAGTCCAAAAAACCCGAGGGAATGGACCGGGTCAGGTCTTTTCTGACCTGTGTAAAAAAATGAAACAGGGCATCCATATTGATGAGTCGGCCTTCCCGTGCTGCAGACGAATAAAATTCATTGAATATTTTCAAAGAATCCCGCCCGGAGAAGCCGCCGATACCCTCCAATTCGGACTCGGAAATAATTTTTCGCCTGCGTTTTGCCGTAAAGCGTTTTCTGTCTTCTTCGTTCAGCCATGCCGGAATATGCCCGGTATAGATTTCCATTTTCAGAAGCATCAGATTTTCATCGCAGTACATGTTGTATGTTGCCGGGTTGACAATCCACTCCAGAAGCGCATCGGATCGTGTTTTCAGCCGGGAGGAAATGATGACCCGCGCAAAATTGTGCAGAACCCGTGGCAGAAAATTCTGATCGATATGTTTGCCGAAAATATTGCGGTAGATATTGACCTCGGTTTGAAGATCCAGGACATAGGGGATGTTGACATATTCGATTCTGTCGGTAAAGGACTGAAAATCCTGGATGTTTTTTTTGTCTTCCGGATTCATCAACGCCATGAACATGGAATGGACATTTTCCTCGATATCCTCGACCTTGTGAACCTCTTCGCTGATGATGTTGTGCAGTTCGATGAGTCGCTCGATATTGTGGCTTTTGATATCCATCAGCGCATAGATACCGTTGTTGGTTCGGGCATACTGGGAATAGAGATATTTCACCTGATTGCTGTCCCGAAGCAGGGTATTGATGCGGTTCTGAAGAATGGGGTTGGTCAGAATGTTCTGGCGCATGGGTTTGTCGCCGGGGTTGAACACGGAAATTCCCTCACCCATTCTGCGGTTGAACCGGTACGGCCTGGCATAAATCATGGAAAAAACCGCACGCGGACTTTTCAGTTTATTCAACAAAGCCTCATAAAGTGACATGCAAATGGTGCAGGGCTCTTCCCGGAATACCCAGTCATATTCTTTTTCGGTAAAAAGACGATATTTCCATTTATCATTTTCAAACAGTTCATCACAGAAAGACCGACGAAAGTCTTTTGGAATCATCAACAAGGGATGGTCATGGCTGGGACAGGGAACTTCCACCAGTTCATCGGTGATTACATATGCCTCACCATCATGGTGGAGGTCGCGAATATCAGAATCACATGGATTGTCCGGGTCATGATCATCGCGCAAGGATAATACGGGTATTTCCGGAACGGCTGAAATCAGATGGAGAATCCGGTCCACCAGGGGGCGCGCTTCAGATTGAATGCCGCCGCCAAGCAGGTTTCGATTCAGTTTCCAGACGGTTTCATATCGCATGCCGTCTTCGGTATTGGTGTATTCTTCAAATTTCATTAGAAGATTGTTTAAAAACGTGCTTTTTCCGCAACCCGGCGGCCCATCAAAGATATATATTTTATTCTGTTGTGCACCTCTTCGAAGTGCCTCGACATGACTGATCAACCGGTTTGCAAACAACCGGTCGGCAAAAAACGGATGATCCACGCCATCCACAAACAATGCCGAACAGTCATAATGAATAAAATTGATGGATTCCGGATCATCGGGATATTCATCAACCCCTTCTCCCACGTATTTGTGCATCATATCGTAAAACACCTGAAACACATTGCGGATCATGCGAACCGGATTTTCGACCAGCAGTTTGGTGAATTCTTCAAAGGTAATGACGGTTCGTTTGTCTTTTTGAGCCAGATTCTCTTCGAGATGCTGGAAGGCGATGCGGATATTTTCCATTTTCGGCCTTATTTTTTCAATTTTACAGCGTTTTTTTGCTGATTTTCCGGTTCTCCATCGTATAGACTACCCGTTGCCACTGAATATCGGGTTTTCCTGTTTCCGTGGTTGAATCGGCAGGTAAACCCGCTTGCTGAATGCTGACCACTTCACTGGTTTCCAGTTGAACCGGCCCCCCCCCACAGATATTCAATCCCAATCAGGGTGTTGGGGATGAATTCGGCTACGAGCGGTTTACCCTCAAACCGGTGATTCAGAACCAACATATTTCGAACCTGTTTTTCGGATTGTATTTCGATACAGGGCGGGTGATACAAGGCATCGATCAGCATGTTCCGGTAATCTTCCGCATTTTTACTTTTAATATAGTACTCCCATACCATTCGCTGCTCATCCAGCCGTTTTCCCGCCACGAACAGATTGTTGCGGCTGACAAAATCCTGATCGACAAATGTATTGATGAAGCTGAAGTCATTCAGGGTTGTTCGAACCTGAAAAATGGTTTTAAGTCCTTTTCCGGTTTTTGCATCATAGACATCCCGCTGGTCTGCATTCAAAAGCCGTCGATAGTCATCTGAAAAACGTCCTTTATCGGCCATTTCTTCAATATGGGCAAACAGCCGCATCCCCAGCGCATACGGATTTAAACCAACCCGTGGCAAAGAGGTAACCTTTGAATTGACGATTGCAAAATCCACCTCATGACTATTGATGCGGTCATCCTGCAGAAACAGTTTTTCATGCCAGTAACTGGCCCATCCCTCGTTCATGATCTTTGTGCGAATCTGGGGCTGAAAAAAGAGAGATGTATTTCGAACGATTTGAACAATGAGCTTCATCCATCGGTTTTCATCCCGGTTCAGAAATGTCGAATGCTCCATGACATACTGAATGACATCCAGACGGCTGCTGGACGAGGCCTGAAGACTTTTGTTATAAAATGCCTCGAATTCCGGATAGCGTTTGTTGACATCAGAAAAAAAAATCTGATCCCCGGACGTGCCATATGTTCGACAGGCGGTGTTGTATATTTCGATTTCACGAATGTATTCACTTATTTTTATGCTTTTGACAGACTGAAGAAACACATCGAAATAATAATCCAGTTTGCGGGTGTGCAGGGTGTCCGGACTGCGGTCTGCCCGGGTCAGTGTGCTGTAATATCCGACCAGATTGTCTATCCCCCTAGCAAATTCAATCACATAATCGGCCCATCTGCCGTTTTCATTCCGCAACAGGGCTATGGTGCGTTTATCCGAAAGCGCCTGACCCGTAAAATCATCATCCCATGTATGCCGGAAAAACAAATTGTTTTGAAAAAAATCGATATGGGCCAGAACATGATAAAAAATCATGACATTCAGCCAGTCCGGATTGTTGTCGTTATAAAATGAAATGGCGGGCCGCGTGTTAATCACGGTTTCATAGGGATTGGTGGGATAGAGTTCGTATTTCCCTTTTTCCTTAAGGACTTCCACATCGTGAACCCAGTAATCATAAAGCGTGGGAATCATGTTTTTGGGAGACAACTCCATCAAATCCCGATTGGTGACCATGTATTCCAGGGATTCGCTCTGGAAAGAAAGGCCGACTGACTGAGCCCGCTCCTTGCACCCTTCCATGATTTTTTTACTGCGCTGGTCAATCAGTTCCATGGCCCTTCTCCCCTCAAAGCTATAGACTTTCAGTCTTCAGCCTAATTACCCAATCAGCTTTTTAATCCCATCGATCAGCCTCTGTTCATCGGCGTCCTGGGGCATGACATCCAGACGGATGAGATTGGAATGTTTGGTCAGAAAGGCCGATGCCTTGATATATCTTTCTACTTCGGTTCCGCCGACGGTTGTTGCTTGCTCCGCAACCGTGATCCCGATTCTGGCGGCATATGAAAGCATTTTTTGAAGCGCCGGAACCGCTTCCTTTCCACCCGAATCCCAGTCATCCCCATCTGTACCATGAAAGACATAAATGTTATAATCCTTAGCCAGGCTTTCTTTCTCTACAATCTCATTGACCAAACGATAGGCAGACGCAACCATGGTTCCGCCGGCGACACGGGAATTGTAATAGGTATAGAAATCCTTGACTTCTTTTGCTGCGGTGTCATGCAGAATGAATCGGCTCTCGACCTGTTTTTCATATTGATACAATAGCCAGGAATAAATCAGCACGTGTTGGGAAACGACCAGCTCAGTCGGCTTGCCGGTCATGGATCCAGAGTAATCCCGCAGAAAAAAGACCATGGCCTGGGATTCATAATCTTTTTCTCGCGACAGGATTCGATAGATTTTGTCTCCGGGTGATATCAGAAATCGGGAAGGATCCAGATACCCGGGATCATCGGCATTACCCAATATGATATTGGTCTCCAGAATTTTTTTCAGTGTCTCCTTTTTATCCAGAAACTGACCAAATCCCTGGTGTTTGTCGGTCAGATCATAGGTGTAACGGGTAAACGCGCGCTTTTTGCCTTTATCCTTCAGATTGGGCAGCTCGAATTTTTCCGTCAGAATTTTTCCCAGGTCGTAAGCACTGGATTCCATTTCATGGGGCGTACCTTCCCCCTGGCCCGGTCCGGCTCCCGCACCTTCCTGTGGCCTTATGGGCTGTTCACCGATGACATCGCCTTCCTCACCTTCTCCGGAGCCACCGGAAGACTCTTCTTCGGATTCCTGAAACTGGGTGTCATGGATCAATTTTTCTTCGACCGTGGTGGGAACGACTACAATTTTGTCTTTTCCACCTTTCCCGGGTTTGATCAGTCTGCCGACCCTGATTTTTTTGGGAAACCCGTCTTTTTCCCGCTGACGGTCCCGTTCCAGCAGCTCGTCTAATGAACTCAGGCAGGTTGTATAGGGGAAAGCCGGTCCCGGCATTTTTGGCAGAATGCCCGGATCCATATAATCATACAATCCCGGATTATCCGAGGCTGAATCTCTCCCGGACCCTGTTTCATCGACGGAATCCGGAAACGTTCCATGTGTTCGGGCATCAGTAAGTTCTATCCGGATTTTCCGTTCCTGCTCATTGGTTAATCCATCCGCTTTCAGCCGCAGATAGAGGTATTCCAGTTCCGATTCCATGGCCCTGCTCCCTTATTTTTCATCTTCCTGGGTGCAGAAATATTCGATGGTCTTCTGACCGCAGGTTTTACAATATCCCAATTTTTTAAGCATGGTGTCGACCATCCGGTCGTAGAGCTTTTGATTTTCCTCGTTGGTCCGGTTTGCCAGCGCACCAATCAGGCTACCAGCACCGGCAATATCGGATTTCAGGCGGACATCGGTGATGGCTTTCACCAGCTCCAGGTTGTCCATGAAGTCATAGTTGGGATCGACCGATATTTTCTGTCCGTAAATTTTTCGAACCGAGGTTCGAAAGGTTTCCCGCTGTTCCCTGGTTTTCAGCCCCAGACGTTCCTCCACACTGTTGATATACCGTTCATCGATTTTCAATGCCCGCAGCTCACCGGTCTGGGGATCCTTGTATTTCCACATCCGGTCCGGCCCCAAATTTTCCGCATCGATGCCGATGATCATGTTGACATAATTCAGGACATCCTTTCGAATGGCCAGGGGTTCATCCATATAGGCATTGAACATTTCGGTCATGATCCGTTCCCGGTAAAGACTCTTGGCGGTTTTCAGATCTTCCAGGTATTTGATTCGGTCATTGGCATCATTGACATAATCCAGAATGATCCGGTCAATGGCTTTGTACACATCGTAGGCAAACATGCATTGGCCTTCATTGGTTTCCGAACTTTCCACCAACAGTTGGATGGCTCGGCCCAGGTTGCGCTGTCCCAGACCCTTCTGACCGAACCGGTGGGTGATGTCGGGATCCTGAGCCAGGCTGTCAATGACTTCGGCAAGGGTTTTGATGCTTTTTTCACCGGCAATTTCGCCAGCGGCCAGTTTCATGGTTTCCACAGGCGTCAACTTTTCGGAACGGGGCAGCCGGCTGAGTACCACTGCAACCGATGCCGCATAATTCAGATTGGGGTCCTGATGCAGAAATTCCCGCATCAGGGTGGTTCGGGCGTCGCTGCCAATGGCATATGCGGTCAGATCTTTCTGAAGCCGGTAATTGGTGTTGTGGGAGACATAGCAGATCCGGCATCGGTCAACGATGGGCGCTTCTTCTTTTTCACTTAAAAATTTATTGAATTCCGAATTGTTGCTGGTCGCCAGAATCAGGGTATCAATCGGCCATTTGTAGCCATCTATTTCAATGTTCCGGTTTTGAATAACACCGAGATAAACCTGAACCAGATCTTTTTTGTTTTTGAAGATTTCATCACTGAAATGAATGCCGCCCCCGGCGACCCGGGCCAGTGCGCCCCGTCTGAGATCAAACCGGTAGGGATTGTTGGTGTCGGTAATGTGTAGCAATCTCTGAATGGATTCTTCTCCCAGCAGATCAACGGCTGAGGAGGTGATTTTGTCCTTGGCCGGATATTTCCCCGTGACCGTCCCCAGGCTTTCAGTTAATGGCACGGGTACAATTTCAATGTATTCCAGCATGTCATCCATGTTGCCGTCGGTCCGCTGACGAATATCGTTCCATATGTATTCACTGCATGCGCCCAGCGGGCGATAATCCTCATGGAGTTGTTCGATTTCCCGTTCGGAAAACCCCATGACACTGGCCAAAAACGCCTGATTTTCCGGTCTGGTTTCAAACAGGTTCATGGCCAGAATCACCGGGTCCTCATAGGTCTGGGATTCGATGGACACGATTCGTCCATAGGTTCCCAACCGGTCGATATGGTTGAACCGGAAGGTATATTTCCGGTTTTCCGGTTTCATCAGAAAATCCCGGTATCTGGAACAGAGAAACTCGACAAAAAAGGTTTTACCGTTTCCCGGTTCCCCCACCAGAACATAGGCCATTTCCTTGGATGATCCGCCTTCCGCTGCATCTTTCACATAGGATACAAAGCTGTTGACCTCATCGTACATGCCGATGATATGTTTCTTCCCCTTGTGAAAAATGCCAAAGTCATAGGTTGTTTTTCCATTCACGACCACTTTGCTGATCTCGCTGTCCAGAATCATTCGGGCAACACCTTGAAACGCATTTTCAAAACACCGTCTGCCGGATTTGAGTTCCTGAAGATGATGGTAAAGGGATTTCGGCTGATCATTCATGAGTGAACCTCCCATAGACTGGTAAGATTACCTGTTTGAATCGGGGCTGGAGATATCCGTGTATTCCTGTATCGAAGATAAGATAAGATAAGAATGAATTCAGACGCTAAAAAAAGATTCCTGGAAAGTCAAGATATACCTTTACAAATTTCATCCCATTTGGCTTGAGAAGCAGCCAGGACCATTTACAAATACGTTTTTCTGAGGTTGTATCATTCCGTTCAGACCGGCTTTCTGAATTGACAAAAGTTATTCGTATGGTTAAATTATTCTTGAAAGTTATTGAAACCCGGGTCAGTTTTATACAAATGACCCCTTTTTTCATTATAAGGAGGATATCATGTTGGAAGTAACGCCTTCAGCTACCGAGGCGATAGCTGAATATTTTAAAGGAAAGACCGTTGCGCCCAT
>Ga0351869_1237_pt1 | contig 15231 bp, 13 predicted proteins | sample TotcelFGM3001M10_FD_206776 | JGI IMG/M metagenome (GOLD analysis project Ga0351869, IMG submission 206776) | Enriched cells from coal bed in the Powder River Basin, Montana, United States - Total cells FGM rep2 HSBNCT.FGM.300.1.M10 ... | reverse complement strand
CGCAAAGCTGCGACCTTGCCGTCCGCAAAGGTGAGTTATTCCCAGCCGGCCCATACATCACCATCGCCGCAGTGCGGCCACTCGAGGAGGCCCTCCATCGTGAGGCCGCAAAGCACCAGGATTCATGGCAACGGGAGACAAGGGTCATCAGTGCCAAGGTCAAGACGAAGCTTGCGACATTCCTAGAGAGCCTCGTCGACAACAACAAGGAAGGTTACTTTTACCTGCACCAGGACGTTGGACTTGGCATCCAGGCCAACTGCTGCGCTTTCCTGCGTCTCACGGTCGCCCTCAAATCGATACACTTTCCAGTATGCCTTCAAGCTAAGATCGCTCAGCTCAAGGAGCCGTTCCAGGCGAAGCTCGGCTACCTGATCGGCCACATGTATAGCAGGATTGGGACGACCGAGTGGAACACGAATATGCCGGACAAGACGGTCGCCAAGTTTGCGTCCGAGATTCTCAAGCGGAACTTCGTCACCTTCGAGGACAAGCAAATCGAAGAAGGACTGAGCGACCTACGAAAGGACGGGACCTTGGCGACGAAAACGCCGCAAGAGATAAAGGACTACGTCGACAAGAAAAAGGTCATCCCACGGAAACTGAAGTTCCATGAACGGGCTCTCGACCTCCTCTGCACGGACATCGGCTCGATCAACCTCATCGAGGGGCGTGTGCGCGGCCCTTTGAAGACCGATACGGAGCTTATCCAACGGGTCGGAGAGGTTCTGGCGGAGTTCGGGCTGACGACAGAGAACGCCGCTGCAGCTGGGGACCGCCTCATCGACGCGTTCATTCAAAGGCTCAGTCACTACCTCTGCGACGAACGAATGCCCGGGAAAAGGGACGTCTATCAGAAGGTTCTCACGAACCTCATGAAGGACGTGGTTATTGGCGAGATCATGAAGGGTTGAGCGACCTCAACCCTCACGATTTTCCTCGGTCGTGATCCTCTGGGACATCGTCAGGCAGAACTCGTCGTTCTTGTGGCGGTGCTTTCCCCTCCAGAGATCCCGTCAGCATGGCGATCGCGTTCTTGAGGTGCTCCGGTAACGTCGGCCAAACCGCAACGAGATCACGCAACCGGGCGTCGTCTGGCATGTTCGGGATCGGTTCGGGGGCCGTTAGCGATTGGCCCTTGCCGCCTCCCGTCCCGCCCAGTGTGGGAAGCCGTTCGACGGCATCCACGAGGTCGTCGATTTGCAGACGCGTGTAGGTGCGCAAGGTGAGATTGAAGTCGCTGTGCCGGGCCAGCTTCTGCACGGCGATGGGGGAGTTGCCGACGCGGGCCAGCTCGGTGATGAAGGTGACGCGCTGGCCGTGGAAGTCCACCACGGTGCCGTCGTCGGCCTCGGGCTTGATCCCGGCGGCTTCCAGATCGGCATACAGCATTTCCGCCGATCGCCGCCACCACGATCGAGGCCAGATCGGTTTCGTATTCGGACGGCCAGCCAGATAATTCCTCAGCAACTCGGCGACGTCGGCAGCTAACGGGAGCACGTCAGCCTTGCGGTGTTTTGAGTCCCCTGCACGTACGCGGACAATCGGTGGCGTGCTCGCCAGGTCAAACGACGACGGGGACAGACTGCACAGTTCCTTACGGCGCAGACCTGTCCGCTGGGCCAGCGTGTACATCACGGCTCGATCTTCGCCGGTCAGCCCGCGGAAGACCCGCTCGCTGCTTCGCGTTGTCACGATCAACAATTGGGCTTCCTCGTCCGTCAATGCCCGACGCTCACGGCGGCGGTCTTCATCTTCGTTCAGCTTCGAGATGCCGACCGTGGGATCGTTCGACAGCAGTCTCCGCTGCACGAGCCAGCGACAGAACGAGCGGATGGCCGTCAGGTCGCCATTGGCGGTGCGATGCGACCAGCCCTCGGCCAGCCGCGCCGCGAGGTGCTGCTCGATCCGTTCCCTGGATCCTTGCAGTTCCTTCAACAACTTGATCCGGCACGCTTCGGTGACCTTCGTGATCAGGCGAGCGGTTTCCGCGACGTGGAATTCACTTCGCCCCTTGGATTCCAGGTGCCGCCTATACTCGGCCAGGTGGTCTACAACCGGCTCGCCCAGACGTTCGGTTCCCGCCTCAATGATGCCACTCTTCTGCCGCTCGACGCGCCGCACGATTTCCGCCAGCATGGCCTGTGCTGACGACTTGTCGGTCGACAGCGGCACCCTTCAGAGCCTGGATTAGGGCCGCAAGCATCTCCTCCGTTAGCATGGAGGCCTCATCGATGATGACCGTTCGGGCTCCAGCTTCCGCCGGCTTGTCGGAGAGCCGGTAGCGTCCGGTGGATGCGTCGTACCGGTGGGGGCTCAGAAATTGGGCGATGGTGTAGCCCCGAAGCTTGAGATCTTCCGTGGACTGCTCCATTCGCACTCGAGCCTTCCCCGTGCCCTTGCCGGCGGTGTCTTCGAGGACTTTGATGGTAAGCGCTCGGACGCGTCGAGTGTCGGTACCGGCGTCGAGGGCGCTGGGCTCAGGCAGGGGGTGCTTCTTTCGAACGACTTCGTCGGGGAAGACGCCACGGTCAACAGTCCAAACGCTTACCGGATCAACGGTCAAACGCGTGAGTTCGTACAGGAGGTAGGGGTTGGCCAGGATTTCTCCGGCCGTCGCCTCAATCTGCGCCTTTTTTCGCTCTTCGCGAACATAAAGGCACGTTGCTTGTTCACGACTGATCTCGAACCTACTTAATACTCGCGACGTTCGTCGGCCAAGCGGTTCCACTTGTCATGCATTGTCTTGCCGATCCCCGCCGCCAAGTCAGATGAGAGATGTTTCTTAGGGTCTATGAACACTTCATTCACGAGGGGCCAAGGATCGACATTGTCGCCAGCCTTCTCGACAATGGCTCGCGCGACAAAGGTGCCCAGTTCGAGGCCGAACGCAGAAAGCGCAGACCCAAGCCCCGGACAAGGGCCACGGGCTTTCCAGAGTTCGCCAAGCCGATGATCGAGCCACTCAAGGCACCGCTCCCAGGATCCGGGCAACGTTTTCTTGGCCTTTCGCAAGGATTCGGCACAGGCCAGCAGGCTGGCGATGGCCCCGTCGTGGGTAACGAGCTGTGAGGCGTGAGAAAACTCCAGCAGCCGGTCTTCGGGCGAGAATGCGGCAATCTCCGCGGGATCGAAATCCCCGTCGGTAGCAGCCTTCTCCAGGGCAACATGATAGGGAAGAATGAAGCCATCCTTGAAATCAGGACGGATCGAATGCTGCACCACTCGCTCCCACAGGACGGAACGCAGCTTGCCGGTCAGCTTGTCGGTGGTGTAGCGGTACTCGACACATGGCGCGACATGCAGAACGCGTCCAACACCGATCAGGATCCGACGCGACCCGGGGTCTTCGATAAACGGGACCTGTTTCGCGTAGAAGAAACACAAGGATTTTTCCAGTTTCAGATGGGCGGCGAAGCAGTCGAGCAACGCCTTCTGATTGGCATGATCCTGAACCCATTGCGTTTTGAACCCCAGGTCCGGCTCGCGTTCGGCTTGAACGTCAATCGCGTGCTCTTCGCCGAGCACCTCCATCGCCTCCCGAAGCATCCACGCAAAGGGAATTGCCGCAGCCGAGTATGGGGGGTGTCGCAAGGGGGTGGGCGCGAAGTGACCGTGCGTTTCTTCGGAGTTCTTCTTGTACGGATGATTTGCGATCCGTGTGTATTCGAAGGGGGCCATAAATGCGACCCGTTCCGCCACGCAACAGGGCCATTTCTCTTGCGGCAGGTCCTTCAGAAATTGCCCGGCGACCGCTTCTTCTGCGTCATCGTCCCGTTCCTGGCCGATCCGTTTCAGCCGCAGGCAGGCACCGTTCAGGCGGGGAAAAGTGCAGACGCGGCCGTCCCAGCCAGTGTCGTGCCAGGGGACGCGGATCGAGATATGACGCGATGGATAGGTCGTCATGGATTTCCCTTTCTGTGCTTTTCGGCCCCGCTAGCATAGGGCCAACGTTGGCGGATACTCGCGACGGTTAATGGTTCCGCGCCCAAGTCCAGCAAAAAGCGGTTTTCGGGGCGGTCGATGGTCAGCAATGGCTTTGTTGTTCCCAAAAGTTCCCGGCAGAACGCCTCCGTTTTGCCCCCGGCAGCAGCATGGGCCACCAGGATCTCGTCGGCAATTTGGGCGACGAATCGGTTGCGGCGTGTCGCCGAGTCGGCGGTCACGATCCGTTGCGACGGCGGAAACGGGGACAGCAGCAGCCGGCCGGATTCCAGCGCTTCGTTCCACGCCTTCGCGATCCGCAGCCTCTGGAGACTGCGGGCGGGACAAATGATGATCGGCTGCGTGCCACGCATCAGCAACTCCAGGCATTCCCGTTCCATCGGTGAATGGAAGCCGCCAATTACCGTAACCGCGGCGTTACGCAACTCCCTGGCCAGATCGTACACATCCAAGATGACGTTGCCCGGACACTTCGAGGAACAGATGAAGGCCAGAAGGCGCGCGTCAAGGAGCGAGGGGTTTCCAGAAATCTTGTCCAGAGAAAGTCCTGGATAAATCCTCGCAAATCCTGGATAAAAAGTCTGGATCGATTTTCGTGCAAAGTATTTCTGAGCAAGGGCTTGCGGCTATCCAGATTCCTATCCAGAATGATTCTGGATACGATTCTGGATAGCCTTCCAGCGGATTCGTCGGCGTATGGTTGCGGAACGTGACCAAGAACGAGGGCCGCCGATCGTCGAGCTTGGGCGGCTCCAGGTTGGCGTCCCGCAGTGGCTGCAGCATTGACTTGTTCCCGCTGCCTCGTTCTCGACGCCGTGCATGTCCTCTATCATCCGCCTTTGATGAGCAGTCGGCGGAAACGTGCGAAAGCCGGAATCGCGTCCAGTCGGCTCAAGTCCGGCAGCGCACGGGCAATCGCGATCGCATGCTGCCGGTCGGAGTACTGTCGGCCGCGATGCTGCTGAAAGATTTGGCCCAAGCGTTTCTTGGGGTTGCGGACCGACTCGGGGTTGCGTCCGTCTTTGCCCCGTACGCGATGCGCGGGCGTGGAGAGCACCGCCGAGACGGCGCGGCCGTCGGCGATCAACCAAGCTTCGAGTTCTTCACGAATGCAAATCAATCCCACGCGTTCGGGATCGACCTCCGCAGCATTCAGCGACTCGTGAATCGCCAGTCGATCCTCGCGTCGGCAGGGCCGGTACTCGCGTTCTCGCCACGCCGGATACAGATCCCAAACGATCGCGACCCGCACGCAGCCTTGCGCCAGCCGGGTACCTTGAAATCGCCTTCGGTCAGCTGCAGATACACGGTCCGCTCCAGTTCGCTGGTCACGGCCGGCTGGACATCGGCGGCAAACGGCAACACGGTGAGCAAGGTTTCCGCAATCCCGTCAAAGGTCGTGGGCGCCAGATTGCGGATATCCAGCAGGAACTCGGCGATAAAGCCGCATCAGTTCCTGCCAATCCTCCGGATGTTCACTTTTCTCAAAGGCAGCGAGCGAGCGGACGGGACATTGATATCGGCGGATAAACTCCGTTTCGGTAACCTCGCGCAGGAGCCGTTCCGGGCGGATGCCGATGTCCTTGTCGTCGCCGACGAACAGCCGCAACTGGCTGGAAAGATCTAGGTAAGTCTTGTTATAGGGCGTGGCGGTCAGCAGGATGCAGCGGCTGGCGCTGGTCTGGATGTATTCGTGGATTGCGCGATACGTCTTTCCCTCGCGATTCCGCAAATTATGGCTTTCGTCGATCAAAACCAAGCGAAAACGGGCCGGGACATCGGGCAATTCGCGAATCGCCCGGCTGATCGACAGGACCTTGGCATGCAGCCGGTAGTTGTCCACGTGGTACTGCCACATCTTGACCAAGTTCTTGGGACAGATGATCAGCGTGCTGAGGCCGTGGTCATCCTCGAAAATTCGGGCTAGTGCGGTCGCCATGAGGGTCTTACCCAGGCCGACCACGTCGCCGATCAGCACGCCGCCGTACTTGTTCAGGTGATGTGCCGCGATCTTGACGGCCGCCGTCTGGTACTCAAATAGCTTTCTTTCAAAGTCCGAAGGGATCCGGAATTCGGTCAGGCCGGCTCGCGCGTCCTGCGACAGATGGTACGCCATCTTGAGATAAGTATGGTACGGTGCCGGTAACTGCTCGCGAGCCCAGCTTTCCTCGATTGTCGCCAACAGGTCGGCCGAAATGTCGATGCACCAGCGATCCGTCCAACGGTCGTTGAACCAAGCCGCCAGTTTTTGCGCCGCGTCGTGATCCAACACATCCACGTTCAACTCGCCCTGAGCGGCCAATCCTGCCATCGTCAGATTGCTGCTGCCCAGGTAACCGACGACGGGGTTGATCGGGTCGGGACGAAAAAGCAGGTAGAGCTTGGCGTGCAGTGGGTGGCGGAGGAACAGCTTCACACGAACCTTGTCCGCCTTGATCTGTGCCGCCAGGCGGCGCAACCCAGCCTCGTCGGCATTCGTGGGGCAACCCGCCATCAATTGGTTGCGGAATTCCTCGGCCAACTGACGCTTCATTCGCAGGGCGGTCTGATTGTCCAGGCCGTTCACCTTGACCAGACGCAGCGCGTCTCGCAGGTCCTCCTGGGGCAGTCGCTGCATCCCGACGAGCAGCCGGCAGCAGTGGCCATCGCCGCCCGACCAATTTTCGATGTACGAATCGAGGGCTCGCCAGCCGCGAAGATTGAAGTAGCCGACGCAGAAGTCCGAACGGTCGGCGACCTGGAGCGTCTGGCAGAGTGCCGGCAGCAGCTGTAGGTCAATGTTGTCAAAAATGCGTGGCATGACCAGCCTCGGCGGTTGAGTTTCTCGATGCTGCCTACTTGGGCTTTGCCGGTCGCTTCCACCCGGTGGGATGCTTGCCCGATTCCTCGATCTGTCGCAGGAGTTGCTCCAGATCGGTCTTCTTGAACAGTCGGTAACCGCTGATCGGATTCCGGTACACCGTCATCTTGCCGTCTCGGTGCCAGTTGCGGAGCGTGTTTAGTGACACGCCCAGGATTTTGGCCGCTTCCTTGATCGTGACGAATTCATCGAGTTTGATCATGGCCGTAACTCCGCTGCATGATTCCCCCTTCGAGCGTGATGGTCAAGATTAACAAAGCGGACAAGTGGACGAAAGTAGCCATCGACGCCGAGCCGCAAGTTCTTTTTTCCCAAAGCGATACAGTAGCCGCTACCGTGACCTTGGGGGAGGCTTATCGAACACGTCGTTGTCCGTCACGCGATGCGGCGCATGGTACGACTTGTCCGGGTGTTCCAGCAGAATGCGGGGTTCCAGCCGCGGCCGGTTGTCCTTGCCGATCCAGGTGAGTTCAAGTTTCGTTTTGGCCATAGTTCTTGTGGCGATCTTATCTTCCGCCGCGTCCGGTGGCTAGGATTTCGAGTTTCGGGATTCAGGGTTCGGGGCGAGCCGCTTCCATGACTTGGCGGCCCGCCGCAGTCAGGCGGTACTTCTGTTGGCGGCTACGGGGCGATTCGGGTGAGGTCATTTCGACAAGCCCAGCCTCCAATGCGGGATGCAGGTAGTTCGCGCGCAACGTCGGGCGGTGCGTCAACTTCAAGTCCCGCATGATCGCGGGGGCGCTCAATTCCCCATTCGCGAGCGTATGCAGCAGTCGCCTCACATGATCGCTCAGATGGTCGCTTACATGATCGGTCACATGGCGCCGACTAGTGTCTGAAATACCGCTGGCTTGTGTCTCCGGGGCACCCGCGAATGCCGTGTGAATCGGCAATTTCGCGACGAACCACAGCCGGTTCTCGTCGGTCTCGAAGCTGGCCTTCGGCGAACCGTTTCGCTTCATGGCAGCCTGAATCTTCGGGATGCCGGTGCCGCGACCTTCGGTCATCTCCAGTTCCTTCAAGAACTCGCCGATGCGGCGATTACGGTAGCGACGCGAAATAATCCGCTTCGCCTTCAAGTCCATCGGGCGGATCGACGGATCGGGGCCGGGATAGGAGACGATCTCGAGGCCGTGCGGGTTGAACCGGACCTCGACCGGCTCGCGCTGGTCGTAGCCGCGGTGATACATCGCGTTGACGAGCGCCTCTTCGATCGCCGCCAGCGGGTAGTTGAAGAACCGTGTGGCTTCCGCCCGGTCCGGATGCTTGATGACCTTCTCGATGATGACGTTGTTCCGGATGTAGGCGAGGGCGTCGCGAATTTGCTGGTGGATCGGTCCGCGCAGGATCTTCTCGATGATCTCGTCGCCGCCGGGGCCTTGGGGAAAGATCACCACGTCGATCTGCGTTCCGGGAAAGAACTCTTCGGGCGCGTCGTTGAAGAACAGCAGGCCGACGTTGCGCGGCCGGACGAACTCGTCGCCCCCATCCACGATGTTCATGAGCCGGCCGAGTTCCACCAGCGGCATTTTGGCCGCCTGGGCATGCAGGCCGCTGCCCACATCCTTCAAGTACGCCTGGATCAGCGGCACCCGCAGGTCCTCCATGCTGGCCCTGTGACACAGCCGGTCGTCGAAGGGGACCGTGGCCGTGAGGGCGATCAGCTCTCGCTGCTCGTCGCCCTTGGCCTCGACCGTGCTGGAATAGCGGCGGATGTAGTAGTGGTTCACGCGGTGCTTGGCCGTGACTTCCTTGGGCGCCATGTACGGTCGGTTCTGGCCGCCGGGCGCCCAGAGCACGATCAGATTCTTGTCGTCCACCCGTTCGATGCTCAGCTTGGGAAAGTACGGCGGCTGGATCAGTTTGCAGTAGCCCAGCAGTTCCCGCTGGATCTTGTCCAACCTGGCCTCGGGAATGCCGGCCGGTGGGAAGATGGGCTGGCCGTCGTCGTCGCAATCCTGGCCGATGATGACGTAACCGCCGCCCAGATTCTCGAAATCGTTGGCGAACGCGCACAGCGTGCGGATCGTCGCGTCGGGATTCCAGCCCGCCTTGTACTCGATCCGGTCCCGTTCGACCGTCCGCTGCCGCAGCAGGTCCTTGAGGTTGATCGGCAGTTTGCTGCTCGTTCGCACTGGCTGGTTGTGGGAAGATTGTGGGCTCATATCCTAGCGCACCCTCCAGCGAACCGCGAAGATTTCCTGCCGCGTCGTGCGCTGCTGCAAACGCGATTCCACGTCGGCGATCAGCGTGTCCTTCTTCTGCTCGATGTCGTCCTGGGCATCGAACAGCGTGCGTTTCTTGTGGTTGCGTTGCTGCTCCAGTTCATTGATCCGCTTCTGGGCGGCGATCTTGCTCTCCAAGTCCTGCGCCAGCCGCTTGACCTTCTTGGCCTCGCGGATCTCGACCTCGATATTCTTTAGTTCCCGTTCCAGGTTGTCCTTCAAGTCATCCGCCCAGCGGTCCAACTTGTCGGATTCCGCATCGAAGAACACTTCGTTCCGCTTCTGCGACTCGCCCAGAATCCGCTGCTCCTGCGACCGTAGCGACTCGTCGATCCGCTGTTTGACGTCGCCGTTCAACTCGACCGGGTCGCCCAGCCGGGCGGGCACGGTCAATAGTTTCTCGCATGTCTCCCGGTCAAGGAAGTCCCCCTCGTCGGTCACGCCGGTCAACAGCAGCGTCTGCTCGGTGTCCAGGGACGTGATGGTCAACTGCTCCGCAGACAGCCACCCCGACCGGCCCCGCAGCCGCTCGACCAGCGACACGCGGGCGCCGCGGCGCTCGTAGTCCAGGATCAATTCCCGCGGCGGCAGCGCACGCTCCCTGGCCGCAGCGATCAGCCCCTCGGCCAACGCATGGCCCGGCCGGTAGCGGTGAACATCGTCGGGCCACTCCCCGCCCCGCGAACGGCCCGCGGGCAGCTGCAGCCGGTAACGGCCCAGCGGAATGCCCGCCGCGTCCAGGCCCGGCGGAACCCGCCGCAATGTGAAATCATGCCCGCGGCCATCGAAGTCCGCATACCCGTTCAATTCGGTCGCCGTCAGCGCCCACAACCAATCGCTGTAGCGGTCGAGCTGCGGTTTCGTCTCGGATTCCCGCAGCCGCAACTTGTGATGCACATCCTCGTCAAAGTTCTCCAGCAGCTTCGTGCGGGCGGATTCAAACTTGGTCGTGATCTGCTCGTTAAGCTCCAACTGCAGCTGGTCAAACGCCTGCCGGATCTGCTCCGACGTGCGGCAGCGTTTGTAGATCTCGGCGATCCGCTTCTCGAAGTCGATCCCCGACTCCAGCGCCCCCAGCACCTCGTCGGAGGCCCCGAAGACGCCGTCGAACAGCTTGAACTTCTCGTTCAGCAACTGGAAAACCCGCTGATCGGCATCGTTCGCCCGGTTCACGAAATTGATGACCACCACATCATGCTGCTGGCCGTAGCGATGACAGCGGCCGATCCGCTGCTCGATCCGCTGCGGATTCCAAGGCAGGTCATAATTCACGACCAGCGAACAGAACTGCAGGTTCACGCCTTCGGCCGCCGATTCCGTGGCGATCATGATCGACGCCCGCTCCTCGAACTCCTCCACCAGCGCCGAACGCATGTCGGCCGTGGGCGACCCGCTGACGCAATCGTGCCCGGCATGGCGTTCCAGCCACTCGCGATAGACACGTTTCGAGTCCGGGTCGGTGTTGGTGCCGTTGAACAGCACGATGTTGCCCGCGTAGCCGTTGGCCTCCAACAGCCGCAGCAGGTACGACTGGGTGCGCCGCGACTCGGTAAAGATCAGGGCCTTGGGCTTGGCCTTCAACTCGACCGCCTTGGCAAACCCCAGCCGCAGCGCGCGGATCAGCGCCTCGCCCTTGGCGTTTTCCCGGATCGACTCGGCCAGCGTCTTGTACCGCGTCAATTCCTCGGCCTCGGCCCGCAGACTCTGCAGCAACCGGGCCGCCGCCTCGTCCTCGGCCGCCGGTTCCGCCACCGGCTCGCCGCCTTCCGGAGCCGATTCCTTCCATTCTTCTTCCACCGAGTCGGCCTGCTCGTAATCCTCGCCCACGATGTCCGCCAGCTGCTCGTCGGCCTCCTGCCTGGCCGTCCGCTCCAGCTTCCTGAGCCGGTCGATCATCGTGCCCAGCGTGGCCGCGATCGCAAACGACGACGAGGCCAGAATCTTCCGCAGGACCAGTTCGATCAATTGCCGCTGACTATTGGGCAGGGCGAGCAGGTTGTCCCGTTGCAGGTAATCGGACACCTGATCGTACAGCAGCTGTTCCTCCTGCGACGGCGTGAAATCCTGGGTAATCGGGATGCGTTTGGTGTACCGGACGTACTCGATGACCTGCTTGCGGAGCGTACGCTGGCAGACGGGCGCGATCCGCGCCCGCAAGTTGGCCAGCATCCCGGCCGACAGCGTATCGGCTTTCTTGGCGTACAGTTCGCGAAAAGCCTCCTCGCTGCCGAACACATGTTCATCGACGAACGACACCAGCCCGAACAATTCCATCAGCGAATTCTGCAAAGGCGTCGCGGTCAACAGCACCTTGGGCCGGTTGCGGAGCGCATCGCGCAGCGCCCGGGCGATCTTGTTATCCTTCTTGTACACATTCCGCAGCCGGTGGGCCTCGTCGATCACCACCAAGTCCCACGGCACGGCCACGATCTCGGCGGCCCTGGCCCGGGCGAACTGGTACGAGCAGATGACGACCAGATTCCGCTGGTCGAACGGCGACGACGACTTGCGGGCCAGTTCGCGATAGCTCTTGGACTCCAGGATCACCGAAGGGATGAAGAACTTCTCGGCCAGTTCCCGGCTCCACTGCTTGCGGAGCGACGCAGGGGCGATGACCAGCAAGCGACGTTTCTTCTCGGCCCACAGCTGGCTCTTGATAATCCCCGCCTCGATGGTTTTGCCGAGTCCCACCTCGTCGGCCAGAATGGCGCCCCGCGACAAGGGCGAGCGAAAGGCGAACAGGGCCGCGTCCACCTGGTGCGGATTCAAATCGACGGTGGCATTGCACAGCGACTGGGCCAGCTTACCGGCCTGATCGGCGCCGACCTGCTTGGTCAGTTCGTAGGCCAGATACTTGGCATGGTACGGCGTGAACGGCGGCTCCTCCGCCGCCGCGATCACCGGGGCGAAACGGATGGCCGTCAGCTGGGCATCGGAGTCATCGCCAACCGCTGCCGCATTCGGCTGCGGTTCCAGCGGAGCCGTCGGAGCTTGTTCCGGGGTTATCATCGTGGCTCTCCGGAACGGGCGACATGTCCCGCCGCAACGATGCAATGTGTTTTGGAGGAACGAGTCATGCCCAGCGGACGAGGAAAGTGCCGTACAGGCCAAAGCCTGGGCGGAAGTCGGCGGATTTCCATATCCGTGTTTCGGGCCATTTCCTTCTCCGCGGGGGCCGGTTCTGGGTGGCAAGCTGGCATATTGAGGACAACAGGACAATATGGCCGCTATTGTAAGTAGTCCAGCGGTTCTTGAATACCCGCAGCCGGTATTTCTGGCGGTATTCAGTTGGCCCCCATGCCGGGAGTGTTATTTCGGTATGTTCAAAGCGAGGAATTCGTCAGCATTTGTGCCACGGCCTGTGGCACAAATGGCCAATGGACCGAGCTATTCGCCGGCACGGGTCAGGCTGACGGGGGTGAGGAAGGTTGCCTCGACGGAGGCAATCGCCTCGTCGCTCAGGCCCTCGTAGACGTTACACCACGCCGGAAGGGGGCCGGAGCCTTCTGCGGACCCAGGACAGGGCAGGTGCGGCGCGTCGACATTCAGGATGTGGATGATCAACCGGAGGTCGTCCGTCAAGTTCCGCCCGATAAGGCGTTCGAGCGTCTGGCGATCCGCTAAGTCCAGGTCTTTGACGTTTTGTATGACGGTTTCCATAGCCGTCAAATCTTTGTCTGGATCGCATAGTCTTCTATCCGTCGATTACGAGACTCGATGAACGACGCTGTTCTGTCTTTATAGACAAGGTAGTCCTGTACGTCCTTAAACTCTGGCGCCGACTGAAAGTCATCGAACGGCAAGTAGAACCTCACGTTGCCACGCTCATCCACCAAGTCGTTGAGGAGGAAGAACTCGACATAGCCCTTGAATGTCTCAAACAATTTGAAAAACGAATCATATCTTTCAAGGACTTTCTCTAACGGATTTGGCTTGCTGATGTAAAAGCGTCGGATGCACTCCAAGGTCAAATCGAATCGGTCATCAATGAGCTGCAGTATTCCTCGGGCCTGATTAATTGTGTGTTTCCCATCTATTTGGTTATTGGGAAAGATGATGTATGCACCAATTGTTGAGCCGCGATCGAAAAGCTCCTGCACTTCCTTGGGAATTTGCGTCACCAACCATTTCTTTTTAGCCTGATTCTTGTAGGAGTGCGTGATGGCGTCACTCCCCAGTGAAAAGTCGCCCAATGCAGAGTTGTGGTACAGGTAGTATCGCTTATCGTCGCGTAAGTCGAAGAGATGGCCACTGGGCAAGGGCTTGCTCCACAGAAATCTGTGATAGGCCTTCAATGTGGGACTGGTGGCATCAGGATCTCCACCATTCGCGTCACTGTACATATTGAAGCTTGTATCAATCATGGATGATCGTGGGGAGTGGATATTACTCATTTATGGGGGTGCTTTTCTGAGCTAACGTTTAGGATCAATCGACGGCGACGAGTGGACCGTCCATTTCGTTTGACGCAACCGCCGGTCGATTGCAGCCAATAGTACCAGCAGAGACGCTCGCAAACACCCAGACAAGGCAAAAAATGGGCAAAGCGTGCGGGGGTTGCCCGTGGTAACCTACCGCCATGCATACGCTCCGCTTCGACGGCGAATCGGACGACGAATTCCGGATGCGGGCGGCGCGTGCCGGCCGGATCGCGAAGGTACTGGTCGAAGCGTGCCTGGCAAATCGCTGGGTTCAGGAATTCATGGCCGATCCGGCGATGCCGGAATGGACCGCGGACAATGTCCGCACCAGCCCGACCGTTCGGGTGGAATATGAGCAAGCGATCGCTATCGGCGATCTCGGCAGTTGCCTGTCAGCGACAAAATCCAAGCACTGGGGCGCCGGTCCGTGGGTGATGCCCCTGGAACCCGACGACGAATTCTTCCCGTACCGGGTGACGTACCTCTACCGGCCGGACAGCTTGTACAACCGGCGATTCGAGCAACGCCAGCGGCCCAAAGAACTGCTCGGCCGACGTTGGCGACCGCTGGTCGAAGCAGCGAAACGCCGCACGAAGACAGTGTTCATCGAGGGGCTGACCAAGGGAGAGGCCGAAGCGATCCGCCGCGTTCTGAGCGTGTCGCCCGATCGATTTTGGCGGGCAGCCACGGGGCGCGAACTCCTGCGTCTGCCGCCGCGGCTGGTGCAGCGGGAATTCGAGTTTGGGGAGTAATCGAAAGGGCAGGCCCAATCGGCGCGGCAGGCATCGGGCAAGTTATCGTGGGCATCCAGCGAGCGGCTGTGGTATCCTGACAACGAATACTATGGATGAAAATCGTTTCCCCTCCGATGACATCCCCCTTTACGACGACCAACGGCTCGTCGAGAAGGCAAATGCAGGCTTGGCTCCGGCGCTCTACGCTTTGGGGTTGCGATTCTTTCGGGGCGATGGCGTCGCCTTGGACAGACGGCAGGGATTACGCCTCATTCGGTCAGCGGCAGACAGGGGAAACGGAGCGGCACAAAGGGATCTCGGGTATCAGAGCGGTTTCAACGAGGGAGCCATACCAGAATATGCGAAGGGGTGGGAGGATGAATGGAATTGGCTCGTGCGAGGAACTGCTGTGGGAGCGAATGGAAAGGCCCCCAAACCAATGGTCTGAGGGCCTATCTGAACGTCAGGCGCAGTGGCGGCAGCGATGGTGCTCGGCGGGCGTTTCCAGGACGGGCGAGACTTCGTGGGCGAACTCGCTGCCGTCGTCTTCGCCGCGGAGCGTTCGCTGGACAAACGCAAGGGCCTCGTCGAAGTCACACCACGAGAACGTGATGCTCTCGACCTGCCACGGGCGGCCCAACGGACCGGCTTTCTTGATCACGGAAAACTCCTGGGCGCCATCGGGCGACGTGGCGTCATTCAGCCACAAGTACCCGCCAAGCTCGAACGCCGTGCAACACGCCCATGTGGTGTCCGTCAGCTTGCGGGCTAATTCCTCGGGCGAACCCACCGCCGTCACGCACCAGACGCGGTCGTTATGGAACATGAACGACCCCCTCCCTGGCCAACGCCAACGCGAACCGGCAACCGGCCAACGCGATTTCGCGGTCCCAGTCGAGGCCTAGATTGCTGCCGGTAACAGCGCGCGGCGGAAAGCCATCGGCCCGCAGCCAACGCGACAGGCCCCCGGCCAAGTCCTCCACGCGATCCCAATCCTGCTCGCCCAACGCAACGAGCAGATCATCCCACGCAGTTTGCGGATCCAT
>Ga0351869_1227_pt2 | contig 15767 bp, 14 predicted proteins | sample TotcelFGM3001M10_FD_206776 | JGI IMG/M metagenome (GOLD analysis project Ga0351869, IMG submission 206776) | Enriched cells from coal bed in the Powder River Basin, Montana, United States - Total cells FGM rep2 HSBNCT.FGM.300.1.M10 ... | reverse complement strand
AGCAGACGGCCAGTTACGTGCCCCATCATGGTGCAAAAAGGATTGGCCAGGGCGGTCAGGATGCGTTCGTTCATGACCTCCCGCTTGAGGCTGAACTGGGAGTGGATGGAGGCGATGACAAAATCAAAGGCTGCCAAGGTCTCATCCGGGTAATCCAGCGAGCCGTCGCTCAGGATGTCCGATTCCACCCCCCAGAACAGGGTGAAATCGGGATGTTCCTGCCGCAGGGCCTGCACCTCCACTTTTTGCCGCTCCAGGTCCGGCCCTTTCAGTCCCCCGGCGTAATAGGCCGACTGGCTGTGGTCCGAGAGTCCCAGGTAGCTCCAGCCCCTCTGTTGGGCGGCAATGATCAACTCCTCTAAGGAATTGACGCCGTCGCTGTAGTAGGAATGAACGTGGAAGCAGCCCCGGATATCCTCGGGGGTTATGAGGCGGGGCAAACGATTCTCCCGCCCGGCCTCGATTTCTCCCAGGTCCTCCCGCAACTCCGGCGGTATGAGGGGCAACCCCAGTCGCCGGTAAATGTCGTCTTCTTCCCGGGAGGGCTGAAGTACGCCTTCGGCCCACAATCCCTGGGGGGTCAGCTCCAGGTTATGCTCCCGGGCCAGGTCGGCTAAGGCCCGGAAATGCTCGGCGTTCCCCGTGGCCGCCAGCCACGCGGCCCCAAACCCCGCGGGCGCGGCCAAAGTCAGCTTGAGGGGCACCCCCTGGGGCAGGGTGGCTTCGGCCAGGCCGGGGTAAGGCCTTTTAAACTCGGCGCCCAGGATTTTTTCCAGTTCCGCTAACACCTGGTGCGGGTGGCCGGTGGCGATTGCCAGGTCAATGGCATCGGCCACTTCCAGGCGGCGGCGCACCGGGCCGGCCGCCTCGAGCCGGACAATGCCGGGGAGGCTCCGCCACCGGGCCGCCAGAGATTCAGCCAGGGGCAGGAGGTCCCCCAGGCGGAAGAGCCCATCGTAACGCCTCAGGCTGGCCAGGCCGGCCTTGATCTTTTCCTGGGATTTGGCCCCGAAGCCGGGGAGCGTCACCAGGCGGTTTTCCCGGCAGGCATACTCCAGTTCGCCAAGGCTCGTGATGTGCAGTTCGTCAAACAGCACCCGGGCCTTCTTGGGCCCCAATCCCGGCACCCGCAGCAGTTCCAGGAGCCCCGGCGAGGTCTTGTCTTTAAGTTCCCGGTGCAAGGACGCCTCTCCCCGGGTGAGCAGTTCTTCGATGACCCCGGCCAGGGATTTGCCGATGCCCTTGACCCGGGCCAGTTCCCCCGAGCGCCAGGCCGCGTCCAGGTCCCCCGGAACGGTAAGCACCGCCCGGGCCCCGGCTTCGTAAGCCCTCACCTTGAAAGGGTTTTCTCCGGCCAACTCCAAGAGGAGCGCGATCTCCTCCAGGACGGCCGCCACCTCTTTTTTATCCATAGCTATCAGCTTTCAGCAGTCAGCTATCAGCAAAAAACCAGGATTTAGCCAAATCGGGGCGTTACCGCTTGATTGCTGGGTTAACTAATTGTTTTAGCAGCTTAAAAGCTGACCGATGAGATCTGATAGCTGACCGCTCAGGATTTGCTGCCATACCAGCTGGCCAGGGTCAGCACCGCGTCCACGTAGGCATCGGAGTGATTGTAGCTATAAACGGCGCGCTGCCAGGAGGCGCGGTTTTGGATTTTAAAGCCGCTCTTGTGGAGGTAGCAGGCGATGCTGAAGATGGCGTCGTCGTGGGTGAACAGGTCCACCGGGCCTTTGCCGTCGGCGGCCACCCCGCAGCGCTGCAGGCTGGAAGGCAGAAACTGGCAGTAACCCATGGCCCCGGCCCAGGAACCGCTCAGGGAAAAGGGGTCCACCCGGTGGGAGGCACAGTATTCCAGAAAAACGGTGAGCTCCCGCCGGGCCCAGGCCGCCTTCTTTTTCAGGCGGTCCCGGGAAGCGGTCAACCCTACGTCGTTGATGACTTCGGGGGTGTCCATGACCGCCAGGGAGGCAAAGACGTTGAAGACCGGGTATTTGCCGGTGTTGCTTCCCAGGCCGGACTCCACCGTCAGGATGGCCACGATGACTTCCGGGGCGACGCCGTATTTGGCCTCGGCCCGGGTCAGGGTGCCCCGGTGGGTCTCGATGTAGGCCCGGCCCCGGGCGGCGGTCTCCGGGGTCATGAATTTCTTATAGATATCCCGGGATTCCTTGCCCAGGTAGGCGATTTTTTTGACCACATCCGGCAGGAATTGGTTCCGGGGGTCGGCGAAGGTCTTGGCGACAAAATCCTTATTCAACCCCGCGCGCACCAGGCTGGCTTTCAGGCCCACGTAAGCCACGGGCTGGGCCTCGGCATAGGCCCCCGAAGCCATCGCCAGCACCCCCAACAGGACGCCCATCACCATTAAATAAAACCGGCTCCCCACCATGCTCTCCCCCTTTATCTATGCGGTTAAAACTACCCGGTTTCCCGGGGATTGTCAAGGCGGGCGGGGGGTTCCCATAACCATAGGCACGGACATTTATCCTAAATTTTTTTTGCCAATTTTAGTTTTTCCTCTTGATTCTCATTTATAATAGTTTATATATAAGTAAACTATATAGACAAAGACATTTTCCCTTGCCAAGAGGTGATTATATGGCTAACCTGCGAACATGCCAAAACCGCGCAGCAAAAGGTCGCCATTTTTAGAAGATATCGACCGGTTGGAGGTAGATATTCATTATTTCGTGAATCCCAAGGGGAAATGCCCGGTTGAAGATGATTTTCTTAATGATCCTAAAGAAGTTACCAAGGATCAAAAGGTTAAACTTGCCGCCTTAATGAGAAGATATGCTGAAATAGGGAAGCTTAAGGATGAGCAGCTCCATCGATTAAAAGCCAGGGTGAGGGATTTTTGGGTGATCAAAGCGCATCAGCATCGGCTTTATTTTTTTAAGGAAGGAAACGATCGCATCATAATAACCCATGGTTTTAAAAAACAAACCGACAAGCTGCGGCCTGAAGAAGAAGATCGCATGTTATCTTATCGTGAAATTTATAATAACCTAAGCCTATATAAATAAGGGGTTTAGCAATGGCTAATTCAGTCATAGATGATATGAATGATCCGGAATTTCGAAAATTACTCTCCCAAGAAGAACTTATTTTGGAAGTTACTGAAACCATTTGCGACATTTTGGAAAATGAGAAGATTTCCCGGAAAGAACTGGCCGAGCGTCTAGGCAAATCCAAAGGGTTTATCTCCCAATTGCTGAATGGCGGCCGGAATCTTACGTTGCGTACCGTAGCTGATATCCTCCATGTCTTAGGATATAAAGTAACCCTCACCCCTTATAAAGAAGGTGCGCAAAAAAAGGAACTTATTATCAAATCTCATGCCAAACGAACCAGACGCGTTGCGTAATAAGATTAATCCACAGAATCAGCGGGGACTCATTTCAGAAAACCACCCCCTCGCCCCCTTGACCACCTGGCGGATCGGGGGTTTGGCGGCGCGGCTGGCGGCGCCGGCGGATTTGGAGGAGGTTTGGGGGCTGATGCGTTTGGCCTACGACCGGGGCTGGCCGTTGTTTTTTCTGGGGCGGGGGTCGAATGTGCTCATCGACGACGCCGGGCTGCCGGGGCTGACGCTGCATCTGGCGAAAAGCCTCCAGAATCTTACCCGCCGCGGCGACACCCTGCGGGTCGGGGCCGGGGTGTCGCTGCCCCGGCTGGCCCAGGCCGCGGCCCGGCTGGGTTTCTCCGGCTTCGAGTTTCTGGCCGGCATCCCCGGCACCGTGGGGGCAGGGGTGCGCCTCAACGCCGGGGCCGAGGGGCAGAGCCTGGCCGAGGTCCTGAAGCGGGTGTGGGTGGCCACGCCGCAGCTGCAACTCCTGGAATTGACGCCGGCGGAACTGGGGCTGGGCTACCGCACCTCGCTCCTTCTCAACTTCCCCCACTGGCTGGTGGTGGAGGCGGAATTTAACCTGGCGCACCCCGCCGCCCCAGAGGCCGTCCGGGCTCGCATGGCGGCATTAATCGCCCAACGAAAAATCCGGCAGCCCGCCAACCCCAAAAGCTGCGGCAGCGTGTTCAAAAACCCGGCCGGCGGACCCGCGGCGGGCTGGCTCATCGAGGCCGCCGGGTTCAAAGGCCGCCGCCTCGGGGACGCGGTGGTCTCCCGGAAACATGCCAACTTTATCCTCAACGCCGGGCGCGCCACCGCGGCCCAGGTCAAGGCCCTGATGGCTGAGATTCAGGAAAAGGTCTGGCAGACCCAGGGGGTGGCCCTGGAGCGGGAAGTGGTCGTATTGCCGGAGGATTTGGCTTGAACGGTGCAGGGGCGGCGCCCAGAAAGGGCGCCACCCTTACGGACTCATTGAGACAGCTTTTAATCTCTCACCACCAATACCTTGCGCCTCATTGGCATGGAGAAGTCTAAACGCTCCCCGCCAATTCATCTGACCTGTTTCAACCCCGCAAATATTATATAGCTAAGCGTTATTTCTTATTGATAACCGGAACTTAATTTCCAGCCCGCGTTATAAATCCTTGTTTCTAACCCTCGAAATGATTATACATAAGCCCAAAACATCTCATGGCTTCATCCTGACTTAAGATGAAAATCCGGGAGGAAAAAGCTCGCCATGGCAAAAACACGCAAGTTTTGGGCCTTTATGGGGATCCTTATTTTTCTCCTGCTAAACTATCCTTTGCTGCAGATTTTTAACCGTGACGCCTTGCTGGCAGGGATTCCCGTTCTGGTTTTGTACCTCCATGGGGTTTGGATACTGGCCATTATTGGACTTTATGGCCTGAGTAGCCGATTAACTTCCCGGGAGTAAGCGGCAGGGATCAAACATATGCTCAGCACGGGTCTGGTAGCAGCCGTCGCCTTCGGCTATCTTTTCCTGCTCTTTGCCATCGCTTATTATGGGGACTGGCAACGGGCCCGGGGAAAGAGCCTTATCGCCAATCCCTATATCTACGCCCTTTCTCTGGCGACCTATTGCACCGCCTGGACTTTTTTCGGCAGCGTCGGCAAGGCGGCCACCTCAGGCGTGACTTTTCTCACCATCTACCTGGGTCCCTCCATCATCGCTTTTTCCTGGTGGTTCGGTCTGCGCAAGCTCTTGCGCATCTGCAAGGAAAACAATCTGACCACGATGTCCGATTTTCTGACACTGCGCTATGGCAAAGGGGCCTTTCTGGGGGCCCTCGCGACCGTAGGGGTGCTCATGGCCATAACCCCCTATATCGGCCTGCAGCTCAAGTCAATCTCCGATACTTTTAACGTCCTGGTTCATAAAGAAATTACCCCTCCCCTGGACATCCCGATTTATCAGGACACCGCCTTTTATGTGGCCCTGCTCCTGGCCATGTTCGGCATTCTGTTTGGGGCTCGCCATCTGGACCCCACCGAACGCCACGAGGGGTTAGTGGGAGTAGTGGTATTCGAATCCCTGATCGAACTCATAGCTTTTTTTAGTCTGGGTATCTTGGTAACGTTCGGCCTCTTCCCGGGCTGGGGAGAAATCTTTACGCGTATCCAGCAGAGCCCCGATTTTCAACAGCTTCTCCAGGTGAACACCGGGCCTCACAACAGTTACACCCTGCTCATGGTGCTGACCCTCCTGGCTATGGGGGCCATCCACTTCCTGCCCCGGATGTTCCACATGGCGGTAGTGGAGAATACGGATGAACGGCATATCCTGACGGCTGTGTGGCTCTTTCCCCTGTATCTGTTGTTGATTAACCTGTTTGTCATGCCCATCGCCTTCGGGGGACTGTTGATGGGCCTGCCCGTGGAACAGGCCGATACCTTTGTCCTGCGCATTCCCTTGCAAACCGGGCATCCCTATCTCGCCCTGCTGGTCTTTATGGGGGGGTTGTCGGCCTCCACCGCCATGGTGTCGGTTGCCTCCATCGCGGTGAGCACTATGCTCCTCAATAGCCTGGTGATGCCTCTGGCCATCCGGCTAAACCTGCAAGAGCGCATCACTCCTCATCTCTTGACCATCAAACGAGGCAGCATCCTGTTTCTGATTCTTTTGGGATATTTTGGGTATCACCTGATCTTTCCTACGGTCATGCTGGTGGATATCGGACTGATCGCCTTTTGCGGGGTGATGCAATTGGTGCCGGCCATGCTGGGGGCCCTGTATTGGCGGGAAGCCACCCGGTGGGGGGCCATTGCCGGATTGATGTCCGGTTTTTTCCTCTGGGCCTATACCCTGGTCCTGCCCTATCTGGTGGAAGCAGGCTGGTTCCCTCTCAGTATCGTCTCGGCGGGCCCCTTCGGCCTGGCTTTTCTCAAGCCCACCGCTTTTTTAGGTCTGACCGGCCTGGATAAGCTCTCCCACGCCTTCTTCTGGTCCATGCTCTTCAATGCCGGCACTTTTGTAAGCGTTTCTTTATTGACCGTGCCCGGCCCGGTGGAGGAGGAGCAAGCCCGCCGGTTTATCAATGTATTTGAACAGGAAGGAGAAGCACCTTTAGAGAAACGGTACACGTACTTCCCGAGCCTGGAGCATTTGACCCAATTTATGAAGAAGCTCATCGGCTCCCGGAAGGCCGCAGAAGCCCGCCAGGCCTTTCTCCGGGAGGTCGCGACCCCTGAAGCCGAGTGGGGGGACCGGGAAAAACTCCGGTTGGCGGATTTTGTCGAGCGTACCATTGCCCGCTCCATCGGACCGGCGGCGGCCCGGGTCGTAGTGGAAGGCTACCTCTCCTCACTGGGCTCACGGATGGAAGACGTTTTCGACCTCTTCGGCCGCATCTCCAGTTCCCTGAAAGAAAGCGAACAACAGCTAAAGAGGCGTGTGGCGGAACTCTCGGTGCTCTACGAAGCGGCTCGCAGGTTGGCCTCTTCGCTTTATATTCCGGATCTCCTGGAAGGCGTGCTGGGGGTCCTGGTGGAACAGTTGGGAATAGAAAAATGTGCCGTACGGCTGTTGGATGAAGACGGCTTGCTGCATATGAAGGGCTCCCGGGGTCTCCCGCCAGAGGCCCGGGAACAGGTGGTAAAGCCCGATCCCGAATCCATTCTGGGGCAATGTTTGTTGACCCCCCAGGTAATTTCCGTGGCGGATTCTTCTACGGTGGCGGATCGCCTCCATGGCCTTCTGGCAGATGAAACTCCGGCATCCTTGGTACTGGCGCCCATCACTACGGAAACCGTGACTCTGGGAGTATTGACCGCGGCCAGCAGCCAGAAGGGTTATTTTGCCAAGGAACACGTCGAGTTCTTTCAGTCGCTGGCGGGACAATTGGGACTGGCAGTGCGGAGCGCCAACATGGAGGAGGCGCTGCGCCTGGACGAGTCTCGTCTCGAGGCGGTCTGGCAACTTAGCCAGATGACCAAGGCCACGCTGAAAGAGATTACCGATTTCGCCCTGGAGGAGGGAGTCCGGCTGACCAAAAGCCGGATCGGTTACCTGGCTTTCATGAACGAAGACGAAACGGTGCTCACGATGCAAGCCTGGTCCAAGACGGCCATGGAGCAATGCGCCATTATTGATAAACCCATTGATTATCCTTTGGAGACCACCGGGCTCTGGGGCGAAGCCGTGCGCCAGCGGCGGCCCATAATTACCAATGACTATGCCGCGCCCAACCCTTATAAGAAAGGCTACCCCGAGGGCCACGTCGAAATACGGCGTCACCTGAATATTCCGGTGTTCGACGGTGACCGTATCGTGGCGGTGGCCGGCGTGGGCAATAAGGATGAGGATTATGACGAATCGGATATCCGTCAGTTGACTCTGTTGATGAACGGCATGTGGTGGCAGCTTAAGCGCCAGCGGGCCGAAGCGGCGTTGGCCGCGGAGGTGGAGCGGGGCATTTACTTTCAACACCTGCTGATCCATACCTGCATGGACGGGATTGTGGCCAACGATATGGAAGGCGTTATCCGCACCTTCAATGAAACCGCGGCTCACATCCTCGGCTATGAACCGGCCGAAGTCCTGGGCAAAATGAATATCAGGGAACTGTATGGGCCGGGCCAACTGCACGAAATCGATGCCAAAATTCACAATCCTGGTTACGGCGGCGCGGGCATTTTAGAGAATTACGAAACCTGGCTACGACATCAGAATGGCACCCTGGTGCCCATCTGGCTTTCCGCCCGGGTGCTCTATGAAAACGACCGGGAGATCGGCATGATCGGCCATTTTAAAGACCTGCGGGAACGGAAACGCATGGAGGAGGAATTGCTGCGGAGTGAGCGCCTGGCGGTCCTGGGGAAGATGGCGGCCCATATCAGCCACGAAATTAAAAACCCCTTGATGCTCATCGGGGGGTTTGCCCGTCAGGTGCTGAAAGATGTCGCTCAAGATCCGCCAAAAAATCAGGAAAAGCTCCAGATCATCGTGGATGAAGTCAAGCGGCTGGAAGACTTTCTCATTGAGGTCGGTAGTTATGCCAAATTTTCCGAACCCCAAAAGCGCCCCGGCGATCTCAATGCCCTGATCCAGGAAACCTGCCAGCGGCTGGAACCGAGTCTCCGGGAAAGCAATATCGGCCTGGTAATGAAACTGGACCCCGGCCTCCCGGAGATACAATTTGACCCGGGTCATATGCGCCAGGTGATCTTGAATATCGCCAAGAATAGCGTCGAGGCCATGGAAGCCGGGGGCAATCTGACCATCAGCACCGGCAGGCAGGAGGGCCGGGTCTTCGTGCAAATCTGTGACACCGGTACGGGAATTTCCCCGGAGGTCCAAGAAAAAATTTTCCAGCCCTTCTTTTCCTCCAAGCCCAAGGGCAGTGGCTTGGGACTGGCCATCTCCCAGAAAATTATCGAAGCGCACCAGGGAGAAATCACCATCGAGAGCGAACCGCAGAAAGGCACCCGGGTGACCATCTTTCTGAAAGCGTAGACGGCCACCTAACAATAACAATTTGAGAGCTCTGCGAAAGTCTCATGTAGGATAGCCGCCCTCGGCTGTCCATACTGTATTTAGGCGCAGGCGAGGGCGCCTACGCCACATTTTGATTCGGGGAAAAGAGTCAGAGACTTTCGCAGAGGTCTCAATTTGCGGGTGAGCCGCGGCTCATGGGGGACTTCTAAAAGAAATCAGTAAGGTAGGGGTTGTTGATCTTTTCCTCGCCCAGGGTGGAGGTTGGGGTCTCGCCGTAGTCATGGCCGGGCCAGATGCGGGTTTCGTCCGGCAGAGGCATGATTTTTTCCTCCAGGGAGGCGATGAGTTGGGGCAGGGACGCGCCGGCCAAGTCGGTGCGTCCGGCGGCTTCCACAAACAGGGTGTCTCCGGTGAACAGATGGCCGGGAAATAAGAGGCAGATGCCCCCCGGCGTATGGCCCGGGGTATGGAGTACCCAGGCAAAGCCGCCGCCCAGGGGAATCCGGTCGCCGTCCTCCACCAGCACATCCGCCCGGGTCAGGGGCGGGAAGCCCTCGGCCCGGGCCGCGGCCCGCATGGCCGGGGTCCGGAAAAACTCCCAGTCCAACCGGTGGATGACGATCCGGGCGCCGGTGGCTGCAGCCCACAGATCGTTCCCGGCGATGTGGTCGGCATGGCCGTGGGTGTTGACGATCCAGCGCAACCGCCAGCCTTCCTGACGGAGCAGGGCCGACAACTCGGGTGAGTCGCCGCCGGGATCGATGAGCAGGGCTTCACCCGCGTCCTCACAGGCCACCAGATAGGAATTCACCTGGAGGGGGCCGGTCGCTGCGGGCGTGATTCTTAGACGCACGGGTTTAGCTCTTAAGCCGCCGGGGCCGGCAGATTACTTGCTCAGCCAACCGAAAACCATCTGCTGGTTCCGGAGGGCGTAAATTTCCGATTTGATGGAGCGTTTGTGGGCCTGTTCAAATTCGGCCTTGGCCTCCCGCTGGTACTTCAGGTAGACCTCCGGCTGGGTCGTCTCAAGCTTGACGGCCTTCTGGGTCTTTTCTTCCGCCGACTTAATCAGGCGCTCCGCCTGGGCCAATTCATCCGCGGCCAGCTTCTGGTTGATGGCCTCCTGCTGCAATTCCTTGTCAGTGAGGGCCCGGTCCGCCTGCTGGGGTCCGCACTCTTTTTGCAGGATGGTGAACAGGGAGTTGGCTTCTTTCGCCTGGGACTTGGCTTCGGCCGTATAGCCCGCGGTCAATTTTTTTTCGGCGTTATCCAGAAGCTTCACCGCCCGCTTGTAAAGGATGGCGTGATCGGGGCCGCACTTGGCCGGGGTTTTTTGCTGGGCCAGGACCGAACCTGAGAGCCCCAGCACCAGAAAAGCTCCCAAAACTATCGGCATAAACTGGGATCTGATCATATTGGCGTCCTTTGTTAATGAAGCTGAAAAGATGCGATGGGCCGCGGCAACCGGGCCGCCGGATGAGGCCGCAAGCCGTTTCATGCCCGGAAAACCCGCCGGCGCCAGAACCGCGAGCACCTGGCTGCCCTTGGCCCACCCGGCTTATCGGCGCGGCTGCCGGTTACCAAACGGAGTCTATTCTACCTTGACCGCCTGGCCCTGTAAAGGGGAAAGCCTGACCTCCTTGGGGGCATTGGAGGTTGAGGGCGCAGTTGGGATGGGGCCGGCCCCGGCCTTGGTAATGTCCTGGGCGAGGCCCGACTTGGTCTTGAGGATGGGCGGCACTTTATCCCAATCGATGCGATCGGTAATATTGTAGTACTCGGCCATGTCCTGGACCCATTCCAGGGGTTTCAACTCCCAGCCGTAGATATTGGGAATAGCCTCGAGATACACCTTACCCTGGGGGGTGAGGGCCAGTTTGATGGGCCGGTAAATGATCTTCACCGTGGTGCCCACCTCTACCTGGGGGAAGAGTTTCTCGATCTCGTTCGGGAGCATGCGGATGCAGCCGTGGGACACAAAGTAACCTACGCTCCAGGGCCGGTTGGTGGCATGAATGCCCACCCCCGAGGCCGTGGTCGCCATAAAGTATTTTCCCAGGGGATTCTTGGGGCCGGGGGGGACCTTGGTTATCACTTCTTGACCCATTTCGTCCATTTCCTCCTGGATGGACGGCGGCACGTTCCAGGTGGGGTTCTTGCGCTTTTCGCAGATCTTATAGGTCCCGGTGGGGGTGGGCCAGCTGGGCTTACCCACAGCTAGGGCAAAGCGCCGCAGATAAGCCCCGTTCTGGAAATGGTACAGACGCAGTTCCGGCAAGTTGATGACCAGGCCGTTTTGCACCTCCGCAGGCACGATGTGTCTATTGTTGATCTTGATCACCATGCCGGGCTTGAGCTTATAGGGCTTTTTCAGGCCGTTCTCCCGGACCACCGAAACCCAGCGCACCCCGTTCTCCAGGGCCAGGCGATCCACGCTGGTGCTTTTCTCAAGGGTAATCTCCTGCTCGCCGCCGGCCACCTGGGTATAGAGGGGCGGGGCCGTATCGGCGACGGCCGGTTGCGCCCCCGTCAGGAGGATCAATAAAATTAACCACGCTCTTAAAGCCATCTTAATATTCAACCTCAGCTTCATAGGGAAAATGATCGGAAGGGTAGCGCCCTTCCTGATTATCCGTGACTATGGCCACCCGCCGGACCAAAAAGGGCGGCGTCGTCAAAATCCAGTCGATACGGCTGCCCCGGGGCCGGCCATCGAACCCGTGCTGGGTGGTGGCTTCTTGCCCCGCCTCATGCACCTGCCTCCAGGTATCCTGAAGGGGGCTGCCGGCCTGGACCAATTCCCGATACACCGGGTCATCCGGCGGCTCGTTAAAATCCCCCGCCACTATCATCGGCCGTTTCAAGGGCAAGAAAAATTCCCGGATCATCCGGGCGCCCTCACGCCGGGCCGCCGCAGATATATGATCTAAATGCGTGTTGATAAAGTAAAAACTGGTTGCCCGGCCCTGTTCCCGAAACCGCCCATAGGTGGCCATGCGGGGAAAGGCCGAACCCCAGCTCAGGCTGCGGTGCACCTGCGGGGTCTCGGACAGCCAGAACTCGCTGCTCTCCTCCACCTCAAAGCGGTCTCCCCGGTAGAAAATGGTGGGATACTGGCAGGTCGGGTCCACCCTGCGATGCGCCGTCAGGGGCCGGTAACCGGCCAGATGCTCCTCTAAGTAGTTGAGCTGGGGCACGGTGCCTTCCTGGGTCCCCAACAGGTCCGGCAGATGCCTGCCGATGACCTCCACCACCAGATCCTTCCGGAACTCCCATTCGTTGGGGCCGTCGATGGGCGTAGCAAACCTGAGATTAAACGTCATCAGGCGCATGCCCGTCCTCAACCGAACCCCATCCGCAAGGGCTGCGGGAAAAACAGGTCCTGGGAGGTCCGTAAAAAATAGGCGTCGGTCATGGAGGCCAGGAAATCCCGGACGATTTCCGCCGCCCGGTGCGACTCCCGGTATCCGGGGTCCATGGCGGCCAGGAAATCGGTCCAGATAGGCGAATCTTCCCGGCCCGCCTCCGTATCCGCCAAAAACCGCTGAAACAGCCGATGGAACAGGGCCTCGATCTTGGGGGTCTCGGCCTTGATACGGGGGTTGTCGTAAATTCGCCGGTAATTGAACTCCTTGAGCTTTTTTAAGAGCCGCCCGACTTCAGGGCTGTACCCCACATAATTCTTATCATAGCTGTGGGTGATGAGATCGGCCACCAGGCTGTAGACGATGGCGCCGTTGGTCCGGCCCAGTTTTTGGGCGACCTCGGGCGGCAGTTCTTCCCGCCGCAGCAGTTTCAAGGTAATGGCATCTTCCAGGTCCCGGCCGATGTAGCTGATGGTGTCGGCCAGGCGGACCACGCACCCTTCCAGGGTCATGGGCTTTAAGGATATGGCCGGGTCAGCCAGCTTGGCCTGGATCTCGGCTTCAAGGGACGCAAAGGTCTTGTCCCCTTGGGGGGAGAGGCGTTCCAGATGGGTCTCGCCGTCGTGGCAGAGGATCCCGTCCAGGACCTGGAGGGACAGATTGAGCCCCCGCCCCTGCTTTTCCAGCCGGTCCAGGAACCAGACTCCCTGGAGGCTGTGGAGAAAGGGGCCGACGCCGCGGGCCTGGCACAGGTCCGAGAGGATGCGCTCGCCGTCGTGGCCGAAGGGCGGGTGGCCGATGTCGTGCCCCAGGGCGATGGCCTCCAGGAGGTCCTCATTCAGCCGCAGAAACTTGCCGATGGTGCGGGCGATCTTGGATAAGAGCTGGACGTGCAACACCCGGTGGCTGATTTGCTCGTGGCTGATGAGATAAAAAACCTGGGTTTTGTCAATGTAGCGGGTGTAAGCCCGGGAGTGGAGGATGCGGTCGGCATCCACTGCGAAATCCTGGCGGTGGCCCTCGGCGATCCGCTCCTCATAACACCGGCGGATGGCGGCCACACTCCTGGTGGCATACAGAGAGAGCCCGGCTTCTTCCTGCTTATCCAGGAATTGCCGTAAATCGGCTAAATTGACCATGCTTACCCACTTCCCCCCGCATATCATACCATAGCGCCGGTTAAGCCTCAAGCGTGCACTTCAAGAATCACCATTGACTTTCGGGTTTTCGGGTGTAATTTATATTCATAATCAGGCTCGGGCGGTATAAAGACCAAGTTGCCACCAAAAAATGCCGAATTGTAGGGGCGCACCTGTGTGTGCGCCCGCGGAAGCACGGCATTTCCTCCAACCCCATTCAATGCAGAGGACGCAAAGGAGAGGAACATGGTCAAGGTCTTGATGGAAAGGACGATTCGAGGGCAGAACGTGGGCCAAATCGTGCGCCTGTTGCGCCAGCTCCGGGTTTTGGCCATGCAGCAGCCCGGCTATATCAGCGGCGAGACCCTGCACGGGGTGGACGACCCCAACTATTACCTGGTGATCAGCACCTGGGAATCCCTGGGACAATGGCAGAACTGGTTCAACAACCCGGAGCGCCAGAAATTGAGCGCCGAAATCGACAGTTACCTGGAATCCGCCACCCGCACCCGGGTGATGACCAACTGAGGCCGAGGCGCCCGGGATATCTCCCGGCATAAATACGCCTTCCCCGTAGGGGCGGTTCGCGAACCGCCCCTACCCGTTTACGGTTGAAGAAAGGTCGCGACATCTTCCCAGATTGATTCCAGCAACCTCAACGGTATCAGTCCTGTCTCCCGTCCGCCGATATTTTTTGGCATTACGGCAACTTCATGATAATATTTTTCTTTTATATGAGTTAAAGGGGAAGGGAGGAGAAACTTTCCCGGGAATGCCATGCCATGAACGGCTGGGACCATCTGGAAGATTTTCTGCGGTACCTGCGGGTGGAGCGGCAGTTGTCGCCCCACACCCTGAGAAACTACCGCCTGGACCTTACCCAGTTTCTGGAGTTTTGCGCCGGGCATGGGGAAGGCCTGAGCCTGGATAAGGTCACGTACCAGGATTTGCGGCCCTTTCTGGCTGCGGCTTTACAGAAAAACCGCAAGACTACGGTGGCCCGCAAGCTCTCGGCCCTGCGCACCTTCTTCAAATACTTGCAGCGCCAGGGGGTTGCCTCCCAAAACCCGGCCAAGCTGGCTCCGGCTCCCAAGCTGGAAAAGGTCCTGCCCCACTACCTGAGCGTGGACGAGGCCTTTCACCTGTTGGGCGAACCCAAGGGGGACGATTTCGGGACCCGCCGGGACCTGGCCATCCTTGAGGTCTTCTATGGCGGGGGCCTGCGCCTGTCCGAATTGGCCGGGCTCAATTGCACAGATGTGGACCTGGCCTCCGGCGTTCTCCGGGTCTGGGGCAAAGGGGGCAAGGAGCGCCTGGCCTTTCTGGGCCAGCCGGCCAAAGACGCCCTGTCGGCCTATCTGCCCCTGCGCCAGCGGCATTTGGAGCAGCACGGCACGACGGATGAAACCGCCCTGTTCATCAATTCCCGGGGAAGCCGCCTGTCCACCCGGGGCGCAGCCCGGGTGGTGGCCAAGTGGGTGCGGCTGGCGGGGCTCTCCCCGGGTCTGACGCCCCACGGCCTGCGCCACAGCTTCGCCACCCACCTGTTGGAGGGCAAAGCCGACCTCCGGGCCGTCCAGGAATTATTGGGCCACGCCTCCATCTCCACCACCGGGCGCTATACGCACCTCAACCTGACTCGATGGCCATGTGAATGTCTTCCAGGGCCGGGTCGAACTCGAACTCCCCGGCCTCGATCTCCCGGCGGATTTCGGTCAGCCCGGCCACGATCTCATCCCCTTCCGCCGCGGTGATGATGCTCTGCCGGGCCAGCATCCGGGCGTGGGCCATGGAGCCGGCGATATCCTGGCGGGCCAGGCGCCGGTCAAAGCTCAGGGATGTGGTGAAATCCTCCACCGATTTGTCGGTGGCGCCCTCGAAACGTCCGCCCCAGGGTTTGTCTGCCATACGCAACCTTCCTTAGTTATACAGAAAAGGCATAAAATATACCGCCTTGCTGTAGAGGCGGGTTTTAAACCCGCCCCTACCAGGGCCACATCGTGCGGGAAATTTTTTTTATACTCAATTAAATAAGTTCTTAGATCAAAAGCGCTTCAAAACCCTTTTCCATTTTCCGGCCCGGCCCCTCAAGGCCTGAAGGACACCAACTGGTAGGTCCGGGTCTCGGATTTGGGGCCCTCTTTGGATTTTTGCTTGATGGTGACTATGCTTTTGACCACTCCGACCTTGGGGGCATACCATTCGTAGCCCATGACGGAGGTGCCGGCATCATTTTCGCCTACCTGCTTTACCTTAACGCAATCCTTGAAGGTTCCGGCCGGGACCTTGACTTCATCGGATAGACTTTCAATCGTCAGGCTTACATTCACCGTGCTGTTTCCCAACTTGACGGCCATGTTCCAGCTACCGCCCTCGGCGATGGGAAACCTGAGATGACATTCCATCGGCGTTATCAGGCTGGGCGGCGCGGTTTCGCCTGTTTGCTCGGCGTA
>Ga0351869_1219_pt1 | contig 16614 bp, 15 predicted proteins | sample TotcelFGM3001M10_FD_206776 | JGI IMG/M metagenome (GOLD analysis project Ga0351869, IMG submission 206776) | Enriched cells from coal bed in the Powder River Basin, Montana, United States - Total cells FGM rep2 HSBNCT.FGM.300.1.M10 ... | reverse complement strand
TCTGCTGAACACCACGCTGTCGGAACTGGAACCCGACGTGGGACCGCCCTATCATTTCCCGGACGCGCTGGAGAAACTCGGGCCTGGCGAGATCAACCGCCCGCTGCCCTGGAAGGAACTGACCGCCGAGCAGCAACGCTTTCAGGCGACAAAAATGGCCATCCATGCCGCCATGGTCGACCGGATGGACCAGGAGATCGGCCGTCTGATCGAGCAACTCCGGACCATGGGCGTCTACGACAACACGCTGATCTTGTTTGCGTCGGACAACGGCGCCAGCGCGGAAATCATGGTGCGACATGGGGGTCATGATCCGCAAGCTGCTCCGGGCAGCGCCGCCACGTATCTGTGCCTGGGTCCCGGCTTTTCCAGTGCATCCAATACGCCGTTTCGCCGTCACAAGACCTGGGTCCACGAAGGAGGCATCAGCACGCCGTTGGTGGTTCATTGGCCCGCCGGCATCCAGGCTCGCGGCGAGCTGAGGCAGACTCCAGCTCACGTCATCGACATCGTCCCCACCCTTTTGGACATCGTCGGCATTGAAAAGCCGACGCAGTGGGACGGAAAGACGATTCCATCGGCACCCGGCCGGAGCCTTGTCCCCGCGTTTCACCGGGACGTGACGGTCGAACACGACCTCCTATGGTGGCTCCATGAGGGGAATCGAGCCATTCGGGTGGGCGACTGGAAGCTGGTCGCGGCCAAGGACGAGCCGTGGGAACTGTACGATCTGCGGGACGACCGGGCCGAATCTCACAACCTGGCTCAGGAGCGCCTCGAAAAAGCCAAGGAACTGGAAGCCTTGTGGAACCGCCAGCTTGAAGCCACGAGTCGCCTGGCAGCCGAGACCGCCCCACCGCCAGGTCAGAAGAAGGCGCCGAAATCCAAGCCTCGTGAGAGATAGCGATGAACCCGTGCAAACGAATCGGAGTCCAGCCTGCCCGCCTCTCTGAGATTCCCTTGTGTTGCCGCCGTCCCTGTGATCGTATCCGCTGCGTTCAGATGCCGCGGAACCTCGCGAAGCTGTACCGCAAACCTTTGCCTTTGTTTCCAGTGTCCCAGATGTCCCAGATGTCCCAGAAGAAGAAATGCCTGTAGGACGGGAACTGCATGGGACAGCCCCTGGTTCGAGCGATCGAACCAGGCGCTCTTTCTTGTTCCGTCCTACTCGCAGCCTGTGTTGGGCCTCGTCGACGCCCCCGAGTACGATGCGGACTAGGCTTTCTTCGCCTCGTCATAACGGCCGGCGACCGCGTCCCAGTCCACGACATTGAAGAACGCCTTGACGTAATCGGCACGGCGGTTTTGGTAGTGCAGGTAGTAGGCATGTTCCCAGACGTCGAGTCCCAGGATCGGCGTGTGACCTTCGGTCAGCGGGCTGTCCTGATTGGCGGTACTGCAGATGGCCAATTCCTTCGACTTGGGAACGTAGCACAGCCAAGCCCAGCCGCTGCCGAATCGCTTCATGGCCGCCTCGCTAAAGGCCGTGGCGAAACGATCGAATCCGCCCAGATGAGCGTCAATCGCCTTTGCCAAATCCCCCTTGGGCTCGCCTCCGCCCTTGCCGCACATGACATTCCAGAACAACGTGTGGTTCACGTGTCCGCCTCCATGATTGCGGACCGCCGTGCGGATCGTTTCGGGCACTTCGTTCAAATTGGTCACCAACCCGCAGGGACACTTGCCGGCCAGGGGGGTTCCGGCGACGGCCGCGTTCAGCCCATTGACATAGGCGGCGTGGTGTTTCGTGTGGTGAATCTCCATCGTCCGCGCGTCGATGTGGGGTTCGAGCGCGTCGTAGGCGTACGGCAGTTTCGGCAACTCGTAGGCGGCGGACGCTGTTTCGGCAGCGACATTTCGGCGGGCCACTAACAGACCTGAGGCCAAAGCAAACGAACCAGCAAGGAATTCACGGCGTTTCATTACGTTCAACTCCACTAATCCAGTAACAGGTTTCCCAAAAGAACGATTCTTGCGTCGTGTCGAATTATAGAAGCAAGGCAAGGGGGAGTCTGATTCGGGGGTGAAATCGGTTCTGTGGCGATGGAGCGGAGCGGCTAGCAATGCAAGCAGCGTCAGCTTGTTCCATTGGCCCTTGTGAAAACGCTTCAGTCGTCACAATCCCGATCTCGAAACACAAGTAACGCGGTTGCATCCAGGTTGCCGATAACTGCGTTAGCGGTTGGGATGTTCGGACTCCTTCCATGACGGCCCGCAGTGAGTCCGAAAGCCAGGAGGGTATGACGGAGGGGCATGGACGTGACCAAAGAAATCAACGTGCTGGCATTGGTTAAAGGCAACGAGCGATACGTATTTCTTTTTGACGATGACAATCGCGTGGAGATGCTGCGCCAGTTCGGCCGCTTCGCGGCTAATCCCGATTTGAGTTTCACCTGGTACGACGCGGCGGTGATGAGCCAAAAGGTCCGCCAGACGGCCCAGCTAGAGCGTCAGGAATCCGAGCCCCCACGCTTCAATCTAACGTCTCGTTTCAGCTTGCCCGTCGCCGACGACTCGTTGTGGAGCGGATTCGACGGCGAGGCCGCGGCGTAAGAAGACCGACGCCCGCTGTCGCAGCGGAAAAAGGGTGCTATGCAGTCAGCCATTTCCCGCTTTCTTCGCTATCTCCTCGTTGAACGCAACGCTTCGCCGTTGACGATCAAGTCCTATCGTGAGGACTTGGTGGCGCTGGACGAGTACCTGACTGAAAGTTACGGGCGGCCCGCGGAGCCTGCGGAAATCACATCGCTCGACTTGCGCGGTTACGTTGCTGCTTTGCACGAAGCGGGCTATGCCAAGACGTCGGTCGCGCGTCGCTTGGCCTCGCTAAGGAGCTTCTATCGCTTCGCTCAGCGGGAGGGCCAAGCGGAAGCGAATCCCGCCAAACCGCTGCGGAACCCCCGACCGGACCGCAAACTGCCGCACTTTCTGTCCACGGACGAGATCGGACGCCTGCTGGAAGCTCCGCCGGCCGATCGGCCGATGGGATTGCGCGACCGCGCTATCCTGGAAACGATGTACTCGGCCGGATTACGTGTCAGCGAATTGGTCGGTATCAACGATAGCGACTTGGATCTGAGCGACGGATTGGTGAGGATCCGAGGCAAAGGACGGCGCGAGCGATTATCGCCTCTCGGAACGTTCGCACTGCAAGCATTGCAACGTTGGCTGCGTGCTCGTCAACTGGCCAAAGGCGAGCGACCGGGACCCGATGCCCCAGTATTTGTCAGTCGTTTGGGCCGCCGTCTGACAACGCGGAGCGTTGGGCGATTGTTGGAAAAACACTTGAAAACCAGCGGTTTGGATCTGCGAACCACGCCCCACACGCTGCGGCACAGCTTTGCCACCCACCTGCTCGACCGCGGCGCCGACATCCGGAGCGTGCAAGAACTGCTCGGTCACAAGAGCCTGGTGACCACCCAGATCTATACCCACGTCAGCACCGCCAGCTTGCGCGAAGCGTACGAGAAGGCTCATCCGCGCGCCAAATGAGCGATCGGGCTATTGCTCTCACGTGTCTTTCCGCCGCGTGACAAATTGGCCACTGTACCTGGGAGAGCATGGCCGCCTGGGGCCGCGTCTCGAACATCCGCATCGCCATCCGTATCGCGACGCGGCGACATGCGCCCGCGGGTGCGGCGCTGCGTGCGTTGCCACGACCCTTTGGCCGTCTCAGGCCAGATCGCGTTTCACCGCCCAAACCGCCGCCTCGGTCCGATCAGCGGCATCCAGCTTGCGCAAGATGTTCTGGACGTGCTCTTTGACCGTCTCGATGCTGATGCTCAGGGACCGACCGATCTCGCGATTGCTCAACCCATAGGCCAAGTGCCGTAGGACCTGATACTCGCGTTTGGTCAAGGGAACCTCGTCCTCGGTGGGATCCAGCCGCGTTATCAGCCGCTGACGGATCTCGGCCAAGCGGCTGTTCGGCGGGGTGGCTTCGCCGCGGGCGGCGCGCTTGACTGCCGCCACAATCTCCTGACCGGAGACATCCTTGAGCACGAACCCGTCCGCGCCCAAAGCAGCCGAACGAGCCACATAGGTCGGATTGTCATAGGCCGACATCATGACCACGTGCAGATGCGGCAGTTTCATCCGCAACCGTTCCAATGCGTCCAATCCGTCGGTTTGCGGCATCATGACGTCCATCACCAACACAGCAGGCTTGTGCTTCAAGGTCTTGGACACCGCCTCGTCACCGGTCGTCGCCTCAGCGACCACTTCGATATCAGCATTGGAAAACAAGCTCGCAAGACCTTTGCGAACGACTTCTTGGTCGTCTGCGATCACAACCTTAATACCCACAACACGCTCCCATTTCTAAGCAGTAAAAGACTCAAATATCGCCAAAACCACCGAATGCTATCATAACGGTTTCAAGGGAAAAAACACAGCGTTTCGCACTTTTTTATTTTGGGTTGCCGCCCCGCATCTTAGGGGAAAATCGTAAAAGCAAAGCGATTCCGGCAGTTATGCCGGCTGCAGCGCCCGGCGGGATGGACAAATCTGCGCAATATCCAACGGATCCAAGTTCCACAAGTATATCCTGTTGACGGCATATCAGCTGTGACCTAGATAATTACGACAGCGTTTCCCTTTTGCACACGTTGAGGCGAATATGAAACAAGGCTCCCTGTTGCTGGTGGACGACGATCGCCTGGTGTTGGACGGCATGGCCGACTGGCTCCGCGGAAAGGGTTTCGACGTAGCCGAGGCGGCGACTTGTCGGGAAGCTCGTTCGCTGATCGATTCTTCGACTTTCGATCTGGTGCTGACGGACATCCGATTGCAGGATGGCGATGGCTTCGATGTCCTCGAACACTGCCGTGTCCGACTTCCCGAGACCAGCGTCATCCTGATTACGGGGTATGCGACGGCCGAGACGGGGATCGAAGCCATCCGTGCGGGGGCCTGTGACTTGTTGACCAAGCCGCTGATCGACGACGAACTCGAATTGGCTATCGGCCGCGCCCTGTCGCAACGCCGAGCAATTGAAGAAAACGCTAAATTGAAAGCACAACTAGACTTACGCTTCGGCATGGAGAGCGTCGTCGGCCGTGATCATCGCATGCTGAAGATGTTCGACATCATCGACAGCATCGCGGATACCCGGGCCACGGTCCTGATCTCGGGCGAAAGCGGAACAGGCAAATCGCTCATCGCTCGGGCCATCCATCGCCGTAGCCGCCGTCGGGACAAGCCGTTTGTCGAGGTCGCCTGCGGGGCGCTTCCGGAAACGTTGCTGGAGAGCGAATTGTTTGGGCATGTCGCCGGCTCGTTCACCGGTGCCGTGGGCGACAAGACGGGAAAATTCAAGCAGTCGGATGGGGGGACGATCTTTCTGGACGAGATCAGCACGGCGTCGCCCAGCATGCAAGTCAAACTGCTGCGCGTGCTGCAGGAACTGGAGTTCGAGCCGGTCGGCGGAACCAAGACCATCCGCGTCGACACGCGGGTCATCCTGGCAACCAACGAGGACTTGGCTCGCGCCGTGTCCGCTGGAAGATTTCGTCAGGACTTGTACTATCGCGTCAACGTCATCAACGTCGAACTTCCTCCATTGCGATCGCGATTGACAGACATCCCGCTGTTGGCCGAGCATTTTCTGGCTCGAATGCGGGACGAGACAGGCAAGAACGTGGAGGGTTTTTCGGACGAAACCCTGGCGGCTCTGCAAGCCTACCATTGGCCGGGCAATGTCCGAGAACTGCAAAACGTGATCGAGCGAGCGGTTTTGCTGGGAAAGAGTTCTCTGGTCATGCCCGACGACCTTCCCCGCGAGCTGGCGCTCGCCGCCCCTGCGGCTCCTAAACGCAGCAGCGGACGCACGCTGAAAGAGGCACTCGAGGCTCCCGAGCGGCAGATCATTTTGGAAACCCTGCAACAGCAGAATTGGAATCGAAACGCGACCGCCGAGCAGCTGGGGATCAACCGGACCACGCTCTACAAGAAAATGAAACGCCTCGGCCTCGATTGCCCCATCCCTGCCTGGGGCCATGTGATTAACTAACAACAAGACAAACAGGCACTCATCTGCTCACTCGCCGTCCCGACTTGCCGCGTTCGAGTCGCATTGCCCGTTTTGCCTGCAAGACGCCTTTCCAAGGCCGACAGGTTTCTATAATTTAGAGGACCAGTGCGGTGAGGCTTCTTACTCGAAAAACAGTTGGAGAGCGGATATGGCGATTACGGTGACAGAGCGTGCGGCGAACGAGGTCAAGCGGGTCAAGGGTGAACAACAGTTGGATACCGATTTGTTTCTCAGGATCGGGGTGGCTGGCGGCGGTTGCAGTGGCTTCAACTATACGCTCAGTTTCGATAGCAACTTCGACGCGAAGCTCGACACGAAGTACAGCTTTCACGGCGTGGACGTGGTGGTCGACAAGAAAAGCTGTCTGTACCTGGATGGAACCACCGTCGATTGGTTCGAGAGCATCGAGCGGCGGGGATTCACGTTCGACAATCCCAACGCGGTCAAGAGTTGCGGTTGCGGCAACTCGTTCCAAGCCTAGCCGGCGCGCCGCCGAACCGTCAGCGATTGCTGTTCCGCTCGAAGGGTGCCGACGCCGCATGGAGCAAGTTCGAGCGGGATATTGTTTGGCTGGAAGGGACGCTCGCCGAGGTGTCCTAACGCTCGGCGTTTTGGGGACGTGAACCTGTGACACAACCCGTGACACGATTCATTTCCGCCAGAACGACGGGAAGAACAGGACGAGCACCGTAAAGACCTCCAGGCGGCCGACCAGCATGCAGACGGCCAGGACGATCTTGCCCAACGCGGGAACGTGCGTGTAGGTTTCGGTGGGGCCGACCGAACCCAGACCGGGTCCCACATTGCCCAAGGCCGAGATGACCGCCGTGCTGGCGGTTACCAGGTCGGGAGTTCCGTCGGATGCGGGCGGCAAAATACCGGACATCACGACGGAAGCGCCCAGGAACAAGGCCATGAACAGGGCGAAGAACCCCAAGACGCTCTGGATCACCTCGCGCGAAACGGGCTTGTGATCGAGTTTCAAACTGCGGACCTCGCGCGGGTGGATCAGCAGAGACAACTGCAGGAAAGCGTGCTTGATCAGCAGCAGCAGACGGACCACTTTTATGCTGCCACCGGTTGAACCGGCGCAACCGCCGACGAACATCAGCCCGACCAGAATGTACTGGGCCATCGCCGGCCAACGTTCGTAGTCCGCGGTGGCGTAACCCGTCGTCGTCATCAGCGAAATCGTTTGAAACGCGGCGTCGCGGAGCTTGACGAACACGTGGCCCGGCAGTCCTGGATCGAGGGCTGTGACGAGCGTGATCAGCGCCGTCGCAGTGGCGATGACGCCGATGTAGAAGCGAAACTCGTCGCTCTGCCAGTACCGGCGAAAGTCCCCGCGGAGGGCGAAGTAGTGCAGCGAGAAATTGACGCCGGCCACCAACATGAACACGCTGATCACCACGTGCGTATAGCTGCCGTAGGCGGCGATGCTGGCATCCCGCGTACTGAAGCCGCCCGTGGCCATCGTTGTCATGGCATGGCACAGCGACTCGAACAGTGACATCCCGCCGAGCCACAACAGGCAGGCTTCGGCGACCGTGATCAGCACGTACACGCCCCACAGCACCTTGGCCGTGTCCTGAATCCGCGGGCTGAGGCGGTCCTTTTGCGGGCCGGGCGCTTCGGCTTCGAACAACTGCATCCCGCCGACGCCCAGAAACGGCAGGATCGCCAGGCTGAGCACGATGATGCCCATCCCGCCCAGCCACTGGGTCAAGGCCCGCCAGAACAGGATGCTGGGGGCCTGCGACTCCAGTTCCATGATCACCGTGGCCCCGGTCGTACTGAATCCGGACATGGATTCGAAGAAGGCGTCCGCCGGATGGACGATGCCGTTGACATTCGCCAGCAGGTACGGCAGCGAGCCGAAGAGGGCGAACCCGATCCAGCCGAACGTGACGATCGCAAAGCCTTCGCGGTACGTCATGTCGCCTTCGAACTGCACGCGACGGTAAATCACCAAGCCGACCGCCAACGTGATCAGCGAGGCGATCAGAAACGCCCACAGCGCTCCATCGTGCCAGGCACCGGGCTGGGGATGCCAGAAAGAAACCGGAACCGGGGTCAGCAGCATACCGCCCAGGAACATCAACAGACCGCCTTGGATACGCAACGTCAAGCGAATGTTCATGCGTGAATGGACCGGGGAAGCCGGACAGGACGAAGGAGGAAACTCAGGAGAAAAACTCCGCCACCGCCGAAACCGATTCCGGCAGGCTGAACACGACGACGTGGTCGCCGACCTCAAAATGATCGTCGCCGCTGGGTACGATCGCCTCGTTGCCGCGCACGATGGCCCCCACGATGGCCCCTTCAGGAATCGCCAGCGATTTCAGCGGTTGCTGCAGAATGCGGCTGTCGCCCGGCAACAGGAACTCGGTGACTTCGGAATCGCTCTGCTCCAGCATCGCCATGCTGACCACGCCGGATTGCCGGACGCTCTTCAAAATCGCGCTGGCGGTGGCCAGTCGCGGACTGATACAGAAGTCGATCCCCAGCGTGGGTGCCAGGTTGACGTATTCGGGCTGATTCACCAAGGCGATGGCGCGGCGGACGCCGTGCCGTTTGGCCAGCAACGAACAGAGGATGTTCGATTGGTCGTCTTGCGTCACGGCGATGAACACGTCGCCTCGTTCCAGCCCCTCGTTTTTCAGGGTTTCGATATCGGTGCCTCGGGTGTTCAGCACGGTCACCCCTTCCAAGCGTGCGGCCAGTTCCTCGCAATCCGCCGTATCCCGCTCGATGATCTTGACGCGATACCGCAAGGCAGCCAACCGGGCCGCCACCTCCGAGCCGATCTTGCCTCCGCCGAGTACGAACACGTTCTTCGTCTCGCGCTGTTCGAATCCGAATAGATCCGTGACGGCAGGCAGGTCGCGTTTGTTGCACACAAAATACAGCGTATCGCCTGGTTCCACCGTGTCCTCGCCGCGAGGCGTGATCGTGTGGCCATTGCGATTGATGGCGGTGACGACCATGCGATACAGTCCCCGGATTTCGCCCAGCGTGCGCATGGACACGCCTGCCAGCGGGCTGTTTTGCCGGATCGGATAGCCCAGGAATACCACGCGGCCGTGGGCGAACTCGGCGACCTCGCAAGCAGCCGTATAGGATACGGCGTGAAAGATCTCCTCGGCGACCACGCTTTGGGGATTGACGATCAGGTCGATCCCCAGCTTGTCAGCGTTGGGTTTCCACTCGGCTTTGGTGTACTCCAGCGTCTTCAGCCGGGCGATGATCCGCCGCGCGCCGCGATCGTGGGCCAGCAGGCCGGCGATCAAGTTGACTTCGTCCAGGTCCGTGACCGCAATGAAGATGTCCATTTGGGCCACGTGGGCTTCTTCCAAGACCTGGATGCTGGCCCCGTTTCCCTCGACGACCAAGGCGTTCAGTTTGTTGCGCAGGAGCCTGGCGTGCGGACCGTTCCGCTCGATGACCGTCACGTTATGCCGTTCTCGGCACAGCAATTCGGCGATGTGGAATCCCACTTCGCCAGCACCTACGACCATCACTTTCATGCTTGTTCCTTGTTGCCGAGGCGCACCGAAATCACGGCTTCCGAAAAAATACCTGTTCTCTTGGCGACCTGATGCCGAGTTGGCTTGCCGCCCCTCAGCGGGAAAACAGCTTGCGAAGCGCCGCCTGCGCCGCCTCGGTCGAGTCGTCGCCTTTGATCTCGTCTTTGGGCGGCCGGGTCGGGAGCTTGCCGGGCTTCTTCTTGCCCCGCTTGTGTTTCGCGGCTTCCTCGGCCGCAGCCGCGGCATCCGCCTCCGGTTGAGCTGGTTTGTCTCCAGATGCTGCTAGGTGGAGCACGCGCAATTCCGGGTGCTCCTGCCGCTCGATGCGCTCGCGTTCATCCGCCCGGGCCAGCAAGTCGCTGATTTCTTCTGCGGCCGAATCGCTTTCCGGTTCCGGTGGCGGCTCGACCGTCACGGGAGCAGGCTCTTCCGTGATCAGGACCTCGAAATCAAGCCGCCCGATGCGCAATTGGTCGCCAGAGTGCAACGCCTGCTCCTGCTCGACAGGCTGGCCGTTGATGAACGTCCCGGCCTTGTCCGACAGCGGCCGAATGACCGCGCGCTGCTGATCGACCAGCAGCTCGCAGTGATGCGGAAGCACGGAATCGCTGCGGCAGCACAGCGAGCACTCGTCGGCCCTGCCAATCACGAAACGTGGGCCGCGGACTTTGACTTCCTGTACGGCGCGATGACCGTGCGCGTCCTGCAACGTGCCGTGCAAAATCTTCAGTCTGACCTTCATGAAGAATTTCTCCGGAAATCCACCCTCTATAGGAGAAGGCCGATGCGTTCACAACAGACCTTGCCTCCCGTTTTTCCTTATCATGGCGGTGTCGGCGAGAAGTTACAAGCTGGCATCCGTCCGGGGGGAGCCGATGGATGGCGAATTCGTTTTCGGGGCATCGCTCGCAGGACTACCAAAAAACAAAGAAGAACACCGCCACGGCAACGATCACCAGCGCCCCCGCGAGTTTCACGACAGGATCGGTCTGGAGCGACATTTCTTGACGCACCGGAAGCACTCCATCGAGTCCAAACGATCGCGGTACGAGCCAAAACACAACAGAAAATCCAAGCAATTCCGGCATGCGGCTATTCAAACCGGCAAAACGAAAGCATACACTGAAACGCGAAAGATGGGGACACCATCGTAAAACCTCTGCTTCCGGCCTCCATCCGCTTCAAGAATCCCTTTCGTCAAGGAGCGAAAACATGTGTGAATCGTGTGCAGGTATCGGTTTGAAACGCCGGGATTTCCTGGCCATCAACGGTGTGCTGGGAGCCTCGGTGGTCCTGACGGGTTTGACGACGACCGGTCGAGCCGCAGCCGAGGTCGCCATGCCCCCGCTGGACAAGAAGCGGGCCCGCGTGCTGGTCGCCTTTCTGTACCCGCCAGCCGACGTGGTGAACGAAGGCCATATGGAGGATTCGTGGGCCCCGAATCACTGGTTCACCTGGCCGGGAAACCAGTTCCAGCCGGAGGCCCAGGAGCAGAAGTTCACCGCGAAGATCCGCGAGATGGGCCAGTCGCTGGGGATCGACCTCGAGTTCGCTCCGCGTGCCATCTATCAGCAGGCCAAGGTAGAAGCGTTCATCGCCCAGGCCAAGCAGACCGCGCCGGACGCTGTTCTGATCGTCAACTTTTGGAACACCTTGTCCAAGGCGGCCTATCAGATGGCGACCGAATCCGCCCCCACGGCGATCGTCTATCACTCGGTCGGCTCGAACCACCAACTGCCGCCGGAATCGCTGCGCAAGGCCGAGGGCCTGTACTACATTCACTCGATCGAGAACTTTGACGAGATCGAACGAGGCTTGCGCGCGGTGCGTGCCAAGAAGATGCTGGCGCAGAGCCGTCTGTTGCGGGTCTCGGGCAAAGTGACGGCGGTCGTAGAAAGCCGCGAGCCCACGCTGGACGTCGAGATTGTCAGCGTTCCGGCTGACGAACTGAACGCGATGTTCGACGCCATCACGCCCGACGAAGCGTTGCGGCACGAGGCGCTGGAATTCAAGAGCCAGGCCACGCGCGTGATGGACGTGACCGACGAGTATTTCGTCGAGGCATTGCGAGCCCATCGCGCGGTGCGGCAGATTATCGATCGCTACGGAGCCGACGCGATTACGATCGAGTGCCTGATGTTGAAGCACCGCAAGCCGTGCATCAGCTTTGCCCTGAACAACGGCGAACTCTTCCCCTGCGGATGCGAAAACCACCTTGATCCGACGCTGACCCTGATGCTGGGCCGATGGCTGCTGGACCGGGCCGGATTCCAACACAACCCCGAGTTCGACACCAGCGAGAACCGCTACTTTGGCGCCCATTGTACTTGCGCTCTGAAGCTGCACGGTCCGCAGGGACCGAGCCAAGGGTTTGCGGTGCGGCCGTTTTTCCATCAGCTGCCCAAGACCCCGGCGCTGGACGTCCAGTGGACGCCCGGCGAGCCGATCCTGGTCGCCAAGTACTTGCCGGGGAAGGACACGTTGACCTGCTGGACGGGCAAGGTGATCAGTTCGCCTGCATCGCCGCCGACCGGAGGTTGTGCGACTCGCGTCCTGATGGAAATCGACGGCGTCGCGGACGTCTGCGACATCTACGCCGGACCGCACCCCGTGCTGTACTGCGGCGACCGCGGTGACGCCCGACGGTTCAAAGCCTTTGCTCGCATGTATCGGCTGAATCTGGAAGGCAACGTGTAGCGCGACGGATCTCGATCTTGGCGTGGGGCCGCTGCCGGTCAGCGGCCCAGCGGAACAGGTGCCGGGTGACGGCCAATTCCAGGTCCGCACGGACATCCTGCCAGCGTTGGGTCCCCGGTTTGACCTCCAAGCACTGGATCAGATGGACGCCGGACGCGGTGACGACGGGCGGGCTGATGGTCCCCGGTTCCAGGGCAAAGGCGGCTTCGGTAAACGCTTCCGGCATCGGCTGGCGGCGGCCGATGAAGCCCAATCGGCCGGCCTCGGCTGCGGTCGGTGCAATGGAGTATTGTTGTGCCGCCCGGGCGAAACTCAGTTCCCCGCCCTGAATCCACTCACGCAATTGCTGGGCGGCCGCGATCGTCGCGTCGCGCGACCGGGGCTCGTCGGGCGGGTCGATGCGGAGCAGGATGTGCGCGACGGACACCTCGGTGCCATCAAAGTCGCGACGGTGTTTCTCGAAGTAACGCTCCAGGTTCTCGTCCGTCACGTGTCGCTCCAGGAACTGCGGCCAAGCGATCTGCCAGGCAGCTTGATCGCGAAACGCGTCGACGGTCAGGCCGGACTGCTGCAGGTACTGGTCCAGCGTCAGCTGTTGCTGCTCCAACCGCTGGCGAGCCCGCTGCAACGCGCGCTCGACTTCCTGGGGGCGAGCGGCGAAGCCGTTTTCTTTCAAGTAGGCGGCAACCAGCCAGCGGTTGATCAGCTGCCTCAGGGCGGCGTCGCTCAGCGGCGGTAACGCCGCGGGCGGCACGTCGCGGCTTTGTACCACGCGGTCCAGTTCGCGCTGCACGTCACGCGAGGTGATCGAGATACCATCCACCGTCGCCAAGACGATGGATGGCGGCGGCGGCTGGGGGTCGGCGGCAGGCAGATGGATCGAGCCGGCCGGACCGGTCACGACGACAACGGCGAACAACAGGGTACGCAGAAAGAGAATGCGGGCAGAGGGCGGGCAGACAAAGGGGCGGCAGAAAGATGACAACGATAAGGGGACTGCGGAGGAGTCTTTGTTCATCATTGGGCCTCTATCCTTCCATCATGCGTCATCCCGCATTCCTCTCGCCTTACGGCAACGGGATATCCTGCAGTTCGAATTCCACGGGTACCAGTATCAGCAGCGTGGGGGTCCGATAGACGAACGTACAGTCCGCCAAGCCACCCTCGCGGTCGCTCAAATAGGCCACGCCGACTTCGTTGTCGGCCTGACGAAAAGCCTGCATTCCGGCATGCTCGAAACGCTGGCCGCTGGGATCGATGAAGTACGCTTCGTTGTTGTAGATCCAATTACGATGCGACTCCAAGGCGTTGCGGGCCTGGTCGAATCGCACCCGCAGACGAACTTCGTCCACATCGACGTTCTTGCGAACTTGGTCCAGGATCACGCTCACTCCGGCACGGGTTTGTTCGACTTTCTTGGCATCCGCCAATTGGCGGAATTCAAACGTTTCGACGCGCCCGGGCAAGAGGGCGGCCAGCCGGCCTCGGAACGACGCGATTTTGTCGGTGCGGCGGTCGGGCAATTCCAACGGTACTTGCACTTCGGCGGCGGGAATCGTGCTCTCGATGGGGACTTCCAAGCTGGCACGCTGCGAGCCGACGGCGAGCGGCGCGCCGGTTTCGTCGGTGGCCCGCAGGTCGGCCAGCGGGATTCGCAGCAGGATCGGCGACACACGCGGTTCCCAACTCAGTTCCAGGGTTAACCGCAGCGAGTCGTTCGCCGGATTGCGCAGCTCGCGAATCGCCTGGACCCGCAGCACTTCGATCCGAAACAGCCCTTGATACACGGCCTGCGCCGCGCGGCTCTGCTCGTCCGGATCGCGCCCTACCACGGCCAGCGCCCCGCTTTCGCCGCTGAAGTTGTAAATAGTCAACGCAGCTTGATCCAGCACCGCGTCCAGCGCTGGCCAGAACGGCATGCGGTCCAGATCCAGCGTCAACGAGGGATCGGCGGGTTGTTGGCCAAAGCGGCGGCGAAAGTCGACGATCCGGTTGCCCGTCTGCTGCTGTAACTCGGCCAGCGCGGCGGACAGCGGCAGCGGCCCGCGCAGCGTCACCCGCGATGGCTGGGCGGCCGCTTCGGAGGCGGCGGCCTCCAGCGTCTTGCGGATTCGCTCCAACCGCACCTTGACCTCGGCCGACGTATCGCGGACGGGGACTGGCAGCAATTCCAGAATCGGGGACCCGAGTTCGACCAGTCCCTGTTCGGCGGCTTGCCGCGTCGCCAACTGGTTGTCGTCCAGTTGCCGAACGAGACGCCGCACCTGCAGACGCAACGCCTCGGCCTCGTCCGCTGCCGCCGGTCCGAAGACCACGGCGGCGATCAGCGAGAGACAAGCCCACACGGTGACCTCCTTTCGGTACTTTGGTTGCATTCGCATCCCAGGTATCATCATAGATGCCGATCCGGGCATCGTGCAACCGATCCCAGCCGTGATGGTTGCTTGTCGTATAGCCACCCATGTGAGGAAGCTCCCGATGGAGTTTGCAGAAAACCACGAGCCAGCGGGATTCGCTCCCGGTACCTTGCGGGTGCGGGTCCAGGCGGCGACCGAGCGGGCGCTGCACCGCGGCGCCTTGCAGCCAATTCCGACCGACTTTCTGCATCTGCCCGACGGTGGGATCCGCTTCCTGGTCCGGATCGTGCGACATTTGGCCCGCAAGCCAGCTCGCCCCCACCCCGACGCGGTCGCCAGCGAGGCTCGGCCGAATCCGTTTTTGCCTTACGAGCCTGCGATGTACGTCGCCGATGCTTCGCCCACACACGTCTGCTTGTTGAACAAATTCAACGTGGTCGCCCAGCACCTGCTGATCGTGACGCGGGGGTTCGAGGATCAACAGACGCCGCTGACAAGGCTGGATTTCGAGGCGTTGTGGACCTGCCTGGCCGAATACGAAGGATTGGGGTTCTACAACAGCGGTGGCGTGGCCGGTGCGAGCCAGTCGCACAAACACCTCCAGTTGGTGCCTCTGCCGCTGGATCCCAGCGGACTGGCGCTGCCCATCGCCCCGCTGATCGATGCTGCGGAAATCTCCGGCGACGCGGGACGTGTCGAGTCGTTACCCTTTCCCCACGCCATCGCCGCCTTGGATCAGAATGATACCGCCGCTGGTCCGCAGCGGGCAGCCGCTCAGACGTGGAACGTGTATCGCCGGTTACTGGAATCGATCGGGGTGACCTGGCCCGCGGCAAGCGAACGTTTCGCGGAGCCCTACAACCTGTTGATGACGCGGCGTTGGATGCTAGCAGTACCCAGGGTTCGCGAGTGCTTCGCGTCGATTTCCTGCAACGCGATGGCCTTTGCGGGAGCATGGCTGGTTCGCAACGAACAGGAACTCGAACTCCTGCAGCAGCGCGGCCCGCTGGCTGCGCTGCGGCACGTGACCGAGACGATCCCCGACACGAGGGTATAGCGGGCCAGCGTGAAACCCCCACGGGCAAGCTGCGGGCATCTAATCGCTCGGGATCATCGCTGCTAGCATTTCCCAACGTACCGTTCGAGTTCGATCAAGGCCTCGCCTGGGCCCCAGTGTTTTCCCGAACTGCGCAATTTCGCTGCGGAACTTGATTTTTCGCTCTTTACTCCGACAGGTGAAAAACACTAGGATGTGACAGCAAGGGCCAAGGATAGGTTCCCACGGAGTTCCCCAATGAACGGATTCGCCTTGCTGCTCGCCACAGCCCTGCTGGGCGTTGATTACGGTTGGCAGCCGGCCAACGATGGACAACTGGAGTACATCGTCCAACTCGAGCCCGTTGCGTTGATCGCGTTGCGTGAGGGTCAGGAGGTCGTGAGCCAGATCGATCCTTTCGTGCGCGGCGTGCGCCGTTTTCGTATTCGCGTGGGAACCGATGTCGTGCCCAGGCAGGGGACTCCCCCACCACAGGAAGCTGCTGGCGCATCCCCGGCAACCGCCGCCGCCGCACCGCCGCCTGGCGTGACCTACGGTTGGCAGCCGATCAACGAGCAGCAGATCGAGTTTCTTGTGCAGATCGCGCCCGAACGATTGGCGATTCTGGCCAAGGAGCCCATCACAGGCGAGCTCCCTGCGGAACTGAAAGGGGTGACGCGGGTGCGAATTCGTGCGGGCACCGGCAATCTGCCTCGTCAGAACCTTCCCCCAACCTCTCCGCCCATCGCCGCGATTCCGCAGAACGATCCCCGAACGGCACCGGCAACACGCCCCGGCGAGCCAACCGCCGCTGCCGCCGCGGGCTTGCCCGGCAGCGTGCCCATTGCGAACAGCCCCCCCGGGATTGTGGCTGGCCCGAACACGGCTGCGCCGGGCAGCAGCTGGCCGCCGGACAATCGAGGCAACGCCGTCCAGCAGCCTTCGCGCTACGATCCGCCAGCCATC
>Ga0351869_1174_pt2 | contig 17589 bp, 16 predicted proteins | sample TotcelFGM3001M10_FD_206776 | JGI IMG/M metagenome (GOLD analysis project Ga0351869, IMG submission 206776) | Enriched cells from coal bed in the Powder River Basin, Montana, United States - Total cells FGM rep2 HSBNCT.FGM.300.1.M10 ... | reverse complement strand
CCCTGCCTGACCGTGTTGGCTCAATTGGAGGCGAACTTTTAAGCAGGTTTACTGTCATTTTCGATTACAAATCGGAGCAGATGTTTCTAAAAAAGAACTACCATTACAAACGTAGTTTTGAACACAACAAAAGCGGTCTTGATCTTGTTGCTGACGGCGAATCGTTTAAAACCTTCAAAGTAGCACATGTTATGGAGAACTCTCCGGCTTCCACTGCAGGTATCTTGGAAGGTGACATTATTGTTGCAATCAATGGGAAAGGAGCAGCTCAACTGGATCTTGAAGAGATTCACGGCTTATTTCGTTCAGATATTTCACAGCCTGTTCAACTTATCATACTGCGTGGCAGAAAATATCAAAGTTTTAGCCTTCGGCTTAAAAAAATGATTTAAATTATCAACAAGAAAGGTATCGGAGGCAGGGATTTGGTCTTTGGTTTTTGGTTGGTTTACTTCAAAGCTCAGCGAATCAACAGATCAACCCTTCCGCAGTCAACAAATCCACAAATCAACATCTGAATAGTGTGCATTGGCCTGATTATCGCTGCAATGCTATGATTTCCATCTCGGTACGTCTGTTTGCAGCTCTGCCTTCAGCTGTATCATTAGGCATCATGGGACGCGAAGAACCATAACCTTTTGTTTGTATCCTGCCTGCTTCAATTCCTTTATCCAATAAGTAACTCTTTACGCTTTCGGCTCTCTTTTCTGACAAATGCTGGTTAAGCGAGTCGTTACCAGTGTTATCTGTATGCCCTGAAATTTCGATAGATACGTACTTATTCAGCCTGAGAAAGTCAACAAGTGCATCCAGCTCTTGCTTCGACTCGTCCTTTATTCCAGCCAAGCCTGTTTCATAGAACACATTACGTAAGACTGTTTTTTGACCCTCTGTTATCCTTTTCATTCGTACAACAACCTCAAAAGGCCTGCTAGCCGAATCAGCATCCAGGGTATAGTTCTCCGAAAAGAGTAAATATTCTTCTTTCTCTACCTGCAATCCATACTTCTGATGTGGCAATAAAGGGAGCATAAACATTCCATCTACTGTAGTCTTGTCATCAAAAAACACAGCTCCGGTATTCAGCTCAGTCAACCGGTAAGAAGCCTGCAAGGCAAGACCTGTTTTATCGTCAATTACTTTTGCTTTTAAATAGGTTATCGCTTGTGGTTTGACGTGGCTATTTAACACAAAATGATAGATGTCAAATCCATTTTCATCACCGTCTCTGTCTGAAGACACAAAGGCTTCACCGGCATTGGTTCCAATTACAATATTCAACTCATTGTCAATTGTATTTACCGGATAACCAACGTTAACAGGCACTGTCCAGCGTTCCGCTATATCCATCCTACTCAGAAATATGTCACTTTTCCCAAGCCGGATCAGTTGACCATCAGAAGAAAAATACAATGTTTTTCCATCAGGATGAATAAAGGGCGACATCTCATTGCCATCCGTGTTAATTTCAGAGCCAAGGTTTATAGGGGCACTCCACTGCCCGTCATCGAGCAAAATAGATTTATAAATATCCGAACCTCCATAGCCACCTTTACGATTACTCGAAAAAAACAAGGTCTGCCCATCTGAACTCAGCGATGGCTGCGACTCCCATAATGCGCTGTTGACCCGCCTGCCCAAAGATGCCGGTTCGGACCAGATTCCTGACTTGTTTTGGGACATATATAAATCGCAACTTCCAATTCCTCCCTCCCAATTACATCCTGAAAAAAACATTTTTTTACCATCTGCTGAAAAGGTCAGAGCGCCCTGATTTCCTTTGGCTCCCGGTATAATGAAAGCAACCGGCTCACTCCAATGGTCATTTTTCGATTCACTCACAAAAAACCGTTCTTGTTGATCTGCATTCAGTTGCGAGTCCATCTTTTTACTTTTACGGGTAATGAGTAGCTGTTGTTGATCGAGACTTATAGCATTGACATATTCGTCAGCCTCCGTATTAACTCCGTTACCCGGCTTTTCCAATTCAATAGCTGAAGGATTGCTCATGAGGCTATCCGCCTTCTTAGCCTGAAAAAGCAAGGTCACAACACGTTCATACTGTGGATTATCCGGACGCAACTTATTCAAATACAAAGAAAAGTAATTAGCTGATCGGGAAAAATCACCAAGCCGGAGGTACAGATTTCCAACTAAAGCATAAGCAGGAACGAAAAAATTACTATCGGAACTGATAACGGTTTCAAATGCCTTGATTGCATCTGTTTCACGACCCGTTTCAGTAAATAATTCAGCTTGAAGCAGCAATGCCTCTTTAAAATCTGGATCTGATTTAAGAGCTGATGTTAGATATTCATTCGTTGACAAATAATCGCTCCGTTGAAAGGCATCCTCTGCTTTGAGGTATGCTTTCTTAGCTTTGTTGGATGATGAACTGAGGTTCGTTGAAACCTGAGATAAAAGCGGAAAGGTACTGAAAAGTAAAATAAGGAAAATACCAAATACTATGGAATATGCATGTATTTGTGGCTTTGCAGACTGATACGCCATTTGGGATTCTTCATTACATAATCGGTAAGCCATGGCATAATATTTTGAGAAACACTCCATTCAGGTTGTAAATATAGTAAACAATCAGCGCTAACAAAAGCTGCATTATGTTCAGCCCATTCGAGATCAGCTTCGTGCTGTATGACAACTTTAAGTTCGTGGGCTTTTTGGTAGATGGCATTCTTTGGCGGAGCATACTTTTTAGGCGAAAGACATATCCAGTCCCATACACCTGTAAGTGGATGTGCACCAGATGTTTCAACCATTGTTTTAACGCCGATGGATTTAAGGTAACCGGTAAAAAAGTCAAGGGGATACAGCGAAGGTTCACCTCCTGTTACCACGACGGTTTTGGCCGGAAACTGAGCTGCCCTGTCAGCAATTTCTTTCGCATCAGTTGGTGGAAAATTAGCAGCTTCCCAGGAAGGCTTGGTATCGCACCAGCTACATCCTACGTCACATCCCCCAATTCGGATAAAGTAAGCTGCTGCCCCCATGTTATGACCTTCGCCCTGAAGTGTATAGAACTCTTCCATGAGTGGCAGTTTTGTGCCTCCTTCAAAAATATCGTGTTTTTTTTGCATCAATTGATAATAAACAGTGCGCTATAAGATTTGCGCTGCGTGTAAGCAGTGACATAATAGTTACCCGGTTTCAGAAGACTTACATCTATTGAAAGAATTTCTTCTTGGGTTTGTTTAAGAAACAACTGTTTCACCACTTTTCCAACAGAGTCGATGATATCAAGCCTAAAGTCGCCTTTCATTAGATCTGTATTAAGTTTCAACTCCTTGTTCCGGATTGGATTTTCAATAACAACCAACTTATTTTTATCATCAGACAGTTGCTCAGAAAGATGTGTGTAACCAGTCCAATTTATATTATCAATCTTAAAAGTTCTTGCACTAAAAGTTGGACTTTTTTCGGCAGTGATAAATGCTTTGAAAGGCGCGTAATAACTTACACCTTCAATCTGAGTGGTAAACAAATTGGCTAACTCAATCCTTCGCTTATTTCCTTTAAAGAAATTATTATCTTGAAAATCAAACAAGAACCACAAAAACGGAACATAGGTTTGTTGTGTATAACCGGTAAGAATAATCTGATTCGTTTCACTATTGTAATCGGCTCCCGTTACCAATCCATTGGTGTTAAAACGGCCTTTTTTCTTTGCCTGATAGTTTCCCGGAATTTTTGGCAGGCTATAAATATGGCAGTGCTGATCGAGTCGGTTTTTGGTAAAAAGGAACAACGAGTCGCCGGCAGCAATTACCGCTTCACAGTCGAAATTATGATTCTTTGACTTTACAAAACTTTTTTGATCTTCATAGGTGAAACGTATCGAAGTGGCTTGAACACTTGAATTTCCATTGATAGGTATGCTGCTCTTCAGTATTTTATAGATAACAAGGTTGTCGCGTGTTCCATCGTTGTTACCAAAATCTCCGATATAAATATATTGGTTGTCCATCGTTATGTCTTCCCAATCGTCATTGGTTACGTTTGAAACTGTAATCTGCTGAACAACAGCACCATTCGTCGAATCAATAGCATACAAAACAGCAGAACCGCCACTGTCATTAAATGTCCAAAGTTTCCCATTGAAAAACAACAACCCTGAAGTTTCCTTAACCTGCTGCGGAAGTTCGAAAACAAAGGGTGGATTGACAACAGTTACACTGTAGTCGCAGCTGCCGTCATTGGTACTGGCAGAAGGGTTGAAATTCAGTGCACGCGGATCGGTACAGCCAGCAACCTGTGCAAAACCAATACGAGCAATAAAGAGAAAAATGATTGATAGAACAATTACTTTTGCTTGCATTCTGTTTTCTTTGAGATAAAAAAAGTCGGTAAACTGACAACCGGTTAATAAATCTTTTTTTGTGAGGCAGATAAGGTGTTTTGCAATAATGAGACAATCGTCATAGGTCCTACCCCACCCGGAACCGGAGTGATCTTAGAAACCACCTCCTTAACCGATTCAAAATCAACATCACCTGTTAAACGATACCCTTTTTCGTTGCTGGCGTCAGGAATGCGGTGTATACCCACATCCACAACAACAACATCTTTTTTTAACATATCACCTTTAACAAATTCGGGCTGACCAATGGCTGCAATTAAGATGTCAGCTTGCTGGATGATAGTATTCAAATCCCTTGTGCGACTGTGACACAGCGTAACCGTTGCGTTTCCATAGTTACTTTTGCGCGACAACAAAATACTTAGCGGAGTGCCAACAATATTTGACCTGCCTAAAACAACGCAATGTTTTCCATCAATTTCCACCTTACTTCGCTTCAGTAGTTCAACAACGCCATAGGGTGTTGCAGGGAGGTAACAAGGAAGCCCGAGTTGCATGCGGCCAATATTCAAAGGATGAAATCCATCTACATCCTTGGAAGGATGGATATGTTCGAGAATTTTATCGCTGTTAAGGTGTGATGGTAATGGCAACTGAACAATGAAACCATCAACATCAGGGTCGTTATTGAGAAATTCGATAATCTCAACGAGCTCCTTTTCTGAGGTTTTTTCAGCCAAACGATAGGTTGTTGAAGTGATTCCAACCTCTTTGCAGGCTCTTTCTTTAGAAGCCACATACGTTTCGCTGGCGGGGTCATTACCTACCAATACAGCAGCAAGATGAGGGGCTTTTTTATCAGCATCTATCAGAGTTGCAACCTCTTTTGCTATTTCCTTTTTAATGGCAGCTGCAATAGCTTTTCCATCAATCAGTTTATTTGACATGTACTTAATTATTTTGGCTGACGCATTTGTTGCATCATTTGCATCATTTTACGACTTCCGCCGGTAGTCATCAATCGCATCATTTTTGAAGTCTCTTCAAATTGTTTGATCAAACGGTTGACCTCAACAATACTTGTACCACTACCCATAGCAATACGTTTACGACGGTTGCCATTCAGAATTTTCGGGTTTTCCCTTTCGGCCGGGGTCATCGAGAAAATAATAGCTTCGATCCCCTTGAAAGCATCTTCTTCGATCTCAGTATCTTTCAGCGCCTTACTCATACCGGGAATCATTCCTGCTAAATCCTTGATATTTCCCATTTTCTTGATCTGCTGAATCTGTTTCAGGAAATCGTTGAAATTGAACTCATTCTTGGCAAGCTTACGTTTGAGATTCTTTGCCTCATCTTCATCATATTGTTCCTGAGCACGCTCAACAAGGGATACGATGTCGCCCATGCCAAGAATACGATCAGCCATACGTTTTGGATAAAAAACATCCAGGGCTTCCATCTTCTCACCAATTCCCACAAACTTAATGGGCTTATCTACAACTGATTTGATTGTAAGAGCAGCACCACCGCGTGTATCACCGTCGAGTTTGGTAAGCACAACGCCATCGTAATCGAGTTTATCATTGAAAGCTTTGGCAGTGTTAACAGCATCCTGACCTGTCATTGAATCCACAACGAATAAAATCTCCTGAGGCTGAACAGCCTTTTTGATGTTAGCAATTTCATTCATCATAAGTTCATCAATGGCTAAGCGCCCTGCAGTATCGATGATTACAACGTTCTTTGCCTTGTCTTTTGCATACTGAATGGCATTACGGGCAATGGTTACAGGATCTTTTTGAGCCTCATCGGAATACACCTCCACTTCAACCTGTTCGCCCAAGACCTTCAACTGGTTGACAGCAGCAGGACGATAAACGTCACAAGCTACCAACAAAGGCTGCTTTCCTTTTTTCTTTTTAAGGTAATTTGCGAGTTTTGCGGAGAAGGTAGTTTTACCAGAACCTTGCAATCCGGCAATAAGAATGATGGCAGGTTGTCCTTTAATATTGATGTCGATAGCTTCACCACCCATAAGTTCGGTGAGCTCATCATGCATGATTTTGACCATCAGCTGACCAGGCGAAACAGATGTTAAAATCTTTTGCCCCAATGCTTTATCCTTTACTTTTGAGGTGAAATCCTTGGCAATCTTAAAGCTAACGTCGGCATCTAACAGCGCCTTACGAACTTCCTTGAGTGTTTCAGCTACATTGATTTCGCTGATATGACCCTGACCCTTTAATATCTTGAACGAACGTTCCAGTTTATCACTTAATCCTTCAAACATAATTATCCTTCAATTTGAGGCTGCAAATTTAGTAAAAAACATGGCAGCTCCATGCCTGAAAGAACTACATGAAGCGCATTAATTTTCAGGAAAGCAGTACTTTCCATCCCGAAATATCTATTTCTTCTCATGCCGCTGCTCCAACACCTGACTGATTTGTCGCAGTGTCACGTTCTTTTTATGAAGTAGCACCAGCAAATGAAAAATCAGGTCGGCTGTCTCACCAACAAAAGCGGTATCATCCTCATTCTTTGCTGCTATGAGTAATTCAACTGCCTCTTCTCCAACCTTTTGTATCAAACGATCCAATCCTTCATCAAGAAGTCGCCGGGTGTATGAACTTTCAGCTGAAGCCGTCGCTCTGAGTGAAATTACATCTTCCAACTCCTGAAAAAATAACTTTTTGGGTACAGATGAACGACCAAAGCAGCTAAAACTCCCTGTATGACAAATAGGCCCCGAAGGCACAGCCAAAATAAGTAAGGTGTCATTATCACAATCCACATCCATACTTTTAACCTGTAAAAAATTACCGGAAGTTTCACCCTTGACCCACAAACGATTCTTTGAGCGACTAAAAAACGTCACATATCCCGAACTTTGCGTTGCCTTGTATGCTTCTTCATTCATATATCCTAACATGAGTACCTGCTTTGATTCATAATCTTGTATCACAACCGGAACAAGTCCGTTTCCTTTATTGAAATCAATTTCCATCATCTTGTCACAATATTTTTTGTTCGTAAAAAACGTTTTAAGTCATCAATTTTTATCTCTCCATAATGGAAAATCGAAGCTGCAAGTGCTGCGCTCACCTGACTTCCATTAAATAATTCAGCAAAGTGTTCCATGTTTCCAGCACCACCTGAGGCAATAACAGGAATACTTAGCCGGGCTGAAAGCGTTTGCAATGCATCAACAGCAAAGCCATTTTTAGTTCCGTCGTGATCCATCGAAGTGAACAGAATTTCGCCTGCTCCCCTTTCCTGACATTCATAAGCCCATGAAAACAATTCTTTTTCGGTAGGAATCCGTCCTCCGTTCATATACACCTGCCAACCGGGGTTAAACCAAGCAGCATCAATTGCAACAACCACACACTGAGACCCATAGCGCTGACTTATTTCTGAAATGAGTGAAGGATTTATGATAGAAGATGAATTCAGCGAAATTTTATCTGCACCGGAATGAAGCAATGCGGCAGCGGCTTCCAAACTTGACACACCTCCCCCTACTGTAAATGGTATATTTATCGCTTGCGCAATACGTTCAACAAGCTGAAGAAGGGTTGTCCTTTTCTCGTGACTGGCATTAATATCTAGAAAAAGTAACTCATCTGCCCCTTCCTTAGCATACAACGACGCCAGCTCAACAGGATCACCAGCATCAGCGAGGTTCTGAAAGTTAACACCTTTTACAGTTCTGCCATCTTTTATATCCAGGCACGGAATGATACGCTTAGCCAACATAATCTGACCTGTATTTGCTGAGTTCATCGATTGTAATTTTCCCTTCATACAAAGCTTTGCCAACAATTACCGACTTCAGGCCGGCATTTTCCAATGCAAAAATATCTTTCATTGACGAAACACCACCGCTCGCAACAATTTGGATATCAGGATGTAGATTCATCAAAGCAAGGTATAAATCAATTGAAGGACCTGTTAACATGCCATCTTTGCTGATGTCAGTAACAACAACTTTCTTCAATCCATGCTGCAAAAAGCTATCAATCAAATGTGAAATAGCTACTGATCCGGAGTTTTTCCAGCCATTAACCATCACAATACCTTGAAGAACATCAGCGGAAAGAATAATGCTCTCACCACCATATTCCTTCAAAAGTGAGATAAATAGTTCAGGCCGCTTAACGGCCATCGATCCTATAATAACGGAAGTGACTCCAAGGTTCAACGCGCTTTCTACACTTTCTGATGACTGATATCCTCCTCCTGTTTGAACATCTAAACCTGTTTCTTTCATTATAGCATCGATTATTGGCAATTGAACCGGTCGGCCAAGCGCTGCCCCATCAAGGTCAACAATATGCAATAAGTCACTTCCGGCTGCCTGAAATGTTTTTGCAACTGAAACTGGGTCAGTGCTATACACGCTTTTCAATTTGAAATCTCCTTGCTGTAACCGCACACATTCCCCATCAATTAAGTCGATTGCCGGAATTATTTTCATTAAAGTCATCATTGTTATTTTAAAAAATTTGTCAAAAACCTCTCCCCCATCGCACCGCTTTTTTCAGGATGAAATTGACATCCCAGAAAATTATCACGCTGAAGAACGGCACTAAAAGGTAAAATATAATCAGTTAGGCCAACTGTTTGAGGAATCACATCTGCATAATATGAATGGACAAAATAAAACCATGAATTATTATAGTGATCTTCAATGTCATAAGACGAGAAGTCAACGTTATTCCAACCCATATGAGGCACTTTTTGCTCACCTATAAATTTCAGTACCTGAGCACTATAAATTCCTAAGCCGGGGGTATCGCCTTCCTCCGAATGGCTGCACATGAGTTGCATACCCAGACAGATCCCAAGGAAAGGCTGTTTCAAATCAGGGATAATCGTATCCAGACCAGTTTTGCGGAGTTGTTCCATTGCAAATGAAGCATGACCAACGCCAGGAAAAATAACATAATCGGCTGATTGAACAGATGTTGCATCAGATGTAAGTTCAACTCTGGGAAACCCTAAGCGCTGAAGCGCAAACATTAAGCTTTTGGTGTTTCCTGCACCATAATCAATAATTGCTATGTTTTTCATAACAACCCCTTTGTTGTAGGTAAATCTGTCGCGAAGCTATTTCGTTGAACAGCCATCTTCACAGCACGGGCAAAGGCTTTAAACGCAGCTTCAATTCCGTGATGAGCGTTTCTTCCTTTCACTTTTATGTGAAGATTTATGCGGGCATGTTCCGCAAAGGATCTGAAAAAATGTTCGAAAAGAGAGACAGGAATATCTGCGACTGTTGTTTCAGGACATTTAAAACTCCATTTAAAATAGCTCCTTCCACCAAAATCAACCGCTACTTTTGCCAAAGATTCGTCCATAGGTAATTCAAAGCCATAGCGATTCAATCCAATTTTCACTGTTGTAGCCTCATAAAATGCCTGACCAAGTAAAATTCCACAATCCTCGATCGTGTGATGGCTATCAATTTGCAAATCGCCTTTGGCATTCAAAAACAAATCCATGTTACCATGGCGTATCAGTTGTTCGAGCATATGATCAAAAAACGGAATTCCTGTCCCGACTTTGCCAACTCCCTTTCCATCAAGATTTAAGAAAAGACTGATCTGTGTTTCAGATGTTGTTCGTTTACATATGACCTTACGATCAATGCCACGTAAAAAATTATAGATTGTTTCCCAGGAATCAGTAACCAGCTCAATCACTGAGCTATATGGCCCAGTTTCCTTTGTTTCTGAATTAAATAAAATTGCTTTGCATCCGATGTTTTTCGCGAATTCAACATCAGTGATACGATCACCTATGACAAATGAATTTGCCAAATCATAGTTACCGTTCAAGTATTTGGAAACCATGGCAGTGCCGGGCTTGCGTGTTGGAAGATTCTGCTCCGGAAAACTTCGGTCAATAAAAACAGCATCAAAAGTAATTCCTTCATTTTCGAATACTTTCATCATGAAATTTTGTATAGGCCAAAAGTCACTTTCAGGAAATGATGCAGTACCCAATCCATCTTGATTGGTCACCATCACAAATTCGTAATCCATTTCCTTTCGTATCTTCGAAAGGAAGGTAATCACCTGTTTTATGAAAATTAGTTTTCCAAAATTATCGACCTGAAAAGTATCCTGTGGTTCGGAAATTAATGTTCCGTCTCTATCAATAAATAAGACTTTTTTCATTTGTTGTAGTCATTTAAGTGTTTCATTAGTAGTTTGTTATCTTTATTAGTCCCAATGGTTATCCGCAAGCAATTATCAAGACCAGTGCAAGAAGATCTGTTTCTAACAATGATGCCTTTGCCGGAGAGGTAATTATAAATTCGTTCAGCATCTGTTACTTTCACAAGAAGAAAATTTGCTTCAGACGGAAATACCTTCACCACAAAAGGCAGTTTTTCCAGATTGAGAAATAACTTTTCACGTTCGTTGATTGTTTTATGAATTTGTAAATCAACTTTACTTCTCTTGCTGATTTGTTTCATCAATGCATTAGCAGAAAGGTTGTTGATGTTATAAGGCAGCTTCACTTTATTGAGGATTGAAACCAGCTCAGACGAAGTAAGAGCAATACCAATTCTGGCAGAAGCCATAGACCATGCCTTTGAAAACGTTTGCATTATGACAAGGCGTGGAAAAGTGCTTAACAAACCCTTAAAGCCCTCACTTTCGGAATAATCACTATAGGCCTCATCGATAACCACCACACCATCAAATGTTTCCAACAACGAAAGCACGCGAGTGGCATCCATTTTATTGCCTGTAGGATTGTTTGGAGAACAAAGAAAAATCAACTTTACATCCTTCCAATGTGCAGCTATGCCTGCAAGATGCGGTTGAAACTCATCATCCAGCTGAACCTCTTTCACTCGAATATTGTGGGCACGTGCCGAAACGGCATACATGCCATAAGTTGGAGGAAGCACCATGATAGAATCCTTCCCAGGTTCACAAAAAACGCGAATGAGCAAATCAATTATTTCATCACTGCCATTTCCAATAAAGACCTGGTTTTCATCCATTTGCTTAAGCTCTGCTATCGCTTTTCTCAGTTCCTTTTGGAGTGGATCAGGGTATCGGTTATAAGGCCACTTGTAAGGATTTTCATTGGCATCAAGAAAAACACCGTGAACTGCCTTACTCTCGTCTCTTGCTGTAGAATAGGGTACAATATCATGTAAATGGGGTCGGATTAAATTTCTCATGATCCTTTTGTCAAAATTTTATCTAAATATTTCACTCTCAATGCGACTGCATTTTTATGTCCATCCAACTGTTCTGTTTTAGCCATTTCTTCAATAGTTGGCGCAAGTAAAAGCAAGCCTTCTGCTGTAAGCTCCTGAAATGTAATCGTTTTCATAAAACTCTCAGTAGTTATACCACTTGACGAACGTGCAAAACCACCGGTAGGCAGCGTGTGGTTGGTCCCCGACGCATAATCACCGGCACTCTCCGGGCTGTAATTCCCAATAAAAACGGAGCCTGCATTCATTACTTTAAGCGCCCATTCTTTGGCATTCTCAACAGCAAGAATCAGATGTTCGGGGCTGTAGTTATTTGAAAATTCCAATGCAGTTTCAATATCTTTTAAAATGATGATTCTGCTATTTGTCAGAGCTTTGCTTGCAATTTCTGCTCTTGGAAGTTCCATGAGCTGTTTTATAACCTCTTTTTTAACAGAATCAGCCATGGTGATGGAATCAGTGAGAAATAAAACCTGACTATCAGAGCCATGTTCTGCTTGTGAAAGCAAATCAGAGGCTACAAAAGCAGGAATAGCCGTCTCATCAGCAATAACCAACAATTCAGAAGGCCCTGCAACCATATCAATTGAACAATAATGTTGCGAAGCCATGACTTTTGCGGCTGTGACAAACTGATTTCCAGGACCAAAAATTTTATCTACTGCCTGAATCGTTTCTGTACCAATTGCCATGGCAGCAATAGCTTGGGCTCCTCCTATCATAAAAACCTGACTGATTCCACAAGTTCTTGCGGCATATTTAATCACCTCAGGCAGCGAGCCATCAGCTGAAGGCGGACTGCATATGATGATCTCCTTACATCCGGCCAACTTTGCCGGAATGGCGAGCATAAGAACGGTTGAAAACAAAGGGGCTGAACCACCGGGAATATATAGTCCGACCCGATTTATCGGAACTCTCTTCCTCTGACATCTAACACCAGGCATAGTTTCAATCACCTCATCTTCAAATATTTTCAATGTATGAAAACGAGTTATTGTAGCTATTGCTATATCAATAGCTTCCTTAAGCGACGTACTCAACCCGTCTCCAGATTTTAGCATCTCATCTTCTGAAACAATAAACTGAGCCGGAACATGTCCGTCAAATCGCTGTGAGTAGGTGCGTAAAGCTTCATCACCATTTGCTTCAACTTCACTGAAAATCTCTTTCATCAACGCATCCAGGTAGCCGTAATCCAAATGCGGCCTGCTGACTAATTTTTGCCAATCCTCTCTCTCCGGATAAAAAACACTTGTTAACATGATATCGCTGTTATTTCTTATTAAACTAATTAATGTCTGTTCATAATGTCTGGTGCTTGAGCTTTAAAGTTTGAGGGCGAGGCATGTATGGAATGAATGTCAGGAGTTTACTAATGTAAATGGCTGACATGAATGACGTACATAACGAAGCCATCAGACTTTAAAGACAAGCATTAATTAATAAACCATTTTCTCGATAGGAACTATTAGAATACCTTCAGCTCCTTCAGCTTTCAATGCATCAATTACATTCCAAAAATCGTTTTCCTGAATCACAGAATGAAGAGAAACCCAGTTTTTATCTACCAAGGGAATAATTGAAGGGCTTTTCATTCCAGGCAGTATGGCATTCATTTTATCTATTTTACTTACGGGGCAATTAAGTAAAACGTATTTAAAGTTACGTGCATTTAAAACAGATTGAATGCGAAATTGCAATTGCTGAACCAGTTGTTTTACCTGAAGATCATTAATTTCTCCCTGAATTAAAACTGCTTCTGACCGCATTAATACAGCAACTTCCTTTAATCCATTTGAGAAAAGTGTATTTCCGGAACTCACTAAATCGCAAACTGCATCAGCTAAACCCAGTGCTGGTGAAATCTCAACAGATCCACTTATCAAATGTAATGATGCTGTCAAATTGTTTTCAATAAGAAAAGCCTCTGTTGCTTTGGGGTATGATGTTGCTATTTGCTTGCCATTGAGCCAATTAATATCATTATAATCAACTTCTTTGGGCACTGCTAAAGCCAATCGGCAACGTGAAAAACCCAATTTTTCAAGAATTCTGACCTTTGACTCGGATTCGACCAAAACATTTTCACCAACTATACCTAGGTGCACAACACCATCCTCAACATAATGAGGGATATCAGAATTTCTTAGAAATATTACTTCAAGATCAAAACCATTCGCTCTTGCTTTAAGTTTATCACCTCCGTTTTCCACAGAAATACCGCAGTCTTTGAGTAGTTTCAGCGACCCCTCATTGAGTCGGCCTGATTTTTGAATTGCGATTTTTAAAAGTGTCATAATTATTGAGTTAAAAAAAAATCCCGCCTGATAAAAAATCAGGCGGGATTTTGAGTGTTATTGTATTTATCTTCAAATAGACCAACACACAAGCATATCACCTGAAAGGCAAATTAGATGATGATGCACATGATGTTGTCTAAAATTCATTTGTTCGTATTTGAACTGCAAAAGTAGATTAATAATTGTAATGTTTAATTAAAGAAAAGTTAAAAAAAATGGCCTGATAAATTCAGGCCATTTTTATTATGTGAGACAATCTATTTAAGATTGAGTTTGGTCTTAACAAGTTTGGTTACATCATCGGCACCAGCACCAACGTGCAATAAAACACCAGTTGCAGAATCAATAATGTAGGTGTAGCCATTTTCCTTGCCTACATCTTCAATAGCTTTTTTTACTTTGTCGATAACAGGAGTTAATAATTCAACGCGTTTTTGGCCAAATTCAGCATCAGCATTTTGTTGAAAATCTTGAATACGGGTCTGAAGATCAGTAATTTCCTTTTCTTTTGATTGCTTAATCAGGTTTGACATGGTTGCCAGGTTGTTTTGATAATCAGTAATTTTTGTCTGATATTCAGTCATCATGGCACGTAATTCTGTTTCGAGCTGAGCTTCAAAATCTTTCAATTGATTTTCTACAACAAGTTTCTCTGGCATAATGCTCATGATTTCATTTGAATCAATATGACCAATTTTTAGTGATTGAGCCTGCGTAGAACCAAGGAAAGCTACAAAAGCAAATAGCAAAAAGGCGCGGGTTAAAGTTTTCATTTTCTGATAAATAAGTTTATTTATAAATTGAACGCAAAAGTAATATTTTTTTTATTTCGGTCGTAAAAAATAAACCTCAAGGCGTGAGGCTTAACAAGCTTTAACCTTATGGTTATTTCCGATCTTCTTTTCTAACGGTTTGCATAACAGTTCCAACCTGATCAAGCACTTCGTCACTGATATCTAACCGGGGATTTGCATAAAGCATCGTAGCTCCTGCTGCCTTATCAAAAATAAAGGAGTAATTTTTGGTTTCAGCAATTTCTTGCATTGCATTGTAGATTTTCTCCTGAATTGGCTGAACGAGTTCGTTTCTCTTCTTAAAAAGCTCACCTTCAGAACCAAAATATTTGATCTGCAAATCTTTAGCTTCTTTTTCTTTTTTAAGGATATCGTCTTCGCGTTTTTTCTTCAAATCTTGCGGAAGCAGAACAGCTTCAGCTTGATATGCTTTGTACATCTCCTCAACTTTATCATAAATTGCTTTTACTTCTTTTTCCCATTTCTGAGACAAAGCATTCATTTCTTCCTGAGCATCATTGTATTCAGGGATATTCTTTAGGATATATTCAGTATCTACATAAGCAAATTTCTGATTTTGAAGCTGGGAATATCCGCTAATCGAGATCAACGTAAGCAGAAGTACCAAAACAAAAGTGGTTTTCATTGTTTTCATCGTGAATAATATTTTAAGATTCATGAAGTGTTTCCTTTCAAAAAGTCTGCCAAACTTTTTTAGTCAATAGATTGGTTAATAGAGAAGTGGAACTGACTACCGTTTGCACTTGGAATACCCGGTATTTCATCAAATCCATAACCCCAATCCAACCCAAGAATACCAAACATTGGGAGAAAAACGCGTACCCCAAATCCGGCTGAGCGCTTAACATCAAACGGATTAAAGGAATCGAAACCTAGCCAAGAGTTTCCTGCTTCAAGAAATCCAAGTCCGTAAATTGTGGCGCTGGGATTAAGTGAGAACGGATATCTGAGCTCAAGTGTATATTTTGCGAAAATATTTCCTCCAATATTTTTATCTTCATAATAATAAGGAGTAATCGTCTCATTTCCATATCCTCTCATGCCAATGATTTCTCTACCATCGAGATTATTGTAGCCTGAAAGTCCATCACCTCCTAAATAGAAACGTTGAAATGGAGTGATACCAATGTCGCTGTTATAGTATCCAAGGAATCCAAACTTTAACCTGGTTGCAAGTACTAATTTATTTACTGTTTCAACATACCAGGAAGTATTTAGCTTCCATTTATAAAACTCCACCATTTTATATTTTGCATTTTCATCCAAAGTTGTGTAATCTTTGGAACTAAACAATGAATATGGCGGGGTTAACTCAGCTGATAACGAGAAATCAGAACCTGAACGTGGGAAGATAGGTTGACTGATAGAATTTCTTCCAAAAACAATATTGTAACTAAATACGTTGAAAGATCCTGTTCCCGTTCCAACTTTGAAAATTGAAGAGTAATTTTTGAGATCGTACCTCATTAGATTAAGACCTTGGTATAGAGTGAAATAGTCATCAGGCCATGTCAATCGTTGTCCTATCCCAACTGTTAAACCATTTATTACAAAAGATGCTCTGTTGGTATCAGAACGAGCTAATCCGTTAGAATAAAGTGAATGGTAGAGCGATACAGTTAAAGAAGTAGGTTTTTTACCACCTAACCAAGGTTCTGTAAAGCTGGCACTGTAGTTCATATAACCTTTCCCATAAGTTTGGAAACGCACAGAAAGTTTTTGACCATCTCCAGAAGGCACTGGTCTCCAGGCACTTTTATTAAATACATTACGTAGTGAGAAGTTATTGAACGACAATCCTAAAGTTCCAATTACACGTCCGTAACCCCACCCCCCTGATAGTTCTATTTGATCTGCTGAAGTTTCTTCAACGCTATAATCCACATCTACTGTTCCATCTGCCATATTTGGCTGAATGTCAGGTGCAATTGTTTCTGCATTGAAATAGCGCAAGTTGGCCAACTCACGGGTTGTTCTGATAACAAGCTCCCTGCTAAACATCTGTCCTGGCCTAGTTCGCAACTCACGTATTACAACATGATCGTTGGTTTTTGTGTTGCCTTTTACCCCAACATTACTAATTCTAGCTTGTTTTCCTTCTCTGATACGAATTTCGAGGTCGATAGAGTCGTTTTCAACTAAAACCTCAACGGGTTCAGCACTGAAAAACAGATAGCCATCATCCATATACAATGAACTTACATCAAAACCATTCGGATTGTACGACAAATTGGTTTCAAGCAACTCTTTATTATAAACATCTCCAGGTTGAACACCAAGCACAGAACTCAATGTTTTGTCTTCATATTTTGTGTTGCCAACCCAGTTTATCTTCCGATAATAGTACTTCTCACCTTCAAAAACTCTCAATTTGATCCCAATGTTACTTCCATCAATTTTATACATGGAATCAGAAACGATTTGGGCATCACGATATCCTTTTTGATTGTATTTTTTTACGATATTAACCAAATCTTCTTCCACATTTGATTCGAGATATTTTGAAGATTTGAATATCCTTAACCTGTAATTATCCGTAAAATACTCTTCAATCCGCTTTATTGCACTATAAGGTTTGAGAGTAAAAACATCCTTTGAAACATTGACAACCAAAGGCCCCAAAGGATCGAGAGGATTAAACACACCACGTTCTTTTGTTTCCTTCATTGCTGATTTTAACTGATCAACACTAAGTGATTCATTACCTTCAATAATGATCTCTCTGATTTTAACCTTTTCGTTTTTCTTGACTGTTATATTAAGATCAACGTAATTTTCTCTGCTTCCGTCTGGAACTTGCTGAATATCAACTTCTGTATTTAAATAACCTTTTTCTGCAAAATGCTTTTGAATGATGGTTCGGGTTTTTACAAAAAGATGGTCATTGGCAATATCCCCTCGAGCAAG
>Ga0351869_1195_pt1 | contig 18461 bp, 16 predicted proteins | sample TotcelFGM3001M10_FD_206776 | JGI IMG/M metagenome (GOLD analysis project Ga0351869, IMG submission 206776) | Enriched cells from coal bed in the Powder River Basin, Montana, United States - Total cells FGM rep2 HSBNCT.FGM.300.1.M10 ... | reverse complement strand
GGAAGCCGGGGTGGAGTTCAACAAGCTGCGGGTCCAGTTCCCCAAGAGCATCCTGGCCCCAGCCGGCCTCCTGCGCCAGGCCCTGTGCTATAAAAATCAGCAGCAAATGGGCACCTACCGGACCACGTTGCAAAAGTTGGTGAAGGCCTACCCCAACAGCCCCGAAGCCAAAGAAGCCCAGAAAATGTTGAAGGAAAGTCCCAAGGGAGCCACCCGTTAAATGGCCTGCCCCGGCGGAGCATCCCCGGGGGCAACGGCCCGGCTGGCTAGAGAAAAATCGAGGTAATCCGAACTCATGTTAAAGTGGCTGCGCAGATCGACGCGATCCTGGTTCATTTATTTGGCCATCGGGGCCATCGTGGTGGTGTTCATTTTCTGGGGCGTGGGCTCATACAAAGCCTCGCGGGACCAGGACGCAGCCGAAGTCAACGGCGTCGTCATCCCTATGACCGAATTCAGCCGGCAATACAATGAGTTGGTGAAGCGCTACCAGGAAAAGACCGGGGGCGAGGTGACGCCCGAGATGATCAAGTCCCTGCGGCTGAAGGAAATGGCGCTGAGCCAGCTCGTTGAAGAGGCCCTGCTCCTCCAGGCCGGGCAGCGCCTCGGCCTGGAGGTCACCAATGCCGAACTGCGGCACCATATCCAGAGCTACCCCGCCTTCCAGCAAGACGGCAAGTTCGACGAGAAGCGGTACTTCGGGTTGCTGTCGCGGCACCGCCTGAGCCCCCAGAGTTTCGAAACCCAGGAACGTCAACAACTCCTCCTGCGGAAGGTCGTCGAGGAAGTAACCTCCTTTGCCAAGGTCTCGGACGCAGAACTTCAGGAGTTTTTCCGGATGGCCAAAGAGGAGGTGGACGTCAGCTACGTGGCGGTGTCCCCGGAAAAGTTCCTGGACCGGGAAAACCCCGCGGACGATGCGGTGGCCCGCTATTACCAGGAAAATGAGGCGGAATTTCGCCTGCCGGATCGGGCCCGGGTGAATTACCTGATTTTCCGGCCCCATGATTACCTCAACCGGGTCAAACTCACCTCCACGGCCGTGGAAAATTACCTCAAAGAACATCAGGACGAGTACACCCGGCCTCTGGTGATTCGGGCGCAGCAGATCCTGCTCACCCTGCCCCCCAAGGCCACGGACGCCGAGCGCCAGCAGGCGGCCCAAAAGGCCCAGGCATTGATGGGCAAGGCCAGGGCAGGGGAGGATTTCGCCGCTCTGGCTCGGGCTCACTCCCAGGACGCCGCCAGCCGCGATAAGGGCGGGGACCTGGGCTCGGTTCGCCGGGGCCAGAATGCCGCACCATGGGATAAGGTCGCCTTTGGTCTCAAACCGGGAACCATGGGTTTGGCCACCACCGACAAGGGGATCTACCTGATCAAGCTGGAGGAAATCAAGGAAACAGAGCCCCTGCCCGACGCCGCCAAGCAGGTGGAGTCGCGCCTGAAGGAAGAGCAGGCCCGGCAACTGGCCAAAGACGCGGCCCAGAAGGCTCGGGAAGAGCTGTCCGGTGGTTCCCTGACCCAAGTGGCTCAGAAATTGGGAGTGCCCCCCCAGGAGACCCCGCTCATCGCCCTGTCAGGAACCGTTCCGGGGCTGGGAATGCAACCCGCTTTCAACCAGGCCGCCCTGGGTCTCAAGCCCCAGGAGATAAGTAAGGTGGTGGAACTGCCCCAGGGGTTCGCGGTTCTTAAAGGCCTGGAACATCAAGCCGCGCACCTGCCTCCTCTGACCCAGGTCAAGGACCAGGTAAAGGCGGCGTTGAAGAAAAATCTGGCCCGGAAGCAGGCGGAACAGGAAGCCACCCGGCTGTTGGGAGAACTCCGGCAAGGCAAGCCCTTGGCCCAGGTAGCGGCCACCGCCGGCCTGCCCGTCAAGGACAGCGGCTTTTTTACCCGGTTCCAGGGTTTTCTGGGACAGCGGCAGGCCGAGTCCATGACCGGCGCCGCGTTTCAACTTTCCCGGCAGCACCCCTATCCCGAGAAGCCCCTGTGGTTCCAAAATCAATATTACCTGCTGGCCTTTAAGGCCCGGCGGGAGCCGAATGCCCAGGAATTTCAAAAAGAGCGGGACCAGATGCAGGCCCAGTTTCTTAACCAGAAGCAGCAGCTCCTCTTTGCCTCCTGGCTGGATGGGGAGCGCCGGAGCGCCAAAATCCAGGTTTTTATCAAGGCTCAAGATTAGCCGGTCTCTCCAAGCGGGCCTGAGGCGTTCTTTTCCGGGAGCGGGACGGCGTCAGGGCGCGGGGGAATTTGTCTCGGATTCAGCGGTTATAATGTGATAAAATGGATCGGGAGAGATAGAGTCACTGCCGATAAGTTGAGATTTCTAAGCCGTGTTTGGCAATATATCCGAATAGTTTTCTTCCCGGCACAGGTCATCGAGAGGAGATAACATGTTCCAAAATGTGATTGGCTTCCTGGGCACCCCTTTCACCGAACTCATCATTTTCATTCTGCTCATGACGTATTTTGTCATCCACCGTCACGACAAGCGTCTGCTCATGTCAGGAGTCAGTAGGCTGAAAGTGGCCATGCTGTTGGTTATCTTTATTTATTTCGCCTGGATGCCCATTGTCTGGCCATCCCTGATTCCCGGGTCGATGCTCGCCCTCAGTGTTTTCGGCATGTTCGTCGTCAACTTCTACTTCTTGTACAGCCTGATTCTGGCCCGTATCGAGCGGCCGTATCGCGAAGCCCTGGCAAGGCTGGCCGGAGACCCTGAAAAGCATGAGGTTTTTCGGGAAATCTGGACCTTCGGCAAAAGATTTTATTATTATGATTATTTCTTTCAGTCCCTGTTCAGCGGCGCCAACCCCTTCCGCTTCCTCAGTGACATTGCCAACGACCGGGTGCGGGACGATATCAAAAATGAATTACGCCGCCTGGGAGTGGAAAAGAAACTGATCTCCCTGAACCTGATGGTAAGTTTTATGAAGAACCACCTGGCCTGTGATGAAACTCTCCCCCCGGATTTTAAAGAAGTGATGGAGAAAACCATAGATGATCTGGGGAAACATCCCTGGATCGAAGAACAGGTCAACGAATTTCTCCGCATTGCTATGGACACCCCGGAAGATCTGCATTTTCCGGAATGGACGTCAGCCTTTGAAGAATGCGCCAGCGTCCGTAAATAGCCCTGGCCTGTCATCTTAAGGCGTTGGGCGTCACGACTCCACCCGAACCAGATATGCCCGCCGTCACCTTAGGAAGGTCTCCGGCGGTCCGCCCCGCGGCGCATCGCGCCCTGGCCGCTCGGGACCGGCTTCTTGCCGGCTATCCTCATTGGGAAGCCTGGCGCCAACAGGCCCGGGGAGCCAAAAGCAAGGCCGTGGCCCGGCTGGATGACCTCCTGGATGAATTGGAGCAGGCCGTGACCGCCTGGGGCGGCCGGGTGCTCCGGGCCCGGGATGCCGCCCAGGCCCGCCAGCTTATCCTCGACGTGGCCAGGGAACACAGGGTCAAGACAGTGGTCAAGGCCAAGTCCATGACCACCGAGGAAATCGGCCTCAATCCGGCCCTGGCCGCCGCGGGCCTCCAGGTCATGGAAACGGACCTGGGGGAGTTTATTGTTCAACTGGCCGGCCACCCCCCGGCCCATCTCACCGCCCCGGCCCTCCACCTGAATCGCCACCAGATTGCCGACCTATTTACGGCCCACCTGGGCCTCCGGTCCCCGGCGGAGCCCGAGGCCCTGGCCCGGCTGGCGACGACGTATATCCAGCCCCATTTTTTTGAGGCCCAGATGGGCATCACCGGGGTCAACTTCGCGACCCCGGAGGGCACCCTGGTCCTCCTGGAAAATGAAAGCAATCTTCGCTTCACCGCCACGCTACCCAAAGTTCACCTGGCCCTGATGGGCCTGGAAAAGATCATTCCCCATCTGTCCGGCCTGGAGTTCATGCTGCGGCTGCTGCCCGCCAGCGCCACCGGCCAACGCCTCACGGCCCTGGTCCACTTTATCCAGGGGCTCAAAATCCAGCCCCGGGGGAACCAAATCTTTTACCTGGTGATTCTGGACAACGGCCGGCGCCGCCTGGCTGCGGATCCGGAGTTGGCCGAGGCCCTTTACTGCCTCCGCTGCGGGGCTTGCCTGAATGTTTGTCCGATTTTTCAGGTGGGCGCCGCTCACCTGTACGGCCGGGTCTATCCCGGGGCCATCGGTATCCTGTTGGCCCCGTACCTGGCCCCGGTGGGGGATATCTGCGATCTCTGCACCCAATGCGGCGCCTGTCAGGAGATCTGTCCGGTTGGCATCCGGCTGGCGGATAAGATCCGGGGACTGCGCCGGCGCAGCCGTCTTTTTCGGCCGCTCCGGGCCGTGACGACCGCGACTGGGGCCGTGCTCAGCCAGCCCCGCTGGTACCGGGCTCTGGAGCCGGCCATGCGAGGGCTGGCCGGTTTCGCCGCCCGCCAGGGTTGGGGCCTTCCCGGGCTCCCGGCTTTATCCCCGAAGAGTTTTCATAAACGGCAACGGGGCCGCGAGTGTGGAGCCCTCCTGGGTAAGGCCGATCAGGGAAGGTCCCCACTTCCACCTTGCCAGGCGCCCCGGTCCCTCGCCTCTGACTTAACTGAAACCGGCAGATTGACGGCCAAAGATAACCACGACGCCGACTCCCTCACCGCCCTGCTGGCGGAACGGCTGCGGGAAGCCGGCAGTTCACTCGCAGAGGTTAAGGGCCCGGCCGGCCTGGCCCGGCGATTGGCTGCGGAGGCAGAGCCCTTGTGGCTGGAAGACCATCCCTGGCTGCACCCGGTGGCCGGGGAGCTCGCAAAGCTGGGAGTCAAGCACCGTATAGCGCAAGCCGATTGGGCCCCCCTGGCCGGCACTGCGGTAACTGTGGGTTTGGGGGCCATTCCGGAAACCGGGAGCGTCCTGGTTGATTCCGGCGCCGGACCCGGGGCCGTCCTGGGCTTTCGGGCCGGGAAACAGATCGTCCTGCTGGACCGGAATAGTTCTCGTCTGAGTCTGGCCCAAGCCCTGGAATATGTTCGCCGCCGGGGACCGGGCCTGGTGAGCTGGCTCACCGGCCCCAGCCGGACCGCGGACATCGAAAAAGTGCTGGTGTTGGGCGCACAGGGGCCGTTAAACCTTGAGATTTTCCTGTACCAGGAGGAGGCCTGATGGAGCCGGTGCCGACCACTGAACTTTCTGTGCGAGTCAAAGCCTTGCAAAAAGCGCTGGCGCCGGCCGGGATCGGCCTGGCCCTGATCCGCCAACCCGCAGACCTGTTCTACTATGCCGGGACAGTGGTGGACGGGTTCCTGGCGGTGGCCCCCGAGGGGCAGCCATCACTTTTGGTGCGCCGCCCCCACCATCAAGACCACTCGACTCCGGGCCCCTGGCCCCGGGTCCGGTACCGGGATTTGAAGGAACTTCCCCAAATCCTCGGCCAGACGGGACTGGAACTCCGAGGCGCCGTGGCGATGGAGCTGGATGTCATTCCCGCCGTGTGGTTCAGGCGCATCCAGGAGCAGCTCTTTCCCGGACAGCCCATCGTCGACCTCTCGCCCTTGATCCGAATCCAGCGCATGGTCAAGAGCCCCTATGAGATAACCCAATTTCACCGGGCCGCGGCCATCCTGGACCAGGTCCATGCGCAGGTGCCGGCGCTTCTGCAGCCGGGCCTGTCCGAACTAGAGGTGTCGGCGGCCCTGGAATACCGCCTCCGGCTGTTGGGCCACCAGGGTTTGGTGCGGGTGCGCAACTGGGACCTGGAGGTCTATTATGGCCACGTCCTTTCCGGCGTCTCGGGATTGCTGGCCGCCTATACCGATACCCCCAGCGGCGGCCCGGGGTTCAGCGCCGCCTTCCCCCAGGGGCCGTCCTTGAAAAAACTGGCCCCTAACGAGCCCATCAGCATCGATCTGGCCGCCTGCGTCAACGGCTACATAGTGGACATGACCCGGATGTACGCCCTGGGGTCCCTCCCGTCCCGGGCCTGGGAGGCCTGGGAGGCGGTGGAAGAGCTTTACCGGCTTTATACCGCGGCGGCCAAGCCCGGGGCCGGTCCAGGGGAAATTTACCACCTGCTTGGGGACGCCGTCCGGAGCCGGGGCCTGGCGGACTTCTTTATGGGGCTGGGCAACGACCGGGTCAGTTTCCTGGCCCACGGGGTGGGCCTGGAATTGGATGAATACCCCTTCATCACCGCCCGGTTCCCCTACCCCCTGGAGGCCGACATGGTGCTGGCCTTTGAACCCAAATTTTTCCTGCCGGAGATCGGCATGATCGGGCAAGAGGATACCGGCCGCATTACCCCCACAGGGGTGGAATGGCTGACCCGCAGCCCCCGGGGGATAACCATCATTTAGACCAGATCGGGGGTTCCTCTTCGGTCGCTATCAGGCCCCCAGCGATAGTCCTGTCGAGATAATACCTCTTCAGGGCCGTGGCCTGGAAGAACGCCGGGGCCTAACCAGGATAAATTTCATTAATTTCATTAAGGTATTAAATTGATGGATATTTAATCCAGCCTGAGTATGATATTTTATAATCAGGTTAATAGATTAGACGGAGTGGACTCATGAATATTCCAGAATTGGTTCAGGATATGGCCCGGGAGGCTAAAGGTGCGGCCCGGCATTTGGGCACGCTGTCCAGGGAAGTCAAAGACCGGATCATCCTCCGGGTGGCGGAACTTATTAAGGAGCGCCAGGCCCAGATTCAGGCGGCCAATCGCCTGGATGTGGAGGCAGCCCAGGCCCAGGGCCACCCCGCGGCCTTTATTGACCGGCTGACGCTCTCCGATAAGGTCTGCACCTCGATGATCAAAGGGCTTAAGGAAGTCGCGGCCCTGCCTGACCCGGTAGGGGCCGTCACCGGGATGTGGGTGCGGCCTAACGGCCTGAAAGTGGGGAAACAGCGCATTCCGTTAGGGGTGATCGGCTTTATTTATGAGTCCCGCCCCAATGTCACGGTGGATGCCGCCGCCCTTTGTCTGAAAAGTGGGAACACCGTGATCCTCAAGGGAGGTAAGGAGGCCCTTAACTCCAATCTGGCCCTGGCCCAGCTCATGCAGGACGTCCTGGCCGAGGCCGGAGTTCCCCAGGCCGCGGTGCAGGTTATCCCCAGCGTGTCCCGGGAAGCCACCTTGGAACTGCTGAAACAGGACGATCTGGTGGACCTGATTATTCCTCGGGGCGGCGAAGGGCTTATCCGTTTTGTGTCGGAGCATTCCCGCATCCCGGTGTTGAAGCATTACAAGGGGGTGTGTCATATCTTCGTGGATGAGTCCGCCGACCTGGACATGGCCGAAGAGGTCTGCTTCAACGCCAAGGTGCAGCGGCCAGGGGTGTGCAACGCCATGGAGACTATGCTGGTCCACGAAGCGGCGGCGCCGGATTTTTTGCCCCGGATGATCGCGCGGTACCAAAAAGCCCAGGTGGAATTGCGGGGTTGTCCCCGCACCCGTGAGATCGAGCCTTTGGTGAGCCCGGCCCAGGAGGAAGATTGGGGGGCGGAATTTCTGGACCTGATTTTGGCGGTAAGGGTGGTGCCCGACCTCGATGCGGCCCTGGCGCACATCGCCCGTTACAGTTCCAACCACACCGAGGCCATCATCACCCGGGATTATGCCCGGGCCCAAAGGTTTTTACAGGAGGTGGACTCATCCGTAGTCTTGGTCAACGCCTCCACCCGCTTCAATGACGGGGGTGAACTCGGATTAGGGGCGGAAATCGGTATCAACACCTCCAAACTACACGCCTTCGGCCCCATGGGGCTGGAAGAGCTGACCACTACCAAGTTTATTGTCTATGGCAACGGGCAAATCAGAACCTGAGGCTCCCCTGCGTCTGGGCCTTTTCGGCGGCACCTTCAATCCCATGCACTACGGCCACCTCCGGTCGGCGGAAGAGGTGTGCCAGGCCCTGGGACTGACGCGCCTCTGGTTCATTCCGGCGGGGCAGCCGCCTCACAAGACCGGCCAGGGAATTACCCCTTTTGAGGTGCGCCTGGAAATGAGCCGATTGGCAGTGGGAAACCACCCGGTGATGTCGGTATCCGACCTGGAGGGGCAGCGCCCGGGGCGATCATACTCCATCGAAACCTTGCGGCAGATCAGCCAGGAAGTGGGGCCTAGTTGGGAACTGTATTTTATCCTGGGATTGGATGCCGTTTTAGAAATCGCCACCTGGAAGGATTATAAAGATCTTTTCACCTTGAGCCACTTCGTGGTCTTGGATCGCCCCGGGTATGACCGCACACGGCTGGGAGAGGTGCTCCTCCGGGAAGTCCATCCCCGATTTCGGCCCCTCGAGGGAGAGCCGGGCTTCCAGCATCCCTCCGGGCATAAAGTGTTCTTGCAGGCAACTACGCTGATGGACATCTCGGGAACCGGCATCCGGGAAATGGTGCGCCACGGGCGTTCGATTCGCTACCTCTTGCCGGAGGCCGTCCGAGAATATATAATTACGCATAAACTTTATCTTTAAGGAGGAACGCACGGCGGCAACTTCACCCACACTAAGCCCGGCAGCACTGGCAGATTTGGCCGTCAAGACCATCGTCGCCCACAAGGGCATAGAACCGGTGCTCCTGGAAGTCACGAAGTTTTGTTCGTTTGCGGACTTTTTCATCCTTTGCTCCGGCGGGTCCCAGCGTCACGTGCTGGCCCTGGCCCAACATGTGGAGGAAGCCCTGGCCCAGGCCGGCATTAAGCCATTGGGGGTTGAAGGTCGTGAAGAAGGACAGTGGGTATTGATGGATTACAATACCGTCGTGGTCCATATCTTCCTGCAGCCGCGGCGCGAATTTTATAACCTGGAAGACTTGTGGTCTGAAGTCCCCAAGACCCAGATCGACATCGACAGCAGCACCCAAACTACTTCCACCTCATCTCAGGAGTCCCGGTCCGACGCCGATACACCACCCGAGTAACCCCATCATGCATAAATATTCTCCCTGGAGACTGGTAGTCATTGTCATTCTGGCTACAAGTCTGCTCTTTGGGCCTGTCCGGTCCAGTTGGGCTTTTCTCGAAGGGTTGAGCGGGGAATTGAGCGTCGAGAAGGAAAAGCAGATCGGGGAAGAGTTTCTCCTGGAACTGCAGCAATATTACCCCCTGGTGGAAGACCCCTTTGTCACCTCATATTTTAATCAGCTGGGCCAGAAACTGGCGGCTCAAACCGGCCCCAACCCCTTCCACTATAAATTTTTCATCATCATCGACCCTTCGATGAATGCGTTTGCGGTGCCCGGGGGTTATATCTTCATCCACACCGGCATGATTCGCATGGCCGAGCGGGAAGGAGAAGTGGCGGCTGTCTTGGCCCACGAAATTTCCCACGTCTACGCCCGGCATATGTCCAAGCGGATGAAAAAATCCCGGCTTGTCACTGCCGCCAGTTTAATTGGGGCGCTGGCGTCCGTTTTCCTGGGCGGGGCCCTGGCGCAGCCTTTGCTGGTGGGTTCCATGGCCGCCGGGGAAAGCGCCATGCTGAAATATAGCCGGGACGACGAAGGGGAAGCCGACTCCCTGGGGTTTAAATGGATGCTTAAAGCCGGCTATAATCCTCGGGATATGGTGACTATATTCAGCAAAATGAATAAACAGCGGTGGCTGGAGGGAGGCAAGGTTCCCATCTACCTCAGCACCCACCCGGATGCAGATAACCGGATCGTGGAACTTTCGCACCAATTGGCTATACATCAGAAGGAGTTGCCGCCGGAAAGAAACAGCCCTGATTTCGAATACTTCACCATCAAGTTGGAATCGATCTGCGGCAACCCGAATCAACTCTTGCGGCGGATGACCCAGGAGGGGCTGCGGGAGAGGCATAATCCCGCCTTTCAATACGGCCGGGCCCTGGCTCTGTCCAAATTAGAACGGCATGATGAAGCGCTGGCCGCGTTTCAGCAAGCCTTGCGGCTTGCCCCGGACAACCGGTTGGTTAAACGGGATCTAGCCATTTTTTATTTTAGCCGTAATCAGTATCCCGAGGCGTTACAAAGATTGAATGAGCTTGCCCAGCGTTATCCCCAGGACGACGTGGTCTTATACTACCTGGGGCGGATTTATCAAGAAAGCAAAAAGCGTGATCAGGCCTTACCCCTGTTTGAAAAGGTCCACAAGCTCAATCCGGCGTTTAGCGAGGTCTACTATAACCTGGGGACGCTTTACGGCGAAAAGGGGCAAATGGGCTTGGCTCACTATTATTTAGGGTTTCACAGTCTTAAGGTGAAGGCCCTGCCCACCGCCATGTTTCATTTTCAAAAAGCTTTAAAGAACTTATCCCCCAATGACTCCCATTACCGCGAGGTCCAGGCCCAACTGACCCGTTTGGAACAAATGAAAGTCAGGGTACGTAATTAGACCCGGTGAGGCCGAGGGCAGAAAGATTTGCCGGTAACTGCCCGCTTGACCAGGAGGAACATCTTGCCGATCTACGAATATCGCTGCCAGGAATGTCGCCGGATTTCCAGTTTCTTACTGTTGAATCTGAGAGACCCCGTGGTTCCGGTATGCAAGCAGTGCGGCAGCCACTCCCTAGAACGAGTCCTCTCCCGGGTGCATGTGCGCCTCTCGGAAGAAACCCGCCTGGAACGCCTGGCCGACCCCTCCGCCTGGTCCGGTGTGGATGAAAACGATCCCAAAAGCGTTGCCAAAGTGCTTAAAAGGATGGGCCAGGAGATGGGGGAGGAATTCCCCGGGGAGGTGGATCAAATGGTGGAAGAAGCTATGGACAGCCAGGCCGGTGATGCTGCCGGAGAGACGGACCTATAGCCAGCCCTATCCGGCGGTTACCCGGCCCAAGTTTCTTCTGCTGTCAGCCAATTGGCTGGCTCCCGGGCCCGCCCCCGCGGTCATATAACAGCCGCATGATCAGGATAAGCCCACTCCCAGGCTCAAGTCTCACCGGTCTATCCAACCCGCCTCTTGACCCTTCGACCTAAACCCAGCAAGCCGCACAGGCCGCTGCCCAGCAGCAGGAGGGTCGATGGGAGCGGGACCGCCGGGGCGGAACCTATCTGGGCGAGACCCTCAAAGAAAAGAATGTTGCCATTTTGGTCTTTCATGTAAAACAGGGCGAAGTCATTCCAGGGACTGAAATCATTTCCCAGGAAGGCCCAATCAAAGGAAAATGTCGTTCCGGGGCTCAGGATTAACGCGGTTTCCAGAATCGACCCAACGGTGCCGGCCTGCCCCGAGGCATTGGAGAACTGGGAGGTAGTAACTCCATTCGATAAACCCTGGATAACGGCCATGAAATCACCTTGGGTGGGAGTATACGTATTATAATTTATCGCCGTCTCTGAGCCGCTGACGTTGGCAAAACTCGTGCCTGCCAAAGTGTATCCCGTAAGGTTTCCCAGCTCAAATCCCGAGTTTGTGCCCCCGCCCCCCACGTTCAGGTTATCCAGGAGCAATTCGGAATAAGCATAATTATCAACGACATTACTCACCACAAACCCGACGCTGCCGACAAACCCTCCGGGGCCGACAGTATAACTATAGGTTTGCCAGCCGGTATCGCCTTGATCGGGCACGTAGACCCAGGCCGATGCGGCGTAATTAAAACCCAGCACCAACAAAACCGTGCCAATGATGATCAGCATCTTTTTCATAGCTGGCTCCTTCCCTCATTTTTTCTGGTCCACTGATTGTCTCCAAATGCACCTGCTGAGACGCACGCCGGAACCCCGCTCATCATCCAACCGGGCTCCCGATCATCTGGGCCAGATGCTTCCCTTGTTGCTTGGGGTAAAGAGCACGTTCTGTGCCAGGAATTTAGGCGTTTAATCGGGGCAAGCTTGGGGTTAAAAGAGAAAAGTATGGGGGCTGAGAAGTGGTCTTACTAAAAGTTTAGGCAATGGCAGGGAAGGTGGGGGTCCCGGTTCTGGTCTCCTGACCCCAGCTATTTTTTCGGGTCATCCGGCTCAGGGAGTGACTCAAACCAGGTGGCGCTTATAGAAGCAAGAACAGTTCACGGTCCGTTGGGGCCCGTGTGTGCGCCAAACCTAAGGGCGGACACACAGAGGTCTCAGCTTGGTGTCAAGCAGGGGGAGAGAAAAAGACCGGTATTCACCGAGAGGAAAGGGCGATTCCAACCATGGGGCAGGCTGCCGTTTGGACCGGCGCCCCTCATATACTCATACCCAGGACATGAACAGCCGTCCACCGGGTCTGGCGGCGGCGCTCCCCTGCCCTCGGAACCGCAGCGGCAAGGCTATTCGGGTTTGGGTTTGGGGGCGGTGCCGCTACTTTTTTCCGGCTTTTGGACGATCTTTTCGCCGCCTGGCTTGACGGGGCTCGCCGGTTTATAGACGATATACAAGGCCCCTTTGGAGTCTTTGGTGGTTTTTAGGGTCGCCTTGACGCCCTTTTTATTCAATTCGTCTACCCGGGCCTGGGCCTCCTTGCTGGTCCGAAAATCGGCTACCCGCACCTGGGTGGCCTGGGCCTTATCATGGTCTTTGGCCTTGGGCAGCTTCGCCTTGGGGCCGGTGTCGAAGCTATTCTGAAACTTGAGCTTCTGGACCACCTCCTGACGGACCTGCCGCAGTTCTTCTTCCCGGGACTTGTGGTCGCGATGCGTAGTCTCGGTTTTACCCTTTTTCTTCGCCGCGGCGGGAGGGGGCAGGGGGGCGATGGACCCGGTTACCGGACCTGGCCGCTCCGGCGCCGCGACCCCCGGCGTCGAAGGCGCCGCGGCCGGAACCGGCGCTATCGCGGCTGCCACCGTAGTCGAGGTCGCGGTTCCCGGCGTCCCCGCGGGAGCCACCCCAGGCGGTCCGGGCGGTGGCATCCACTGGGCCACCCTGGCCCCATCAGGGGCCAACAAACCCCAGGAGTAAGCCGCCCGGTAGATATCTCCCCGTCCGGCCAGGGCCCCCAGGGCGAAACTCATCATCAGCAAACCCACCAAACCGATCCCGGCGAAAATGGCGTCCTTGACCCCCAGGGTCAAGTGCCAGCCGGCTTTTTTGCTTTTTTTCGCTCCGCCTGCCTCCACTTCGTCCCCCCCGGGTTGTTTCTTCCGGAACCCTGGCAATCGCAATTGTCGCCGCACACGATTCTCCTGTGGATTTACATGGTCTCCGGGGCCTCCACCCCCAACACCCCCAAACCATGCGCCAATACGGTTTTTACGCCGCTCACCAGCCAGAAGCGAGCCTGGGTCAGCTCAACGTCGTCAGAGATAAAGCGATGTTTGTAATAATAACTATGCAATTGTGCGGCCAGTTCCGTCAAGAAATAAGTGATCCGATGCGGCTCCAGATTGCGGGCCGCCCCTTCCACCAGTTCGGGATAATTGGCCAGCATCTTGAGGATGGACAGCTCCTCCGGCAGGGTGAGCCGGGAAAAGCGCGCCGGGTCCAGCGCTTGCCTCTCAATCCCCTGGGCCGCAGCCTGGCGAAACACCGAGGCCAGCCGGGCGTAGGCATACTGGACGTAATAGACCGGGTTGTCGTTGCTCTGCTGTTTGGCCACTTCCAGGTCGAACTCCAGGTGGGCGTCGGGCCGCCGGGTGAGAAAAATGAAGCGGGCGGCATCTTTGCCCACTTCGTCCAGGACCTCGCGCAGGGTGACAAAGGTGCCCCCCCGGGTGGTCATGGCCACCGGCTCCCCCTGGCGCAACAGCGACACCAGCTGCACCAGGATCACCTGCAAGCGGCCGGTAAAACCCAGGGCCTGGGCCACGGCCTGGAGCCGGGGCACATAGCCGTGGTGATCGGCCCCCCAGATATCCACCACCAGATCATAGCCGCGCCGGAATTTGTGCAGATGATAGGCCACATCCGAGGCGAAATAGGTGGTGGCCCCGTTGCTCCGCCTTACCACCCGGTCTTTTTCGTCCCCGAAGGCGGTGGCCTTGAACCACAGGGCGCCGTCTTGCTCATAGAGGTAGCCCAGCTCTTGCAGGCGGGCGAAACCCTGGTCCACCAGACCCTGATCGTAGAGTTCGGTTTCGCTGAACCAGTGGTCGAACCGCACCCCGAAATCCTTCAGGTCCTGCTTAATCTCGTCCAGGATCACATCGCCGGCATAGCGGCCCAGGCGCACCAGGTCGTCGGCATGGGGTTCAGGCCCAGGCGCGGCGTTACCCTGGGCCAGGTAGTCCCGGGCCAGGTCTTTCATATAGTCGCCCTGATAGCCTTCCGCCGGGAACTCCACCGTATCGCCGGCCAGCTCCCGCAGCCGGAAATAGAGCGATTTCCCCAGGGTGAGGATCTGGTTGCCCACGTCGTTGATGTAGTATTCCCGCTCCACCTGATGGCCGGTGGCGGCCAGCAGATTGGCCAGGGCATCTCCCAGGGCCGCGCCCCGGCCGTGGCCGATGTGCAGCGGCCCGGTGGGGTTGGCGCTGACGAACTCCACCTGGACTTTAACCCCGGCGCCCATATTGCTGTTGCCGTATGCCGTCCCCATGCGGTGAATTTCGGCGATCACCCGGTACCAATAGGCGTCGGCGATAAAAAAGTTGATGAACCCGGGCCCGGCGATCTCCATTTTCAGGAGCATGCCCTCCGGGGCCGCGAGGTGATCGATAATGGCCTGGGCCACCTGGCGGGGCGGCTGTTTGGCCTGTTTGGCCAGAATCAAGGCCAGGTTGGTGGCCAGGTCGCCGTGCTCGGCGTGTTTGGTGGCCTCGACTTCGAAGGCGGGCAGAGTCTCAAAGGCCAGGGCGCCCGCGGCTTTAGCCCGTTCGGCACTGGCCGCGATCAAGTCACGAATGGTTTTTTTGATGTGCATTTTATAATTTTCTCAATTCAAATTAAATCGTGCTTAAATTGTTTTTCGATCAAGAAACAAACTGACGCGTTCTCCGCGTTGCAGATAAATGATAGAAGGTATAAGGAAAAGTTCCTAAAGTCTGAATTCTGTCGACAAGGTTATAATCAGCTAAATATGCTACAGCACGATTTAGACGACCAGGAGAAAGTCCGGTTTTTTTTGCCAATTCCTCATTCTTGATTTCCCCAGCTGACGCTATAGTTGCGGCTGTAATCCGAATATCCTCTTCCGGGTTATAATCAAGGTATCCTGAAAATTCCCGGTAGAGCACGTATGTGGCCTCCAATTGGACGAACTGGTAAGGGGCTGTTCCCAATTCTTTCAATGTACGCACCATTCCAGACTCCTCCAATTCATCAACTGCGTCATTTATCGTTTCAGGGTCCATTTTTAGTGCCATGCTTAGATCAGTAGCGGAAAAGGCTTGAACTTGACCGCTATCGGCATCACCCGAGCGCACAATAAAAAAACCAACAGTTGAGGCCGCTTTGGAAAGTCCCGCAACATTTTCGGTCAGTGTCGAAGCTATGGATTCTCGTGTTGGCTGCTTTGGTTTACCAGATATTTCATGCACAGAATTAACTATTTTTTGGACTACTTCGTCTAAGTTATTGTGAACGTCTATTCTTAGCAGTGCTCTTAAGGCAATTGGAACTTCTGTATTGCCAATTACCACTGGAATTATTTTGGTTACTCCTTCAATCCTTTTGATAGTTGCCACGTCTAATTCTTGGCGGACCCACTTCGATTTAACGCTCTCGGGGGAAATCACGACTACGAACGCAGTAGCCTTAGACAAGCCCTCCTCGAATATCTTTTTAATTAAAGAGTCTCCCGCCTGGATTTCCCATCTGTCCCACCAGACATCCTCTCCAGCTTCATGAAGGGATTTTGCCAGGCGCTCAGCGAATTCACGATCACTATGAGAGTAGCTAATGAAGATTTTCTTATTCGTCTGATCCACGAAAAGCCCCCAATACCCGTTCATAGGCAATAGTGGTCTTAGCTCTGAGGATACGGGCGTCAAATTCTTGGAGTGAGAAATCTCTCAGGTTCCCTGGAGAAATCCATATTTCCACCGCTTGATGGTATCCTTTGTCGGTTGTTCCAACCACCCTAACAATGGCGAATGGCACCTCAGTATCTTCTAATGGCCTGCTAACCTCGATAAGTGTACCATTACTTTCTGGCAAGTATCCGTCTATAACAAATATCCATTCTGAACCAAGATCCTTTGATCTCCTTATCGCTATCACTTCTAATTGACGATTTCGGTCTCTAAATAAAGACCATCCCTGTATAAGTACCGACCCTGTCAAAAAGATGAGTGCCAGGATAAAAAAAATTACTATTGCGAATTTAATTTTAGTAAGCGATATGCCAGATTCAGGAGCCCCAAAGAAGGCAAGAATTGTTGCTATTCCGGTAATCGCTGTCCACCACCAACGAAAAAATGGCTGAAAAATCCAACCAAGATACTTTGAAATAGTAGGTTGCATTCATTTACCTCAATCTAATCATTACGGTCTAATAATTCAAACACATGTACATCATACTGGTCATTTAAACGCAGGAGTTAATCAAAAAGTTCGTATCAGGATTAAGACGATAAATAAAATTAGCAATTTTATCTTCTGGTTCCCAAGTTGCACTTGGGAACCCAATTGCAACCCAAGCTGCGCTTGGGGCCTTCCCAATGCCAAGCGTAGCTTGGCGGGCAATGACGCGTTCCCAAGCACAGCTTGGGAACGAGGAAAATAATCCATAAGGTTGCATCGGCGCAGGCTAAAGCCTGCGGCTACCAGATGTTTAGTCGCCCAGGGCGCCCCCTACATAAGCCCCACCTTTTCGCCTTTTTCCCTTTTACCCTTTTTCCCCGGCTTTAGGCCCCTCCCCCACCGGCTTGGCCTTGATCGCCAGGTCCCGGGTGTACTCCAGGCAGTGCTGGCCGGTGAAGGAGAACTTTTTGACGCAGGTCTCGCGCCAGGCGCAGACCACGCAGATGCTGGCTTCCCGGGCGTCGGGTTTTCTCTCCATGTCAAACTCCGGTATAACGTTTGATGTTGGCAGTCCCCAGGGCGCAGTAAATTTCATAACTGATGGTCTGGGCCCAGCCGGCCAGGTCCTCGGCCCGCAGGACCTCCCCCTGGTCCCGGCCCAGGAACACGGCCTGGTCCCCCGCCTTGACCTTTGGGATGCCGGTGACGTCCGCCATGGTGAGGTTCATGCACACCCGGCCCCGGATGGGGGCCCGGCGGCCATGGATGAGGACCTCGCCCCGGTTGGAGCACAGGCGGCTGTAGCCGTTGCAGTACCCCACCGGCAGCACCGCCAGGTCGCACCAGTCCGGGGTGGTGTAGGTGCAGCCATAGCTGATGCTGGTTCCCGGGGGCAGGCGCTTCACCTGGAGGACCCGGGCTGCCAGCGACATCACCGGTTTGAGCTCAACCGGCGGCGGCCGATCCGGGGAAGGAGCCGAGCCGTAGAGCATAAGACCCGGCCGCACCAGGCCCACATGAGCCTCGGGCAGCTCCCAGAGGGCGGCGCTGTTGGAAATATGACTGAGCGGCAGCTTGAAGCCCTCGGCCCGGGCCGCGGCCAAAAGCGAGGTGAATTCCTGCACCTGCTTATAAGTATACGTCTTGTCGGCTTGGTCCGCCACCGCCAGGTGGGAGATGAGCCCCATGACCTTCAGGTGGCGCATCTTTTTCAATGCCGCCAGAAACGGCAAGACCTCCTGGGGCAGGACCCCCAGGCGGCCCATGCCGGTATCCACCTTCAGGTGCACCCGGGCCTTTTTGCCCTGATTTTGGGCCGCTGCGGCCAGGGCCTGGGCTACGTCCAGGCGGAACAGGGACACCTCCAGGCCGCTGGCCACCGCCGGCTCGGCTTCCTCCGGCAAAATCCCCAGGAGCAGCAGCACCGGGAGGCTGATCTTGGCCCGGCGCAGCATCAGCCCTTCTTCCAGAGACCCCACCCCAAAATAATCCACGCCGGCGGCGGCAAGCTTCCGGGCCACGGGCAAGAGGCCGTGCCCATAGGCATCGGCCTTGACCACCGCCAGCATCTTGACCTGGGGATCACAGAGGCGGCGCAACTGGTGATAGTTGTGTTCCAGGGCCGCCAGATCGACGGCCAGGTCCACCATGGTGGTAATCATCATGGCTCCACCCCTTCCCGGCAATCAGTCGCCACGGCGAAACTCGGCCGGGATCTGGTCCGCCTGCCGGGCCACGTTCTCCTCCAGTTCTTCCTTGTGGCGGATAAGCCGCGCCTTGAGCCGCGGGTCGCCCAGCGCCAGGATTTGGGCGGCAAAGATGGCGGCGTTTTTGGCCCCGGCCGTACCGATCGCCATGGTAGCCACCGGCACGCCCGCGGGCATCTGCACCGTGGACAACAGACTGTCCAGGCCGCCCAGATGGGAGCCGGGCATGGGCACGCCGATTACCGGCAAGGTGGTTTCGGCCGCCAGGACCCCCGCCAGATGGGCCGCCATCCCGGCCACGGAAATGATGACCTTGATCCCCCGGGCCGCGGCGTCCCGGGCATAGGTCTGGGCCCGCCTGGGGGCGCGGTGGGCCGAAGCCACCACCACCTCAAAGGCGATGCCCCACTCCTTGAGGAGCACCGCAGCGGGCTCCACCATAGGCCAATCCGAGGCGCTGCCTAAAACGATGCCGACGTCAACCAATTTTGCTGCCATAGTGTTCCCCTTGTTAAATG
>Ga0351869_1158_pt1 | contig 19924 bp, 17 predicted proteins | sample TotcelFGM3001M10_FD_206776 | JGI IMG/M metagenome (GOLD analysis project Ga0351869, IMG submission 206776) | Enriched cells from coal bed in the Powder River Basin, Montana, United States - Total cells FGM rep2 HSBNCT.FGM.300.1.M10 ... | reverse complement strand
TGGCCGCGGAAGGCATGCGCTTCTCCAACTATTACGGCCAGGCGAGCTGTACTGCGGGGCGGGCTTCTTTTATAACAGGCCGCATCCCCATTCGGACGGCCTTATCCGTGGTGCTGGCGCCCGGTGACCTGAACGGGCTCAGGGCGGAAGACCCCACCATCGCCGAGGCCCTGAAAAAACTGGGCTATCAGACGGTGCAATACGGCAAGTGGCACCTGGGCGACCAGCCGGATACCTTTCCCACCGCCCATGGCTTCGATGAGATGTATCACATGTTGCCTTACTATGCCGGGGTCTACTCTTATGACTATCTGGCCAAACAACCGGATTTTCCCATCCATAATAAAAAATTTATGGAGCTATGGGAAAAAATGGACCTCAGCGAATGGTCGGGCAAGGCCGGGCAAGCCCCCAAGGTGACCAAGAAGAAATTCGGTTGGGACGACCTGGCGACCATTGACGATACCATGCGGGAAGATGCGGTTCAGTATATCAAGGCCCATGCCAAGGATGAAAAACCCTTTTTCATGTACCTCTGCTTTATGAAGGTGCACAACCCCAACAACCCATCGCCGCGTTTTGAGAGGAAATCACCCGGCTCCGGCAGTTATCTCGATTCCCTGATGGAGCTGGACGACAATTCCGGACAGGTGTTGCAGGCGATTCGCGAGGCCGGCATCGCCGAGAATACCCTGGTGGTCTGGACCACGGACAACGGCGCCTGGATCGATGCCTGGCCCGACGCGGGCTATACGCCGTTCCGCGGTATGAAGGGAACCGCCTTCGAAGGCGGCTTCCGGGTCCCGTGTATTGCCTGGTGGCCCGGCCACATCAAGGCAGGTGCCGTGGCCAACCAGATGATGTCCCACCTGGACTGGTGGCCCACGTTTGCCAAGCTCGCCGGCGGCACTCCGCCGCCCCACATCTGGAAGGACAACAAGGGCAACGATATCGTTTTCGATGGGATCGAGAACAGCGACTACATCCTGAGTAAAGGACCTTCGAAGCGGGACCACTTCTTTTATATCAACGACATGTCGTTCGGCGGTTTGCGGGTAACGAACTTCAAGGTTTTGTACACCGCCAAGGATACCTGGCTGGGGCCTGAACTCAACCTGGATTTCCCGGCGATCTACAATCTCTATTGGGATCCGGGGGAGCAGTATGACATGACTTTTAGAGGTGCGGCGCCCACCCGGGGTGACCTGAGAACCTCTCCCGGCCGATATTCGGGAGAGGATCACGGTTGGGCGGTGTCGCTTTTCAACCCCTACATGCAACAGTTCTTTGGAGAAATCGCCCAGTACCCCAATCGCCCCACCATCCCCTCGGCCGGCTCGATGTACCAATTGGTGCGCGAATTCAATAACCCTTCGGGGATGAACCGCTTATTGAAAACCCTGGAGCCGTCGAGCCAAAAGCCGGCCCCCAAAAAAAAGTAGGACGTCAATAGGCGGAACTGCGGGCGCTCCTTTCCGGGGCGCTCGCCAGTCTCAAAAAATCGAGAGTGACCCATGGTACGGAGAAACCTTCTTAGGAAGATTGCCGGGCTGGTTTTCATCTGGACTTGCGCAGCCCTGATCCTGGCTACGCCGGGCCTGTCCCAGGAAAAGGCCTATGATCCGTTGCCCTCCTGGAACGACGGGCCGGCCAAACAAGCCATCGTGAACTTTGTCCGGAAGGCTACGGATAAATCCGGTCCAACCTATGTAACCCCAGCAGACCGCATCGCGACCTTCGATCAAGACGGCACTACCTGGGTGGAACAGCCGTTGTACGCCCAGGCCATGTTCGCCCTGGACCGGGTCCGTGAACTTGCCCCGCAACACCCCGAATGGAAAACCGAACCGCCCTTCAAGGCAATCCTGGAAAACGACCGGGAGGCTGTGGCCAGGTTCACCGATGAGGACTGGGGCAAAACCATCGGTGTCACCCACTCCGGCATGACCATCGAGGCCTTTCGCAAGATATCCCAGGAGTGGCTGACCCGGGCCAGGCATCCCCGGTTTAAGCGCCCGTATACCGAACTCATCTACCAGCCTATGCTGGAGGTCATGCAGTTTCTCAGGATGAATGGCTTCAAGACCTATATCGTCACCGGCTTCGGCCAGGAATTTGTCCGGGCTTATGGCGAGAAGGTCTATGGCGTGGCGCCGGAGCAAGTTGTGGGCTCGAGTTTCGCCACCAAGTATGAATACCAGGATGGCAAGCCGGTGCTCATGCTGCTTCCCAAGGTATTCTTCAACGACAACTTCGCCGGTAAGGCCATCGGCATCCACCTCTTCATCGGCAAGCGGCCTTTGGCGGCGTTCGGTAATTCCACCGGCGACCGGCAGATGCTGGAATACACCGGGGCAGGTGACGGGGCGCGGCTGATGATGCTGGTGCTGCATGACGATGGCAAAAGGGAGTATGCTTACGGTCCCGCGCAAGGGCTGCCCGGCACCAAGGTCGGCGCCTTCACCCAGGCGCTCTACGATCAGGCCAAAAAGCAGGGCTGGGTGGTAATCTCCATGAAGAACGACTGGAACAAAATCTTCGCTTGGGAGTAGGAGACAGGTGCCAAAGGTTAAAGAAATTCATCATAGGAGGCGAACCATGAACCCTGCCTGCCGGGTCATCCTTATCGGCGCAATACTCGCCGGCACCCTGGCAATGTGCGGACTTGCAAGGCCGGCCCTCGCTCAGGAGACCCGCTTTGACAGATTGGCCAACCTGCCGTTCACCGCAGGCCGGCCCACGAAGGAGACCACGCAAACATTGCGGGACGAATTGCTTTTCCAGCGGGCGGTGCAGACCTATCTCTGGGCCTTACCCTTGATCAACACGCTCGGCATGAAGAATGGCTCGGAAAAGGTCTTCGGCGCTGGCTACAACGTGCTCCCTATTTGGAAAAAACGGCTCGACGCCAAGACCTTGGTGACCACCCCCAACTCGGATCTCATCTACGCCATGAGCTACGTTGACCTGGGCCAGGACGGCCCGCTGGTGTTCGAAGCCCCGCCGCAACTGCAGGGCATCCTGCTGGATTTCTGGCAACATCCCATCCCGGTGGATGGCGGCAAGTTCGCGGGTGACGTAGGTCTGGCCGGACCCGACGCCGGCCAGGGCGGCAAATTTCTGCTGCTCCCGCCGGACTATAAGGGCGCAGTGCCGGAGGGATACTACGTTTACCGGTCAGGGACCAACAACGTCTTCATCTTCTTGCGCGGGTTCTATCAGGACCCCAAGAACCTGACGCCCGCCGTGGCGCTGCTGGAACAGTCGAAAATCTATCCGCTGCATGGCAAGGATACGGCCAAGCCGATGGTTTTTCCCGATGCGTCCGGCGTTCCGGCCAACCTGCTGCCCGGCAGCGACGGCCGCGTTTTTAACCAGTTGAAGCAGCTCGTGGACCGCGAGGGCGCCAACCTCGCCGATGCCGATTGGCTCGGCATGCTGGCGGCCATCGGCATCGTCAAGGGCCAGCCATTCAATCCGGATACACACACCCGCGCCATCCTCGATCGCGCCGCCATGACCGCTTACAAGATGAGCCGCGTTGTTGGCTTCCAAGAGACCGTCAGTGGCCGCTCATTCCAGGTTTATCCGGATCGCCGCTGGCTCAATCCCATGGCCGATGCAGCGCCTGGCCAACCGAGTGGTGCACTAGACCTCTCCGGCAAGAGAATCCCTGAAGGGTATCGGGACCTCGACGCCCGCATCTGGTTCTTCACCAATTACTACTCAACCAGCCCCGGAATGATTTCCCAAATCCCTGGCAAGGGCGCCAAATACATGATCGCCTTCAGCGACAGCCGGGGCGCGCCCCTATCCGGCGACAGCAACTACCGCCTGAGCCTGCCACCGGATATTCCCGCCGCCAACTTTTGGTCGGTGACTCTCTATGAGGCCAGGAACGGTTCCGGTCTCGCCAATGGGCAGCCGTTCCCGTCGCTGGGTTCGCGTGACCAGCCGGTGCAGAATGCCGGCGGTGGCACGGATCTCTTCCTCGGGCCGAAAGCGCCCCAGGGAAAAGAGGGCAACTGGCTCGCCACCGTTCCCGGCAAGGGGTATTTCGCTGTCCTCAGGCTCTATGGTCCGACCGAAGCCGCCCTCGACAAGAGCTGGAAGCCTGGCGACATCGAGAAGGTCAAGTGACCATGATAACCAGTTATAGCGAATGCCAAATTTTCCGATCGCGGCATCCCTCAAATCCCCCTTAACCACCCGTTAGAAAAGGGGGGAACTATGAGGGATTGCTGTTCAAGTCCCCATTTTAAAAAGGGGGATTTAATACCGAGTTGCAACCAAAAAGCAATTTATGGAGCCACAGGCTTTAGCCTGCGCCTGCACAGGCGAGACGCCTGTGCCACCATTTGATTGCAAAATAGTATGAGATCAACCACCCACCTTTTATCTTAGCCTTGGCGGTCCACCGTGAACCGTGGCCGGCCTCTATCTTCCAGGGGCCGGTTTCTGATATGATGGTGACATCGGTTTTCAGACCGGAGCGGTGAAGTGCCGGTAAACCGATATCCAAGAGCGACCTCTGCGAACAGCCTTGCTGTCATCCTGAGCGGGCACTGATCTTGTATGTAGTTGTAATAATGGTATTATTCGGTCGCTTTACTTCATCAGAATGACAGGTGAAGGGACTTTCACAGAGTTCTTAATCACCGCAGCCGCAGGACACCTAAGGAGAGCCGGGAATGGCGGAAGAGGCAGTTGTAGAGGCCAGGGAGGCACTGGAGCAGCCGGAACCGGAGGAGCTGAAGCAGCCGGAGCCGGGGCCGGTGGAGCAGCCGGAGGCGGGGGAGAAGGAGCACCGCCGGGAACTGAACCTGTTCAATCAAATCGCCACCATTACCGCCCACACCCTGGACCTCCAGGAGATCATCAACGAGATCCTCGGAACCGTGCTGGCATTTTTCCGGATTGACGCCGGCTTTCTGCTGTTGTGGGACCCGGTGGCCCAACGCCTGACCTACGCCGCCGCCCGGGGCCTGCCCCAGGAGTACCTGGCCCAACTCTCCGGCGGGACCCCGGAAGGCCTGATGGAGTCCAGCCGCTCCCGAGCCGTCAAGCCCTTAGTCATTAAGGATATCCACAACGACCCGCGCCTGGTTTCTTCTACCTTTACCGATCTGATCCGGGGCGACCCGGGGTTCCGGGCGGTGGCCAGCATCCCCTTGAGATACCGGGACGATATCATCGGGTTTCTCAATCTGGCGGCGAAAAGTACCCGCACCTTCCGGTCTTCCCGGCGCCAGAAGTATTTCCTCGGCATCCTGGGGAACCAGATCGGCCTGGCCATTGAAAACGCCCGCCTCTATCACCAGATGCGGCGCTCGGAACGGCGCTACCGCCGCATCTTTGAAGGTTCCAAGGACATGATTTTCGTCACCGACGTGGAGGGCCGCATCCTGGACCTTAACCCGGCGGGGGTGGAACTCTTGAAATTTTCCTCCAAGGCCGAGGCCCTCAGCCTGCCGCATCTGCGGGAAATCTTTCAAGACCCCCGGGATTGGGAGAGGTTTCAGCTCAAGGTGGAGGTGGAAGACTATATCCGGGACCTGGAACTCACGTTAAAACCTCAGAGCGGGGGCCAGGTATATGCCCTGCTGACCGGCATTGTGCGGCGAAATAAAGAGGGCCGCATCACCGGTTACGAAGGCATCTTGAAGAATATCAGCGAGCGCAAGCTCAAGGAATGGGAGCTGTTGCGGGAGAAGAAAACCACCGAAGGCATTCTGGAAGGCCTGCCGGTGCCCACCTTCGTCATCGACCGGACCCACCGCATCATCTACTGGAACCGGGCCTGCGAGGAGTTGACCGGGTTTTCCCGGCATGAAATGGTGGGGACTTACCGCTACTGGCTGCCTTTCTATACCCACGAGCGGCCTTCCATGGCCTCTTTGGTGGTGGAACAAAACATCAAGGCCCTGGAAAAGTTTTTCGGGGACAAGAATCTCAAACCCTCCCCCAACCTGCCGGGGGCCTATGAGGCCTACGAGTATTTTCCCAACTTCCGGGGCCGGGAGCGCTATCTCTATCACACGGCCTCCCCCATCTATGATGATGAAAACCGTATCCAGGGGGCGGTGCAGGTCATCCTGGACATGACCAAGCGGGAACAACTGGCCCGGGAACTGACGGATTCCGAAGATAAGTTCCGCAGCCTGGTGGAAACCTCCCTGGACGGCATCGTCCTGCACCGCAACCTGAAGCTCCTGTACGTGAACCGGGCCTGCCTGGAGATGTTCCATTACCAGGAACCCGCCCAGATGTTGAACCGGTCGCTGGTCCAGTTTGTGGACCCCCAGTACCGCCCGGTGGTGGAGCGGTGGCAGACGCAGGTTCAGCGCGGGGCTGCCACCCCGCGCATCTTCGAAATGAAGGGGGTCAAACAGGACGGCAGCAAATTCGACCTGGAGGGCGTCTCATTCCCCACCACCTACGAAGGCCGGCCCGCCATCCAGACCCACATCCGGGACATCACCCACAAGAAGCACCTGGAGGAGCACCTGAGCCGCACGGAAAAGCTGGCGGCCCTGGGGCAACTGGCCGCAGGGGTGGCCCATGAAATCAACAATCCCCTGGGGGGTATCCTGGTTTACAGCTACCTGCTCCTGGAGGACCTGGACCCGGCGGCGCCGGAGAGGACCCAGGTGGAGAAGATTGTCCGGGAGGCCACCCGCTGCAAGGAGATCGTCCAGGGACTGCTGGAGTTCTCCCGGCATATGCCCTCCAAGATGATACCCCTTTCCATCAATGCCATCCTGGACGAGGCGATCTCCCTGGTGGAGGATCACCTCATGTTTCAGAGCATCCAGCTGACCCGGGAACTCGATCCCCGCCTTCCCGCGGTATACGGGGACAAGAGCAAACTGGAGCAGGTGTTCATCAATCTGTTGATGAACAGCGGTGAGTCCATCCAGGGAGAGGGCCGGCTCACGATCAACACCGGGGTGGCCCAAGGCGGCGACCTGGTGCTCATCCGCTTTTCGGACACCGGCCCCGGTATCCCGGAACACCTGCTCAGCCGCCTCTTCGACCCGTTCTTTACCACCAAGGAAGTGGGCAAGGGCGTGGGCCTGGGATTGTCCATCAGCTATGGCATCATTCAGAAACACATGGGGCGGATTTACGTGGAACGGACTGGGAGCGAGGGGACGGTCTTTGTCATTGAACTTCCGGTCCACCGGGAATCGACCGAGTCCGCACCGGCGCACCAGACTTAGAGAAAAAAAGCACAAATCTTGAGCCCGATCTCGGCCCTGGAGGCCGCCGCCCGGCCGGGGCTTATATATAACCGGCACATATATATGGGCAATCCGGTTCAAGATTTTCTCCCCACCTTTTTGCCAAAAAATATTGACTATAAGGTGGGGGTATGATAGGTAGGCACATGTGAAAAGAATCATTTTCTCTGAGGGCCTATTCAGGCGGACAGGCGTTGAGACAAGACACCAAAATATTTTTAAAAGAGCTTTTTGCCGGGGGCTACCGGGCCAGTTCCATCGGCCTGGCCCTGGTGTTCGCCATCTTTATCGGCGCCTTCCTGGGATACTTGCTGGACAATTACTTTGAGACCGGTTATTTATTTAAGATCATCGGGTTGATTGTCGGCATTATTGCCGGGTTCCGGAATGTCTACATAATGGGCAAAAAGTACCAGGATAAGAAGTGAAGGGGACAATGGAAATTACCTCACCCCGCCACTTGAAAATCGCCAACTGGTCAGTCATGGCGGTGCTGGTCGTGGCCGGATACCTCTGGCTGGGCCAGGAATTCGCCCTGGGAGTCCTGGTGGGAGGCCTGGTGGTGGTCATCAATTTCCACCTGCTGCATCAGGCCCTGCGGGGCACCTTCGGGCAACTGGGCAATAACCCCCGGGAGGGCGCCGGGCAGGCCAAGGCCTGGTTCGCCTTCCGGCAACTGCTGCGCTTTTTTGTGCTGCTGGCTATTATTTTTCTCTTAGTCGGCCAAGGCTGGGTCAATATCTTCGGATTGCTGCTGGGGTTGTCCACAGTAGTCCTGACCCTGATGCTGGCCGCGCTTTACGAAACGATCAAGCTCAAGAATAAGGAGGCAAACCCGTCCCATGGAACACCCCATTCTATTTCTTGATTTACTTTTTGGAAAGTTCGGCCTGCACATTCCGCCGCACCTCACCTATGCCGTGTTGGTCTCTGTCATTCTGTTGGGGTTAGGCTGGCTGGCCGGCCGGCAGACAACCCTGGTTCCCACGGGCGCCCAGAACGTCTTTGAGCTGATCGTCGGCGGCCTGGAAGAGTTCATGGTGGATGTAACCGGCGAAGAAGGGCGGTCCTTCTTCCCGTTCATCGCGACCTTTTTTCTGTTCATCATGTTCTGTAACCTGATCGGCTTGATCCCCGGTTTTCTGTCTCCGACGTCCAATATCAACATCACCCTGTCCCTGGCCCTGTGCACCTTCGTCTACACGCACTACCTGGGGGTCAAGTACCACGGGGCGAAATATATCAAGCACTTCCTGGGACCCATCCCGGCCCTGGCGCCCCTGTTCTTTATCATTGAGATCATCGGCCACTTCGCCCGGGTGCTCTCCCTGACTTTGCGTCTTTTCGGCAATATCATGGGGGAAGATCTGGTCCTGGCCATCCTCTTGTTCCTGGCTGGGATGTTCCTGGCGCCGCTGCCCATGATGTTCCTGGCGGTGTTTACCAGCGTGGTGCAAGCCTTTGTCTTCACCCTGCTGTCCATGATGTACTTTGCCGGGTCCATGGAGCACGCGCACTAATCACCATGTAGCCGCAGGCTTTAGCCTGCGCCACCACAATCTTGGAAGAAGGCCAATACACATATCTCACCATCGTTTAAGGAGGTTTTAGGAAATGAGAAAATCCCTGGTTCTTGGACTGAGCATGCTGGTCACCCTGCTTTGGGCTTCCCTGGCTTTCGCGGCTGAACCGGCTGCGGGCGGCGCTTCCGCCGGCTTGGGCACCTTTTTCAGCTATGCGGTTATGGCCGCCGGCTTCGGCATCGGCATCGCCGCTTTCGGTACCGGCATCGGCCAGGGCATGGCCGTGAAGAGCTCGGTGGAAGGCATCGCCCGTAACCCCGAGGCTTCCGGAAAAATCACCGTCACCATGCTGATCGGTCTGGCTATGATCGAGTCTCTTTGTATTTACGCTCTGGTCGTCGCCCTGATCATCCTGTACGCGTACCCCATGGCCAAGCCCATTGCTACGGCCCTGGGCTTCAAGATGTAAGAACCTGAAAGCCGGAAGGGGGGCGCTATGCCCCCCTTTTTATTCGGGATATTTGTGCAAATTTGTACAATGTATTATACGACTTACCTCCATAGTGGTTAATTAATGCGCTCAGCCATGAAATTTTCCAAGATTCCCACAGCCACCATCACCCGTTTGTCCATTTACTCCCGGTATCTTGAGGCCCTGGCCCAGGAAGGGGTGAAGATTATCGCCTCGGACAAGCTGGCCCAGAAGTGCGGCATCAACCCGGCCCAGATCCGCAAGGACCTGGCTTACTTCGGGGAGTTCGGCATTCGGGGCGTGGGCTATTTCGTCAAGGAGTTGCTCTTCGAGATCAGGCGCATCCTGGGCCTCAACAAAATCTGGAAGATGGCTCTGGTGGGGATCGGGAACCTGGGCTCGGCGCTCTTGGCCCATCAGAATTTTATCCGCCAGGGCTACGAGTTCGTGGCGGTCTTCGACATCGACCCGGCCAAGGTGGGCCGGCGGTTGCCCAGCGGCCAGACCATCCACTCCGTGGACGACCTGGAGACCGTGGTCAAAGAAAAAGGCGTGGAGATCGGGGTCATCGCCACCCCGGCCACCAAGGCGCAAATGGCGGCCCTGCGCCTCATCGGTTCAGGCGTCAAAGCCATCCTCAATTTTGCCCCCATCCAACTACAGGTGCCCGAAGGCATGGCAGTGGAAAACGTCGATTTCACCGTCAAGCTGGACAACCTGGCCTACAACCTCACCATGGGTGAAGGTTAAGGAAAGCTTTCAGCGGTCAGCTTTCAGCTTTCAGCAGGTAGAACCCAGGTCTCAAGTATCTGCCGATCCACCACCAGTTTTCGGTTTTAATCAGAGATATTTTTGGGTGGCCCAGGCATCTTGCCTGGGTTTTTTTGTCATGTTCCGGTGGAAGACTAAATTCCCATTGCAACGAGTAACGATAACCGTTATCTTAATTGATAACCGATGATCAAGACCTTTGCACAGGCATGGCTGGAAGACTTCTGGCATACCGGCAAACATAAGCGGGTGCCGCCGGAACTCGAAACCCGGCTGCTGCGTAAGATGGATATGTTAAACCGGGCATCGGCTTATAAGGACTTACAGGCCCCTCCGTCCAACCGGCTCCACGCCCTGCATGGCGGCCGCCAGGGACAATGGGCCATTTCCGTCAGCGGGGCATGGAGATTATGTTTCCGTTTTGCCGACGGAAATATCTTTGATCTGGAACTGGTGCAGTACCATTAACCGGGAGAAATTATGCTGCCTCGCAACCGCCGTCCCACACCGCCGGGAGAAATCCTCCGGTATGAATTTTTGGAACCTCTGGGACTGACCCAGAAGGAACTGGCCGCGACCTTGGGCATCACCCGGGTGCGTTTGAGCGAGATCATCCGGGGCAAACGGGCCATTACCCCGGATACGGCGCTGCGTCTGGCGCGGTTTTTTGATACCACGCCGGAATTCTGGCTCGGTTTACAGACGGATCTAAATCTGTGGGACACCTTACAGGCTCATGGGGCGGAATACGACAAGATCAAGCCCGGGAGAGCGGAGACCATGTCGGCATAGAGCGGACCGTTTAACGATCAGCCTATAGGGAGGCCTGTGGCCGCCGACGTTAGGCTGTGCCCCACAAAAAAGGGCAGACCCTTGGGTCTGCCCCTGGTGTCCGGGACCATTCCCGCCCGGTTAATCCTCTTTCTCAGGCTTGTGCGTATTGATTGCCAGCCAAACGCTCACTACCATCAAAAGCAGACCGTACAAAGTGCAGCCCGGGAGGTTGGGTTCACCGAAGTAGCCGATTTGCGCCAGGAATTCCATTATCTTCTCCATTTTCTTGTCTATAAAGTATGTGGTTAATATAAGTATAACTTGCAAAAATGAAAAAGCAATGGATTTACTAATTTATTTTATTAACAATATTGTATAATTACAGGACACCGGCGACTAACCTTGATCCCCCCTTAAAAAAACCCCCTAAGGCAACAACTCCCGCAGAAACCGCCCCGTGTGCGAATCCGGGTGCTGCGCCACCTCTTCGGGGGGGCCGGCGGCTACGAGGCGGCCGCCGCCGTCGCCGCCTTCCGGGCCCAGGTCGATGAGGTGGTCCGCGGTCTTGATGACCTCCAGGTTGTGTTCGATGACGATGACGGTGTTGCCTTCGTCCACCAGGCGATTGAGCACCAGGAGCAGTTTTTCGATGTCCGCCAGGTGGAGCCCGGTGGTGGGCTCGTCCAGGATGTAGAGGGTGCGGCCGGTGGCCCGTTTGGCCAGCTCCCGGGAGAGTTTCAGGCGCTGAGCCTCGCCGCCGGATAGGGTGGTGGCCGACTGCCCCAACTGGACGTATCCCAGGCCCACGTCCGCCAGGGTCTGGAGCCGGTCTCTGAGGGCCGGCACCGGCCCGAAGAACTCCAACGCCTGGTCCACGGTCATGTCCAGGACCTCGGCGATGGTTTTGCCCTTGTAGCGGATCTCCAGGCTGGAGGCGTTGTAGCGCAGGCCCCGGCAGACTTCGCAGCGCACGTAGACATCGGGCAGAAAGTGCATCTCGATCTTGTTGATCCCCTCGCCCCGGCAGGCCTCGCAGCGCCCGCCCTTGACGTTGAAGCTGAAGCGCCCGGGCTTATAACCCCGGAGCCGGGCCTCGGGCACCTGGGAAAAGAGCTCCCGGACGATGGTGAACAGCCCGGAGTAGGTGGCGGGGTTGGAGCGGGGGGTGCGGCCGATGGGGCTCTGGTCGATGTTGATCACCTTGTCGAGAGCCTCCAGGCCGGCAATCCGGTCATAGGGGGCCGCGGCAATCTTGGCCTGAAAGAGTTTTTGGCGCAGGGCCAGATAGAGGGTGTCCATGATCAGGGTGCTCTTCCCCGAGCCGGAGACCCCGGTGACGCAACTGAGCACGCCTAAGGGGATGGCGATTTCCAGGTCTTTGAGGTTGTGGCCCCGGGCGCCCTGGAGGCGCAAAAACCCCTGTGGGTGGCGCCGGCCCCGGGGCAGGTGGATGGACCGTTTCCCGGACAGGAAGAGCCCGGTGAGGGAGTGGGCGTGGCGCACCAGTTCCGCCGGGGTGCCGGCGAACACCACCTCGCCTCCTTGACGGCCCGCGCCCGGCCCCATGTCCACCACAAAGTCGGCCTGGCGGATGGTCTCCGGGTCGTGCTCCACCACGATAACGGTGTTGCCCAGGTCCCTGAGGTTCTTCAGGGTGTGGAGGAGTTTCTGGGTATCCCGGGGGTGGAGGCCGATGCTGGGCTCGTCCAGGATGTAGAGGACGCCGGAGAGTTTGGAGCCGATCTGGGTGGCCAGGCGGATGCGTTGGGCCTCGCCTCCGGCCAGGGTGCCGGTGGCCCGGTCCAGGCTGAGGTAATCCAGCCCCACTTCCGAGAGAAACCCCAGGCGTTCGGTGATTTCCTTCAAAATCCGCCGGGCGATTTCCACCTGGCGGGGAGAAAGTTCCAGGCCGCCGAACCACACCAGGGCATGGGTGACGGTGAAGGCGGTCACCTCGCTGATGTTGGCCCCGTTGATCTTGACGGCCAGGGCCTCTTTCCGCAACCGGGCGCCGCTGCAGTCGGGGCAGGGCCTCAGGCTCATGTACTGCTCGATATCCTCCCGCACCTGGGCCGAGTCGGTCTCCTCATAGCGTTCCTTGAGAAGATTCACCACGCCGGTAAAGGGCCTGGGGCTATAGAAGCGGCGGCCGTCCTGTTCATAGAAAAAATTTATCGGGCGCCCCTGGGAACCGAAGAGCAGGGCCTCCTGGACCTCCTTAGGCAGATCCTTAAACGGGGTGTGGATGGAAAAATGGAAATGCTGCTCCAGGGCTTCCATCATCTGCTGGTGCCGGAGGGAATGGTGGTGAGCCCAGGGCCGCAGCGCCCCTTCCCTTAGATTTAAGGCGGGGTTGGGGACCACCAAGTCGGGGTCGATGATCAGCCGGGTGCCCAGGCCGCTGCAGGCCTTGCAGGCCCCCTGGGGGCTATTAAAGGAAAACAAGCGGGGCGTGAGTTCAGGGAGGGAAACGCCGCAGTGATCGCAGGCAAAGCGCTCCGAGAACAGCAGTTCTTCGCCGTCCACCACCGCCACCCGCACCACCCCGTCGGCCAGCTTCAGGGCCAGTTCCAGGGAATCGGTGAGACGCGCCCCCAGGTCCGGCTTGATGACCAGCCGGTCCACCACCGCCTCGATGGTGTTCCGTTTGTTCTTATCAATGGCGGGCAGTTCCTCCAACTCCATCACCTCGCCGTTGAGGCGGATGCGGCTATAGCCTTCGCTCCGCAGTCTTTCCAGGAGCTTGGTATGCTCGCCTTTGCGATTTACCACCACCGGGGCCAGGATGGTGATGCGGCTCCCCGGCGCCAGCCCCATGACCTGGTCCGCCATCTGGGGCACGCTCAAGGCCGAGATGGGCCGCCCGCACTGGTAACAATAAGGGGTGCCCACCCGGGCAAAGAGCACCCGGAGGTAATCGTAGATTTCGGTGGAGGTGGCCACGGTGGAGCGGGGGTTCCGGGAGGCGGTGCGCTGTTCGATGGCGATGGACGGGGACAGCCCTTCGATATACTCCACGTCCGGCTTGTCCATGAGTTCCAGGAATTGCCGGGCGTAGGCCGACAGGGACTCGACGTAGCGGCGCTGTCCTTCGGCATAGAGGATGTCGAAGGCCAGGGTGGATTTCCCCGAACCGCTCACCCCGGTAATGACGATGAACCGGTTGCGGGGCAGTTCCAGATCGATATTCTTGAGGTTATGTTCCCGGGCGCCCCGGATAATGATCTTATGGACGGGCATGGCTGATTATCGTCTGATAGCTGGAAAAGGCGGCTCAGGTCGTGGTTTTGCGGTCAGAACCGGATTCCGGTTGCCGGGTGGTTGGCGATTTCGGCTTGGGTTTGCGGCCCCGTTTTTTCTTGATCTCATAAGGCACGAACTTGATGCCCTGGGCGCGCCCGGCCCCGCCCGGCCACAACAGCGCGCCGTTGCCGAAATGGCGGGCGATATCGGCCAGGGTCCAATCCAGGTATTTGGAGGGGATCACGGTCACTTCTAACTTCAATCCCATTTCGGGGCGGTCTTTAGCTCTGGACATGATTCATTCCTTGCTGCGGTAAATCGCCGTGGCCGTTTGGGGCCACCCCAATCATGAAATTCATTGTAGGGGCGGTTCGCGAACCGCCCCTACGGTAGGATTTTCACGGTAAAGTAATCGAAGACATTCAACCCCACTGGCCGGTGCGATCCGATGCGGCCAGAAAAGCTTGAGGCGCAAATATTAATTTTATCCTGTTTCATCGGCTGCTGCCATAATTATTCGCCTATAAGGGTACCTTATACTTTACATGCCGCGGGGCGGCCACGGTTGCATATAATTATTTTTATTTACAATAAGTTGTGCTACTATGCTTCACAGCAAGGGGATTGCCATTTAAAAAAAGAGGCTGGGGACAGACCCATGAAGACGCTTAAATGGTTACTCGTCGTTCTCCTGATCGCTTCGAGTTTCGGCTGTTTCGGGGTGTTGATTTCGAAAGATGATAAATTGGGGATGACCGGCGGATATTCGGAATTAGCGGCACACATGGAGGGCCAGATCAAGGACCAGTCTTCTGCCGATACGTCGAAGTTGTTCCCTCTCTGCTCCGCCTATTCGCGTTTAAAGGAATATAACAAGCTTTTCCCCTGTCTCGACCAACTCGAAAAAAACATTGCCGCAGGGGATCGCACAACCGGCAGAATTGATGGAGTGGATGTGTCTGCGGTGCCGTCGCTCCTGCGGGCCGAGGCTTATATTGACTTCGGGAATTACGATGCAGCAGTGAAGCAGGCGACGAAGGCTTACGATATCTTGCAGCAGATAAAAGGTGTCTACCTTGGTCCCCCTTTCAACAGCCCTGCCCGTATGAGGATTCAGGCTGCCGGTACCCTGGCCCTGGCCCAGGCCCTCAAGGGCGATCGCGCCAAGGCGGAGGAAGCCCTCCGTCTGCTGGCGGATGTGGATATTTCTTTTCCATTAAATCTCTTGAAAACTGATAAGCTGGTCGGTCAATCCAAGGTATATATGGCGCTGGGGGATTTCCAAAGGAGTTTAGCCATCATCAAGGAAGACGAGGAGCTTGACTGGTTCAGAGGTGTCGGGAGACCCGTGGTAGTCTCCTTATTCGGCATTGGCCTTCAGGGGGAAGATGTGATCGCCTGGAACCAATTGCCAAGGGCGTTCATTCTGAATAAGAGCCTGTATGAGACCGGCCAGACCCAGGAAGCCAAAGCGGGGTATGATAAGCTCCTGGCCATGCCGCAGACTAAGGATAACGGGGACATCTACTGGCTGATCCTGTTCGACCGGGGGAAGATCGCGGAAAAAGAAGGCAACCTCAAGGAAGCCATCGATTTTTACCAGCGCGCCATCGAGGTCATCGAGCGGCAACGGGCCAGCATCAACACCGAGGCCAGCAAAATCGGCTTTGTGGGCAACAAACAACAAGTATATCACGCCCTGATCCGGGCCTTGATCACCGAGGGGCAGCCGGCCAAGGCCTTTGAATACGTGGAACGCTCCAAATCCCGGGCCCTGGTGGATCTCCTGGCCTCGAAGAAGGACTTCGCGGCCCCAGGGGCCAACCAGCAGCAGGTGGCCGCGCTGCTGACCGAGTTGGAGACCCAGGAGGCCGAGGCCCGGGTGCAAAACGCCGAGAGGGTCCGGGGCTCCCGGGCGTCGGAGGTGAAGCAAAGGTTGAAGAGCGTCGCTCCCGAACTGGCTTCCCTGGTCACGGTGGCGCCGGTGTCGGCCGCCAATATTCAGTCCCTGCTCCAGCCCGACGAAGCGCTGGTGGAATATTATTATGAGGGAGACGATCTCTACGCCTTCATCGTCACCCGGGAAGGTGTCAAGGGGGTCAAGCTCGAGGGCGCCAAGCTGGTGGACGACATCCGCCAATTTCGAGCCGCCCTCAAACAACCGCAATCACAAGGCTACGTGACCCCGGCCCAGAAATTATACGCCCGCCTGATCAAGCCCATGGAAGCCTCGCTGCACCAAAAAGAAATGCTGATCGTGGCCCACGGGGTGTTGCACTACCTGCCCTTCAATGCCCTCCAGAACGGCAAGGATTATCTGATCGACCGTTACAGCATCCGCCAACTGCCCAGCGCCAGCGTCCTGCAATTCCTGAAAGGCCGGCAAGCCTCGCCAACTGCCAGGGTGCTGGCCTTGGGCAATCCGGACCTGGGGAACCCGAAATACGATCTCAAGTGCGCCCAGGACGAGGTCGTGGCCATTGCCAAAGACTTTCCCCAAGCCAAGGTGTTGGTTCGCAAAGAGGCCACCAAGACCGCCTTCAAAACTTTGGGGCCCCAGTTCTCCTACCTGCACTGTGCCACGCATGGGCAATTTGACCCCAACAAGCCCTTGAATTCCGGCCTGATGCTGGCCAAGGACGCCCAGAGCGACGGGTTCCTGAGCCTGGGGGAACTGTATTCCATGCGCCTTAATGCCGATCTCGTGACTTTGAGCGCCTGCGAAACCGGCCTGGGCAAGATCAGTAACGGCGACGACGTGGTGGGGTTAACGCGAGGGTTTCTCTATGCCGGCAGCAACACCATTGTCGCCAGCCTCTGGGAGGTGGACGACCAGGCCACCTCGCACCTGATGGAGGAATTTTATGCCCAACTCAAGAAGGGCAATAAACGGGAGGCGCTCAGACAAGCCCAATTGGCGACCAAGAAAAAGTACGAGCATCCATATTATTGGGCCGCCTTTCAATTGACCGGGAAAATATAACCCTTCAAGAAAATGTGGTTTCAACGGTACAAATTTCAAAGGATGGAAGATTTATGTGTCCGTTCATAAAGATTTTTTTAAAGGTCGCGATAAGCTTTACCTCGGCTATGATTATGGCAATAGCCTTGCAGGCCCAGGCGGCTACAAGGGAACCCATAAAGCCCGGAGCCGTTCTCCTGGCCCAAAGCGCCATGCCGCAAAAGGAGCAGCAAAAATCGCCTGTAGACGCCGGCACCCCAAAAGAGGAAAAACTGAAGCAGGAGAAATCGAGAGAACAAAAGATGCAACTGGAGAAACAAGCCCCCAAAACCCGTGCCATGCAGCCGCCGCCGCCCGGCGACGGGACAAAAAAATTCGGCGGCGGAATTATCAGGGACAAGGAGTCTCCCGAAGGGGAATAGTCCCGCGGTCCATGGAATCGAGCCGAAATATCCACTAAGCAGACCTTGGTGAAATGTAAAATTTTAGTCCCAAGTGTCAGGTCTAATTTGATCCCGGTTCAAATCTTGGTCAGTGCAAATAAAAGAGCCGGGACCAGCGGTCCCGGCGTCTCATCTATCCGTTGAGAAGGGAAGGGGGGGTACCCCCAGGCGGGGTCGCCTGGGCTACCGGTACCCCGGTCCTCCCGAATCACACTTCCAACGTCCGCTTAATGCTCGGCCGCAGCGGCTTCGGCCATTTCCCGGCGCATATCCATGTCGAAGAGGACCCGTTCCCGGGCCTTGTCGATGCCCAGGGCTTTACGCTTGAGGTCGATGTGGGCAATCATCTTCTTGGCCATCTCCAAGGGGTCGGCCACGAAGTCCCACTTGCCGCCGTACTCTTCCTCAATGCCCTTGAACAGGTAGTCGGTGAGGATCTCGGAGCCGGTGGTGGGCCAGTTTACCCCGAACAGGGTGTACACGCCCGAGGCCACGAAGTACTGGCCGATGGCGATGGCCTTCTCACTCATCCACTCCGGGGCCGCGCCCGCGGCGGGGAGGTCGCTGATGTCGGTGCCCAGGCCGCCGGCCTTGACGCAGGCGGTGGCCGCCATCAGGATGCGGGAATTATCGACGCAGGCCCCCATGTGGAGGACCGGCGGGATGCCCACGGTCTCGCAGATCTCGGCCAGGCCGGGACCGCAATACTTGGCTCCTTCCGGCGATAGTAGGCCGTATTTGCCCGCGGCCATGGCGGCGCAGCCCGTGGACAGGACAATGACGTCGTTCTTAATCAGCTCCTTGATCAACACCATGTGGGAGGTGTCCTGGGCGGTGCGGCAGTTGTTGCAGCCCACCACGCCGGCAATGCCCCGAATCCGGCCGTTAATGATGTTGTCGTTCAGGGTGTAGTAGGAACCCCGGATGGAGCCGCCCAGCAGATACTGGATGGTCTCGTAGCTGAAGCCCACCACCGTGGGCTGGGTCCCCGAGGGGATCAGCACCGGCGCTTTGCGGTTGGGGAAGTTATCGATGGCTTCCCGGAGGATCTGCCGGGCCACGTCCAGGGCGTGATGCTCATCAAAGGGGATGTGCATGGAGGCCCCTTCCATCTTGGCCCGGTCGTCGGTGGTAATCAGTTTGGTATGATAGCACTTGGCCACATTGGCCAGGGCCTGCATCTCGCACTGCACGTCCACTACCATGGCGTCTACCGCGCCGGTGATCACCGCCAACTCCTGGCCCAGGTAATTACCAGCCACCGGCACGCCGTGTCGCATGAGAACCTCATTGGCGGAGCAGCACATGCCGGCCAACTGGATGCCCTTGGCCCCCTTGCTCTGGGCATACTGGATCAGCTCCGGCTCCTGGGCCGCCACATAGAGCATCTCGGGCAGCAGCGGTTCATGGCCATGCATGATCACGTTGACGTGGTCTTCCTTGAGCACGCCCAGGTTGATCTCGCCGGCCACCGGGGTGGGGCAGCCGAACATGATGTCCTGGAGGTCGGTGGAGATCATGGACCCGGCCCAGCCGTCGGCCAGGGCGCAGCGGGTGGACTGCTTGATGAGGTTGTGGTATTCCTGGTCCACGCCCATGTGGGTGCGGTGCATCAATTCCACCACCTCGATGTCGACGCCCCGGGGCACCACCCCGTGTTTGCGCCAGATCTCCTGGCGTTTCTTGGGGGCGCGACGGACATAGTTGATCTCGCCGTCCTGCTTACCGAACTCCGCCAGCACCTTGGGGCCCAGGTCTTTGGCGATGTCGGCGGCCGGGCGGTTTTTGGCTTCGTCGCCTTCACCCTCGCTGACGGCCACATCCCAATCCCGGGCTACCCGGCGCAGTTTGGCTACATCCTTGATCTGGTAGCCTTGGGTCCGGCCGTTGGCCACTTCGATGAACAGTTTGGCAACGCCCCGGGCGTGGTCGCTGTGGGCCGCGGTGCCGGCGGCCACCATGCGGGCGAAGTTCCGCGCCACGATGGTCTCGGCGGTGGCGCCGCACAGGCCCATGCGCTGTTTCTTCTCCGCGGTGGTCTCGCCTTCCTTCTTTTTGGGGGGCGGCACCCGGCAGGGTCCCTGGGCGCAGATGCGGCAGCAGGCCCCTTCCACGCCGATGGGGCAAGGCTTCATGGCCTTGGCCCGATCCCAAATGGTCTCAACGCCATCGGCCTGGGCCTTCTTGATCAATTCCTGGGCCGCAGGGTCCATGGATAGTTTTTCTAACTCTAAATCAGCCATATTTATGCCTCCTTAACCTAATTCATTACTGACCTGTATCTTTATAGACACATTATCATCTATACATGATCGTGACAAGATAAAATGATTTGGGGTGAGGGAAAAAATGAGGTCAGTGGTTTATGGGTCTTATAGTGTTTGCCATAAATTCTTTCTCCTTGGAGGTTCTCAAATCCCCCTAAATCCCCCTTTTTCAAAGAGGTACTTTAACAGCAATGCCGTATAGTTACCCCATTTATTAAAGGGGGG
>Ga0351869_1176_pt1 | contig 20339 bp, 13 predicted proteins | sample TotcelFGM3001M10_FD_206776 | JGI IMG/M metagenome (GOLD analysis project Ga0351869, IMG submission 206776) | Enriched cells from coal bed in the Powder River Basin, Montana, United States - Total cells FGM rep2 HSBNCT.FGM.300.1.M10 ... | reverse complement strand
GCTGTACGCCACACTCAGCAACAACGCCACGCTGGCGGAATTCGGGTTTGTGCGGAACTGGCCCGAACTGAAGCAGGAACAGAAGCAGGAAAAATACTCGAAATACGCCTGCCACGAACTGAACTTCTTCCTGTTCCAAAAGGACCCGGACTTCTTCCGCGCGACGATCCTGCCGTACTTGAAGAACAAGAAGGACAAGCAATTCCTCGATCGCTGGCTGTTAGGCGAGGATTTGAACGCGTACCTCCAGCCGTGGCCCTACGCCCAGCTGAACGTCGTCGAGCGGATCCTGCTGTCGCAGCGATTGGCGGACGACCGGCAGCACACGGTGCGGGACGTGGGCGATCGGTTCGATCTGATCCCGCCAGACGTCGAACGGGCCAACTTGCTGTTCGACACGGCGGTCAAAGGCAGCTCGCTGGAGACCGGCGACAAGCTGGGCTTCGAGGCGGCCAAGAAGGCGGTCGAGGAGAAGGAAGCGTTGAAAGCCGGAGCGATCGACGGCCTGCAGCGGGCGCGGGGCGCAGTGGCCGCCACGGCGGACCGCTCGCCCGCCGAAGCCGCCGCCGCCCTCCGCCCGCCCCGCCATCTCGCTCTCGGCGGCAAAATCCGCACCCGCCGCCGCCTCTTGCTTGGCCGTCTCGGTACCGCGGACGGCCCACGGATTCAACAGCAGACTGGGCCGATCGAGCATGTTGCCGGGGTACTTCTGGGCGTACTTGCGGTCGATGATATAGCGGTACTCGTCGCCCAGATTGCGACCTGCCGCATACAGCGAATCGAGCTTTTCCAGTTCCCGCCACGTCGGCTCGACGTCGCCCACCCGGGCCAGTCCGGCAAACGGGGCATAAGCCGGGCAGTATCGCGTGGCAAAGACGTGGACCCGCGCAACCGGGGACGCCTGGCTCAGGGATACCGTCACCGTGTCGGCTGTGGTCTCAATGCGGTTGATCTGCAACGGGCCGGCGCCGCGAACCTCCAGCTGTCGGTCTCGACCCAACACGTGCCCGTCACGGAATGGGCCCGCTGTCACGCGGAGCCGGATGCGTTGATTTTCTCGTTTCAGCCACAGGTCATAGTCGCCGGGCGTCAAGCCCGTGATGCGGAGCAAGCCGCCAGCCACGGCCAAAGCATCAAATCGGTCGGCGACGAACCCGTCGCCGCGGACTTCCAGCAGCGACAGTTCGTCCCGCTGCGGTTGTTGGGCCTGGCCCAAATAGGCCAGCGTCATCGGCTCGTCCACGCGGCCGTGCATGGTCTGGTAATAGGTCCGTTCGTCCCGTCCCAACGTCCACGTATGGACGGAGCCCTCCGGGCCCGTCGCCATGACCGTCAGAATATCCGCCAGCAAGCCCAACGCCATGCGGCCTTGCCCATCGCTCTGCAGCACGCACTCGACGGGATCCCGGAAGTCGCGGTGCTTGAACGAGAAGTGCACGGGCCGATCGGCTCGTACTTCGCCGGTCTTGCCCAGCAATTCAACGACATACCGGCCGTCGATGCGAGCCAGGTGCAGCGACTCGACCTTCTCCGTGCGGTCGATTTCGTTCAGCGCAAACGAGTCGCCGGCCGCCAGGTCGATCTTCTGGTTCTGACTCACGTTTTGAACCTTTGCTTGCAGCCGGAAATCAAGCCTGACCAGTCGCGGGGGCACCTGGAATTCACAGCTTGATTCGCGATCTTCGAACAGTTTGAAATCCGGCACTTCCTTGGTGGTCGCCACGCCGTCCAGATCGGTCGACGTGATCGCCAGCCGCACGTCCTCTAGCACCGACAGCGTCACCGGGATGCCGTTCAGGTACAATTGCGGCCGGATCACGACATGGGCCTTGTGGCGAGCCAGCAGGGATTCGCGGTCCACGTGGATTCCCGCCGCCAGCAGGTAGTTTTCCGACTGGTGCTGGAATTCGTCCAACGAGCAGAAATCGCCGTGGGCTAGCACGATCTTCTGCGGGCCAGGATTGCTGGAGAACGGCACGACGATTTGGCCTTTGTCGTTTGGCGTGTACTCGCGGCCGGCCAACCACAGCGTGGCGTCAGGCAGGTTGCGGTCCTGCTCGTCCATCACGGTAAAGACGTGACCTCCCACCGTGGTGCGAACCAGGTGCCGCAGCCGGCCCTTGCGGATCACGGCTCGGCTGCTCCTGCCGCTGCCGATAAAGTCGATTACGAACACTCCCGGCTTGTTCAACTCGGGGAACTCGAAGTGCCGCCGCACGCGCCGCAACGGCGGCTCGGTGTAGGTGTACGTCGTTTCCTGGTTGGCGACCAGACCGTCCAGGTTGATGTCCGTGTTCACCTCGCGAAGGTTCTCGCGATAGAAGTTCTGCGTATTGATCTCGAACACCTTGACGATCAGCGTGCGGACGTTCTTGACGTCCAGGTCCAGGCTGACCGGTGCCTCGGCGGCGAACAACCGCTGGTTCCCGAAGGCAAAGTCGAGGTCGATGCGTTCCTTCAGCGCCTGGTACTCGGCGGGCGGCAGCAGCGAGTACCACTGTTCGCCTTCGCCCAAGCCGTTGACGATTTTCGTCTCCGCAAAGCGGCGCTTCAGGTACGTATCGAGGATGAACGGCGCGTAGGCTTGGTAGTCCGGCTCGTCAACGAGGAAGCGGTGCAGGTAGCTGCGGACCAGCGGCTCGTCATCGCCCACCGGCGGCAACAGCGTCACGCGGGCATAGTCCGAGCCCAGATTGGCAAGGTGGCGGCGGTTTTCCCCTTGATCCAAGAACTCCGGCCGAATATAGCCGACTTGCCGCGGCAACTGCAGATAGCTCAGGAACCGATCCTTGTCGTAGACGTCCGCCGACCGGTCGAGGACGAGCCGATGGTACACGATGTGGGCTTTCAGCGAGTTATGCACCGGCGCCAGCCGCTGGGCGAACGCCCACAGCCGGTCCAGGTACGCGCGGTGGGCGTCCGTATCGTGCTGCCAGTCGGTGTCCGCGTCCGGTTGCAGACGGCTGAGATACACATTGACGAATTCGCTTTGGTTCAACAGATCCGGCTTCAGCCTGAGACACTCGTCCAGCTGAGTCAGCAACAGCAGTTTGTGGATCGCCAGGGACCCGAACCCGCCGCTGTTGGGATGGTTCAAGTCGTCGACGACCAGCTTGGGCAGAGCGGGATAGTCGGGCCGCTGGAGCCGCTGGAGCAGATGTCGCCGCAGGTCCGGCTTGAGTTCGACGGCCACGAGCCAATCGAGAGCCGGGTCTTCGAAGCCCTGCAGGTTCTGGTACTGGCGCATCGCCCGTTCGGTCAGCGTTTCGCGGCCGATCCGTTTGACGTCCAGTTCCGTGGGCAGATTCGGCTTGGCGTCCAGCCGTTCCCGCTGGTGGCCGAACTGCAGATTCAATTGTTGGCGGAGGTATTCCAACGACTTCTGCGGATTCGCGGCATAGGTCAGCAGGGCTTGGCGATTCTGGATCTCGCGGACCCGCGGCGTATCGTTGTGTCGCTTGATCCAATCCTGGAGCAATTGTTCGACTTTGTCGTACTGTTCCGTGTTCTGGTAGTGCAGACAGTGGTAGAAATAGAAGTCCTCGGTGCCGGGGATCAACTGTTGCAGCGGCACGGTCCGATCGGGTGCCAAGGCGAAATCTTCGACATAATCGATCTCGCCGGCCACGACCAGCGAGGCCGAAAACACCAGGGACAAACACACTGGGGTCTTGTTCCAACCGTTCATAGGGCAACACCTTCTTTGCCGATCGTCGTTCATGGGCGGACGGGAGTCCACTGACATAATCATACGACGAACCCGCGGCCACGTTGGTTTCTTGGAAGCGTTTTCTCGCCCCAGAACCCGCCGCTAGCGCCAAATGCCACTTGCGTTGAGCGGCAAGCCGCTAGCCGCCGGTGCAGACGGGCCGCGTTTTCTTCGAAGTTGCCCAACGTCTCCGCCGAGCTTGCCGGCTGTTGATTTCGTCGTGGCGTAAGCTTCCAGCTTGCGAAATGGGCAACGGAAGCAAAATAGCAAATTGAACATGGGCAGCGTCGGCAAGCTGGAAGCTCGCCCCATGTGCCGTCACCGATTATATCAACAGCCCGCAAGCTCGGCGGGGGCGAGGCCCGACGAAATGCGCAACTTCAAGGACGCAATTCGTTGGTTTTCGCTCGAAACAACCGGCAAGCGGCCCGTCGCCCTGTGCGTGAACAACCTGGCCTCCTGCGGCTCATGGTCGCTTGGGCGGTTTGCCGGACGAGCGGAGCGGTTTCAGCATCCAGCCCAGCACCTCGAGGACCATCACGACGCCAATCAGCAACACGATGATGGGAAAAGCCTTGGGCCGGACAATCACCACCAAGCCGCCGAGGGCGAGCATCACGACGAGCCTTGGCGAGCAGGAGGCGAGCAACGCCGAGACCTGCCGAAAAGCCAGCCAGGTTGCCGCCAGGGTTAAACCGGCTCGCAGACAGATGCTGCCGTACATCCTCGCCAGATTGTCTTCCAACCCCAGGGGGACCCCCAGCAACAGCACCGCCGCTGCTGTTAGCAGCAGCACTGCGACGATTCCCAGGACGTGACGGCGAACCGTGGGACTCATGGGGCTGCTAGGTGAGGTCTTTTTTCATCCAAGGGACAGCTATAAATCCGTGACGATTGCGTCGAAGAACTTCAGAAAGTTGCAGTTGCCCTCCGCGTCCAGGAACTTGATCGCCTGATCGGGATGCCGATTCATGTGCCCGGTGATGTTATAGGGAACCAACGGTCCCCACAGCAACTTGTCCCGCAACGGCTCGATTTGGTCCTGCAGGCACTGGACCACCGGACGCAGCTTGAATTTGGGGTTCCGGAGAAAGCCCAGCAGCAGTTCCATCGGACAGTTGCCCGCCCCGCGTCCCAGTCCGCCCATCGTGGCATCGACCCGATTGGCCCCCAGGATGATCGCTTCGATCGTGTTGGCAAACGCCAACTGCAGGTTATTGTGCGCGTGGATCCCGATCTCCTTGTCGCCGACCGCTTGCGAATACTTCTTGTACAGCATGTCGATCTGCTCGCGGTACAAATGCCCAAAGCTGTCGACGATCACCATTGCCTGGGCTGGCGTGGGGGCGATGGCCTCCAAAACCGTGTCGATCTCGAGTTCGCTGATATTGGAGACAGCCATCAAGTTGGCGCTGGTTTCGTAGCCCAGTTGATGGGCATGCTCAATCATTTCGACCGCCTCGGACACCTGATGCGCGTAAAACGCCACGCGGATCAGGTCCAACACGCTCTGCTCGCGCGGCACCAGCTGCTCTTTCCAATCGCTCTTGGTGGCATCGGCCATCGCCGCCAACTTCAGCCCTGTCTTGTGTTCGTCGTGCCCGCCAAAGACACGGTTCAAATCGTCCTCGTCGCAATGCCGCCAGGCCCCGAATTCGCTCTTGGCAAACAACCGTGGCGAGTTCTTGTAGCCGACTTCCATATAATCGACGCCGGCTGCCAAGCACGTCTGGTAGACGGCCGCAACAAACTCGTCCGTGAATCGGTGCTTGTTGATCAGTCCACCGTCGCGGATCGTACAGTCCAACACCTTCAATTGCGGCCGATACGTAATCCAAGGAGCTTTGTCTGCCATCTCGTCATCACCTGCTGCATTAGGGGTAACCGACCTCCACCGATCGCACCACGGGATCGATACCGGCCGACTGAATTCGGAACTTGGATCTGCGGACACCCTGCTCTCCATCGAAGTCGTTCATCTTCGCCCGTCACAATCGAGCCACCATTCTGTTCCGCATCGGCCATGAACGCAAGGGTACGGCACGGACCTTTCCGCCGGTCCGAGCGAACCCGGATTTCGCCGCACAGGCTGCCAGCCTGTGAAGAGCGAGGGCATACGGTAGCGCGATTCCGTCCGGAAGCGGGGAAATCCCTCGTTAAATTCAACCCGACGTTGAACCGTTCTTGCCAGCGGACCCGCCGAGGGGCTTCGTGCCCTACGGCGGGCTGTCCGCCGGGGTGCTCCGGGGGCCAAAGGCGTCGAAGGCGGACAAACGATCGGCGGCAGCGATCAGCAGCACGTCGCGGGCGATCACCAGGTTCCCGCCGGTCAGTCCCAGCGGCGTCAATTCGATGGGCTGTTGCGTCTGCTGGGGGCCCCGCTGGTCGAAGACGTAGATCCGATCGCGAGTCGGCCAGTAGACATGGTCTCCGGCCAGCACGCCTCGGCCGTACCCGCGCATCTCGCTGGCGATGCTGGCGGGAAAACGAGCCTTGATTTCGCCGCTGTCCACGTCGATCCAAACCAGACGGCTGCCGCCGACGATCAAATTGCCTTGTCCCACCCCCAGCAGGAACTGGGCGCCGGCGACGACGCCCGCCGGCGTTGCCCAGCGCAACAGGCCGGTCGCAGCGTCCAAGGCGAATACGCGATCGCTATCATAGGGCGCCGCCAACACCAACCCCTTGTGAATTACGCAAGGCGTCAGGCCTCGGCCGGAGGATTGCCGAGGGTCTGCCGATTCGGCAGCGATCGAGGAGACCTGCGGATACCGCGTAACCCACTGGATCTGGCCATCGCCAGCGCGCAGCGCGGCGACGACGCCGAGATTCGTGTTGAAATACACGGTGCCTTCGTCCAGCGACAACAGGTTCTGCGTGTACTCGATCATGGTCGCTTGGCCGAAAGTCTCCGCGGCGGCGACAAAACGCTGCCACACGAGTTCGCCGCGTTTGGTATCAAAGGCCGCCACATGCGACTGGGTGCGGACGCTGTCCCGCTGACGCAGCGCCACGTACAGCCGTCCGTCGGCGGCCAGGGGAACGCCTTCGACGGCCCAGCCTTCGCCCCAAGGCGATTGATCGAGGCGGATCTCGAACAGCCGCTTCTTGTCGGCACGCAGGTCCAACGACGCCACGTACCCCAAGGGCGGAGCGTCGCGCCGATCGGATAGCGGCATGGCCGTGGCTTGCGGACCCAATTTGACATACAGGCGGTCGCCGTCCAACGTCATGGTGTAATGCGGCGTCCCGGTCTGCCCGCTGGACGCCATGCCGCGCAGGCCGGCCGTTTGCGCCGCAGCCACAGCGTGGGGCGGCAGCGAGGTCTCCAGCCACAGCGGACGGCCGGTGGCGGTGTCGTAGCCATGCACATCGTCGAGCGTGTCGCCGGTCGCGACGAAGACGGACGTCTGGGAAACCAGCGGATGATAGCACAGCCATCCTTCCGGACTAGCGGCCGCGGAACCTGCTTCGCCCCTGGCGTTGTCGTCGTCGGCCGGACGGCGAGGCAAGAGGACGGACCAGATCGGCCGCAGGGCGATGTCGACGCCGGCCGCGGCCGCCTTGCCGCGCGCCGCGTCCCCGCCAAACGTCGTCCAATCGGCCGCCTGCGGCGGCGCAGGCCACATACGGCTGGCCGTCAACAAGTCGCCCAACAACTCGGTATACCGCCCCGACCGGCCGCCCAACGTTCCGATCGCGTCCGGCGCAACCCGCTCCAACACGTCCAATTCCGCTTGGGCTCGCGCCGGCGAGCCTTCCAGGATGGAGACCAGCGCCAGGCGGGCAGAAATGCCGCCCAGTTCGAGTTCGCTGTCGGGATAGATCAGCCTGGACATGCGACCGGCATCGGGGTTCAGCAACGGACGGAGCCGTTCCCACGCGGCCCGCGCCCGCGAAAAATGGCCTCGTTCCAGTTCGATTTCCCCCAGTCGAAACAAGGCGTCGTCGCCGCTGCGGCTGACGAAGAAACGGTCGGCGATCTCTTGCAGCCGCCGCGCGTCACGCTCCGCTACAGCCTGTCTCAGCCACGCTTCGGCCAGTGGATCGACCCGTTTGCGGTACGCTTCCAAAGCCTGCGGCGCTTCGTCGGCCAAGGCGGACAAACGCCATTGGCCGAAATGGCGAAGCGGCACGAAACGAACGAACTCGTCGCGACCGTCCGCCACACCGGGCGGCAGTGCGAGCAGTTGCTCTCCGCTGGCGTCCATCAGCCCACGCAGCGCCTCGATCGCCTCGTCCCACTGGGCATCGGCCAGGTAGCGTTGAATCCGCTCCAGGTGCGAGCGGGCTGCGTTATCGGCTTCGTCGACCTTAACCGCCGCGACGGCCGCCGGACGCAGCGCGTCGCCCCGGTCCTGAGCCGGCGTGAGGACTGGCGCTAGGAAACACGCCATGACGGCAAACAACGCTCGCCCCAGCCAGCGGCCGATCCACAGCGACAATCTACGAGATTTCAAGGACAGCGGCACCAAGGGATGAAAACACCTTCCAAACGCGAGGGATGCCCCGTTCGGCCAGCAGCGGTCACACGACAACTTCGTGGCGCCGTCGTCCAGCGGACTGCTGTCCGCTCGGACGGAACGCGCCCGGCCCCGGCGGTTTATTTCTTGACAACCGTCCATCGTATTGCCCCGAGGTTTCCTTCGCAACCACCAGCACGACCGCGAAAATCGCGACATGACCTGCCGCGGCCCGCCAGCTGCGATCTGCGCGATCCCCGTTTTTTTCCCAGCCCCCCTCTTGCCTGTATACACTCGTATATGTTAGTGTAGAAAGGCACACTGAAAATCCAATATTTCCAAAGGAGGTCAACGATGGGTCGGAGAATCGGAAAGCGGCAGGGGAACGAAATGACGACGCGGCAACGCGCGATTTACGAGTTCATCCGCGACCTGATTCAGCGCCGCGGCTTTGGGCCGACGATTCGCGAAATTGCCGATGCGTTCGACATCGCCTCGCCCAACGGCGTCGTCTGTCATTTGAAGGCCCTGGAAAAGAAGGGCCTGATTCATCGCAACGAGTTCAAGGCACGGGCTATCGAGTTGCCGGAGTTACAGGCGGAACGGAAGCGAGCGCGGATGGCCGAGGAACCCGGACTGCCCTTTGCCGGCGTGGTCCCGGCAGGATTCACGACGCGGGCCTTCGACTTGAACGAGCGGATCGACTTTGACGAACTGTTCGGCAGTCCCGGCACGTTCGTGCTGCGAGTCAAAGGCGATTCGATGATCGAAGCGCACATCGCCGACGGGGACTTTGTGATCTGCCGCAGCACGGGCACGGCCGAGCGAGGCCAGATGGTGGTGGCGTTGAATGGAGAAGACGAAGCCACGCTGAAGTACTGGTATCCGGAGCGGCACCGTATCCGTCTGCAACCGGCCAATCGCGAGATGCCGCCGATCTATGTCAAGAATGTTCGCGTCCGCGGCGTCGTGGTCGGCGTGGTGCGAAGCAAGATCTGACGGGCCACTTGTGCCATGAAATTGCTCTGGCCGCCGACGGTCGGCCGAGCTATACTTGCGCGCCGTTGGGTGCCGTGTTGCGCGCTGGCTTGGCCCGAAACCTTGCACACGCATGCGGACAGAGACGTCCGTTTCTTCGCTTCCGCCCAAGGAGGGGCCAGTGCCGAAGATTTCGACGATTCTATTCGGAACGGCGGCTGTCGCCGCCGCCTGGTTCTTCTTTCAAAAGTTCGACCTGCGCGGGCTGGAAGGAATCCAGATTGCGCCGATCGATCAGACGGCGTCACGATCCGTCGCCAACGATCCGCTCGCCCCGCCACCGGTTCGCTCGACCAATGTGATCCGCGTGGCCACTTTTAATATCCAGGTTTTCGGCAAGAGCAAAGCGGCCAAACCCCACGTGATGGACATGCTGGCTCGAATCGTGCGGAATTACGACGTCGTCGCGATTCAGGAAATTCGCTCTGCAGACGACGACTTGCTACCGAATTTCGTCGAACTCATCAACGCCACCGACCGGCACTATGATTACGTCATCGGCCCGCGTTTGGGCCGGTCGAGCAGCACGGAACAGTACGCCTTCGTCTTTGATCTGACCACGATCGAGGTCGACCGCTCGCAACTGTACACCGTCGCCGACCCGGATGATCTGTTGCATCGCGAACCGCTGGTCGGCTGGTTCCGCGTACGCGGTCCGCCCGCGGAGCAGGCTTTCACGTTCACCCTGGTGAATTTCCACACGGACCCGGACGAGACGGAACAGGAACTGAACGTGCTGGATGATGTGTACCGCGTCGTGCGCGACGACGGCCGCGGCGAGGACGACGTCATTATCCTGGGCAGCCTGAACGCGGACGACCGAAACCTTGGCCAATTGGGGCAAGTCTCCGGCATGGCCTGGGTCCTTTCCGGGACTCCAACCAATACCCGCGGCACCGCCCAGTGCGATAATATCCTCTTTCAACGTCAAGCCACCAACGAATTCACCGGTCGCGCCGGCATCTTCGACTTCATGCGGGAATACAACTTGTCCATGGAAGAAGCCCTGGAGGTCTCCGACCATCTGCCGGTGTGGGCCGAATTCAGCGTCTACGAGGGCGGTCAGCCGGGACGCACCGCCGCGGGGCCGGGCACCAAGACGCGGTGAACCTGACAGCAGCGGAAGCTATCCCAACAGTTTCTGCAGGGCATCGTCCAAACGCGGATGTGCAAACCCGTATCCGGCGGCTTCCGCGCGGCGCGGCACCGCTCGCGTGGACGCCAGCAACACACCGGCAAACTCGCCCAGCCCCAACCGCAACACGGCCTCGGGAACGGCCGGCAGGAATGTCGGCCGATGGACGGCCCGGCCAAGGGCTCTGGTGAATTCGCGGTTGGTCACGGGGGTCGGCGCAGTCGCGTTGAGCGGTCCTTGAAGATCCTCGCGCTCGGCAGCCAACAGCAGCAGGCCGATCAAATCGTCCAGGTGAATCCAAGGCATCCATTGCCGGCCGCTGCCCAGCGGGCTGCCCATACCCAGCCGAAACGGCGTAAGCATTTTTGCCAGCGCACCGCCGTCCTTGCTCAACACAATCCCGGTCCGGACCGTCACCACGCGGATTCCCGCATCGCCCGCCAACAACGCCTCGCGTTCCCAGTCCACGCTGACCTGCGCCAGGAAATCGCTGCCCGGCCATGCCGTTTCGTCCAGGATTTCATCGCCTCGATCACCGTAGTAGCCCACCGCCGACGCCGACACCAAGACTCGGGGCGGCCGATCCAGTTGGCACAGGGTGGCTACGAGGTTCCGTGTCCCGAGGACTCGACTGTCGCGTATGCGGGCCTTTTTGTCAGCTGTCCATCGGCCTTGAGCCACGGATTCACCGGCGAGATGGAACACGGTATCAATGTTCTCAAATGCCTCCGCCGGCGCCGGCTCGCGTTGTGGGTCCCACGCAAAGACCCTTGCGTCGTCGCGGCCCAGTTTTGCCGTCGCGGCCCCTGCATGGCGTGACAACACGGCGGGATGCGCGAGCCGCGACAGCAGTTTTCTTCCCACAAGTCCCGTGGCTCCGGTGACAATCGCTCGCATGATTCCCTGCCGCTCCTACGGGGCTCTGGCGTCATTTCGCAAACAACCTGGGGCTGCCCCCCTGGCAACCCATCTCCGCAGGCTCTAGGGTATTGTATAACTTTTGGCAATCCTGCAAACTGCCATAGCTGCGAGAGGGTAACCCTTTCGTATCCATAGCCCATTGTGTAGCCCATTGTGGCTCATCGTCACCAAACCGATCGAAGAAGCCCAGAATGATCACCACCCCAAAGCCCGACGCCCGTTTTTTCTGTCGCCTTATGGCCTTGGCCTTGACAGCGATCGTGTTCGCATCGGGGGCAAGGGCCGGCGAGTCGGCAGGCCCGCCTGCCGTTGCAGAATTGGTGGCGCAGTTGAGCGCCTCGGAACCTGCGATGCGTCTGCAAGCCGTCGAGGCATTGGCGGCGCTTGGCGAAGCGGCTCGACCTGCTGTTCCGAACCTGGTTCAAGCGATCCGCGACGAGGACGCCGAAGTCCGCGCTGCCGCCACCGAAACGCTGGGGCGGCTGGTCGCGGAACCGGACACCATGATCCCGCGGCTGGCAGCCCAGCTTGACGACTCGACGAGCACGCGGCGAGGCCCGATGTGGGCCGTGGTCGGATTTTCGCTGGGTCACTATGGCCGCGATGCCCTGCCGCATGTCATGCCCGCCCTCAAGAGCCCGTCGTCTGCAACATGCCGCAGCGCGATGTTAGCCATCGATCGGATCGGCGCCGACGCGCACGAGACGGTGCCGGATTTGATTGCGATTCTGCAGCGCAACGATGCCGAAACACGCATCTATGCGATCAACGCACTGCGAGCCGTGGGGCCCGCTGCAAAGGATGCGATTCCGGAACTTGTCAAGCATCTGTCGAGTGATGATTTTCATACCCAATACTGGGCTTGTCGCGCGTTAGGGGCAATCGGCCCCGAGGCCCGTTCGGCGGCCGGCGACCTGGTGACTTGCCTACGCTCCGGCGTCGCTTCGGTCCGCCGCAACGCCGCCGCCGCACTGGGCAATATCGGCCCGGAGGTCGGCCAGGCCGCAGCCGATGCGTTGATCGAGGCCTTGTCCGACTCCACCCAGCCGGTGCGGCAGAACGCGGTGGTCGCGCTCGGCCAGCTTCAACCACTGGCGGGCAAAGCCGTTCCGGAAGAGCCGTCGAAATTAACGCCTCGCGCTCCGGCGGCCCGAACGCTCTGGCTGCTTGCCCCTCAGTCCCCGACCCCCGTCATGGCCTTGCTCCGCGATCTCGAAGAAAACGACGAGCCCTGGGTCGCCGCACGAATGTTCGGCGAGATCAAGGCAACGGACGAGACGGTGCGACGGCTCGTGCAATTGCTCGATGCGACGAATGTGTGGACGAAGCAATTCGCGGCCGTCGCATTACTGGAAATCGGCGCCGAAACGCAGCTTGCCCAAGCCGCGCTGGAGCAACTCGCGCAGAGCGCCGACGAAGAGACACGAGAATCGGCCGCCGCGTCCTTGGCGCGACTGGCAGCCGAATCGGCTGATTCGCCCAGCGGCCAGACGCCATGACGCCGGCGGGGCCCGAGGATTTGTGTACGGAAGTAGACGTGCCTGTAAGCGACGGTTTTCGATGCCACACGTGTAGGAGACAATTCATGAGCCGTGTCAAGGGCGTTCGGTTGCCTGGTGACAAGTTGGCTTTTGTCCTGGCCTTGCTTGTTGCCGGTGGCGGTTCGCCGCCGGCATCGGCGGCGGAGTCGATGATGGCGGGCGTGGCCAAGGTGGACATAACGCCGCAGTCCCCGGTCCGCATGTACGGCTATGCGGCCAGAAACACGGAATCCGAAGGCATCGCCGGCCGCTTGCAAGCGTCCGCGTTGGCGTTGGGCGGCGATGACGGCGCGGGGCCGGCGGTGCTGTTGGCCGTGGACTGCGGGGCCGTACCCAGCGAGCTCGCCGCGGAGGTGCTTCGTCGCATCCAGGACAAAGTGGCCATCAAGCCGGAACGGTTCATGCTGTGCAATTCACACAATCATTCGGGGCCGAATCTGAAAGGAATGAAGGGCCTGGCGGGCGAAGAGCTCGACCACCTGACCCGTTATGCGACCGAGTTGACAGAGCGGCTGGAACAGGTCGTGCTCCAAGCGTTGGCGGCGCGCGTGCCGGCCCAGTTGGCGATCGCCCAAGGGACCGTCGGGTTTGCCGCCAATCGCCGAGTGCTGAAGGACGGCAAGTGGGCCGGCTTTGGCGCCGTGCCGGACGCGCCGGTCGATCACGGCTTGCCGCTGCTGCGTGTCACGGACCTGGAGGGCAAGCTGCTGGCTGTCGCGGTCAACTATGCGTGCCATAACACGACGTTGCGGGGCAACTTTGAGCAGATCCACGGCGACTGGGCCGGATGTGCCCAGGAACACATCGAAGCGGATCATCCGGGCGCTGTGGCTTTGATCACCATCGGCTGTGGCGCCGACGCAGACCCTTGTCCCCACAGCACGGTTGAACTGTGCGACCAGCACGGGCGAGCGATGGCGGACGAAGCCAAACGGCTGCTGGCCGGGCCGTTTCGCGCGGTCTCCGGCCCCTTGGTCGCCCGTGCGACAAAGCTTGAGATTCCCTATGCTCTGCCGCCGCCGATGGAGGAGTTGCGCGAGATGGCCAAGCGGTCGTATCCCGCTCAACGGCTGCTGAATCTGCTGGCAGACGGCCAACAGCCGCCCACCTCGGCCACGTATCCGTTGACGACCTGGACATTCGGCAGCGACTTGGCAATGGTCTTCCTGTCCCACGAGGTCGTCGTCGATTACGCGTTGCGGCTGAAACGCGAACTGGACGCGGATCGCTTGTGGATCAACGCCTACAGCAATGACGTGTCGACGTATATCGTCTCCCAACGATTGCTGGACGAAGGCGGCTATGAAGCGAACAACTCACGGCGCCCACGCAGGGGCTCCCCTATCCTCTGCCGCCGCCGATGGAGGACCGCATCGTCGAAGCCGTCAAGTCGTTGCTGCCGGAGAATTCGTCTTTCGTTTTGCCCCCGTCCGGCGAGGCGTCAGAGGATTCTGACGGGGGCTAGAGCGACCTTCAACAGCACCAGTCCGAGTACGCCTGTCGGCAGCACCAGCGCCGCCAACACGCTCCACTCGCCCCAGAACACCCAGACGGTCCCGCACAGGGCGGCGACCAGGCCCGCGGCGAGCACGCCGCGGTGCGCGGTCAGCAGCGGGAGCAGCAGTAGCAGCCAACGGACGATACGCATCGGCGGACAACCAACCGGTGATGACAAACGAACCAGCGACAGTAAAGCGGAAGATTTCACCAAACTACCTCTGGCTCGTCGGCTGGAAAAGAGCAGATTCCCCCGCTGAGAACGAACGCGTTCTTGCTGTTCGTCGCAGGTCGTCCGACCGTACATGCGCCCGAGTATAATCGATTGACAAAGTACAATTTGCAGGAGCAGACGGTTGGCTCCGCTCCGGCGATCGAGCAGTGGGCCTTTTTCTTTTTATTTGCGGATCGGTACGAGCCAGAGGCGGCTTTGCAGCAGCGTCTGCGGTCGCGCGAATCCTGACCGAATGACATTCGAGGGGGATCGACCTGAATGTCCCGGTAGACGTACCCGACGAAATGTGCAACCTCAAAGCCACCGGTCGGGCATCGGCAGTTCCGGAAGCGGGGACGCATCGTTGCCCGCTGCCCATCCGCTCCCGGTGGCCAAGACCAGTAGAACGACGATGACTCCCTGACACATCATTGGTAGAAGTCGCGCTCAGACTTCCTTCCACGCACCGGGGACGGGGACGAGGAACTGGCCGTTCTCGTCGGCCTGGATCGGGGCGGGACTGTCGCCGTTCAAGCGGTCGACGTCGGGGCAGAACATGAACTTCGATTGCATCATTTCGTCCCATGTCACAGTCCGGTTGGTGTGGCAAGCGGCTCGGCCCATCAGCGTCGCCAAATCCGAGTAGACCGCGCGCTTCGCTTCGTTGTGGGGACGATCGAGGCGGATGCTGGCGATGAATTCGTTCCACTCGTACTGCCAAGGACTGTAGGCGTCGGCCGTGGGCGTCCAGGCAATGTTGTCCGGGGCGATCCGTTGGTCCTTGAACATGTGAACCGTCGCCGCATGCACTTTGCCGGAGAATTGGGCCGCCGACTTCGTGCCGTGGATGTAGGTGGCAAAGTCGGACTCCGTCTGGTTGATGCGGCGGAAACCGCAGAACGCCTTGGTCCCGTCGGCAAAGGTGTATTCCATCGAGTACACGTCCAGGTTCTGCCCGGTGTCGGTACTGCCGGGCGCGCGGCCGCCGAAGCCGTGAACGGCGACCGGCCAGGCGTCCTTGATCCAACAGCATTCGTCGATCTGATGGATCAGGTAGTCGACCATGTGGCCCGACCCAAGCCAGAACAGGTGAATCCGGCCGAACTGGAGTTGGTCCATCAACTGGTTTGCTTTGGCCCCCTGGTTGGCGAGCCAGTTGGCGCCGCCCAGCCGATTGGCGCGGATCAAGGTAATGTCGCCCATCGCGCCATCGCGGATCCGCTGAATCAGCGCTTGGCGAGCCGGGGAATGACGGCACTGCAGGCCCGCCGCGATCTTGACATTCTTCTTGTCCGCCTCCTCGCCGGCGCGCAGCAAGCGGTGCAGGCCCCCCGGATCCGAGGCAAATGGTTTCTCCATAAACACGTTGATCCCCTTCTGAACGGCGTACTCGACGTGCGTCGGCCGGATGTAAGATCGCGTCGTACACATCGCGATATCGCCGGGGCGGAGGGCATCGATCGCTTTCCGATAGGCGTCGAAGCCCACGAATCTGCGGTCGTCCGCGACATCGACCTTGTCCTCGAATTGCTTCTGGATCGCCGCATGCGCCTGAGTCAATCGGTTCTCCATCAAATCGGCCATGACGTACAGCTTGATCGGTCCGCTGTCAGGCACCGATAGGGCGTCACGAACGGCGCCGCTGCCGCGCCCCCCGCAGCCGATCAAGGCCAGCCGAATCGTGTTGTCTTCGCCGGCATGGACCGCCGGTGGACGACTGGCAAGCACGGCCGCGCCGGCAGCTACCGTGCCACTGTGTTGCAGGAACCGTCGTCGGGTGACGTGCGACAAATCGCTGGACGTAGACATCTTGTTTTCCTCACCTGATCTTGTACGGGGAAACAAAAAACTCGGAAACGTTATGGCTGCAAGTGAAAGAGAGGACACAGGGCGTTATTGAGCATGCTGAACTCAAGCGGACGCATCGGGGAACTGCACCACCTGGCCGGTTTCTGAAGATTCGCTGGCCGCGGCCAGCAGGGCCACCGCGGCGCGGGATTCGGCCGGCGTGATCCGCTCCGGGCGGCACCCGGCAACGATGCAATCGGCAAAGTAGCGGAGTTCCGCGCGGAGGATCCCGAACCGCTGGCCGTAGACGTTCGGCCAATATAGCGTATCGGGGCGTTGGTTGCCCGCGGCGTCGTGGATCTCCAATCCCGCCTCGCCACAGTTGATATACAACGCGCCCTCGGTGCCGATCACTTCCATTCGGGCGTCGATCTGGTACGGCGTGCTTTCGGGCAGGTGCCAGATGGATTCGATCACCGCGATGGCGCCGTTATCCAGCCGGGCCATGGCCCAGCCGCCGTCGGGATACTTGTTCCCACCGGGGTGGATCTCTTGCGCGTACACGCTGACCGGCTTGGCCCCGCTGAACCAGAGCATCAAATCGCCGTCGTGGATCCCGTCGCCCATCAAGGCGGAGATCGCGTCGAGCACCATGCGGCCGATCGTGACGGACAGGTTCCGGCGGGCATGCATCGAGACGATGCGGCCGATCCGGCCCGCGTCGATCGCCTCTTTGGCCAGGACCACACGGGGATCGAAACGGCAGATGTGGCCGACCATGAGATAGCCTGCCGCTTCGTCCGCCGCGGCCAGGATGCGATCGCAGTCGGCGACGGTGGGGGCCATCGGCTTTTCGAGGAACACGTGTTTCCCGCTGCGCAGGGCGTCGATCGCGATGTCGCGATGGTCGTTGACGTGCGTGATGACTCCGACCACGTCGATCTCGGGGTCCGCCAGCAGATCGCGATAATCCGTGTACCGTTTGGGTACGCCGAAGCGGTCGGCCACTTCGGCCAACCGTTGGGGCCGCCGCGTACACACGGCGGCCAACTCGATGCCGGGCATTGTCGCCAGGGCCTCGGCGTGGATCTCGCCGAACCAGCCCAAACCGATCAGGCCCCAGCGGACGTTTTGCGTGTGACTCATGGACAGATTCCTTATCCTTTCTGTGGATCGTAGGATGGCATGAGGAACCGAGCCTCCTTGGGGCTGTTCAGTTTGGGACAGGACAACCGCCGCGTCAAGAGCGATCCGCGAGAAACGTCCTGGCCCGGAATTTTCTCGTTCCGCCCGTCCCCTGGATGTTCAGCGGCAAACGCTTGCGGGTACAATGTTCACCGTGCGCCGCAGCTCGGCGGTGCGTGATGCGGCCGAGCCGGCGCGGTTCCACGCAACGGGCGGTGGTCTCGCGGTCGACGGCCGGACTGGACAGTTCGGTACGCTTCGCCCGCCAGCGGTCGTCCGATGAATTTTTGAGGAGGAAAGTCATGAAGAAGCCGAACGCGGGGCTGAGTCGCCGGCAATTCGTGCAGGGCTCGGCAGCGGGCATCGCGGCCTTTACCATCGTGCCGCGAAATGTGTTGGGACGCGGCGAGACGCCGCCCAGCGAGGAAATTGGCGGGGCCTTGATCGGTTGCGGCGGTCGCGGGCCGGGAACGTTCGGGTGCCTGGGCCCCAATGTCCGCCGCCTGGCCTCGTGCGACGTCAAATTCAAGGACCGCTGCGACAACAAGGAGTACTACGTCGACTACCGCCTGCTGCTCGAGCGGCAGGATATCCAAGTGGTGGCCATCGCCACGCCCCCGGGCTGGCACGCCTTGATTTCGATTGCGGCCATGGAGGCCGGCAAGGACGTGGTCTGCGAGAAACCGATGACGCGCTTCATCTCGGAAGGCCGCGCGGTGGCGGACGCCGAGAAGCGATTCGGCCGCGTCTTCCAGGTCGAACGCAAGGGAGGTTACAGCCCCAACAAAGTCCGCAAGATCTTCGAGAGCGGACTGCTGAAACAGTGCGACGCGGTACTCGTCCGGCCGGGCGGGTTCAAGGTCAAGGAGTGGAGCGGCAAGGTGAAGTACGAGGTGACGGCCATTCCGGAAAGTCTGGACTGGGACCTGTACTGCGGGCCGGCCCCGCTGCGGCCCTTCAACCGGCACCGCCTCGGTGGCACGCACCGCGGCTACTGGGACTACGAAGGCGGCGGGCTGTCCGATATGGGGCACCACCATCTGCACGCGCTGGCCTACCAGTACGGCCGCGATCTGACCGCTCCCGTCGAAGTCATCCCCTACGCCCCGCCGGCGCATCCCGAATGCTGCGGTGTGTGGGGCTGGTGCGAATTGAAATACGCCGACGGCTTTACCTTGGTGCTGGAGAGCGCCGAGTGGGGACCGCGATACGACCGGCTCCGGCACAAGAACCTGGGCGAAGCCGAACTGCTGAACCTGCTCAGCGAAGAGGACCGGAACAAACTGGATGCGATGCCCGATCCGGAGCGGCTGCCGTTCTTCGAGGAGGCGATCCGCACGCGTTCGCGAACCGCCAGCCACGCCGAGCGCTCGCACCGCGTGGCCACGATCTATCACCTGGCCAACGTGGCCTTCCGCTGCGGACGGCCGCTGAAGTTCGACCCCGCCACCGACCAGATTGTCGGCGACGAGGAGGCGAACCGCCTGGTCAACCCGCCGGTGCGGGCTCCCTGGCGTCTATAGTCGCTTCGTAGCACGGCTCTGCAAAACCGTGCCGAGAACAATCGCAAACAGCATTCAATGTGAATTTCATAAGGAACCTAAGCATGGCAGTCTCGGAACAACTCAAAGCCCTGGTCGAGCAGATGCCCGATCCCGACGAGCGGGGCATGTACACGGAAAACATCGACAAGGAAAAGATCGACAAAGCGATCGCGGCGATCCATGCGGGCGGCCGCGACAACGTGCGGGGCCTGATCGAGATGCTCGGCGAACCGGGCAGCGACCAGGATGTCAAACCGCACTATGCGTTGCACGTTCTGGCAAACCATACCGTCATCGCTCGGGACGAGAATGGCCGCCGCGCGCTGTGCGAAGTGCTCGCGGAAGCCTTGTCCGGCAAGGCCTCGCCGTACATCAAAGGCTTTCTGTGTCAGACGCTGCAGTGGTTCGGCCGCCGCGAGTCGGTAGCCGCGCTGGGCAAACTGCTGGCGGACGGCGATCTGTGCGACCCGGCCGCCATGGCCTTGGTCGCGATCAAGGACGGCGCGGCCGAACCGCTGCGCGCGGCGCTGCCCGCAGCCACGGGCCGCTGCCGGGTGACGATCCTGCACAGCCTGGCCGCGCTGGCTGACGCGGGCGCCGCCGAGGCGTTCAAGCAGGGCCTGCAAGACGACGATCGCGAGGTGCGATTGGCCGCTGGCGCAGGCCTGGCTCGACTGGGCGACGCCGGAGCCATCGAACCGCTGCTCAAGGCGGCCGACGCCGATCCCGGCTGGGAGCGGATCCAGGCAGCCAAACACTGCCTGGTGCTGGCCGAGAAGCTGGCTGCGGCGGGAAAGCAGGCCGAGGCCCGGCGGATCTATCAGCATCTGCGCGACACCCGCCGGGACGCGGCGGAGGCGTACCTCCGCGAAGCCGCGGACAAAGCCTTGACCTCGGTCTGAGGAACGCAGTAGATACGTTTTGAGGCGGTGAAGAGACAGGCCGGCTCCGAGCAGACAGCGCGAAAACACGCGGGAGTCTGGCGGGTCGCGAGGTGCCTGCAGATCAAGTCTCCACCACGACGCGCGAACAGGAACAAACCAATGACGCTCGTGCCAACGATCCCGAGAATCGAGTACCCGGAAACGGATGGCAAACCGATGGGTGAGACCGATGTACATCGCAATTGGATGATCCGGATTTTCGACCTGTTGAGCCAACGTTACCGCGACCAGCGGGTCTACGTGAGCTGCAACCTGATGATCTACTATCAGGAGGGCGCCCCGCACCGTTCGATCTCGCCCGATGGCTTCGTGGTGTTGGACGCGGACCCGGGCGAGCGGCGGGTGTTCAAGATTTGGGAG
>Ga0351869_1157_pt1 | contig 22467 bp, 33 predicted proteins | sample TotcelFGM3001M10_FD_206776 | JGI IMG/M metagenome (GOLD analysis project Ga0351869, IMG submission 206776) | Enriched cells from coal bed in the Powder River Basin, Montana, United States - Total cells FGM rep2 HSBNCT.FGM.300.1.M10 ... | reverse complement strand
CAGAGGAGGATACCATGATCAGAATTTATTGTCGTGCTGGATTCATTTTTTTTCTGATAATTTTGTTGTCTGGATGTTCATCTTTGAACGTTAAAAGAGAAGTTGCTGATAATATTTTCACATCTTCATTCCCACATCTTACTGTAAGGGTAGATCAAAATTTTAGATATCTTGGGAATACATCCCATCGTGCGACTTCGAGGGCTTGGTTCTAACTTCGCCCACTTGACATTAAGCGTCTAATTTTAATTGGTTCCGAGGTCGCATTGGATAATCCATATGAGTTAGAAGATAATCAAAAAGATCGTTCGGTTTTGCCTCAAAAAATCGTTCGGCAGATGTGGTGCCATCTCTCCTTTTGATGTAATAGTTATGTACGACTGTAAGCGCTTTTAATTGTTTTTGACCCAGCCGATGGATTCCTTGATGGCGGAGTGCTAATTGTGCATTCCTTCCTTCAACACAGGAACTTGATCTTTGAAAAAATTGAGCGCAATTTCTCGCCGCTTTATCCAGTTCCTCGATTTTTAAATCTGAACATTTGCCATCAGGACCGCCATGCCTGTCAACAATCGACAGCAGTTCCCTGGACTTTTGGAGAATGTCCGTTTTTCGGTCAACATCCCTCTCTTTATCTGCAACCTGTTTTAAATAATGACCCGGGATCAGGTAACTGTGCATCAAATGCTTGTCATTATCCGACAGGTGCAAATTACCCAGGCAAATATCAATCAGTTGAAAGTAGAAAGCGATGGTTGCCACCATGCTGTCCACAACACGCTGAGCTTTATGGACGTGCTTCTTGCACCGATCCGTAAGATTGGCTGTCGCCATGTGAATCCTGTCAAAACAGTCCGTCAAAAGGCCGGATACCATTTCTGAATCCTGTTTCTCGCCGGTTTTGATGTTGTACGGGTGGTAAACTTTTCCTATCTCGGCCTTTGCACTGCGTACAGTTTCGCAGTTTAACCGGGCTTGATCCAAAATTGATTCAGCCTGTTGTTCCTGTTCTTTGGCATGCTCAATTCTTTTTTCAAAGTTTGGCCTTCGTCCCTGGGGCCGCTTGTCAGCGCCATCGAATTCTTCTTTCTTCTGCACCATGAGTTGGGTTTGCTTGATTGTTTCATTGTATTCTTTTTCAGCTTTTTTGATATTGGACATCAATGCGCAGCAAGTACCTTTCCCAATTTCATAGCTGACGTGAAAACAGTCAGGCGAATGGTGAACATTCAGACCCTTAATGGCGTGGCTGATCAGGCTGCGCCCCTCATCACTGGCAACCTGGATGACCTTTACCGGAAATTTCTTTAGTACATCGTCAACAACCTCATTCCATGTTTTGGTCTCGCGGTTCATGGCATATTTTTCAACAAGGATAAAATTGGACACCGGCTCAATGCTGACAAGGCAGATTTCAGGGTGAAATGTCTCATCCTCGCAAAGTGTGATTGTTTTTACCGGCATTTGCCGAGCAAGCCTGTCATCCTCGGTTTTTCCGAACTGGATGATATGTTCATTGAGTTGTTCAGACACCCGGCGCTGAGACGAATAAGATGATCCAACAAACTGAGAAAGTCCTGCTCTCTCCAAAAAATCGCTGACATTGTGGATACTGGCGGTTCCAGCCTTTGTAAACGAAACATGAGCTGATGTCACCAGTCTGTGTAAAAAGGCAATGCCAACAGGGCTTTCAAAAAAATCGATTAGAGCAGGGTGTGCATCAATGCCGTTTTTTCTGGCGAGCCAGAAACGAAGCGTTGATCGAGGAACATCAGTCTTTTGTGCAAACCCGCGCTGGCTGATGGCTTGATCCCTCGTTTCAAAATCAGAAACGATTTTCGCCGTATCGATTCGCTTCCATTTATCTTTCCCAATTGCAACGCATGGTGATTCGATATAGGATGTATTCATGAGCTCGATCTGGTATTTGTTGTTGAAAATAAGTTGGTTGGTGCTTTCTTATTTTCTCGTATCAGATCGAGCTCCAAATGTCCCGAACTTTTTCACTTTTGAGATTTTTTTCGTTTATCCTTCTATTTGGGCGAAGTTAGAACCAAGCCCGAAGAGTTGATTGCTTGTGTTGCCAAGCAAACAGGTATTTCACAAGAATTGATTCTTTCGGATTATCGTCAACGCAAATTTGCTGATGCCAGAGCTTTGGTATCCTACTATGCTGTTGAGGAGACGGGACACACCATAGCAGATGTTGCACGATGTCTGAGGATGAAACACCCCAGTGTTTCTCATGCAATTAAAAGAGGTAAAGAATTGCTGTATAATCAAGAGACTGCGGCGGAAAGTAGAAAGTAATCTTCATTTTCTACCAACGTCCCAACGTAATCTGTTTATTACAAAACATGTGGGTCTGTGGCTGAAATAAAGAGCAGTAATTTTCCGAATTGCACGATAATAATATCCGAAATATCAGTTGATAATTTCCGATATACACGATAACTTGATGATATCATGCATGCCGACACTTTACTATATCCCAGATTGATTAAGACGCGTGTTATCGAGTCATTGGCCGACACGCCCGTTGTGTTGTTGGCAGGCCCCAGGCAGGCAGGTAAAACGACACTGGTCCGCCAACTGGCCGGACAGAATATGCGATATCTCACTTTAGATGACGAAGTGACGCTTTTAGCCGCCCGGGAAGATCCAGTGGGGATGGTGAGAGATTTGGACCGTGCGGTGATTGATGAGGTTCAGCGCGTTCCACAATTGCTGATGGCGATAAAGAAAAGTGTGGATGAAGATAGACGCCCGGGTCGATTTTTACTCACCGGCTCGGCAAATTTGATGATGATGCCCACAGTCGCCGACTCCCTGGCTGGACGGATGGAAACTTTAACGCTGTATCCGCTGTCCCTAAGTGAGATATATGGCGCATCGGATAACTGGCTGGATAGTGTCTTTGCCGGACAGTTTCCGAACACGACAAACCCCTTGGTGGGCCGTGACCTGGTGGATGCGGTTCTGCGGGGCGGCTACCCCGAAGCTGTATCCCGTGCCACAACACGCCGCCGTGCAGCTTGGGCACGTCAGTACATCACATCGCTCATCGAACGGGATGTACGTGATGTAGCCGGTATCGATAAGCTCAATCATCTGCCCCGTTTTTTGCGCGCGCTGGCACAGATGGCTGGCCAATTGTGCAACTACACGCAGTTGGGCGGACAGGTTGGGCTGGACGGAAAAACAGCATCCCGCTATATCGGTATTTTCGAGCAGATGTATCTACTGAAGCGCGTTGAAGTGTGGGCGCGTAACCGACTCAGCCGTTTGGTGAAAACGCCTAAAATCCAATTCATCGATTCAGGATTGCTTTCCACTTTGTTGGATATCACTGCTGATGTCGTTCAGCAAAATCGAAACCGATTCGGGCTGGTGCTGGAGAATTTCATTTATGCGGAAGTGCTCAAGCATGCCGCAACTGCCGATGGGATTTACCGACTGCACTACTACCGGGACCACGACCAGCTTGAGGTGGATGTAGTGATCGAAGACGCGGCAGGGCAGTTGGTGGGGGTGGAAATCAAAGCGGCCGCTACCATCCGGGAAAGCGATTTAAAAGGCCTGAAGCGATTGGCCAGTGTCGCCGGCGATGCTTTTAAATTGGGGGTAATTCTCTATGATGGCATTGAAAACATGCCGCTTGGTGATCGCTTCCGAGCAGTTCCGATTTCATCTCTGTGGGGTGAAATCGGGATTTAGAAGCATAAACCACGCAGATAATTTTCAAGATGTATTGCTTTTTCATCTGTGTCCATCCGTTGTTTCCGCAGTCATCTTGTCCGGTCTGGCGATGGCTCCGGCCTCATAAACATGACGACGGTAGTGCTGAAGACGGCTGGACGCGTCCATGTGGCCGAACTCGCTCAACCCGAAATCCAGTGACAGAAAATTGTCCTTGTTATCGGTCTGGACATGATAGGCCAGTGAACACCAGCGATAGTCTTCCGGCAGTTCCACCAAACCCGCCCGGATTGGATTCAGATCGATGTAGGCCAGGTAGTTGATCAGGGTTTCACCGTTTTCCACCAGCACGCTTTTGAAACGATCCCCCCAGAAGTATCCCCTCCGGTTATGCCGCTTATTGTAATAACGGGCCAGCTCCAGTTTGATCTCCCGTGTGAACTCCGAAACATTGCCCCATTTTTCTTTTCTTGATCCCATGACATCCGGCTCAAAGGATTCATGCCGATTTGATTCGGATCAGAAAACAATATAGGGTTCCAGCTCTTCTCGTCCGGGCATACCAACAAAAACATCGTAAGGAATGTCCAAATGAATGATCGGTTCAGGGATGGGTTTTTGCATTTCCAAAAAAACATCAAAAAAGCCTTCCCGTACAGATTCAAGTTCTTCCAATGCCTTTTCCGCTGTATGTCCGAACGCTTTACACCCTTTAAGCATGGGAATGAACGCGCAAATTCCCTCTGATACCTTTTCGATTTGGATAGGATAACTCAGTGACATATAGTAAGATTTATTCTTTATCATAAGATCTCTCCAATAATTCAACGGCCCGCAAAGCATCCTTCACCTGATACTCGGGCAAAGTATTTGGCTGCCTGGTCAGCACGACGATTCGATCCAAATCCACGTGATAGTAGACGTAGTGGCTGCTGCCACCTTTGGGTGGTCTTTCTGAAAACCCGGCCTCAGTCAATACCTTCTTTAATTCTTCAAAACGAACCGCTTTTGGATTATTTTTGATCCTGTTTATGATCTTTTCTTTCTTCATTGCCCAAATCGCTTTCTCATGCTCCCCATTTTCCTGACATTTCTCGATCAGTACTTTTTTAGCGACATCGTAATGCATTATAGACTTTCAGAAAATTAATTTCGCAAGGCAGCAGGGAGGGAATAGGCCTTTTTTCGGCCATTCCCGACCGATAACGCAGCGAAATTATTTTTCTGAATGTCTATAGCGATTTTTGAACCTTATAGCTGTGGTTTCACCGGGCACTGCTGAAGGCTTAGTTTTATACTGTTCTCTTTAAATATCCATCCGGCGCAAAGATAATCGATAGTTTGTGTTGGATACTTTTGTCAATCTCAAATTCGGAATGAGTTTTAAGATATGGATGAACCGCGATTTTTGGATTGTTGCCATCGCTCCGGGGGCGGTCCGTGAATATATCATCGGGCATGTTTTCAATAAGCGTTTCAAAAACCACACAATACCTCAACTCCTCAGCCGTACTCGCCTTCTTTTTTATCAGTGTCCATCTGTGTGCAAATTCTCATTTCAGTGGAAAGGGGGTACTCAGTCGTTTGAGCGAAAACACGCCGGTCAGGCCGGTGACCGGTTTGGGCGTTCTGCCGGATTTGGAGGGAAACAGATTCTGGAAGTGTTGGTATTGGGCCGCCACAAACGCTTTGCTGCCGATGATGCCGGTATCCGTGAAATACCGGATGGCGATACGGAATCGTTGAAGGAAACGCATATTTTCACGTACGTCCCCCAAAAATACACACATTTCCTCTATCGTATCCTCAAAACCCCGCTTCTACCCCAAGCTTGAGACCCATCCTCTGAAAAATAACACCCAACCTGCACAGCCTGGCACCATCCTCGGCTGAAAAGATGCTTGCCGGACTGCTTTTTTCGAATGAACCCTGGTAAGCAGGATCGTCGATTTGCATGGCCTTTGCCACATCCTGAAGTGCCAGAACCAACATTTCCTCAGAGCCTTCTTCAATGGCCGCGTTGATGTATTCAGCAGCCTCCGCCGGATTGCGCAGATCTTCGATCAGGCCATTTTCGTAGCTAACAGAAACGATCGTCATTTTCTCCTCCTAGTAAAATCTTGCCAGAGTTCCTTGGCTTTCTCAATATCTTTTTGCTGACTCTTCTTGGTACCCCCGCAAAGAAGAATAAGCACTAAATCGCTCTCCCGCCCGAAGTAAAGACGATATCCAGGGCCAACATCCATTTTCAGTTCATATACACCATTGCCAAGAAAACGACAGTCGCCAAGATTTCCAAATCGTAACCGATTGATTCTCATTCGAATTCTAGCGCGAATCCCCACATCTTTCAAGCCCAAAAGCCATTCTCGAAAGAGGCTTCTGCCGGTTTCATTAACATATTCTTTGATTTCTTTCTGCTTTATGTCCAATGGCCTACCTAAATTTTCCCATCCCCAATTTCCCCATATTCATCCATCCAACGCCCCAGGCATCATCCTATTCATCCCTGCCACAGGCACCCAGCCCCATCGCTTCCTTCATCCACTTCTAAAAAATCCAGGCAATTTACTTACGGACGTCCCCCAGGACGCACACGCTATCAAAGCGCAATCCCGTCTTGAGTGTTGCCAGGCAAAGTTGTTCGAAAAATAGGCTGAACGTTTTTCCACAATATTGAATCGTGGGCTGCATGCCACAGATCATAATTCTTTTGAAGGTTCAACCATAGATCGGGTGTTGTATCGAAAGCTCTTGACAGCCTCAAAGCCATGTCCGGCGTGACAGTCCCACGACCGTTCACAATTTTTGACAATGTTTTCCTCGAAACACCTAACGTAGAAGCCATGTTCTGAACGGTTATGGATAAAGGCTTCAAGTAATCTTCCTTCAAAATGTCGCCCGGATGCTTTGGCTGCCGTTTCATTTGAACCATATTCCGACTCCTCAGTGATAGTCGTCATAATCAACCATGAAAGCGTCTCCATCAACAAACGCAAAAATAACACGCCAATTTCCTGAAACCTTGACTGAGTATTGCTCCTTCCGTTCACCACCCAGTCCATGGAAATTTGACCCTGGATAATTCATATCTTTCAGACTATTTGCCGCATTGAGTCGGTCAAGAATCCTTTCCAGTTTCGAGCTATGCTCAGGCTTTATGCCTTTCTTGTCACTGGTATAGAAAAAACTCTCTAAACCTTTATGTCTGAATGATTTGATCATGAACAAATCGTAACCAATGGGGTTACATGTGTCAATTTATTATTTACGCGGGCAACACATACGAGCACTGCACATAGAAGTTTCGGCATCCTTTCAATTGGAAAGGTATCAGGCCGACTATTTTGACCAGGAAAGTTTGCGTACCCCCGCCCTTTTTTCCGCAAACCATTCGTGCAGATTCGTGGGTTAATGTTCTATTTGCCTGTCCCCATTCTCCCGTTCTATTAAAGTTAAACGGATTGATAAAGCCGGTTTTGAATAGTGAGAGCATCCCGCAATCCACGCAATCCACAGATTTCTTATGGCGGTCATTTGGGTAGCGAAAAGAGGTCGCTAAGATATGAAAACAGCCTTCCATGGTGTATTTATAATGTAAATACGACACGATAGCTTGGTCCGGCCCCGCCCCCAGTCAACACCCTCCAACCCAAGGTGGTTTAATCTTAAGTTAATAATTTAAGGATGTCTCCCAGGACCCGGTCGCCTGCCTTGATTGACGTAACCCCTTTCCCGACCGCTTCGACCACTCCGGCGCCCTCATTGCCGGCTGTTGTCGGTAGTGGCACCGTGTAAAGGCCGGTTCGCTGATAGATATCGATGAAATTCACCCCGATGGCCTGATGACGAAGACGCACGTCTCCCGGTCCGGGTTCGGGGACATCAACATCCATCCAGCGGAGAACCTCCGGACCTCCAAACTTCTTGAAGCAGATTGCTTTGCTCATGTCGCACCCCCTGTGTCAGAATTCTTGAATGTTCGAAGTCGAACCAGCATGCCTTACCGGCAAGTTCCGTCCTGCGATAACTCATGCCGCCAGAGCCAAGCGCCATTGTGCCATTTCATCTTCATATTCGCGTGCTGTCAGTGAAACAAAAGTATCCCGGCGTTCCAAATCAGTCACATATACCGGTCGACCGGAAACGGCCTCAAATCGCAGGATGGGGGATGCATCGTTTAGTACGATCAGATCGATATCGTCAAATGCCAATACCGTCTGCAGGCAGTTCCGGAGCTCGGCCAATTCATCCAGAAAAGGCTTCCTATCAAAAAGAACCCCGATATCGATATCCCCTCCGGCACGGACTGTTCCGCCCCGAGCAGATCCAAAAATCCAGACCGCCATGACATTTTTGTCCCGGGACATACACAACGGTAGGGGTTGAAAATCAATCTTCATGAATGGTCCGTTTGACATACGATAGAATTTCATTGCGAAAAGACTCGAAATCCACCAGCCGGCGATTTACCATATCCACCAGAATCTCCTTATCCACCTGTTCATACCGGTGTACAATAAAATTTCGAAATTGAACCATTTTGGAATACGCATCCAGATGTCCCAGAATCCCCAAAGCAATAACCCGGTCCACTGCATCCCTGCCGGTTATTGCTGGCGTTTGTCCCAACCGGGAAAGAATTCTCTGACATACATCAATCACAATTTCCACCAGAATTTGCAGGCTTCGCTCAACAGCCCTTGTCGTGCGCCAATCCTTTTCCAGATCCTGAACCGTCAGACACCCCAGTGACCGCAGCTCAGTCAATATAGTATCGAGATGTTGAAGTTTTTGGGCAATCACACCGTTGATCATTTGTTTTATCTCTCGTAACCGTTGCTTTTCAGATAGAAATTTTGGTTCGTTTCCGGTCGGAAATTATCGATTAAAGTCTATAGCATTCATAACCCGATATCGAGGCCATCTTTGTAATGCGTTCGTTCCATAGAGACCGATCGTGTGACGCAGGAATTCGTTACACCCAGATATCTGGCAATATCGGCTCCGGAATACCCCAATTCCCTGACGCCAATCCACGAGATGATGCGCCTGGCAACCACTGCCGCCCTTCTTCGACTTCCGGACCGGAGCTCACCAACGGTAACATCGTATTTTTCGCCCACTTTCTCTGCAAGTGTTGCAAGATCAATCCGCTGTCCAGACAGCCTCAAGTTTCTTTTTGTCCGATCATCCAGGTCAGATATGACCGATCGGACAAAACCCCCGTCACCCAGTATCCGCTGATCTGCAGGCTCCCTTTGACCACGCCTTCGGCTGGCCAGGACCGCCGACCAGCCCCCCATGCTCCGTATCAGCCCGCCACCAACCAACTCCGGCCTTCGGCCCTGTCCCATACCTTCTGTAACAAATTGCACGTAATTCTTTCCTGCATCCCCAAAATCGCCAAAAAATGGCAATACATATCCCGTATCTTGCCATTCCCTTTTGACGTTACCGACCAGTGCGGAATGACCGGACCATGGATTATGATTTAACGCGTTGATATCCTGAACCAGTCCGGCTCTGAAAAGATTCAGGTGAATATATCGGACCAGTTCTTTCATATAAATATCCTCCTGGCACACGATGGATTTGTAACGATTCTGAAACAAATGCCCATTCCTATGATGACGTTTGTTGAAATTGACGACATATCCTGTCAGAATTTTGCGCATGCTTGAGGCCAAAGACATATTTCTGGTCTTGCAAAGCAGATGAAAATGATTCGGCATCAACGCCCAGGCATAGATGTCAATTGCGCCTTCCCGGGCCAAAGCCGACAGACGGTCCAGAAAATCGGTACGATCCTCATCATCCTGAAATATATTTCTTTTTTCAATTCCTCGCCCCATAACATGGTGCAGCACACCCGGGGCATCCAGTCTGGCTGTTCTTGGCATGTTCTTTTGATATCATATCAAATAGTAGCTGTAAATCACTTTCTGCATGAACGTCCCCTATCACACGATGATGCCGGAATCCGTGAAATACCGGGTGCGATAGCGAAAACGCTGGATGCGGTCCTGGTTGAACTCCCTGGCCCGTTCTTTTGCTTATGCGCCGTTATTGGCATCCAAGGCTGAGAAATTCGTTATCCTGACAGTCCCGTCCGGGAAACGAGCTACGATGTCCAATTCACCTCCCATCGCCTCAATATGGCTGCGTAGCGTGGAAATGTACATATCCGTGCGTCGCTCCAGCTTGGCAATCGCCGGCTGTTGAACCTTAAGCAACCTCCCCAATACCTGCTGGGATAAGCCACGGGCCTGCCGCAATTCATGCAACGGCATCTCGGCCAGCATCTCGTTTGCCAGTTGCTTAGACTGCGCTTGCGCCTCATAAGACAAGGCAGATCGAAGCTCAGAGAACTTCTTGGCCATCCAACAGACCCTCCTTTCTCAATTCATCAATATATTGGTCATACAGATCATCTGCAATCGGGATGTATTCCTCATACCATCGGTCGTTTCCTGTCTTATCTCCCCCGATTAGAAGAATGGCCCGGCGCCTCGGGTCAAACGCATAAAGGGTCCTCAATGGCCTGCCGCAAAACTGGATTCTCAACTCCCTCATATGCCCATGCCGTGAGCCTTTAACCCCACTGCTGTAGGGAAATTTTAGCGAGGGTCCCAGCAATTCCAGTAATCGGACCGAAGCGTCAACACACACTTGTTCTTTTTCCGCCAGAGAATGCCACCATCCTTCAAATTCATTTGTGTATTCGACTTCCCAAGTTATGGACATGATAACCTCAGTCATATATTCCGTCAATGGAATAATTGCCTCATTCTTAGCGAAGCGAATCATCCCCCCCCCCCGCAGGCGTCCTTTAAATCATCCGCTCCTGTTTGTCCTCCCTGCCCCGTGAGAACAACTCTGATGGAGTCCCTGAAGGGGTTTCACCGTGATGTCATCCGTTACGAAATTTAACAGCACCCCATCCTGAAATTGCTCACAGATTACACCGATTGACGCGGATACGCTTTTGTCTTTACGCTTTAAAGATGATGGAGATGATTCGGCATCAAACCCCAAGCATATCGCTTTTCAGATAATGATTTTGGGAAGGCAGCAGGAAGGGAATAGGCCTTTAGCGGCTGACGCCTTGAAAAACCCTCGGCCATCCCCGACCGATAACGAACCCAAAATCTTTATTAGGAAAGCGATAGATGTCCATCGCGCCTTCCCGGGCCAAAGCCGACAGACGGTCCAGAAAATCGGTACGATCCTCATCATCCTGAAATATATTTCTTTTTTCAATTCCTCTCCCCATAATATGGTGGAGCACACCCAAGGCATCCAGCCTGGCTGTTTTGATATCATATCAAATAGTAGCTGTAAATCACTTTCTGCATGAACGTCCCCCATTACACTGTCCGGGACATCACATGATAAACCGCCTGTTCATTCAAGCCCAAATACCATGCAAAGAGTTTCAGACGGTTACAAAGCAAGCAAACCAACATGTCCGATCGTTTCATGGGAAAGATTGATGACCGGAATGCTCAACATTTCATCATAAACCAATGTGTCTTTCCGGCGCATCAACTCCCCGATTTTTTCAGACCATTTACCGGAAATATATTGCTCACCACATTGGCGGCACTGGATCATTGGAATCCCTTTAAAGATGATGAGACTGCCATCTGACTGGGTCATTTTGACTGTTCCCAGTGTTTTGATCACTTCACCGCCGCATTCAAAGCATTTCATGCATCACGCCTCCTGTGTAATGGGTCAGCCCATTCTTCAGAATCCGGCTCATATACCGTAACAATCCATACAATATCATGCAAACATCCACACACGATATGAAGAGCTCTTCCAGACTCTGTCCTTCCACAGACCAGACAACTGTGGCCTCTTGGATCATCCGGATATTTTTCGATGATATCACCATTCAGTATCGCATCTTTGACATCAAGCGGATTTATGCCGCGCTCAGATGCCCGCTCAGCCGCATGTTTTCTGAATTGGTAGTCACCTGTATCTATATGGCTTCTGATCCATTCAATATCTTCATTCATGATTTAAAAAAACCACTTTTTAATCAAAATAATCAATGATAAATTATTCTTAATTCTTTTGAACCAGATATTTACCAATTCTTCATCCTGAATTTTCCACAACTGTACACCCCTTATTTACTATCTGTGTCTATCCGTGTCAATCTGTGGGCAAATTCTCATTTCAGTGGGAAAGGGCTGCTAAGTCGTTTCAGCGAAAACATGCCGGTCAGACCGGTGACAGGTTTGGGCGTTCTTTCGGATTTGGAGGGAAACAAATTCTTGAAGTGTTGGTATTGGGCCGCCACAAATGCTTTGGTCCCGATGATGCCGGAATCCGTGAAATATCGGGTACGATAGCGAAAACGCTGGATTCGGTCCAGGTTGAACTCCCTGCTCCGTTCATTTTCTACAATCGCCCCGTCAATCGTTTTCGCCGCCGGTTTGTCCGGTCGGGGGATGGCTCCGGCTTCGTACACATAACGACGGTAGTACTGAAGACGGCTGGACGCGTCCATGTGGCCGAATTCTCTTAACCCGAAATCCAGTGACAGAAAATTGTCCTTGTTATCGGTCTGAACATGATAGGCCAATGAACACCAGCGATAATCTTCCGGCCGTTCCACCAAACCAGCCCGGATTGGATTCAGATCGATGTAGGCCAGGCAGTTGATCAGGGTTTCACCGTTTTCCACCAGCACACTTTTAAAACGAACTCCCCAGAAGTATCCCCGCCGGTTATGCCGCTTATTGTAATACCGGGCCAGCTCCAGTTTGATCTCCCGAGTGAACTCCGAAACATTGCCCCATTTCACCCGAAATCGGGAGATATCTTCATCGGTAGGGACCATATCACTGTTGCCGGCATAGCTTCCGAACCGCTCCCGGATATCCTCATCCGTAAAGCCGGTTTCCGGCAGCATCCGGGCCAGAAGATGAAAATGATTTCCCATGATGCAAAATCCCGGGATATCCACGAAGTAATGCTTGCTTTTCTTTCGGATCACATCCACCAGAAATTCCTTCTCGATATCCCCGAGGGGATAGCCATCCAATGCTGTCCGGGACATGACATGATATACCGCCTGTTCATTTTTAACCACCAACCGACCGATTCGGGCCAGATCCATAATTTTGAGATAGTTTCTAAACCCTTTTGGAATCATCATAAAGAGTTTCCGGTGCAATATCTATTTCACCGGGCCAGACAACCGTGCCATATTCAATACGGGCTTTTTGAAACAGCAATGGGCTAGCAATTTTTTTCCAAGGCTTCATCGTCAGCAAAGGTAGCATATCAAATATCCGCTTTTCTCCATTAGCAAATTCCAGTAATAACGAAAAATCTCTTTGCGGTGTTACTGCAATTACATCAATTAACATTTTTTGCTCCCTGTTCAATTCAAGGGCGGTATCCTGAATGGCTCTTCACCCTGAACAGCCAAATCCCAGTTAAGCATCAACTCTTCTTTATGTATCTCTATCCACGCTTGCACCAGCTTCAACTGTTTTTGGGGTAATGATCCATCCAAAACAGCACCCTCTTCAATGGCAATTGATGCCTAATCCCCCTGATAACGGGCATGGATATGAGGCAGATGATGCCGGCGATTGTCACGGAAAAACATGAGAATCAATATTCCGTAAAACATACTTATGGTAGGCATTTCCAAGCCTTTCATTGTGCCATAATTTGAATAATAAGTGAGAAATTTATCAAGTCAACGTGCATCAAACCCTGCTGTGGAAAGCATTATTTACCTGTTTCTAATTTGTTCTTCCGTGCAGAGCATTCATAACCCGATATCAAGGTTTTCTTTGTTCTGTTTTCGTTCCATAGAGACCGATCGTGTGACGCAGGAATTCGTTACACCCAGATATCTGGCAATATCGGCTCCGGAATACCCCAATTCCCTGACGCCGATCCACGAGATGATGCGCCTGGCAACCACTGCCGCCCTTCTTCGACTTCCGGACCTGAGCTCACCAACGGTAACATCGTATTTTTCGCCCACTTTCTCTGCAAGTGTTGCAAGATCAATCCGCTGTCCAGACAGCCTCAAGTTTCTTTTTGTCCGATCATCCAGGTCAGATATGACCGATCGGACAAAACCCCCGTCACCCAGTATCCGCTGATCTGCAGGCTCCCTTTGACCACGCCTTCGGCTGGCCAGGACCGCCGACCAGCCCCCCATGCTCCGTATCAGCCCGCCACCAACCAACTCCGGCCTTCGGCCCTGTCCCATACCTTCTGTAACAAATTGCACGTAATTCTTTCCTGCATCCCCAAAATCGCCAAAAAATGGCAATACATATCCCGTATCTTGCCATTCCCTTTTGACGTTACCGACCAGTGCGGAATGACCGGACCATGGATTATGATTTAACGCGTTGATATCCTGAACCAGTCCGGCTCTGAAAAGATTCAGGTGAATATATCGGACCAGTTCTTTCATATAAATATCCTCCTGGCACACGATGGATTTGTAACGATTCTGAAACAAATGCCCATTCCTATGATGACGTTTGTTGAAATTGACGACATATCCTGTCAGAATTTTGCGCATGCTTGAGGCCAAAGACATATTTCTGGTCTTGCAAAGCAGATGAAAATGATTCGGCATCAACGCCCAGGCATAGATGTCAATTGCGCCTTCCCGGGCCAAAGCCGACAGACGGTCCAGAAAATCGGTACGATCCTCATCATCCTGAAATATATTTCTTTTTTCAATTCCTCGCCCCATAACATGGTGCAGCACACCCGGGGCATCCAGTCTGGCTGTTCTTGGCATGTTCTTTTGATATCATATCAAATAGTAGCTGTAAATCACTTTCTGCATGAACGTCCCCCATCACTGCATGAACGTCCCCCATCATGGGGTTGACATCCACTGATATAACCTTTAAAGATACCGCTTAACACAATGAAAACTATGGTAGATTCGAATGCAACTGAAAAAAGGCATTCCGACAGCCTTTTTTCATTTTTAATCATAAAACATCCATAATAATAGAATGTTATGTCAAATTGTCCCTGTAACGGACTTGGCGGAGCTGTGTGTAACCGTGAATTCCATTTTTTGATCTCCGATCTCTGGCCAGGACCGAAAAATCACCTTGGGAAACGTAAACGTATATTTTAACGTTCCTAAGGACATCAATGAAATGAGGTTCTTCAGATGAAAAACTTTGCGCTCATCGGTGCCGCCGGTTATGTTGCCCCCCGGCACATGAAGGCCATTCGGGATACGGGCAATCAGCTTGTTGCGGCATTGGACCCGAATGATTCCGTAGGCATCATTGACAGCTACTTTCCCGATGCCAATTTTTTTACGGAGTTCGAACGGTTTGACCGTCATGTCGACAAGTTGCGCCGGACCAATCATGACCGCCGGGTGCACTTTGTCTCGATCTGTTCGCCCAATTACCTGCACGACTCCCACATGCGCTTTGCCCTGCGCTCGGGTGCAGATGCCATCTGCGAAAAGCCGCTGGTGTTAAATCCCTGGAACATTGACGGTATTGTGGAAATCGAACAGGAGACAGGCAAGAAAGTCAACAGTATCCTCCAGCTTCGCCTGCATCCGTCCATCATCGCCCTGAAGGAAAAAGTTTCCAATGCCGCTGCAAAATCCAAATACGAAGTGGATCTGACCTACATCACCTCACGGGGAAACTGGTATCTGAATTCCTGGAAAGGCGAGAACAAAAAATCGGGCGGCATTGCCACCAATATCGGTGTTCATTTTTACGATATGCTGCATTTTGTTTTTGGCGCGCTGCAGGAAAACCGGGTTCATTATATCAGCGACACCAAGGGGGGCGGCTATCTGGAATACGAAAACGCACGTGTCCGCTGGTTCCTGTCCATCGATGTCAATGACATTCCAAAGACCATTCTCGAGTCCGGCCAGCGCACCTACCGATCCATAACGGTCAACGGAGAAGAGCTTGAATTCTCCGGTGGCTTTACCGATCTTCATACCACCAGCTATAAGGAAATTCTGGCCGGAAAAGGCTTTGGGCTGGAAGATAATCGTGTGGCCGTAGAAACCGTGGCGAGTATTCGAACCGCCACACCGGTTATGAGCAGTGATTGTCATCCGTTTTTAAAAAAATAGGTTTGGGGCGAGGGGCGATAGGCGATAGGCTATGGGCGAGAGGCTATAGGCTTTGGGCTATGGGTGAGGGGCGATGGGAAAGGGATTTAAAGAGTTGGTGGTATGGCAAAAAGCAAGGGATCTGGCTGTCGAGATTTATCAGTCCACCCATCAGGGGCAGCTCAAGCAGGATTTTGGTTTGAGAGATCAAATTCGAAGATCCGCAGTCAGTGTACCCGGCAACATTGCCGAAGGCGATGAACGCAACACGGACAAGGATGCAATCCGGTTTTTCTATATTGCCAAAGGCTCACTTGCAGAATTACGAACCCAATTGGATATTGCTTTCAGTGTCAATTACATCACTGAAGAAATTTTCCAGGATATCGATCAAAAAGCTATCCTCATCGGCAAGATGCTCGGCAGCCTGATCAAAGCCCGCTCAATCCCAAAAGTCTAACGCCCATAGCCTATAGCCTATCACCCATAGCCTATTTTAAGGAATCCCCATGCCCTATTTCAACCACGAAACCGCCATAATAGACCCCGGTGCCCAAATCGGCTTCGGAACCCGCATCTGGCACTGGACCCATATTTCCGCCACTGCCGTGATCGGCGAAAACTGCAACATCGGACAGAATGTCTTTGTGGCCGACCAGGTCACCATCGGAAACGGCTGCAAGATCCAGAACAATGTTTCGGTTTACAACGGTGTGATTCTGGAGGATGATGTGTTTTGCGGTCCGTCCATGGTGTTCACCAATATTTACAATCCGCGCGCTGAAATCCGGAAAATGGACCAGGTCCGGACCACCAGGGTAAAACACGGTGCAACCCTGGGCGCCAACTGCACCATCGTCTGCGGCAACACCATCGGCCGGTATGCCTTTGTCGGCGCCGGGGCCGTCATCACCAGAAACGTACCGGATCATGCCCTGGTTGTCGGGAACCCGGGCAGACAGATCGGCTGGGTGTGCCAGTGCGGCGAAAGACTTTCCGATGATCTTGTGTGTTTGTCCTGCCAAAAGCAATATCGGCAGACAGAATTCGGGTTGAGCGAAGGGTGAGGAGAATTGAGCCATGCAAACAGAAGCACTTTATAAACAAGGCAGGCTGGAGTTTTTCACTCCGATTAAATTTATCAATCAACAGTTCCGTATTCGGGTGGATATTCCCGATCAGGAAATTGCCCAGACATACGATCATCACTCCGATCCGGTTGATGTGTTCCGAACCTATGATCTTTCTCCGGATGCGCTTGCCATTGCTGAACAAATCAGGCAGGAAATGTTTGAGATATCAGCGGATTTCGGATCGAATGATGAAGAAATGGATTTGACGGAAAAACAAAAGCAGTACTGGGATGTATTTGAATTCCGTTCCCGGTTGCGTCATGACCAGGGCAAGCCGTCATGAAACACCTCCTCTTGGACATCAATATCGTCGTGGATGCCTGTACAGACCGCGACAGCAGTGTGGAATCGGTGGCGGCCATTGCCAAAGCAAAAGCAGCGGGGGTGGCCTTGTGGGTGTATGCAGGTTCCGTGCAAACGCTCGAATACGTTCTTGCCAGTGAACTTGTTCGCTTGAATGCAAAAAAAGGCTTTCCACCCCTTACGCGGCTTCATGCAGCACGCCGGGCCAGATTGCTGCTGGCTAACTTCTGCAACAAAACCTCTTGGTTGGCGGCATTGAGTTTCGAGGGGAACGTCTTCAACACAGATGATCCGGAAGATGAACAACTCCTGTTGGCGCTGGAACGGTTTCCGGCAGGTACAGCCAAATTGATGACCAATGATAAGCCGATGCGTGAAAAATCTCCGGAAAAGACGGTTACACCTTCCGTCTGGCTGACAGAGAAAAACCAGGCAGCACCTATCGATTTCATTGATCTCAAGACCCAACAGAATCTCATCCGCCCCAATCTTGAAATCAGCATTCACCGGGTGCTGCATCACGGCCAGTACATCATGGGTCCGGAAATCAGGGAACTGGAAGAAAAGCTGGCCGGATACGTCGGCGTCAAACACTGCATCACCTGCGCCAGTGGAACCGACGCCCTGCTCATGGCCCTTATGGCACTTGACATCGTTCCAGGAGACGAGGTCATCACCGTGCCCTATACCTGGATTTCAACTGCCGAAGTGATCGCCCTGCTGCGGGCAAAACCGATCTTTGTGGATATCCGACCCGATACCTTCAACCTGGACCCGAACAAACTGGAAGCCGCCATCACCCCGCGAACCAAAGCCATCATGCCGGTAGGCATTTATGGTCAATGTGCGGACATGATCCGGATCAACGCCATAGCAGACAATCATGGCATACCGGTCATCGAGGATGCGGCGCAGTGTTTTGGCGCTACGCACAACGGAAAGAAAGCCTGCAATCTGTCGCTCATCGGCTGCACCTCCTTTTTCCCGTCCAAGCCGCTTGGCTGCTATGGAGACGGCGGCGCCATCTTTACACCGGATGACGCGCTGGCAGACAAAATGTGCCAGATCCGCATTCACGGCCAGAAAATCAAGCACCAACACCCACTGGTCGGCATCAATGGAAGACTCGACACCCTCCAGGCTGCCATTCTGCTGGAAAAATTCATCCTGTTCCCGGAAGAATGTGAACTGCGTGCCAAAGTCGGGAAACGGTATGATATGCTCCTGTCAGCAATACCCGATGTCAAGGTTCCCGTCATCGCCTCTGGCAATACCTCGGTTTATGCCCAGTACACCATTCTGTCATCCGATCGGGATGGGCTCGGTCAAAAACTGAAAGCTGCCGGCATTCCGTCTGTTGCCTACTACACCGGGCCGCTTCATCTGCAGGGGGCATTCGCCTATCTGGGCTATAAACCAGGTGATTTTCCGGTTGCTGAACGGGTGGCGGCGCAATGTCTGAGTCTGCCGATGTCGGCTTATCTGATGGCGAAAGACCAGGAAAGGATTGCAAGCGCGATAGTGTAGGGCTTCAAATGGTTGTTGAAATTCGAAACCTTACAAGGAAGGCTACACAGGCATACGAGGATATAATTATGGAATCAATGCACGTTTCGAAAAGTGAACTGAAGAAGCTGATAGAAGAAGCCATGATCAACGTCCTGATCGAGAGAAAAGATTTGCTCGAAGATGCTGTAGCTGAAGCTATCATCGACATGAACCTCGCTTTGTCAATTGAAGCGGGAGATACGGGGGAATATGTTTCTGAAAAAGAAATCTTGGCCAAACTGAGGGATTGATTCATGCAACTTCTTTATGCCAAACGATTCAGCAAAGATATCGATGCGATTCAGAATGATTCGGAAGTCAAAAAGAATCTCCTTGAAACCATAGAGCGGCTGAAGCATTCAGATTCATTGACGGAATTGAATGGTGTCAGGAAAATGGAGGGATATCCCAAGTACTATCGAATCAAGATTGGGGAATACAGGCTTGGTATTAAGCTGAACAATAATGTTTTGGAATTGATACGATTTTTACATCGAAAAGATATATACAGACGATTTCTCTGAATATTGCTGTATAATCAAGAGACTGTGGTGGAAAGTAGAAAATAATCTTCATTTTCTACCAGTGTCCAGGAATTGGTGACAAGTGACAAGCCGTCCGTCGCCTGTCCACCCGTTACCTGTCAAGCGTCACTTTTTTTAAAAGAAGCTCCGGAAATGAACAGAAAAGATATATTGGACATCTTGCAGAAGGAAAAACGATATCTCCAGGAGAATTTTGGACTGCTATCAATCGGATTGTTTGGATCCTATTCCAAAGGCAAACAGGGAACTGATAGTGATATCGACCTGCTTGTAGAATTGTCTGAACCTCGTTTTGATTACCTTGCAGGGATACAGATATACCTTGAAGACAGAATCGGGAAACGTATCGAGGTGATACGAAAGAGAAAAGATATAAGTGATCAATTTTTAAGACGAATTGAAAAAAGCATTCATTATGTCTGAACATGAAATCACGGATAACCTGGATCTGATGGTATAGACTTTCAGAAAAATAATTTCGCTGCGTTATCGGTCGGGAATGGCCGAAAAAGGCCTATTCCCTACCTGCTGCCTTGCGAAATTAATTTTCTGAAAGTCTATAGAATCTATAAACCTGGTTCAAGAACGATTTTCAAAAATTCTGGAAGCCGATGATTTTATTGGTTCAACGGAAGGTGTCACCTTGCTTGACGCAATTTCAATGAGGCTGCAAGTCATTGGTGAGTTGGTCAAAAAAATTCAAAAGGCTGACCCTATTTTTTTGTTGGGTTATGCGGAAATTGATTGGAAAAAGATTGCAAAATTCCGTGACCTTGTTTCTCATCACTACGAACATGTTGATCATGAAATCGTTTATGACATCTGCAAGATGCATATTCCAAAGCTGAATGCAGTGGTGCAGAAAATGCGCAATTTACTTTTATAGTCGTCCGTAACTTGTCACCCGTCACCCGTCACCCGTCACCCGTCACTCTTTTTCAAACATGAAGATACTTACAATAGTTGGTGCCAGACCCCAATTCATCAAAGCAGCAATGGTCTCCCGCGCCATAATCGCCCACAACCAACTCGTCACCGGTCACTCGTCACCCTTTCTTAGAGACCCGTCAACCGTCACCTGCTGTCACTCGTCACTCATTACCGAGGAGATCCTCCACACCGGCCAACACTTCGACGCCAACATGAGCGACATCTTCTTCAACCAGATGGGTATCCCCAAGCCAGCCGTCAACCTGAACATCAACGGCGGCACACACGGTGAGATGACCGGAAAAATGCTGGCAGCCATCGAAGCCGAAATTCTGTACCGCAAACCGGACTGGGTGCTGGTTTACGGCGGCACCAACGCCACCCTGCCAAGTGCGCAGGTGGTGAAGGACGATGTTGGCAGAAATGCGGAAAAGGCGGGGTTGTTTGTTTTGACGCAGACGAGTGACGGTGGGGCCGCGCTGTTGAATCGCAAAGGATTCAGGCCGAAAGAATTTTCATGAATAACTTTCTAACCTTACAAAACTACCAGGCTTTCACAGGACATGTGCTGAAATGATAAGAATTCATCCCCATGCAATTCAGCGAATGGAGGAGCGCAGTGCAACCACAGATGAGGTATATGCAACAGTGGAACATGGGGAAGTATTTCCAGCCAAATTTGGTCCATCAGGTTTTCGACGTAATTTTTTGTTTGACAATGATTTCGGCGGAAAACATTATCATACCAAGCAGGTAGAAGTTTTTGCAGTGCAGGAAGAATCCGACTGGGTCGTAATCACTGTCATTACACGTTTTTTTTGAAAAGAGGGGAAAGAAAAAATGAAATTCAGCTATGATCCCCAATACAATATTGCCTATATTCGACTAAGACCAAAATCTTCTGAAGTCGTATCTATCAAAATCAGCGATGAATTAATCGTGGATTTGTCACCAGATGGAACTGTCTATGGCATCGAGCTGCTGAATGCAAACGAACAATTAATGCAAGGTGATAACGGTAGATTCCTGTTTTATAATGAACATAGCGGTCAGGAAGTCGATGTTTCTATTGCCGTTTCATAGGATAGGGTTCAGGAAGCAGAAGCGTTGCATTCAATATCCATCATCTGACCACTGACCTATGCCCCGTCAACCCCGATTGGATGCACCCGGTATTTTACAGCATGTCATGGCCAGAGGGATCGAGCGCTGCCAAATCTTCCGGAATGACGACGACCGAAAAGATTTACTGGCAAGATTTGCTCAAATCCTGGATGAAAGCCAAACGCAGTGTTACGCGTGGGCGTTGATTCCCAATCATTTCCATCTTCTTGTTCGTACTGGACTAACCCCGCTCAGTGTTGTGATGAGGCGGCTCATGACCGGATATGCCGTGTCCTTCAATCACCGCCACCGTCGGGTGGGGCATTTGTTCCAAAATCGCTATAAATCGGTTGTCTGTGAAGAAAACACCTATCTGCTGGAGCTGATCCGGTACATCCATTTGAATCCATTGCGAGCCAAGCTGGTTTCTGATATCAATGCGCTGGATGTTTACCCCTGGACCGGCCACAGTACGCTGATGGGAAACAGCAAGAATCCCCTGATTCCCGCGGAGACAACAACTCAAAACCTAACACCCGGAACCCAAAACAGTGCTGTTGCGCCCTGCCCTGCAGTAAGCCTGGCTGAAAAGACGGTTGATGATGTGCTCCGACGCTTTGGTGAAACCATTGAAGCAGCAAGGATAAATTACCGGGACTTTGTTGAAAAAGGAATCGCTTTGGGGAAAAGGTCTGAGTTCCAGGGTGGTGGGCTGATACGAAGTATGGGTGGAAGGAAAGCAGCTATTATCGAGTTGAAAAGAAGAAATGTTGAAAAAAGCGATCAACGAATATTGGGAAGCGGAAGTTTTGTAAGTTTGACACTCGAACAATCGGATCAAATCCTTGAAAGGAAATATCTTCCAAAACGTTCAATTGAAGAATTGATTGAAATCGTTGCTGAGAAATTGAATCTGAAACCAGGGTTAATTTGCTCTGGCAGCAGACAGAAACAATATTCAGAGGCCAGATATTTGATATCATGGCTGGCTGTGGAAAAGACAGGCCATGCCGCGGCTGATGTGGCCAGACATCTTGGTATTAGACATGTCAATGTTCTTCGGGCAGTAGCAAAAGGTCGCATCAAAAAGGATATA
>Ga0351869_1137_pt1 | contig 25648 bp, 27 predicted proteins | sample TotcelFGM3001M10_FD_206776 | JGI IMG/M metagenome (GOLD analysis project Ga0351869, IMG submission 206776) | Enriched cells from coal bed in the Powder River Basin, Montana, United States - Total cells FGM rep2 HSBNCT.FGM.300.1.M10 ... | reverse complement strand
TATTGGTTTGGCGGTAGCCCCGAAGCGTTGTCGCCGGCATGTCCGAATGCATTTGTTCGGTAAATTGCCCAACCTCCATCTCATAATAGTCTGATCCCGGATAGGTCACCTTATCCGGAATGGCGACTGGAATGTACTGACCAAGATTGTTTTTGTTTTGCGCACCCAGGCCCGGCAGTGTGTCTACAAATTTCCGAAGCTGGGGGCTGTTGGCCCAGTTGGGTGTGTTGAAGTAATCCGGAACCCCTCCCGGACCCGGATTCGGCACGATCGCCCACCCCGGAGCAACTCCTCCGAAAAGGACGGCCAACGCCGCAATTATTCCAATGAGTGGCAGTAGTCTGAGTCTCTTCATTTTATCCTTCCTCCTTGTCGTTGTTTAATGGTGACATCACTGGTCAAGGCGACACTGCTGGTGTTTGTTTCAAACCATTTACAGTTGTCTGATTATTCCCGGGTAACGCTTTTCGCTTTAACGTATTCCGGCTTTCGGCACCGCGCTTTTGAAGGTAACGTTGCATCATGACCTTCTCTTTCCATGAAACACCAGCCTTCGGTAAAACGATCTGGGTGTCCGGTGCCAGAGGCTGAATCTGATTTTGAGGCGCCTGGGAAATCGGAGTGTCGTTTGATTCGGCATAAACAGGGGAAATCAAAATCATGGATACGAGTAATACGATTGACAATGAAAAACACCTTTTCACGTATTTTTCTCCTTCTGCTGATTGACTTCTCATTCCGGTTTTCAGACAGGCTGAAACCTTGGCTGGAATGATTGAGGTCCTCTTATTGGATGGACAACAGCTCGATTTCAAAAACAAGCGTGGTATTTGGTCCAATATGGCCGGATGAACCCCGTTCTCCATAAGCAAGCCGGGAGGGGACAAAAATCTGCCATGTCGAACCGACCGGCATCCGCATCAATGCTTCGCGCCAGCCCGGAATAACATCATTGACTTTTAATGTTGCGGGTCGTCCCTTACGATGTGAGCTGTCGAACTCGGTTCCGTTGATGAACGTTCCCTGATAGTGACACGTCACCGTATCGGTATCAGTCGGTTGTTTGCCATCGCCCGCCTTCAGGATACGGTACTGCAGTCCACTTGGCAGGGTCACAACGCCTTCTTTTTCCCTGTTTTCCGCCAGGAACGCCTCTCCTTCCTGTCTGTTGGTTGCTGCCGTCATGGATCTGCTCTTTCCCTGTTTCCTTCGGACCTCGGCCTGATACAGCATCATGGCCTTTTGAAGTTCGTCATCGGACAGGAGCAGATTGGCACCCGAGAACGCATCCTGCATGCCCTTAATTACCATATTCAAGTCAATGTCAACGCCCTGTTTCCTGAAATTGCCAATCAAGTTGACACCGATGGTGTAATTGACTTGATCCTTTTGTGTTGCAAGCACAGGTGAATCCGTTGGTTGATTCGACGCGCTTCCTTCTTCCAATATGCCAGGTGACTCTTTTACATCTGTCTGAGATTGCGCATGGACTCCGCTACCATCCTCCCACAAAACAAGACTTGTTGCAATGATCCCGCATATAAATAAAATCCATCTTCGATTTTTCAATATTCCTCCACTATTTCTTGCCACGACCCTTATCGCATAAAAACGGCTGGCTTGAACGATTTGCTTTTTTCGGGGTTTCCAGAGTCATATTATGAGTTATATTGGACTTGACCGTATGAATTACATGAAGCAACTGGTCCAGGCTAAAGGGCTTGTCAATATACCCATTGCAGTGATTTCGAAATGCTTCCAGGGCGATATCCCTTTGCCCGTAAGCCGTCATCAAAATTACCGGCAGATTCCCCTGTTTCCAGCGGATATTCTGAAGCAGTTCGATGCCGTTCATTTCCGGCATTTCATAATCGGTGATGACCAGATCGATTTCAAGGACCTCAGTTTCAATCAGATTCAGCGCCTCAGGGCCGCTCTGTGCCTGGAGGACATGGTATCCCCTCTCGGTGAGCCCTATTCTGAGATTTTCAAGCTGAACGATTTCGTTATCCACGACCAGTACATTCACCGGGTTTACTCCGTATTCATTTCATTTGTGACACGTGACGAGATACGAACCATTTCACGGTAACGGAACAATGATTTAGTAGTGATTGTTAAAAGCATTTTCCATGCCATCTTGAAAATCAGATGAAATATATCATAAAAAGGAATTATATCAATAAGTTATTTATGAATATTACAATCGCAGGAAAACTCCGAAAATTTTCTTAATCCATCCAAATGAGCACAACCATGCGGCCAGCAATATAAATAGGTCTATTCTATCAAATTGTTATAAACAATATGTTCCATTTTGGCATAGTCAAAATTGGCAGAGAGTCCGGTTGATTCGATTCCGTAGGATTCCAGCTTTCTTTGCAGGGCATTGAGGCGGATTGCCCGGCAGCCGGGCTAACCGGGATTTGTTTTAAACAATATTTGGCGATAGACGTTTAAAATACGCACCTTTTCATTTTTAAGCAGAGAAATGGTGGTGCCATTTTGTAATACTTGATAAGATTAGCCTGTTGTGCCATATTTCGCACAATAAATATTGTTTTTGATCGATAGCTCGCATCTGGGGACCGTAGCCATTCCGTCAACCGTCGCCTGTCAAAGGCTTTTGTAACCGTCGGCCGGAATGATGATCACAGACCACCGGACACAAAGGAGAATCCCGATGATGACTCCCGATGAGGCCAAAGAAATTATTGTTAAAGAACTTCCTGCGCTTCTGGAAAAAGATCCCGAAATACACCGATTTTTTCTGAATATTTCCCGCCGTCATTTTGCGGATAAAATTGTGACAGAAGATCGTTTTGACCGTATTCTTGATGAAATACGTCGTGATCGGGAGGAGCAAAGTCGCAAATGGGAGGCCAATCAGCAAGCGATGGAGCATGAACTGCAGGAGCGAAGCCGCAAATGGGAGGAACAAAATCGCAAATGGGAGGCCAATCAGCAGGTTATTAATGAGATATTGAAAGACATCCATGCACTCGTTCGAAAGCACGATACCACCATTGGTGCATTGGGGGCCCGTTGGGGCCTGCATACAGAGCAAGCTTTCCGGGAGGCACTAAAGGGAATTCTGGAAGAATTTGCCAATGTCGAAGTCATCAACGTATTGGAGTTTGATGATGATGGTATGGTGTTTGGCAGGCCAGATCAGATCGAACTGGATTTAATCGTTAAAAATGGTACATTGATCATTGTTGAGATCAAGTCCTCGATGAGCAAATCCGAAATGTACACGTTTGAAAGAAAAGTCCGTTTTTATGAAAAACGTCATCAGAGACAGGTTGACAAAATGATCGTTATCTCACCGATGGTTGCGCCCAAGGCAATCCCGGTTGCCGAAAAATTGGGAGTCCATATTTATACTGCTGCAGAAGATGTAAAAATTTGACAAACAACTGGGTTTTTGGGTACGTGGTAAAAATCAGGTGGCGTATTTCCCGGTGAGACGTCCACACATTTTTTCGTCGATTGCTGAAAACTGACGCAGAAACTCAGTCTGCTGGTGCAGTTTCATCTATTCGAAATGTGCCATCTGCTATCCCATTTGTCCGTTCCCTCACGTCATGAAAAAATACAATTCAAAACGAAATGACTTCAAAAAAATAACCGGTTTGCGGAGAGGAAAAGAATCATGGGTAAACCCAAATTGAAACAGCATGTGATCAACCGGGACTGGTGCAAGGGATGTGGAATTTGTGTGGAATTCTGCCCCAAGAAGGTTCTGGAGCTTGATGAAACGGATAAAGTGGTTGCGGTTCGTCCGGAAGACTGTATCTGTTGCAGGATGTGTGAGCAGAGATGCCCGGATCTGGCAATCGAAATCCTTACAGAGGAAGAGGCACAATCATGAACGATACTGGAGATCAGAGATCAGAGACCGGAGCTCGGCGTTCGGACGTCGGAGATCAGCGGTCGGAAGACAGAGGACAGACTGTCATCGGCCATTCGTCACCGGATATCCGCTTTATTCAGGGTAACGAGGTCTGTGTGGAAGCGGCCCTGTATGCCGGGCTGAGTTTTTTTGCAGGTTATCCCATCACCCCGTCCACGGAAATTGCCGAGCATCTGGCGAGCAGACTGCCACAGATCGGCAAGAAATTCATTCAGATGGAGGATGAAATCGCCTCGATCTGCGCCATCATCGGAGCATCCCTGACCGGACACAAAGTCATGACCGCCACCAGCGGGCCGGGATTTTCTCTGATGCAGGAGGCACTGGGATATGCGATCATGGCGGAAATTCCGTCGGTCATTGTGAATGTGCAGCGGGGCGGGCCATCGACCGGACTGCCGACCCATGTCAGTCAGGGTGATGTCAATCAGGCTCGCTGGGGTACACACGGAGATCATGCCATCATCACCCTGACGGCCTCCAATCACCAGGATGTCTTTTCCATCACCGTGGATGCCTTTAACCTGGCAGAAACGTATCGGACGCCGGTCATTCTGCTGTTTGACGAAGTGGTCGGCCATATGCGTGAAAAGGTGATCATTCCGGCTCCCGGTGAGCTGCCGTTGATGGATCGCCTGCGGACGTCGGTCAAGGAAGGTATCGACTACCACCCCTACCTGCCACGGGAAGACGGCCGACTGCCCATGTCGGATTTTGGCGGGGTTCACCGGTATAATGTGACCGGTCTGGTTCATGACATGTGGGGGTTTCCATCAGGCAATCCCCAGGTGGTTCAGGGATTGCTGCGTCATCTGGTGGATAAGATCCAGAATAACGTCCAGGAAATTGCCCGATATAAAACCTATTTTACAGACGATGCCGACTGTGTGCTGGTCTCATACGGGTCTTCGGCACGGTCTGCGCTGCATGTAGTCATGAATCGCAGACAGCGGGGTGAAAAACTGGGGCTGCTTGAGCTTCAGACCCTGTGGCCGTTTCCGCATCACATCGTTCGGGAAATCTGTGCCAAAGCCGAATATGTGGTGGTGGTGGAGATGAACATGGGGCAGGTTCTGGAACAGGTGAAACTGGCAGTCGACAAGTCCCAGAAGGTGTTTCTGGCCAACCGCATCGACGGGGTGTTTATCAATCCGACAGACATTCGCAACATTCTGCGACTGATACAGGGAAAGGGGGTGTGATTCATGTCGAATCGAAAATATATCCGGGAGCGGTTTTTTCCCCACATGTGGTGTCCGGGATGTGGGCATGGCGTGGTATTGAACGCCATGCTGCGGGCCATTGACCGGCTGGGCCTTAAGAAAAACGATATCGTGATGGTATCCGGAATCGGGTGTTCGTCCCGGATTTCCGGGTATGTGGATTTTCACACCATGCATACCATCCATGGCCGGGCACTGACATTTGCAACCGGCGTCAAAATGAGTCGGCCCGAGTTGAACCTGATCGTTCCCATGGGAGACGGCGATGCCTTGGCCATCGGCGGAAATCATTTTATTCATGCGGCCCGCCGGAATATTGACATGACCGCCATCGTCATGAACAACCGGATTTACGGCATGACCGGTGGCCAGTACTCACCCCTTTCCGGACCGGGCATGTTGGCCACCACCGCACCATACCGGAACATCGATCAGGGCTTTGACATTGTCAATCTGGCCACTGCCGCAGGCGCAACGTTTGTGGCACGTACCACTACCTATCATGTTCAGCAGATCACGGATATCCTCTGTGATGCCATCCAGCACAAGGGGTTTTCGGTTGTGGAAATCATGAGCCAATGTCCGACCTATTTCGGGAGAAAAAACAAGGAAGGCGGGCCGGTTGAGATGATGCGGCTGATGAAGGACAGAACCACGCCCATCGGTTCAAAGGCTTTTCAGGAAAACCCGGATCTGATTCAACGGGGGATTTTTGTCAAGCGGGATCAGCCGGAGTATTGCAGCGAATATCAGAAAGTCATCGAAAAAGCCATGAAAGGACGATAACTATGGAACGATGCAGAATGGTTTTTTCCGGATCCGGGGGTCAGGGTGTCATTACCGCAGCCATCATCCTGGCCGAGGCCGCGGTTCTGTATGAAAATCTGATTGCCGTGCAGTCCCAGTCGTATGGACCCGAAGCCCGGGGCGGCTCGACCCGGACCGATGTGATTATCGCGGATTCGGAGATTTTTTTCCCAAAGGTAACTCAACCCAACGTTCTGGTATGCCTGACCCAGGAGGCATACGAAAAATTTTATCCCATCATCCGGCCCGGGGGCATGCTCATCACAGATCCCCGTTTTGTGAAAATCGGCGGAAAGGTGGATGCCAGGCAGTATGAACTGCCCATGTATCAGAACGTGATGGACAAGATCGGGAAACCCATCGTGTTCAATATCTGCATGCTGGGTGCAGTGATCGGTATCACCCGCCTCGTCAAACCCGAATCCATTCTTAAGGTTCTGGAAACCCGGATTCCTGAAAATTTTCTGGAGATGAATCGACAGGCTCTTGATCTGGGGTTGGAATTGGCCAGGATGTAAACATGGGGACAGAATAATCGAAACAGGAGCTTTTTTCAATGAATGTCGTTCCAAACAAGGTCATGACCCTTGGGGATGCGGTCAGACAATATGTCTTTGATGGTTGCCACATGTCGATCGGCGGCTTTACCATCAACCGTAATCCCATGGCCGCAGTTTATGAAATCATCCGTCAGCGGATCAAACATATTCATCTGTATGCGCATTCCAATGGCCAGGGTGTGGATGAACTGGTCGGTGGCGGCTGCATCGACCGGCTTGAAATCGCCTATGGCGGAAGTGGCCGATTTGCGCCGACCTGTGTCCGCTTCAAAAAGGCGGTTCAGAACGGCAGCCTGGCGGTGGAAGACTACTCCAACTATCAGATGACGCTGCGGTTTCTGGCCGGCGCCATGGGCGTACCGTTTCTTCCGACCCGGTCTTCCCTGGGTACGGACATCATCGACAAGTGGGGATTTTCCTCAGAACTTCGGGCAACCGAGAGCCGGCTCCCCAATGAAAAACTGATTGTCATGGACAATCCGTTCGGAGATTGGGGAACTGCCCCCAAACTGGTGCTGGTTCCGGCAATTACAACAGATGTGACCATCATTCATACGCAGAAGGCCGATATTCATGGAACGGCCCGAATGGAGGGGCTGACTTTTTCTGATGTGGAGCAGGCCAAATCCGCCCGTCACGTCATTGTAACCTGCGAGGAGCTGATTCAGGATGAGAGTCTCCGGGCCAATCCGGACAGCAACCAGATTCCGCATTTCTGTGTGTCAGCGGTGGTTCATTCTCCCTGGGGCGCTTATCCCACGGCCTGTTATCATCATTACGACTATGATCCGTCCTATCTGAATGAATACCGGAAATCCGCAGAAGATGACAGTCTTCATGCCGTCTATCTGGACCGGTTTGTTTATGGTGTCAATAATCATCAGGCGCTTCTGGATCTGCGGGGACAGTCTGCCCTGGATGCCATCAAGGCCGATCCCCGAACCGGATACGCGGTCGGACTGGACAGACGATAGGAGGATGTCATGCCGGAATATACACTGAAGGAGCTTATGACCATTGCGGCTGCCCGTGAAATTCAGGATGGGGATATCGTCTTCTGCGGAACCGGAATCTCCATGGTCGCGGCGATGGCTGCCAAACATATCAGCGCACCGAACAGCACCATTTTTTTTGAAACCGGAGCCATCGATTCGGTTCTGGAGGAAGTGCCGCTGGCCGTTGCAGACTCACGGGTCATGTTCTGGACATCAGTCAACGGAAATCTGGCCGATTCGTTTGCCACCATGCAGAACCGGTTCACCGGACCCCGGGTCGTGGGTATTCTGGGAGCGGCACAGATTGACCGGTTCGGCAACCTGAATTCCACCTGTATCGGGGAGTATTCCAGGCCCAGGACCCGGTTCTCCGGAAGCGGCGGGGCCTGTGACGTGGGGTCATTTGTCAACCGAACCATCACGTTCATGCAACATGAAAAACGAAAATTTGTTCCCCGTCTCGATTATCTGACCTGCCCCGGCTATCTGGATGGACCGGACGGTCGAAAAAAAGCCGGACTCCCGGAAGGTGGCCCCATGTCGGTCATCACCAACATGGCCACCATGGGTTTTGATGAAAAAACCAGGGAAATGTATCTGACGGGATATTTTCCCGGCATCAGCCCGCAGACGATTCTAACCAACATGGGGTTTGAAATCGATATTACACGGGCTGTGGAAGTGATGCCGCCGACGGCGAATGAGCTTCGGATTCTTCGGGAGAGATGTGATCCGCAGCGGCTCATTCTATAGGAAGTAAAACGAAAAGCGATAGCGGTTCGGGGTTTGCTATCCGGTTTCATGCATGGTTCGAATCAGATCACTGCCCAGTATCCTGATCTGCCAGGATTTAAACCCCGGCAATGCGGCCAGCTCCTCAATCGTCGAAGGCGGATTTAATGCGATCCGGTTCAGGAGAGCATTGTTGCAGATGAACCCGGCATCCATGGACAGGGATTCCGACCAGTTGAGCCGGATCTGCTTGAGTGCATTCAATCGTCTGACATACCCGCTGTCATGAAGCGGCTCCGTATGTCTGGGGAATACCGGCAGATCGGCTTCCGGAATCTCCAATGCGCGGTGAACCCGGTTGATAAGATCATCGCCATACATTCCGATCTGCCTCCCACTCAAGATGCCCAGTCGGTGTAAACTTTCGACACTTCGCGGCATTTTTGTACTGATTTCCAGTAGGGCCGTATTGCCCAATATTTTAAAGGGGGGTTTATTTTTTTTCATCGCAATGCCATCCCGAAAAGAAAGCAGGGATTCCAGAATCGCCAGGCTTCGGGGGTATAGCCTTCCCGCACCTTTAATTTTAACAAATCGGGGCTGATGATTGGATTCGGTATAACGAACCTGGCTGATCAGATAACAGTCTTCGTAAAACCAGTCGAGCCTTCCCATTGAAACCAGATTTTCGGAAAGCTTGCCGGCCAACGGAATCAGATATTGAACATCCCGTGCGGCGTATTCCTGCATTTCTTTTGAAAGGGGACGTTCCGACCAGTCCTTTTTTTGAAACCGCTTATCCAGAACGACATCGAATTGCTCCTTCAACACCACATTCAGCCCGGACTGTTTCATGCCCAGAAACCGGCAGGCCAGTTCCGTGTCAAAGAGATTGACGACTTCGATTTCAAAATCCCGGTAAAGGCTTCGAATATCATAATCCGATCCATGAAATATTTTTTGAATACCCGGATTTGAAAATACCGGGGCAAGCGGTGTTAAATCCGGAATACCCAACGGATCCACCAGGCTGATGAAACGGGATGATGCCAGTTGAATCAGACAGACCTTTTCCTGATAGTGAAACAGGGAATCGGCTTCAAGATCGACGGCAAAGGCCCTTTCCTGACTCAAATCGTATGCCAGTTTTTCCAGATCATCTTTTTTGTTGATCCATCGGTAATCAGGCGGCTTCATGATACGCCCGGCTCGATCATTGCGACAGACATGGCGGACATAGCTTCCTCCCGACCAATGATGCCAAGACCTTCCGTGGTAGTGGCCTTGATGTTGACAGCCTCAAACGGGATGGCGACCGTTCCTGCTATTTTTTCCCGCATTTCCTGACGAAATCCGGACAGGCGGGGGGCCTGAGCCACAATTGTGGCATCGATGTTTACCACTCGAAATCCCTTTTGTTTCAGTATGGTTGTGGTTGATTTCAACAGATTGAGACTGCAGATGTTTTTATATCTGGCATCGGTATCCGGGAAATGCTCGCCAATATCTCCCATGCCGGCAGCGCCCAGCAGCGCATCACATACGGCATGGACCAGCACATCCGCATCCGAATGTCCCAATAGACCTTTTTCAAACGGTATGGTTACCCCGCCCAGAATCAGTTCTCGGCCTGGAACCAGCCGGTGCATATCATACCCTATTCCAACTCGCATTCACTTTTTCCTTTCTGAAAGCCATATTTAGCCATATATCGTTGATACATATGGGTGATGTATCATTCTAAACCGGCTTTATCAATCCGTTTTAGCTTGAAAATGATTCAAGTTGTGTTATATTTTAACCATACGAACGTTACCATTTCTACAAACAAACAGGAGGTCTTCAATGCAACCCGTATCGTATGGCGTAACTCAAGCTCAGGTTGTGGTCAACCAGTTTATTCGAAGTGTGTATAACTGGATGGCTGTCGGGCTGGGAATAACCGGTTTTGTCGCATTTTCAGTTGCCAACAGCCCGGCTTTGATTGAACTGATATTTGGAAACCAGGTGCTGTTTTTCGGTCTGATCATTGCCGAACTGGTTCTGGTCTTTTCCCTGAGTGCACGGATCAACAAAATCCAGGCATCCACTGCAACCGGTATTTTCATGATATATGCATTACTGAACGGATTGACGCTGTCATTTGTTTTTCTGGTTTACACCAGCTCATCCGTGGCATCGACCTTTTTCATCTGTGCAGCGACATTTGTGGCAACCAGCATCTATGGCATGACCGCCAAACGGGATCTGACTTCCGTGGGCAGCTTTATGGCCATGGGCCTTATTGGCATCATTATCGCGTCTCTGGTCAACATGTTCATCAAGAGCTCGGCAATGAACATGATCATCAGCTATGTCGGGGTGATCGTGTTTGTAGGCCTGACAGCCTATGACACCCAAAAACTGAAGATGATGGCACTGACACAACCAGATGGTCTGGAGGCAGGCGTGGTGCGAAAGGGTGCGATCATGGGGGCGCTGACGCTGTATCTCGATTTTATCAATCTCTTCCTCATGCTGCTTCGAATCATGGGCGTCACCGGCAGCAGAGACTGATTACGGCAATCCGGTAATTGTGCATCGAATGTGTCACGCGCAGGTCGGGAAAGATCTCGACCTGCGATAAATTACCAACTGCGGAGACAACTGTTCTGGCGCTTCGTTGCACCATTGCTATGAATAAATCAAATTGAACGGCAACGGCGGATATCGCCATACACCGGGTTTTGGTAAAATTTGTTGAACAGAAACCGTCTGCCAATTCAAATCCGGGCGTAAATCTCTCAGCTTGCCGTCGTCCGGCGGAGACGCCTGATCCGTGCATGAATAACATACCTGAAAAATGCAAATCCCATATCCTTCCTTTTTATGCACCACATAGTTCTTCTGAAACGTATACATGCTGAGATGATGGCTCTCGGTCAACTGGGCCATCTCCTCATTGGTCAATTTGATCAGAACAGCTTTTGAGGTTCCCCTTTCCGATATTCGGGTTAATGACCGGCTTGCCGCACTGCCCACATAAACCGTCGTAATACAGGAGAGCTTTTTCAGATACTGGGCAGCGACAATGGCTGCCGTTCTTCTGCCTCCTGACATAAAGGGCAGACCATAATATTCAAAGAATTTTTTTTGAAGATCCTCAGCATATTTATCGCCCCGCTCAAACAGGTCTTTTGAGATATATCGCAGATTCATAGCCAGCATTTCGGCTGCCTTGGCAATTGGGCAATCGATTCTGACATGAAAATGGGACAAATGATACCGGTCCCGATTTCGGGATGCCGGGTCCCGCTGAATCAGCATCGCATAATCGACCGGTATCAGTTTTTTCAGCAGATCCGGAAAAACGACCACCTCGATATATTTCTGATTTCTATCAAAATCATCTGCCAGGGATAAGACCCGTGCCTCGGTCAGATTGGTTCGGGTTGTCTTGTTTTCATTAAAAAAACGGATGTATTTTTTATAGGATGAGGGAATGGTGTCTTCGACAAAGATGACAAGAAATGAATTCTGGTTTTTATGTTCGATATCCGGAATTCTGGCTCTGGGCTTCAGTTCCCGCTTTTCGACAAATGGATAGGCCTGCTTTTTACTGCTGAAATTGGCATAGGAATCCACCAGTGCGGATTGAATCATCCAGTGATCCAGTTGATCCCGCAGCAGTTCATAATATGAACGCCTGAGCCGGTTGGCCAGACTGAGTTGTTCCCGAAAATTCCAGTAAACCACGCTTTACCTCTTTACGATGACACTGCAAAAGCAGAATTCAGTAGTCAGGATCTTTTTTGTCGACCCGCTCCAGCCAACGGTAAAGTTTGTCACGATACCGGTATGAGACACCTGCCAGTATGACAAACAGGCCCATCAGTCCCCAGAAAACAAAATAATTCTTTTCAAGAAGCGATGCACCCTGAATGCTGAGCGCCAATGTTCCCGGCATTCTGCCGATCGTGGCCATCAGAACAACCACCTTGGCGGGCATGTCGGTGATTCCCAGAAACAGGCACAAATAATCTTTGGGAAAACCCGGAAAAACAAACATCAGAGAAATGGCCAGCATGCCTTTGGGTTTGGTCAGGACCGCCAGCCGGTCAATCTGTTTTTGCGGAATCAGTTTGAGAACCAGGCGTTGCCCCAGAAGCCGTCCGATTCCAAAATTGATCACCGATCCCACGGAAAGCCCGATGCTGGAATAGATAAATCCCTGCGATGCCCCAAAGAGATAGCCGCCGATGAATCCGGTTGCTTCGCCCGGAATGGGCGCAAAAATGACCTGCAAAATCTGAATTCCGATAAACACCAGCGGTGCGGCGTCTCCAAAAGATGCAACAAAGGATTTGATGACGTCACGATCGGTAACCACATTATAGAGTTGTTTCAGCCAGGTGATGACATCGGGTCGGCTCCAAAATACAAGCGCACCGACTGCAGCAATGACACATGCGGTTATCCATATGGTTCGACCGGGTATCACGACGGATTGGGATTCATTGATGATCGGCTGTTTCCAGCGCAGCGATACCGGGAAGGATTTTCCCTTCCATCAGTTCCAGAAAGGCGCCGCCGCCGGTTGAAATATAGGTCATGCGATCGGCTTTTCCGGATTGATGAACCGCAGCCCCGGTATCGCCGCCGCCAATGATGCTGACAGCCGGCATGGAGGCGATATGATCCACCATCGCAGCGGTTCCCCGGCTGAATGGCGCCACCTCGAACATTCCCATGGGACCGTTCCATACAATGGTTCCGGCATTCTGAAGGGCTTCTGCAAACAGCATGATGGTTGCAGGTCCTGTATCCAGCGCCATCTGATGGTCCGGAATTTCCTGAACCGGGACCACCGTGGTTTTTGAAGATGCATCCGGGGTTTCAGCCACAACCACATCCACCGGCAGATAAACCGGAATATGGTTTTCCGATGCCCGTTTCAGAATGGACCCGGCAGTTTCGATCAGGTCAGCTTCCACCAGGGATTTTCCGGTGGCCAACCCCATGCTTCTTAAAAACGTGTTGGCCATGGCACCGCCAATGATCAGTTTATCGATCTTGCCCAACAGGTTTTCCAGAAGCCCCAGCTTGCCGGATACCTTGGCGCCGCCCACAATGGCGACCAACGGTCGTTTGGGTTCGGTCAGGGCCCTGCGGAAATACGTAATCTCCTTTTCCATCAGAAATCCGGCGGCTGACACCGGAGCATGGCGCACAATGGCTTCGACCGAGGCATTGGCCCGATGGGACACGGCAAAGGCGTCGTTGATATAGACATCGCACAGCGCCGCCAGTTTTTTTCCAAATGCGGCATCATTTTTTTCTTCTTCCGGATGAAACCGAAGATTTTCCAGAACCACGATATCTCCGGGCGACATGTTGGAAATCTGATCCTCGACCGCAGAACCGATGCAGTCCGGAGCCAGTGCAACCGGCCTGTCAAGCAGTCGGGACAAGTGTTCGGCTGCGGGCCTAAGACTGTATTCCGGCACCACTTTTCCTTTGGGTCTGCCCATGTGGGAGGCAACGATCAGTTTGGCCTGATGCGCCAGGGCATATTTCAGTGTGGGAAGTACCGCCTGAATACGGGAATCATCGGTGATCTGTCTGTCTTTGTTCAATGGAACATTAAAATCGACCCGAATCAGAACCCGTTTTCCGTTAAGATCGATATCTTTTATGGTTTTCATGACTGTCTCCTTTCAGACGTCTGGATTCATTTTTTTGCGGTGCAGGTCTTTCTTTCTGGACCATCTGCCAAAAAATCCAACCATTCCGGATGAATACGCCCGGTCCACCAGCTCTTCCCGTACAGTCAGTCCCTGTTTCTGGGTCATGGCCGTTCTGAGACATGCGGTTTTATGGTCGCAGACCATGCAGGATTCCGGCGTATGACGCAATCCATCGTCGGCTTTTGGAAAAACCGATGTCAAATCCCCAAAACAGGAAGGCAGGTCATTTTTTGGATGTGTCATGTCGCGTCCATGTCCCTGTCGCAGTCCTGATATGCCCGGGCGATATAACCCTGATCGGCAAAGCTGAAATACCGGTTGTTTCCAATGACAATATGTTCATGAACCGTAATGGACACGATCCGGCAGGCAGCAATGAGTTGACGGGTGACAGCATAATCTTCCGGAGAGGGCGCAGGGTCACCGGAAGGATGATTGTGGGCAAAAATAACGGCTGCCGCATGGTGTCTGAGTGCAGCGGTCACAACCTCCCGCGGATAGATCGAGGTAGAGGTGAGGGTACCTTCAAACAGGGTCTCCAGTTCAATGATGCGGTTTTTGGCATCCAGATAAATGACCAGAAAACATTCCCGGGTTTTATCCCGCATGTTCATGTACAGGTAATCAAAAAGCTCTTTGGCATTATGGATCAGCACCGAATTCATCAGCCGTTTTTCCAGATACCGCTCGGCAACGGCCCGAATCAGTCGAATTCCGAATACATTCTGTGGGCCGATACCGCTTACCTTCATCAGTTCATCAATAGGCGCTTCCAGAACATGATGAAAGGTTTTGAACTGTTTCATCAGATCTCGGGCCACGTCCTTGCAGTCTTTTCTGGGCGTTCCCAGGGTCAGCAGCAGTTCTATGACCTCGTCATCCCGAAACGCAATCAGACCCGATTCCATAAATTTTTCGCGCAACCGTTTCCGGTGACCTTCTCCCTTATGACGCCTGACCGTCAATATGGATTCCGATTGGCTCTGGCTCATGGTGTTTATTCTTCTATTTCATCTTTCAGATCCCGGGTCATCAATTGAAAAACGGCTTCTTTTGGCGAAAGATCATCATACAGGACATGATATACCGCATGAGAAATGGGCATATCAACATTCAAATGATGTGACAGATGATAGACGGACCGGGACGATTTGACACCTTCTGCCACCATGCGCATTTCCGATAGAATTTCAGGCAGTTTTATACCCTGACCCAGTTTATTCCCGACAGTGTGGTTTCGGCTGAGATCACCGGTGCAGGTCAAAATCAAATCTCCAAAGCCGGCCAGTCCGGCAAACGTATGAGGGTTGGCGCCCATCTGGATCCCCAGTCTGCGAATTTCGGCCATACCCCGGGTAATGAGCGCGGCCCGTGTATTCAACCCCATGCCCATGCCGTCGATGATGCCTGCGGCGATGGCAATCACATTTTTGACAGACCCGCCCAGTTCGACACCAATCACATCGCTGTTGGTATAAACCCTGAAAACCGGTGTGGCAAACACATGCTGTATCAGCGTCGCGGCCTGGCGGCTGCGGCAGGCCACCGCGACAACGGTTGGGACATTGTGGGCAACCTCTCTGGCAAAACTGGGGCCTGACAGCACGGCAAACTGATCGGCAGGCACGTGCGGCAGATTTTCCTGCAGCACGCCAGTCATGGTCAGACAGGTTTCGTTTTCAATGCCTTTTGATGCCGAAACCACCAGTGTTTTTGAAGAGACAAAGGGTGCCATGTTTTGGGATACACCCCGCATGACATGCGACGGTGTGACCACCAGAACCAGATCCTTGTCCGAAACAACGGTTTTCAAATCGCTTGACGGCCTCAGATTTTCAGAAAGCCGGATGTCGGGTAAAAAAACCGGGTTCTCATGGCGGGTTTCAATCGCTTCCCGCACATCTGCTTCAAACACCCACAAATCGACCAGACACCCCTTGTTTGCCAGGAGATTTGCCAGCGCGGTTCCCCAACTGCCTGCGCCCACCACGCCGATACGCATATCGTTCAACCGGGAAAAAGATGCGTCGATATCCATCAGACGTCTTCCTCTTTTTCTGCCAGACGCGCGACGCCGGTCACGTTTTCGTTCTGATCCATATCCATCAGTCTGACCCCCATGGTATTGCGGCTGATCACGGAAATACCGCGAACCGGCATTCGAATGATTTTACCGCCATTGGTCATCAGCATCAGATCATCGTCTTCCGCCACCATCAGAATTGCCACGACTTTCCCATTTCTGGTTGTGGTTTTGATCGTGATAACGCCTTTCCCACCCCGCCGCTGCACCGGATATTCGTCAATGGATGTGCGCTTGCCAAATCCATTTTCTGTCACCGTGACAAGGGTCTGGCCATGGCTCATGACCTCCATGCTAACCAATCGGTCGCCTTTTGCCAAGCGCATCCCCTTGACACCCATGGCCGTTCGGCCGGTGGGCCGGACATCGGTTTCATGAAACCGGATGGATTTTCCCTGAGCAGAACCCAGAAAGACATTCATGGTGCCATCCGTTATTTTGGCACTGATCAGCTCGTCTTCGGGATTCAGGTCGATGGCGATAATCCCGTTTGACCGGGAGTGACTGAACGCCATGATATCGGTTTTCTTGATGATGCCCAGCCGGGTCGCCATCAGAATGTGATATCCGGGTTCAAAATCTGGCACAGACAGTACTGCGGTCAGTTTTTCATTGAGCTGGAAATTCAGCAGATTGACAATTGCCTTTCCCTTGCTGGCTCGGCTGGCCTGGGGAATTTCATACACCTTGCACCGATAGATTCTGCCCTGGTTGGTGAAAAACAGAAAGAGATTATGGGTCGAGGCGATGAAGAGATGTTCAACAAAATCCTCTTCCCGGGTTCCCATGGCGGTTTTGCCCTTGCCGCCCCGGCGCTGACTGTTATACAGCGTGATGGGATTGCGTTTGATGTATCCGCTGTTGGAGATGGTCACCGCCATATCCTCTTTTGCAATCAGGTCTGCCTCGGTCAGCTCGGTCCTTTCATCAATGATTTCCGTCCGTCGGGGATCATTGTAATCCGTCTGCATGGCGGTCAGTTCATCCTTGATGATGTCCCGCACAATCTGCTCACTGGATAAAATTTTTCGGAACCATTCGATATCCTGAATAATTTTCTGATGCTCCTCCAGAATTTTGCCCTGTTCAAGCGCAGTCAGCCGCTGGAGCCGCATGTCCAGTATGGCCTGCGCCTGAATGGCGGACAGGCTGAAGGTTTCAATCAGACCGGTTTTGGCTTCTGGCGGAGAGCTGGATGCCCGGATAAGGGCGACCACCGCATCCAGATTTTCCAGAGCGATTTTCAAACCCTGCAGAATATGGGCTCGTTCTTCGGCCTTTTTTAAATCAAACCGGGTCCGCCGGACGATGATCTGCTTACGGTGTTCGATAAAATGGGCCAGAATCTGCTTGAGGGTCAGCAGCTCGGGCCGATTGTTCACCACAGCCAGAAAAATGATGCCAAACGTGACTTCCATTCGGGTGTGTTTGAACAACTGATTGAGCACAATTTCGGCCGGCTGATCCCGTTTCAGTGCCACCGCAATCCGCATGCCATCCCGATCGGACTCGTCCCGGATAAACCGGATTCCCTCCAACTGTTTATCCCGTATCAGTATGGCAATCGCTTCGATGAGCTTGGCCTTGTTGACCTGATAGGGAAGTTCGGTAACGATCAGGGTCTCCTGGCCCGTTTTTTTATCCTCTTCGAGCTCGGTACGGGCCCTGACCCGTATGATGCCCCTTCCGGTTTCATAGGCTTCCCGAATTCCGTTTCGCCCATGAATGATTCCTGCCGTTGGAAAATCCGGCCCGGGTATGATGGCCATCAGTTCATTGGTTGTGACATCCGGATGATCGATCAGCACCTTGATGGCATCTATGGTTTCCCCCAGATTGTGTGGGGGGATATTGGTGGCCATTCCAACAGCGATACCCGAAGACCCGTTGATCAGCAGATTGGGGAGTTTGCTGGGCATCACCAGTGGCTCGGTCAGGGATTCATCGTAGTTGGGACCAAAATCAACGGTTTCCTTTTCCAGATCGTCCAGCATGTGATGGGCCATACGCTTCATTCGAATCTCGGTATACCGCATGGCAGCCGGCGGATCCCCGTCTACGGATCCGAAGTTACCCTGACCATCCACCAGGGGATACCGCAAGGAAAAATTCTGGGCCATACGGACAATCGTGTCATATACGGCGGTATCGCCATGCGGATGATACTTGCCGATGACATCACCGACGATACGGGCCGATTTTTTATACGGCTTGTTCCAGTCATTTTTCAGTTCGTGCATCGCAAACAGGACCCGGCGATGAACCGGTTTCAGTCCATCCCGGACATCGGGCAGTGCCCTGCCGATGATCACGCTCATCGCATAGTCCAGATAAGATTTTTTCAGTTCATTGTCGATGCGGACTTCGGGTAATTTTTCTTCGGTCTCCGGTGTGGTCACAGAAATATCAACTCCTTGAATCTATAGTTTGATTTGGGTTAGAATTCAGAATTCAGGTGTAAAAGGCCATGACAAACCTGAATGAATTCCGTACGGATCAAATGTCTGGCCGAAACACGGTCATATTCTGATAATTCGTTTGATAAATTTCGGTCAATGTCATGAAAATGGCCACCACCAAAGGGCCATATATAATTCCAAGGACGCCAAACAGCTTCAGTCCGCCCATGATGGACAGAAAAACCAGAAGGGTATGCATATTCACCCGTTTACCGACCAGCCTTGGTTTTAATCCATACTCCACTGCACCAAATGTGACAAGATAGAATATCAGAAAAAATAGAGATGCGCCAACCCGGTCGATCAGATACAGATAAATCGCGGTGGGAATCAGAATGACGCCGGTCCCCAGAATGGGGACAAAGGCCATGAATGAAATGACAACGCCCCATAGAACAGGGGATTTAAGTCCAAATATGGCAAACGTAATCCCCCCCAGGGCGCCCTGAATCAATCCGGCCAGACCATTTCCTATCAAAATGGCGCCCGCCATATCGTGAAATTTTCTGATCAACAGCCTATCCTGATCCGTAGGCAGTGGAGACAGATCCAGAAAAAACTGTATCAGCCTTGGGCCGTCAATAAAAAAATAAAAAATGATCATCAACATAAAGAACGAATAAAACAGAAAGGACGCGATGTTGGATGCGACAGCGCTGGCCTGCTCATAGAGAAACAACCCGATATTCTTTCCCATTTCCGAAACAGTCCGGTTCAATTCGTCCCCGGTCAATTGAATATTGAAGGGCGATAACATCTGATTGGCCCGATCAAGAATATAAGATTTTTCAATCAGGGAATTGATCTGATCCCGAATGACCGAGTTTTTGCCCATCTCATACAGACCGTAAGCTTCCTGGGACAGGGCGCCCACACTGATGACAATCGGAATGAATAACATCAATAAAATCATGAGGCAGGTTGTAAAAGACGCCAGATATGCATTGAGCCGCTTGCCCATATACCGGTAAACTGGCTGAAATGCGCTGGTAATGACACCGGCCAAAACAATGATCGACATGAACGGCCAAAGCACCCAGAGGAGTAGTGCCCCGGATACCGCAAACACTGTCAGAAAGAACCACAGCATTCTGTTTTTTGCAGGGCTCGAATTCAAACGACCTCATTTCATGATATAATCAGACGTTTCATTGGGAGCAGCACAAGACTGTCACTCTGGATGGCAGTGAAGGGAGCATCGGCCTGCAATGTATGATGAAACGATTTCACACACCGCAGGCAATGCGGAAAAGGCGGTAAATAACCGGGGGTTGATGGCTATTTGGCGGCAAACCCGCCGGCGGTCAACAGCAGAATGACTTCCCAGATCGCAACCGAAATATAACTTTCGTAAATACCATATACAATGCCACCGCCAATGATGGCTGGCACACCACAAAAAACCAGTATTCCCAATTTTCTGCTGATATTCATTTGATTTGATTCCTTCCTGTTCAGGCGTAATATAGCTTTCAAGATAAAGATTTTGGGTGCGTTATCGGTCGGGGATGGCCAAAAAAGGCCTATCCCCTCCCTGCTGCCTTCCCAAAATCATTATCTTAAAAGCTATAGTCAGAAACTCATTTTTTGAAAAAAGACATGAAGTTATCCATGCCATGAAAATTGCGGTCAACCGGGACAGCAGACAGAAGCCGTCCGGAAAAAATCAGCACCCAGTTTCCTGAATAATCAGGCTTGACTTCAACAACCTCAATATCTTCGGTGGCTGTATCCGAACCATCTTGTCTGACCACGCTCATTTCAGCAATATCGATTCCCTGGATGGGATTGATTTCGATATAGTCCCATTCGTCATCGTAGATCGGTTTATCCACCATTCTGACGCTGATTTCATCCAGATTGATTCCTTCAAACGGATTGAGATCCAGCACCCTGGGGATGGAGCCGAACAGATCTTTTTCCGTGATGTCATCTTCACGCTTGTGAGGTATCGCTCCGGACAATTTTAACCACCTCTTTGGCCAGATTTCTGTAATCGATGGCGCCCTGGGACCCGGAATCAAAACCGAATATGGTTTTTCTTTTAATATGGGCCATATCGATATCCACAGTAAACCGAATGGTTGTGTCAAATACATGGATGCCCTTGGATTTGAAAAACTTGAGCATTTTCTCACGGTTTTTGACATAAATCGTTTCACGGGTATCAAATTTTGTCAGAAGAATGCCCAAAAGCTTTAATCTGTCATTCTGGCTGCGAATGTTTTGAATCAGTTTCAGAAAGGTTGCCAGTCCGTCCAGGGCAAACTGATCTGATGTGGGAATCGGAACCAAAACATAATCGGATATCATCAGGGCATTGTGAACCATGGTACCGATGTTGGGCGGCGTATCGATGACAATGAAGTCATATTTGCCGATGCCGTTATCATTTCGTATCAACCGGGTGAATCCGAGGACAGCGTCCGCGGTGGTCGAAACCGATCTTTCCCATACCATGCACTGAATGGTATTGGGAATGACATCGACATCGGGGTTAGCCGTTTTGCAGGCCATGGAAGACATCTTGCCTTCCTTGATTGGTGCGGCAAGGGCCTTGACCAACGAATATTTTTCTCTCAGTTCGATATCCGGCAGCAGAATCGATGTGGAGTTTCCCTGGGGATCCGCATCAATCACCAGGACGCGAAACCCTTCTCTGCCAATGCCATCGGACAGGTTGACGGCTGTTGTGGTTTTGCCAACACCACCCTTATGATTTCCAACGGTAATGATTCGAGGCATGGGTTATTTTCCTGCATTCAATTTTCAGACAGGCAGATAATTCAGTCCTTTTTGGCACGCAAATGGTAGCATGATTTTTTTTGGACGACAATAAATAATTCTGTTGCCGACCGGTAATATTGATGAGGGATAACGGATGAAAAACGCAACCCGGTGGAATGAGAACCCGTGACTCGTCAGCACGCAATCACCCCACATATCCATATCAGCCTTGGCCAGTGGCGTACGCGTTCATCAGAAGCTTCATATCTTCCCATACTGCGCGTTTCTTTTCCGGATTTCTCAACAGGTATGCCGGATGAAAGGTCGGAATCAGCCTGATACCATGATAGTCGTAAAATTGGCCCCTGAGTTTAGAGATGGGTATTTCCTGTTTCAAGAGTGTCTGTGAGGCAAATTTGCCCAGTGTGCAGATAAATTCTGGCCGAATGGCCTGAATCTGACGATTCAGAAATGGCGAGCAGGTTTCAATTTCCAGTGGTTCCGGGTTTCGGTTCCCGGGTGGTCGGCATTTGATCACGTTGCAGATATAAACCTGTTCCCGCGTCAGATGAATTGCCTGGATAATTCGGGTGAGTAATTGTCCGGCTTCTCCCACAAATGGGGTGCCCTGCTGATCCTCGTCATATCCCGGCGCCTCTCCAACAAAGACCAGGCGGGCATGGGGGTCACCCTCACCAAACACGATATGGGTTCGTTTTTCACACAACACGCATCTGCGACAATCCCCGAGGTCCGCTCGAATATCATTCAGGGATTCCGACTTCATGGAAGGACGGGTCGTACGGATTCCATGTTTCCAGGCATGCAGAATATTCAGACTCTTTTCCGAGCACGGGATGCTTTTACATCCCATTTCTTTGAGATGCAGCAGACTCCGTTTGATCTCATCAAACAGTCCGGTCGGCGGGGGAGATGGCTTCATGGATTCGATCACTTCAATGTTTCTTGAAAATCAACCGCATCGATCCAGGATACGATCCAGGATACGATCCAGAATGATATGGGCCAGGTCATTTTTTTCCACCAGAGGCAGTTGTTCAGAATTGCCATCCGTATAAAACAGCGTGACCCGGTTGGTGTCCGCACAAAAACCGGAGTCGGTTCCGCCGACAATATTTCCGACGATCATATCCAGTCTTTTTTCCTGCAATTTCCGTGTGGCGTGTTTGATCAGGGCTTCGGTTTCGGCTGCAAAGCCGACCAGTACCTGTCCCGGGCGTTTTCGTTTTCCCAGCTCCCTGAGAATATCGATATTTTTGATCATCCGCAGTTCCATTTCATCCGCTGATTTTTTCATTTTGTGAACGGCCCGGACCTGGGGACGATAGTCTGAAACGGCAGCCGTCTTGATGACGATATCCGCCTGATTTGCCTGCTCCATAACCGCCTCAGCCATATCCGAGGCCGACTGAACGGGAATGATCTTCATGCGTCTTGGATAGGACAGACTGGTGGGACCGGAGACCAGTGTGACATCTGCGCCACGCCTTCTGGCTGCGATGGCCATTGCAAATCCCATTTTTCCGGAAGAGGGGTTGCTGATAAATCGTACCGGATCAATAAACTCCCGGGTTGGTCCTGCCGAGACGAGTACCCGTTTTCCGGCCAGATCCCTGGGGGCCATCATATCCATGAATTCATCCAAAATTTCCGGGGGATCCGGAAGCCTTCCCGGTCCGATTTCCCCACAGGCCAGATATCCTGCGTCCGGCTCCAGAACATGGTATCCATATTGTTTTAGAATATTGATATTCTGCTGAACCGCCATATGCTGATACATATGCGTGTTCATTGAGGGACAGATCAGAACCGGGCAGGATACAGCCAGCATGAATGTACTTAACGCATCATCAGCAAGGCCGGTTGCCAGTTTGCTGATCATGTTTGCTGTTGCAGGCGCAATGACGACGGCTTGAGCAGACAGTGCCCAGTCGATATGCCTTATGGCGCCCTTATCCGCATCATCGAACACACTGAGAAAAACCGGCATGCCAGACAATGCTTCGAATGTCAGCGGGCCGACAAACCGGGTGGCATTATGCGTCATGACCACGCGGACGTCCGCCTGCTGTTTTTTGAGCAGCCGAAGCAGTTCGACACTTTTGTATGCGGCGATTCCGCCGCATACACCCAGAATCACCTGTTTGTTATTCAGATTGCATGCTGACATATCATTCCGAATTCCACTTTACCGTGACAATAGCTCTTCTCAACCCAGCGGGGGGAAGTCGGGTGAGGGGTGAATGCTCCGGCTGTTAATGACCGTTTACAATGAAGAGTCAGGATTCAGTCGTCAGAATTCTGAATTCTGACGACTGAATCCTGAATCCTGTTTTTCATGCCGAAGACTATTTGATCGATCCGGTATTCACGCCATTCAGCGTGGGAGCCACCCAGATTTCTACATAAACCTTAAACATTTCTTCCTTGATATTGATGATGCACCAGCGATTTTCCTTCTGAAACAAAATGATGGTTTTTGGCGATCGGAACGAACTGAGCATTCGCCAATTGTCTTTGGCCATGTTGTTCTCAAAAAAAGTAATCAGTGAATTGATATCGACCCGTCCCTTCAGGCTGAGAACACCTGAGCTGAGATACACGAAGGAATCTTTTTTAATAAGATCCAGTTCTTTTGGAACCAGTACATCTCCAAAATCATAATAAACCGGCATTGACGTGCTGTTTTGCTGGAGAGATGCCTGCGCCTGCTGGGAATTTTGGGTTTTAGTCGAGGCACATCCGGTGATCAGAATAAAAAGGGTCATCACTGTTGCGATAAAAAGGGAAAAGGGCAACCGAAAAGAACCTGGGTTCATCTTACCTCCTTTTGCGGGTGATTCGGGTGGATTGAAAATAAACGGGTTGATTTGGATTCGACTTTATTCATATTTTATCCAAAATGTCAATTCAAAGCCGAATTGGTGTGGTGTCTTCAACCTTTAGTTGCGAGACAGAATGAAATAGCGTAAATACTCATCGTCAACGGATTGCTCGTTCCATGAAAAAAAATGATTTCTATCGCAGGGACGCAGAGAAAAACAACTTCACGGCAAACTTGAAACCTAACACCTAACACGTTACCCATTTTTACTGAAAAATGAATAAGGTATGATACAGGAGGCTTATGAATATTCTGGTTCTTGGCGGCTGTGGCGTTCAGGGCAGGGCCGCGTTATATGATCTTTCCCGGAACCCGCTGGTCAAACGGATTGTCTGCGCCGATGTTCCAAAGGATATGCTAAGTCAGGGGGATATGATTTATGTCAAATCCGCCTCCGGAATGCCTTTGCCTGCTGGAAACCGGTATGTCACCTATCGGATTCTGGATCCTGTTAAAGTGTCACAGACCAACGAACCGGCCGGATATCCCCACTATCTGACCGGTCTGGCCACCATTTTGGAAAGTAAAGGCGATATGAGTCTCGCCCGAATCGACAAATCCTTCCGGCCCATAAAGGTCAATGATTTGATGATGCCCTATACTCCCAAATCCGAACAGATCCCCATCATTCAGGCAGCGTCTCAAATGGCCGGCCATATTCTGTACTCCGAGGAGCAGGGCAGCATTTTTGCAGCAGGTGCAACCGTGTTCATAGACAAGGGGCGGGAGGATGGCATCCAACCCGGTCAACATTATGCGCTGTATGAGGAAGATGAACTGAACCAGTCCCGGCTGTCTTACGACTATGGAGAAATTCTGGTGCTGAGCGCCGAAGCGACTACCGCAACGGCGCTGATCACCCGAACGGACCGAACCGTTCGGGGTTTTGCTGGATTTCGAAGTCCGTCTTCCGAAATGATGCTCAGAACCGATCTTCGCTGACGATCTCGATTTGAATTCCCCGCCGGTTGAGCTGATCAAAAAACGGCTCAGGCGGAATATGGGTTATCGGCGATATAACCCCTTTTTCTGAAATCTGACCGGTTGCAATCATTTCCGTTGCAATACATGCCGGATAACTGACGCCCAGCGCCATGCCCATGAGGCCGGTTGACAGGTCCCGCTCGATTCGAACCGTACCGGTCAGTTTTTTCATCCTGCCGTTCTTTTTCCCAATCAACACATTCTGCATGACAGCCAGATCTTTTTCCTGGGGTTGGTACTGAAGCCTTGGTTCCATCATCCGAACCAGAAATTCATGAGGAGTCACATCACAGAGAAGACCCGGCACCGGTGTATCATCCAGAAATCCCAGCGTCTTCAATGTAGCCCAGAAATTGCACCACCCCGGCCACCGAAGCGTATATCTGCCGGACTGTTCAACTGTTCCGGCAATACCCAGAAGCTTCAGAAAATGAGCGGCGTTGCCATTGGGGAACGCCTCCAGTTTACCCAGGCCCGGAAAGTCAATGTCATGCACGAATGAATTGTCATGCTGATGGACAGCAGGAATAT
>Ga0351869_1059_pt1 | contig 28802 bp, 20 predicted proteins | sample TotcelFGM3001M10_FD_206776 | JGI IMG/M metagenome (GOLD analysis project Ga0351869, IMG submission 206776) | Enriched cells from coal bed in the Powder River Basin, Montana, United States - Total cells FGM rep2 HSBNCT.FGM.300.1.M10 ... | reverse complement strand
GACCCAAACGGGCCAAAGCACGATGGACGGTCGCCTCGCTTACCTGCAACCGCTTGGCCATCTGCCGATTTGAAACCCCTTCCTCGAACCATTTTTTCAGGACACCATCCAAGGAGGCAGGAATCGCGGACGGCCGTCCGGTGGACTTGCCTCTCATCAGGCCCTCCAAGCCCGCGGCGAGAAAACGAGTCTCCCATCGGCGCTGAGTGGCTACCGAATGCCCAAACGCTTCCGCGATCTCTTCCTGGGTCGCCAGATTGTTCAAACGAAGATACACGGCCGCATAGCGAAGACTAAGGGAATCGGAGAGAGTAAAGCGAAACAGTGGCTCATGCCACAGAAAAATCACCCGCACGCCTGCCTCATCGACCATCCACAGCCTCGGGGTAATGCAGATCCGGTTGCGTTCTTCCTCACCTGCCGCTGGATCGCACGCGGCGAAAAGGTCTGGTGAGCTCTTTGAGGGATGCATCTTTCACTCGCCTCCTTTGCAAGGGAATACTTTCCTTACCCATAGAGACGAGAGAGACGCCCGTTTTATTCCCAAAAACCGCTCAATATTTTCGAAATCCCCCGCGGCAGGAAATCACGAAAAAACCCAATGCGGATAGGGGTAGGTCAGGAGGTCTGAAATTGGGGGCTATAAATAGGAGCGGAGATAAAACCTGCTTTGCATTTCTTTTTTGGTCCTGCGGGAATAAAACCACGTCGGCGAGGATCTATAGGGCGAGGACGAATGCGTAAAGCGCGGTTGCGTAAACCGCGAACGACGAAAGATCCGTTTTTTTAAGGGGAGTGCGATGAAAAGTCTGAGTTTGTTGCTGTTGGTTTTGGCCGTTGGTCTCTTTGCGGTGGGATGTGGACAGCCCAGCGCGCCGTCGGGTGGCGGCGGTGACACGACTTACACGCCGCCGGACAGCGATGTGACGTCGGCGGACGAAACGCCTGCGGACACAGCCCCGGCCGAGGAAGGGGCGGAGGTAGCTCCGGCAGAAGAAGCCGCCGAGATGGCTCCTGCCGTCGACGCTCCGGCCGTCGAAGTTCCTGCCGAGCCGGCTCCGGCCGTCGAAGCGCCTGCAGCTCCGCAGGAATAACTGTCCTGCCGTCTCGCAGATGTTCAGGAGGGAAGGCGTCATGCCTTCCCTCCTCGTTTTCTTGGCGTGGCACGGCTTTGCGTCCGCGCAAAGATAATGTGTTCAATTCTCGTAGGACGGATTGCCAATCCGTTCTACCAAGAGAACGCCGGGCGGTGCCGGGACGATGCCCCGAGGATCTGCCCCAATCGGTAATCGACTTGGAAAACTCATGAGCCGGACAGCTCGGATGGTCAACGCGGGTTTCGTGCTTTCACTCCTGGCTGGGATCGTCTGTCTGGACGGTGTCGCCGCCGGCCCGGCCGATCCCCCACGCGTCTTGGTTCTGTACAGCCAACGGAGAGAGCTGCCAGTTAACCAACAATGGGAGCGCGGGATTCGCGAGGGGGTCGAGGCCAATCTGGGTAAGCCGGCCGCTATCGACAGCGAGTACCTGGACTTTCACCGGCTGGAGAAGGACGAAGAACGGAAGGAACTGCTGGATCTGGTGCTGTCCAAATACCAAGCCATCAAGCCGGATGTCATCATACCGGTGCACGACGGCATTGCAGGGCTTTTCGTCCGTCAGAATCCGTTCCCGGATGCGGCGGTCGTTTTCTGCTCGATTCTCGAACAGACTCGCGACCAGCTCCCCCACAGCCCGAAAATGACCGGCGTGCTGTATCGCTTTGACCCTCGGCGCACCGTGCAGTGCGCCCGCCGTCTGATCCCGTCTACCCACACCGCGATCGTCATCAGCGGATCGGGCGAGGCGGATCTGTTTCTGTTGGAGGCGATCCGGGCGGATCTCTCGCTGGATGAGGAAATTCAATGCGAATACTGGACTGGCATCCCGATCGACACCCTCTGCGACCGGGTGTCGCAGCTTCCGCCGGGCCATGTCATCGTGTTCAATAGCTACATGCGCGACCGTGGTGGAGAAATCTCCACGGTGCCGCGGGATGTGCTGAAGCGGATTTCGTCGGCGTCCAGTGTTCCCGTCTTCGCACTCTATGACACCATGTTGGGAGCAGGGATCGTCGGTGGCTGTATGCCCCCCGTGGACGAACAAGGCCGCCTCGCAGGCGAGATGGCGGCGAGGATTTTGCGGGGCGAGAGCCCCGAGGACATCCCGTTCACCGGGACCTCCATGAACCGCTTCCTCTTCGACTGGACGCAACTCCGCCGCTGGGGAATCCGCGAGAAGGATCTCCCACCGGGTTCGGTCGTCTTGTTCCGCCAGCCGACCGTCTGGGAAGAATACCGGGGGTACGTCATTGCCGGAGCGATGGCCGTCGTCCTGCAATCGCTGCTGATCATGGGCCTGCTGGTGAATCGCCGAAAACGGCGGCGCGCGGAACGGGCGTTGGCAGAGCAACTGCAGTTCGAGACCATCCTGTCCGACGTCTCGTCGCGATTCGTCGGCATCACATCCGGCGCGGTAGTTGCCCAGATCGAACGTGCCTTGGCGTGTATCGTGGAACAATTGGGGCTGGATCGCGGCGCGCTGTTTCGACTTTCGGAAGACGGACGGGAATTGCTGGCCAACATCACGTCGGTCCGGGCGGGTGAAACGCCGCCGCCGGCGGTGATCCGATTGGATGCCATCCCGTGGATGTGGGCGCAACTCACACGCGGGGACGTCGTCCATGTCTCCTCGATGTCGGATTTGCCGGCGGACGCCGTCCTCGAGAGAGACCTGGCGGACCGCCTCGGAGTCAAGTCCGTCGCCGCAGTGGCCCTCCAGGAAAACGGAGAGGTGTCCGGGATGCTCGCGTTCGGGTTGCGAACGCACGAGCAGGCGTGGAACGAACGAGTTCTGCAGCGTATCCGACTCATTTCCGAAGTGATTGGCAATGCGCTGAGCCACATCCGAGCGGATGAAGCGTTGGCAGCCAGCCGCAATGAAACGCGGCAATTGGCTGGCAGAATCCTCACCGCTCAAGAGGACGAACGCAAGCGGATTGCCCGCGAATTGCACGACGACATCTCGCAACGACTGGCTGCCGGCGCCATCGAGGCTGGAAAAGCGGAACAGGAGTTGACGGCGCCGCAGCCTGCGCGGGCCGCGCTGGCCGGCCTCAAGCAGCACCTGATTGCCTTGTCGGACGACGTGCATCACCTGTCGCGACAGTTGCACCCGGCGATCCTGGACGATCTGGGGCTGAAGGACGCCCTCCGCGCCGAGTGCGATCGCGTCGCGGAACGAGACCGTTTGGCCGTGAACTTCCGCTGCGGGCCGTTGCCCGCCTGTGTGCCCAGAGACTTGGCCCTGTGCGTATACCGGATCGCCCAGGAGGCCTTGCGCAATACGGTCAAGCACGCTCAGGCGGATCGCGTTGATTTGACGCTCAATGCCGACATGGAGTTTCTGGATCTGGAGATCCGGGACTTTGGCTGCGGTTTCGACTCCGCCGCAGGTCGGCGCAGCGCGGGCCTGGGGCTGGCCAGCATGGAAGAACGCGTCCGTCTGGTGGGCGGCGAGATTTTGATCTCCTCCAACCCCGGCCAGGGGACGAGTATCCAAGTCCGCGTTCCGTGGCCGGAGGGAACGAATAACATTGAGGACGATCCATGACTCGCCCCGGAATTCTGGTCGCCGATGACCACCGCATGCTCGCCGAGGGGCTGCGCAGCGTCCTGGAGCCGGCCTATGAGCTGGTCGAAATCGTCGACGACGGCAGGGCCCTGGTCGAGGCTGCGGTGCGGCTTCAGCCGGATGTGATCGTGGCCGATATCACGATGCCCCTGTTGAACGGCCTGGACGCCGTCGAGCAGCTCCGCCGCCTGGGTTGCCAGGCCAAAGTCATCTTTCTGACCATGCATAAGGACGCCCTGTATGCCGCTCGCGCGATGCGCGCCGGGGCCGCCGGCTTTGTGCTCAAGCACTCCGCGAGTACGGAACTGCTGACCGCGATTCACGAAGCCCTTTCCGGGCGGACCTATGTCACGCCCGCGATCGCCGAACTGCTGGATCGGCTCCCGGATCCAACCCCCGACAGCGACGTCCCACTCACGCGTCGACAACGCGAAGTGCTGCAGTTGTTCGCAGAAGGTCATTCCGCCAAAGAAGTGGCCAAGTTGCTCCACATCTCCGTGCGCACGGCGGAGGGGCATAAAGCTCAGATCATGGAGCTGTTGGGGGCGAGTTCGACCGCCGACCTCGTGCAGTGCGCGATCCGCCACGGGCTGATCGCGCCGGGTTGATGTCCGCGGCTAACGATAGGGCGAGTTGCCAATTCCAGCCTCCCTGCATCCCGTTGCGGCTTCACCGATTTTTCATCCAAAATGCGTATTTCTACGCATAGTTTTCGCGGCACAGCGGCGCCTATAGTATGGGCGTTCGAGTTCCGCGCTCTGAAGCGGGAACTCCCTGGAAGACGAAATGGTTCGGCGGCCTGAAGTTGCGGCGATGCCAAGAAGGTTAGCGAATTACATGAAACAGGGAACCGTGCTGCTGGCGGACCGGCATTCGCCGATGTTGGAGGGCGTCCGCAACTTGCTGGAAGGCTGCTTCCAGGCGGTGGTCATGGTCGCCGACGAGGCGTCCCTGTTTCGAGCGGCGCAGGGGCTCCAGCCCGCGTGCGCCATTGTAGACGTCTCGTTCCCGTGTTCCGACGGGGACGTCGGCAACGTCGTTTCCAGGCTCCACCGGCTTGCACCCGACCTCAAGGTCATCGCGATTAGCGTCCATGACGAACGGGTGGTCGCCGAACGCATGCTCGAACTGGGGGCTCTGGGTTTTGTCGTCAAGGGCGCGGCGGTCACCGACTTGCTGCCGGCGATCAACGCCGTGATGAGCGGACAGACGTATGTATCCGGGAGCGTGCATCCAAAAATGCGTTCCCAAGCATCGGAGAGGGGTTTGTTGTCGGACGGATTGCCAATCCGTCCGACTTAGATTGTCCACGTTCCACCTGTTTTTTGAAAGGACCGTAACCTATGTTTACCCAACGTCTTGGCCCGCTGGCAATGGCCGCCCTGGCCCTCGTGGGCCTGCTGGCCGCCGGCGCCGCCGCGGCACCGCCGAAGAAGCCGAACATCCTCGTCATCTGGGGCGACGATGTCGGCGTCCACAACATCAGTGCCTACAACCATGGGATCATGGGGTATCGCACTCCCAACATTGATCGAATCGCCCGCGAAGGAGCGATGTTCACGGACGCGTACGCCCAGCAGAGTTGCACCGCCGGGCGGGCCTCTTTCATCCTGGGCCAGCACCCGTTCCGCACGGGTCTGCTGACGATCGGCATGCCGGGCAGTGACCACGGCGCGCCCGACTGGGCCCCCACGATTGCCGATCTGCTGAAGAGTCAAGGTTACACCACCGGGCAGTTCGGGAAGAACCACCTGGGCGACCGGGACAAGCATCTGCCGACGGCGCATGGCTTTGACGAGTTCTTCGGCAACCTCTATCACCTGAACGCCGAGGAAGAGCCGGAAACCTACTACTATCCGAAGGATCCCGAGTTCAAGAAGAAGTACGGTCCGCGCGGCGTGATCCATTCGTATGCCGACGGCCGCATCCAGGATACCGGGCCGTTGACCAAAAAGCGAATGGAGACGGCGGACGAAGAATTCGCGGCCGCGGGCCTGGATTTCATCGACCGCGCCCACAAGGCCGACAAACCGTTCTTTGTCTGGATGAGCACGACGCGGATGCATGTCTGGACGCGGTTGAAAAAGGAAGCCGAGGGCAAGACCGGGATCGGTCTCTATCCCGACGGCATGGTGGAACATGACGGCCACGTCGGCCTGTTCCTCGACAAACTGAAGGAACTCGGGATCGACGACAACACGATCGTGGTTTACAGCACGGACAACGGCGCGGAAACGGGCAGCTGGCCCGACGGCGGCATCACGCCCTTCCACGGCGAAAAGGGCACGACTTGGGAAGGCGGCTTCCGCGTCCCGCAGGTCGTCCGCTGGCCCGGCGTGATCAAGCCCGGCACGGTCTACAACGAGATCATCTCTCACGAAGACTGGCTGCCGACGTTCCTGCACGCGGCCGGTGTGCCCAATATCGTCGAAAAGTGCAAGGAAGGCTATCAAGCGAACGGCAAGACGTGGAAAGTCCACCTGGACGGCTATGACTACTTGCCGTTCTTCAAAGGCGAAGTCGAGAAAGCTCCGCGCGACACGATCTACTATTTCGGTCAAGGCGGCGAATTAAACGCCATTCGCTGGGGTAACTGGAAGGTCCACTTCGCGATCGTGAAAGGTAATATCGCCACGGGAGAGCGGATCATTCCCAATTGGCCGCTGATCCACAATTTGCGTGCGGATCCTTACGAAATGATGCATGAACATGGCGAGATGGGATACCTGCGCTGGTACGCCGACAACATGTGGCTCTTCGTCCCGATTCAGGGGAAGCTTCGAGCCTTCTTCTCGACGATTCCGGAGTATCCGTTCCAGGAAGGAGGGAGCCTCACGGCCGGCAATATCAATTACAACACGCTGAAGGCCATGAAAGCGATGAACATGCTGAAGGAGTTGGAAGAGCGGCTCCCCATCAATAGGTAGGAGCTGAAATCGCGGTTGGCCCCGCCACGTCGTGGCGGGGCCGGCCGCTGATCGCGACCGATGTTTCGAGTGCGAACCCGCCACGGCCTCGGGTTGGCACGAGTTTCTTACCGAGCGCCGGACGTCAGACCCGAGGAGTACAGAAGTGATTCAGAGACTATGGTTCAAGGTGATTCCGATCGCCGCGCTCATGCTGGTTGCCTGGACAGCGGAGACGGCAGTGGCCCAATCAGGCAAACCCAACATTCTGCTCATCATGAGCGATGACGTTGGTATCGCCAACATCAGCGCGTACAGTATGGGACTGGTCGGTTATAAGACACCGAATATCGACCGCATCGCCAAGGAAGGGATGTTGTTTACCGACTACTACGCCGAGCAGAGTTGCACGGCGGGCCGTTCGGCGTTCATTACCGGGATCCACCCGGTGCGCACCGGGCTGACCAAGGTCGGCTTGCCCGGTTCCCCCATCGGCATTTCGCCTAAGGACCCGACGCTTGCCGTGTTGCTCAAACCGCACGGCTACGTGTCGGGCCAGTTCGGCAAGAACCACCTCGGTGACCGCAACGAATTCCTCCCGACAGTCCACGGCTTCGACGAGTTCTTTGGAAACCTCTACCACTTGAATGCCGAGGAGGAGCCCGAGAACGAGGACTATCCCAAGGACCCGGCGTTCCGCGCACGGTTTGGTCCCCGCGGCGTACTCGACACGAAAGCGTCCGATCAGGACGATCCGACAGTAGACCCGCGCTTCGGCCGCGTAGGCAAACAGACGATCAAGGACACCGGCCCGCTCACGCGCAAGCGCATGGAAACGGCGGACGAGGAGTTTCTGGATCGTACGCAGAAGTTCATTCGCAAGAACCACGAAGCGGGCAAGCCTTGGATGGCCTGGATGAGCACATCGCGCATGCACTTCTACACGCACCTGAAGAAGGAAAGCCAGGGCGTCACGGGACTGGGCCTCTATGCGGATGGCATGGTGGAGCACGACGATCATGTCGGTCAGCTCCTGAACCTCCTCGACGAGTTGAAGATCACGGACAACACCATCGTGGTTTACACCTGCGACAACGGCCCCCACTTTAACGAATGGCCGGATGGCGGCAACACCTGGTTCCGCAGCGAGAAGAACTCGAACTGGGAAGGCGGCTATCGGGTATCGGGCCTGGTCCGCTGGCCCGGCAAGATCGAGGACGGGACGGTTTCGAACGCGATCATGTCGCATCTGGATTGGGTGCCGACGCTGCTGGCGGCCGCCGGTGAGCCGGACATCAAAGACAAGCTTTTGAAGGGTCATCAGATTGGCGACGTGACCTTCAAGGCCCATCTGGACGGCTACAATTTCCTGCCGTACCTGACGGGCAAAACCGCCGAGGGTCCGCGCAAGGAGTTTTTCTATTTCAGCGATGATGGCCAACTGGTTGGGCTGCGTCGTGAACAATGGAAGTTGGTCTTCGCCGAGCAGCGAGCGAGGCAACTTCAGATTTGGATGGAGCCGTTCGTTCAGTTGCGGGCTCCGAAGATCTTCAACCTGCGCAGCGATCCGTTTGAGCGCGCCGACACGGATTCCAACAACTACAACCGGTGGGTGATCGAGCGGCTGTACTTGGCGGTTCCCGCTCAGGTGATTGTCGGAAACTTCCTGAAGACTTTTGCAGAGTTTCCGATGCGTCAGAAGCCGGCCAAGTTCAATGTTGAAGACGTGATGAAGCTGATCACGGAAGGGCAGTGATCCACTCACCCCGCCCTGGCTGAAATCTCACCGCGGGACGGATTGGCAATCCGTCCCGCGTTCGGATCGTGTCCAAGGTAAGGTGGGACGGATTGCCAATCGGTCCTGCGTTTTCTACCACTACGGGATTCCCATGCTGCGAAAACTTCTGGATGTCAGCCGATACTTGATGGTTCTGCCTGTCATCGGCTCCCTCTTTCTTACGTTTAGCGTCGTGGTCTCGGGACTGGGCCTGGTCGTGGTTCAGGAATGGGAACTGTTGCAGCAGGGTGAGTATTCCGCGAGAACCGCCAAGCAATTGACGCTTACCGTCATTGAGGCGATCGACATGTTTCTGATCGGGGCGATCAGCTATCTCATTGCGGTCGGCCTCTATAAGCTGTTCATCAGCGAGGAAGGAGACCAATCGCTCAAGCGGTTCAAAATCGAAAGTCTCGTCGACCTTGAAACAAAGGTCATTGGTGTCGTGGTGGTCGCTATGGCCGTGGGTTTTGTCGGCAAGGCTGCAGACACGCCCGGCCCGCTGGCGGTGCTTCAAAGTGGAACCGGCGTTGCCGTGGTGATCGCCGCCCTGTGTCTGTTTCTCAGGTTTTCCGCACCGCCGGAGAAATGAAGTCAGTCCCATGAACGTTGCTCAAGCGCTTGTACGCACGCAAAAACGGCAGCGCGGCAGCATGTCGGCGATTCTCATCCTCCAGGCGATCGACGACGCGGCTGCGGACATGCGCGTGGCGATGACACAGAAATACAACGTCGAGTTCTGAAGCCGGCCTCGACACGGGGCGAGGGAGGAAGCATTTTACCTACAATCAGGGGACAAGGAACCATGGTCCGAGCCATCGCGGTCAGCGTCGTAGTGATGAGTCTCACTCAGGTGGGACTCGCCCAGTCCGATAACCCCCAGGACGCTGCGGCCGTCCCGGGCGGGCACGAGGCCATTCATCAGCGCCTGGAGTCTTACGTGGCGGCGTTCAACAAACAGGACGCCGTGGCCGTCGCGGCGTTCTGGTCGCCCGACTGTCTTTCGACCGCGGAGGATTCGGGCCAGCGGGTCGAAGGGCGCGAGGCACTCCAGAAGCACTTCGCCACGTTTTTTCAAGATAGCCCGAGCGCCCGGCTGGCGGGACAGATCACCGACATTCAATTCGTCCGGCCCGATGTGGCCGTGATCGAGGGCCGGACGACGCTGGTCGTCGGCGACGCGGAGCCGGTGGTGTCAGTGTTTGCGGCAACGCTCGTCAAGGATGGGAAGGAGTGGCTGATCGCAAACGCGCGCGAACGTGATCTGCTGCCTCCCACCAGCCCGTACGAGGCTCTCCAGGATCTGGAGTGGTTGATTGGGATATGGCAGGATCAAGCGGAAGATGCGCAGGTGGTCACCACGGTTCGTTGGTCACCGAACCAGACCTTCCTGATCCGCTCGTTTACCGCCCGGTTCGCGGACGAGGAACGGCAGGGCACGCAAGTCATTGGCTGGGACCCTCTCAGCAGGCAGATTCGTACCTGGATATTTCATTCCGACGGGTCGTTTGGTCAAGGAACCGTCTCGAGGCACGACGAAGCCTGGATGCTGAAGATGTCGCAGACTCTCAGCGACGGTCGAACCGCGGCAGGGACCCAGGTGATCACTCGTGTCGATGACAACACGATCACCGTGCAAGTGATCGGCGAGACAGTCAACGGCGAACTGCGTCCGACCGCCGATCCGGTGACCGTGGTACGAACGGCCGAGGCAAGCGGAAATGCGATCGGCGGGGCAGCGAATGCTGAAGGAGCGAAGCCATGATCCGCATAACGACTTGCGTCGCAATTCTCGCCGTCATCCTCCTCGCACCGGACCTCGCATCAGCGCAGGGGCGTGGCGGCGGCTCACGTAGCAGCGGAGCGAGTTCGCCGGCTGCATCCCCCTCTCGCCCCAGTGCTTCGCGTCCTGGTGCCTCGGGCCCCGTTTCTCGGCCCAGTACGCCGAGCCTGGGAACCTCCCGTCCCGCCACGAGCCGGCCGAACATCAGTCAGCCCGCCGCACGGCCGCCTGCAAGTCTGCCCTCGACGTCGCCGGTGACTCGGCCCAGCGGCGGGCTCGCCCCTGGCACAAGGCCCGCATCGCCGCCTAGCCTTAGTACGCGGCCGAACCTGCCATCATCTTCCCCGTCCCGTCCGGGAGCCGGCCAGTCCGTCGGGGCCTCGCGTCCCGCTTCTCCGCCCACAACGAGCCTGCCCAATCTCGGTGATCGACCGCTTCCCGGGAACCTGCCAGGTTCGGCGACTCGCCCGGGTTCCGGAGATCGCCCGAGTCTGGCGGACCGTCCCGGAGTGGGAGATCGCCCGAGTTTGCCAAACCGTCCCGGAACCTCTGACATTCGTCCCCTTCCAGGAGACCGTCCGAACGTCGGTAGTCGCCCCGGTATCGGCACTCAACCGGGCGGTACCACCCGTCCGGCGCCTGGCGACCTGGGCGATTTCCTGGGCATGGCCAGACCGCTTCGGCCCGATGGAGGTACCGCCGTAGCGTTGCCCGGTCGCCCCGACGTCGGAGACCGTCCGGCGGTCGGCAATCGGCCCGGTGGAGGTACCGCTGTAGCGTTGCCCGGTCGCCCCGACGTCGGAGACCGTCCCGCCGTCGGCAATCGGCCCGGCGTAGTCGACCGACCGAATCTCGGGGACCGCAGTCGCTGGTCCAACAACACGGTCATCAGCCAGCGTCCGCAGTGGGTCAATATGGACCGCAGCGTCAACGTCAATATTAACAATCGCTGGAACACGGCCTTCGTCAATCCTGCTCAGCGCGGCTGGTGGAGTCCCGCCCCGGCGCGTATGGGTTTCTGGAGCGGATGGGCCGGTGGAGTACGCCGCAGTTGGATACCCGCCCATCGCCGCAATATCTGGTTTACATCCGTCTGGTGGAGCGGGCACCCATTCCCTGTGGGCGGTTGGCACTTCCATTTCTGGCGGCACAGTTTTCCGGCGAGTTACTGGTGGAGGGCGCCGGCCTGGGGACGTACAACCACCTGGTTCACCTGGAGCGCGCCGCCGGTCGTCTGGGCGCAGCCCGTGTTCTACGACTACGGCAGCGGTGGAAACGTGGTCTTCCAGGACAACGACGTCTACGTAGGCGGCCAGCGGGTGGCCACGGCCGAAGAGTACGCGATGAGCGCCATGGACCTGGCGACGGTTCCGCCTCCGCAATCGGACGAACAGGCGGCGGCAGCCGAGTGGCTGCCACTGGGAACCTTCGCCGTTTCGACGAACGAGAAAGACGTCGAGCCAAGCCACGTGCTCCAGCTTGCCGTCAGCAAAGAGGGAATCGTCAGCGGCACGCTCCACAACATCGACACCGACCAGTGTCAGACCGTCCAGGGGCAGGTGGACAAGGAGACGCAACGCGTGGCTTTTCGTATCGGCGAGAGCGATAGCATCGTCGCCGAAACGGGACTGTACAATTTGACCCAGGAAGAGGCGCCGGTATTGATTCATTTTGGCGCCGAGCGCACCGAGAACTACCTCCTCGTGCGACTGGAGTATGCCGAGGACGAAAATTGATGGTCCTCCCACCCATATCACCGCGAACTTCCAGAAAGCGAGTCAATCTCAGATGGCACACGAAACCCTTTCCCGCCGCGAGTTCTTGGCTGGCTCAGCAATCGGTGCCGCCGCGCTCTTTTTATCTGCAGAACCAGCCGCGGCAGCAGACGGGAAGAAGACGTTTACCATCCTGCACACCAACGACCTGCACTCGAGTTTTATCGGGCTGGGCCCCGCCTCGGACTACTCTCCCTTCGAACTCAACGACGACAAGACGCGAGGCGGGTTCGCACGTCTGGCCACCTTGATCGCGGCGAGGAAGGAAGCACGCAAGAATCATGGTCCGGTACTGGTGGTTGACGCGGGTGACTACAGCATGGGGACCGCATTCGGTGCCGCCATCCGCGAGACCGGTGCCGAACTTCAACTGATGTCGCGGATGGGCTACGATGCCACCACCTTGGGCAACCACGATTTTGATCTTGGGCCAGACGGGTTGGCCAAATCCGTCGACGTGGCGGTCAAGGCTGGGCGGATTCCGGCGGTGGTCGCGTCGAATACCAACTTCGCGGCGAAGGACGCCGCGCTGACCGATCTCCAGCGTCTGGCCAAAGAAGGGGTGATCCGCCGATACGTGGTGCTTGAGCGCGGTGGTATGCGGTTTGGCATCTTCGGGTTGATGGGCAAAGAAGCTGTTTTCTACACCGGTGGCGCCGGTGCCGTCACGTTCCCCGATGCGATCGAGACGGCCAAGGAGATGGTGCAACTGCTCCGCGAGACGGAGAAGGTGGATGTGGTCATCTGTCTTAGCCACGGCGGACTAGAGAAAGGCAAGGACGGGCGCTTCACCGACGGCGAGGACGTGCGTCTGGTGAAGGCCGTGCCCGGCATTGACGCGGTCATCGGCGGCCACACCCACACCGCGCTCGAAGAGGCAATCATCGTGAACGGCCGCACGCCCGTGGTCCAAACTGGAAGGTACGGCGAAAATCTCGGCGAACTGGTGATCACTTTGGACGGCGACAAGCTGCAGGTCGAGTCGTACAAACTGCACCCAATTGACGACTCCATTGCCGGCGACCGGGCCACCGCGGACGAGATCGAAAAACTCAAGAAGACCGTCACCGAAGTCGTGTTCGCATCGCGCGGTTACCAAATCGATCAACCGTTGGCGGTGGCGCCTCGGGACCTGCTCAACACGTTCACCGACATCGCCGCGGGCACCCTTCTCGCCAACCTCGTCACTGACTCCTTCCGAAAAGCCACGAAAGCGGACATCGGATTCACGGCCAACGGACTGATGCGCAGCGGCTTGCCCCGGGGCAAGTCAGGCGTGCAGACAGTGTACGATGTGTTCGCAGTGGCGCCGCTCGGCGACGGCATCGCGGATACGACGGCTGGCAGCGCCCTGGTCACTGCTTACTTCACGGGCCAGGAACTCAAGAGCCTACTTGAGTTTTGCCTCCTGGATACCCCGGCACACCCCGGCGAGTATTTCCCCCGCGCATCCGGCATGAGGTTTCGCTACGACTTGTCTCGCGACAAGTTCGACGTTGTGACGGCCATCGAGATTGGCGACTTGGATCGTGGCTATCGGCCGATCGACATTACGGGGAAGGACGCGCGGTTGTATAGCCTCACGTGCCCCCTTTATCTCGGCCTGTTCATCGTGGCCATACCAAAGTACACGAGGGGCAAGCTGATTCTTGTGCCGAAGAACAAGGACGGCCAGCCCCTCAAGTCAAAGACCGAGGCGCTCGACACACCCCGCGGCAGCACGCCCGACTTGCTCCCGCCGCGGGGCTCGGTGGATAAGGAAAGTGTTGTTACCGTGGCGGAGAAAGGTACGGTTCGGGAAATCAAGGAATGGCAGGCGATCATGGACTATCTGCGCGGCCTGCCGGTCAAGAATCAGGGCGAACTGCCCACGATCCCCGTCGACGATCGCGCCGCTGAAGTCCGGGCGATCAAAGCAGGGTGATGGCACGTGATGGACATGGCGCAGGACTGGAGACAGATCTTCGACTTCGAGAACCCGGACGGTGCGCAACCATGACAACACCTCACGAATCCATTCTGAGAATCTCCGCAGCCCTGAACGCGGCCGTCATCGGCCAGCAAACCGTGGTCGAAAGGCTGCTGATCGCCCTGTTGGCCAACGGCAACGTGCTGATGGAAGGGCTTCCCGGCACGGCCAAGACACGTTCGATCAAGACGCTGTCCAAGCTGATCGAGAGCGAGTTCCGGCGCGTGCAGTTCACGCCCGACCTGCTGCCCTCGGACGTGACCGGTTCGGAGATCTACCGCGAACAAAACGGCACGTTCGAGTTCCAGCCCGGGCCGCTGTTCGGCAATCTGGTGTTGGCCGACGAAATCAACCGTGCGCCGGCGAAAGTCCAAGCCGCACTGCTCGAAGCCATGGAGGAGCGTCAAGTCACGGTGGCGGGCACGACGCATAAATTGCCGGAACTGTTTCTGGTCCTGGCCACGCAGAATCCGATCGAACAGGAAGGCACCTACCCACTGCCCGAAGCGCAGATGGACCGCTTCCTCGTTTACGTCAAGGTGCCGTATCCGCCCGCGGAGAACGAGCTGTCGATCTTGCGACTGGTGCGATCCGAGAATACCGGCAACAAGACTCAACCGCTCGAACCGCTGCCGCAGGAAACAATTTTCGCGGCCCGCAACGAGGTGAATGCCGTGCATGTGGCCGAGCCGTCCGAACAGTACATCGTCGATCTGGTCATCGCCAGCCGCGAACCGGAGCGTTACGGCCAGGACTTGGCGAAATGGATTCAGATCGGCGCCAGTCCGCGGGCCACCATTGCCCTGGACGCCGCGGCGCGTGCCCGAGCTTGGCTGCGAGGAAACGACTTCGTCTCGCCGGAAGACATTCAAGCCGTCGCCCCCGCATGCCTTGCGCATCGCGTTCACTTGTCCTACGAGGCGGAAGCCGCCGGCAAGACGCGTGAGGACGTGGTGGATGCCATTTTGGAATTGGTCGCTGTAACGTAGGACGGATTGCCCATGACCACTTACGTTCACCCAACACTCGATGATCTTGTCCGGTTGCAGTACGAGGCCCGCGGGATCTCGCTGCTGCCTCGCCAGCCAATCCACAGCTTGCTGAGCGGCCGGCATGCGTCGCGGCTGCGCGGGCGCGGGTTGACGTTCGAGGAGCTGCGACGCTATCGTCCCGGGGACGACATCCGCTCGATCGATTGGCGCGCGACGGCCCGGTTGCGAGTCGCCCATGTGCGTGTCTACTCCGAGGAGCGCGACCGCCCCGTTCTGATGGTCGTGGACCAACGGATGACGATGTTCTTCGGCAGTGCGCGGACCACGAAAGCCACGGTGGCGGCCGAAGCGGCGGCGCTGGCTGCTTGGGCAACGGTTGCCCGGGGAGATCGCATCGGGGCGATCCTGTTCGACGATGAGGAATTCGTCGAGTTCAAACCGCAACGCAGTCGCGGCACCGTGCTGCGAATTTGCCAGGAGCTGGTGCGAATGAACGGGCGGCTGTCCGCCTCGCGTCAGGCGACCGGATCGGCGGCGTTCAACCATGCCTTGCAGCAAGCCGCGCGAGTTGCCAAACACGATCATCTGGTCATTTTGATCACCGACTATGACGGCGACGACGAAACGACCCGGCAGTGGACGACTCGTCTGGCCGCACACAACGACGTGCTGGCCGTGCTGGTCTACGATCCGCTGGGCATTTGCTGCCCGGTCCAAGCAGGCATGGAGGCAACAGACGGAACTCGCCGGATCGTGTTGCCCGAGGGTGGGCCATTCGCCGAGCGGCTGAAAGCCGAGTTTCAGCGACGCTGCGACGAGATCCGCGACCGACTGCGCGCGATTCGTATTCCGATTTTACCGATTTGTACTCAGGACCCCGTGGCCGAGCAGGTGCTGGCCGCACTGGGGAGAGGAAGATGTCCGTAGGATGTGCGCGCATCTTGCAGAGCGGTTTCCAGGGGATGCAACCACGAATCACACGAATGACACGAATGAACGAGGAGGACAGTCACTCCAGGATTCGTGTAATTCGTGGTTCTTCAGCGGGTTTTCGGTAGCCTTTTGGGTTGCGGGCACCAGCCCGCGTTAAGGAAGAGAACGGGGGACGGACGGATTGGCAATCCGTCCTACGCTTCCTGGGCGTGCTGCTGCTGGTCGCGTGTCCTGCGGTATCGGCAGCGGCCGAAGTGGTCCGCGCCGAACTCGGCGAGGACACGGCCTGGACCGGGGAAGCGGTTCCGTTGCTCGTGACGCTCTACTCCCCGGGCCCCTTCAGCGGCACGCCCGCGTTTGACTTGCCCGAGTTGCCGTTGACGGTCTTTGTCAAATCCGGCAACCCGCTGGTCGGCACGGAACAGGTCGACGGGGAATCCTACTTTACGCAGAGGCACGAATTCGCCCTGTACACTCAATGCGTGGGCGAAATCGTCGTTCCCGCCTTCCGCGTCCGCTTCGCCGGCAAGAAGACGTTTACTTCCGCTCCGGAACCCGTCCGCGGCTTGACGGCGGAACTGCGTTTTCGATCCAAACGCCCGCCGGGAACCGACAATCTGGGCGTCGTCGTCGCGGTGCAGGACATGGAAGCAACCCAGAGTTGGAAGCCCCAATCGCTGGATGCCGTAAGTGCCGGCGACGTGATCGAACGCACTATCTCGCGCCGCGCCACGGCCACGACCGCCATGATGTTGCCGCCCGTTTCCACCGACGCGCCGGAAGGAGTCCGCGTCTATCCGGCAAATGCGATCGTTCAGGACCACACCGAGCGAGGCGCATCAAGGGCGGAGAGAATCGAAACGATCAAGTACCAGTTCGAGCGGCCGGGAACGTTCGAGTTACCGGACATGTCGCTGGTGTGGTGGGACCCGCAGGCGAGTACGCTCCAACGCAAAACGCTGCCGGGGGAGACGATCAACGTGGTGGAGACCGTTGCCGCCGCCGTCGCTCCGGCACAACCCGCGTCTCGGCACGCGCCGGCGATCGTGCTCCTGATGTTCCTGGCGATAGGTCTGGCCGCTTGGTTGGGGCGCAAGCCCGTGTCAAGGTTCATGACCGCTTGGCAAGCACAGCGCAACAATGCGGAGGCCCTCGCCGCGAGGCGGTTGCTCGTAGCGTGTCGGGCCGGCGATGCCTCCGCCGCCTATGCGGCACTGATCGACTGGAAACGGGCGGTATCGGCGCCTGACGGGGGGGCGAACCTCGATAGGCTGTTACAATCCGCCCTTGGCGACGATCTACAACGCGAGTGGGCAGTCCTGTCACGACGTGTCTTCGGCATCCAAGCGAGTGAGCCGCCGTGGTCCGGCCGACCACTGGCCGAGGCTTTCGCGCGAGTTCGGCACGGACTGGATCCAACCGCCCGCACACGTCGTGCGGTTTCCGCCCTACCCGCGCTCAACCCGACCGCCTCCGCCACGCGAAAGGTCAAGTCCCATGAAAGCGGATGATGGCCAAACCAGTCGATGACACCTGCCCTGCGGGCCAGTTCCTGCGACTGCGGGGATGCCATGCCGGTTTCCTTTCTTGTCGTCGCGGTCAACTTGTCCATCCGGTGGCATCGTACGGAGAATGACCGCGGACGGCTACACATCGAAGACTTGAGCTTGTCGTAGGGTTCGTCGGCGCGGGTGGCCGGACGGGGTTCCGGTGGATGTATTTGATCAATGCCCGCGCGCAAGCATCTTCCTCGACCAAGTGGGCTTTGAAACGGCCCTGGAACAGATCCCCGCTCCGACGATGCCGCCGGTTGAACCGGACGCTGTACGTGTATCCGCACCCTGGCCGACGCCCCCGAATTGCACTTCGAGTTTGCCGCAGAACCCCACATCTTTCGCGTCGCTGTGGCCCGGCCAGTCGTCGACGCTTTGTTTTTTGTTTTCTCCAGCCCGCAAACCGCTGCTCCGAAACCTCGATGCATGGTCCCACGCCGGTCCCAAGGAAGACAGAAACCGTGAGGCTTGTCCATTCGTCCCCTTGACGTTCCGATTCAGCGGTACAGACTGGTGAGCAGGCCGCCAACGCGCCACGCAACTTGCCCCCGTACCCGATGTACTGCCATGTTTGGACTGAACTTGCCCACGCTTCCCTGGGCCAATCACTGGAATGTCGTTTTCATCGGCGTGGTGTTTCTCGCCATGCAGCTGTTGCTTTGTAGGCGCTTTTGGTCTCGCATGAAGCGGCATCACCGCAGGTTATCCAAGCTGCTTCGCGATTTGGAAACGGGTGGCGACGGGCGGGAGATTCAAGCGTATGTCGTCGAGATGCCCTGGTTCAAGTGGGTGGATACCAACTTTCCCCGCAACTCGACCACGCCGGGCAACTATACCCGCGACGACGTGCTGAAGGAACTGGACACGCAGATTGCCAGCGACGGGAGTTATCTGCTGCTGCAGCGGGCCGGCGTGATGGCGCCTCTGTTGGGTGTGATCATTACCGTCGCAGGCTTCATGCTGATCGACTTTTCCCAAACCGGCGAGCAGAGTCTGGGAGAATTGCTGCTGATCGTCGTCCCGCTGTCCGCGGGGGTTGGCACAGGGGCCTTGCTGGCGATCATCAACCAGGGGCTGTTGCACCTGGTGGGCGGCAAGGTGGAACGCGTCCGGTACGCGGCCCGCGTCTGGTTCGATTCGGCGATTTGGAGCCACGTGGGATTGGACACCCAAGCGGCGACGGTCAAGGCGATTCAGGCGATGGAAAGGATGGCTCGAAGCGTCAACGAGGCCGCGGACCGGGAACACGAGAACATCCAAGCGATGCGCGAAGGCACGGCGTCGATCCGCCTGGCGGCACATGACTTTCAGGAGACGCATGCCGTCCTGAACGGCCAATTTCGTGAAATGCCCGGCCGACTGGCCGAGTTGACGGCGGCGATCGAGTATGCGGTGGATACCTTGGACGCGCTGATCCCGGTCGGCCAGCGGGCCGCGACGGGCCTGGACACGGCGGTCGCGTCGTTCCAGACGGCGGTCGAAGAACGATTCGCGCCGGCCGCCAAAACGCATCACACGTCGATCGAGACACTCGCCGAATCGGTCGCGCGCATCAATGAAAGCACGCTGCAATTGCGTGTCAGCAGCGGCGACCTGCAGGATACGGTCAACTCGCATGCCAACGCCTTCAAGGGCTTGAACCGGTCGCTGGTCAAACAGGTGCTGCCGGCCCACGAAGCGTTCCTGGCGGCGATTTCGCAGTTCAATGGCCGGGCCGAAGGGCTGCTGGAACGGATGGACCGGTTGCACGAGGAGGTCTTGCAGTCGTTGGAACGGGTCTCCGCCTTGGCTCCGGAAGCCGATCGGGCTATCGCGTCCTTTACGGCGGCGTCCACCGTTTTTGCCGACGCCGTGCAGCACAAGTTCGCACCGGCCGCCGACGAGCACCAGGAAACGATGGACAAGCTCACGTCGGCCACGATGCAACTGCAGCAAGCCGGCCAGGGATTGGCCGACGGCCAGAACGTGGTCCACGCGCTGGTGCGGCTGCAGACGCGGCTGAGCGAAGACTTGGACGCCTCGCAACAGACGCTGCGGACGGCCGTCGACGGTCTGGCGGACACGTCGGTCGCGCTGCAGCATTCGTTCACGGGCGACGTGGTTCCCGCCCACCGCGTCCTGCATCAAGCGGCGGACGGCTTTACCGAATCCGCCCGGCAACTGGCGGCCTTCCTGGCCGACGGACTCAATCCCGTAACACAGCGACTGACGCAACTCGATCAGACCTTCCAGTCGCTGGAACACGCCGCGGCGGCCATCCGCGACTTGGCGGCAGCCCGCAAGGATATCGAACATTTGACCCACGCGTTGGCGCAATCCGCCACGATCGCCGAGGCGATTGCCAACCTGCCTGAACAGATCCGCAGCATCCTGGAACGAGCTGCTCCGGAACGTACCGGGATCGCCGCCTGGTTTCATCGCCCCAAGGGGCTGTGATATAAGTTGGAGTGCACGAGCCAAAACCGATCCAACTCGAACGCGCCTTGCCAAACGGCGGAACGGACGCCGAACCAGAGGGAGAGCCCCGATGCCCATCACGCTTCCGGCACCACTATTCGCCCAGTCCGGCGCAGCAAGCGTCCCGCATGCTGCCAGCGGCATGACTCGGCTGGACTGGACCGTGATTGTCCTGTATGCGCTGGGGATGCTCGCCATCGGCGGGTACTACGCGCGGCGGACACGCACCACGGACGATTATCTGCTGGGCGGCCGCAATATGTCGCCGTGGAAGGTTGGACTGTCCCTGTTCGCGACGCTGCTGAGCACGCTCACCTACCTGGCCTTGCCGGGCGAGATGATCAAGTTCGGCCCGATGGTGCTGTCACAACTGGTCGCCATGCCGTTTGTGGCCCTGGTCGTCGGTTGGCTGCTGATCCCGTTCATCATGCGGCTGCGCGTCACCAGCGCCTACGAGATTCTGGAAACGCGGTTCGGCTTGAGCGTGCGGCTGGTCGGCTCGAGTCTGTTTCTCACGTTGCGGCTGTTCTGGATGTCGCTGGTGATCTACGCCACGGCCAGCACCGTGTTGGTTCCCATCCTGGGGCTGTCGCCGTCGGCTGTCCCGTGGGTCTGCGTGACGCTGGGGCTGGTGACCGTCGTGTACACTTCGCTGGGCGGTCTGCGCGCCGTGGTGCTGACCGACGTGCTGCAAACGGCGATCATGTTCAGCGGCGCCGCGCTGATCCTGATCGTAGTCAGCGTCGAACTGGGCGGGGTTGGCCAATGGTGGCCCCGCACGTGGCCCGAGCACTGGCAGGCACCGGTCTTCTGGTACGAACCTGGCGTGCGGTTCACGTTCGTCGGCGGATTCCTCTCGATGTTCACCTGGCATGTCTGCACGGCCGGTTCGGACCAGATGGCGATCCAGCGTTATCTGGCCACGCGGGACGTTCGCGCGGCGCGGCGGATGTTCAATATCTCGCTGCTGGCCAACATGCTGCTGTGGCCCTTCCTGGCGATCGTCGGGATCGCGCTGCTGGGCTATTTTCAAGCCCGACCGCAAGTGCTGCCCGCAGGCCTGACGATGCGCGAGAACGCCGACCAACTGCTGCCGATATTCATCGTCCGAGGCCTGCCGTCCGGGATCAGCGGCTTGGTCATCGCCGGCTTGCTGGCGGCGGCTATGTCCAGTCTGTCCTCCGGACTGAACTCGGCGTGCTCGGTGATCACGACCGATTTCATCGAGCGGCTGGGGCGACGGCGGGAATCCGAGCCGCGTGACGTGCGTCGAGCCCGCTACGTATCGATCGTGGTCGGGGTGATTGTCGTCGCGTTGGGTTCGCTGGTTGGCCAGGTCGAAGGCAACCTGCTGGAACTGTGCTACAAAATTGCCAACGTGTTGTCCGTGCCGCTGTTCCTGCTGTTCTTCATGGCCATGTTCGTTCCTTGGGCCACGTCGTTCGGCACGCTGACAGGCTCGGCGTGCAGCGCGACGGTAGCCGTGGCCATCGGTTACTTTCAGGTGTTCGGAATTACGTTCATCTGGATGATGCCCGCCGCCTTCGTCGCCGGCGCCGCGGCGGGCATGGTGGCGAGTCTGTTGCCGATGGGTGAGTAGCAAGGGCTCGCGGCTTCGGATGCCTCGGATGACGCGTACCCCCGGAGCCAGCTTTTCTTGGCGATCGGTCAGCGGGAAGGGCTCAGACGTACAGAATTCAAAATTGGCGGAGTGAAGGTCCTCCAGTCACCAAGCGTCTCCGCCCGCCAATTTTGAATTCTGTACGTCTGAGCCTCTCCCCATCCCGCCGGCACGCCAGCTTGACTCTTGAGCGAATTAAGGCTTCCATATACAAAATCTAACCGACACCCCAGGACACGAATCCCGCACTCCGTCCAGCCTCAAGGAGAAAGACATCATGCCGAAGACCGTGACACGGCGAGGGTTTCTGAAGCAGACCGCCGCGGCCGGCGCCGCGTGCGCCGCTCCGCTGATCGTGCGCGCGTCGGTGCTGGGCGCCGAAGCGCCCAGCAATCAACTGCACGTCGCCTCGATCGGCGTTGGCGGACGCGGGGCCGGGTTGATGTACGAAGCGGCCGGGAATGCCCTGACCAAGGTCGTGGCCGTCTGCGATGTCTTCCAGGACCGCCGCGAGAACCACGCCGCGAATCTGAACCAGCGTTATGGCACGAATCTGTGCACGCCCTACCGCGACCTGCGGGAAATGCTGGCCCGCGAGGACATCGACGCCGTTACGATCGGCACGCCCGACCATTGGCACGTGCCGGCGGCGCTGCTGGCCGTGCGGGCCGGCAAGGATGTGTACGTCGAAAAGCCGTTGGGCATGAGCATGGAGGAAAACATTGCCATCCGCCGCGAGGTCCAGCGTTACGGCCGCGTCTTCCAGTACGGTACCCAGCAGCGTTCCCTGTCCCACATCCGCTTCGGCTGTGAACTGGTCCGCAACGGTCGGCTCGGCAAGATCCAGGCGGTCGAAGTCACGGCGCCCAGCTATGGGTTCGAAGGCGGTTCCCTGGAACCCGAACCCGTGCCCGAAGGGCTGGACTACGATCTGTGGCTCGGCCCCGCCCCCTACCGTCCGTATACCAAAGACCGCTGCACGAGCTGGGGCACCTACTGGGTTTCGGACAACGCCCACGGCTTCATCGGCGGCTGGGGCGCGCATCCGCTGACCGACATGGTGTGGGCCTTGGGCGACGATGCCGGCGCGGTGCCGGTCGAATACGAAGGGCCGGGCAAGTTCGGTACGGGCCTGTTTGACGCACCGTTCGACTGGGACATTCGAGGCAAATTCGCCGACGGCGTGGACTTCCACTTCACTCCCGGCGGCGACCGAGCCACGATCATTGGCCAGCGGGGTACCGTCCACCTCAGCCGCGGCGGCTTGCGGACCGAACCCGAGTCGCTGATGCAGGAACGGATCGGCCCCAACGAGATCCGGCTGTACGAGAGCAACCACCACATGGGCAACTTCTTGGATTGCGTCCGCACCCGCCGCCGCACGGTCGCGCCGGTCGAAGTCGCCGTGCTGTCCGATTCGATTACCCAGTTGAGTATGATCGCCCTGTGCACCGGCCGGAAGATCCGTTGGGATCCGCATCGCGAAGTCATCTTGGACGACCCCGACGCGTCGCGGCTGTTGACGCGAGCGATGCGGCCGCCGTGGCACCTGTAATCCAACCTTGCGAAGACAACTTACGGAGATTCCCCGATGACCCTGATGCGATATGCTGTGCTGTTCACGCTTGCGCTCAACGTGATCCTTGCCTCTGCCGCGTTTGCGCAAGACGCGGCGAACCCGGACGCGGAACTGCTCCGCTACGCAGCCGGCCAGCCGCGCACGGCGCTGCTGGCGATCGAAGCCGAGTTGCGCGCCGCCGCGCCGGACCAATTGCCGGCTTTGGAGAACCGCTTGCTGAGGATTCTCCAGTCCGCCGAGGCGACCCGCGACGCCAAGGATTGGGCTTGCCGCCAACTGCGTCACGCCGGTTCCGAAAAATCAGTTGCCGCACTCGCCGCACTGCTCGCCGACCCGCAGCTGGAAACCGTCGCCCGCTGGGCGCTGCAGAGTATTCCCGGAGCCCAGGTCGACGAGGTCTTGCGCGAGGCGTTGACCACGGTGCCCGCGGCATCGAAGGCGGGCGTGTTGCAGACCATCGGCTCGCGGCGCGACCGCAGGGCCGTCTCGGCCATTGCCCCCTGGGCTCGCGACCCGAACGCCGCGGTGGCCGAAGCCGCCCTGTACGCGCTGGGCCAAATCGGCGGCAGCGAAGCGTTAGCCGCCGTCCGCACGTCCGAAGTCCCGCCCGCGGTCCAGCGGTATCGCTTCCATGCCATGCTGCTGTGCGCCGAGCAGATGGAAGCCGAGGGCCAAACGGCCGCCGCGGCAAAGGTCTTTCGCGAGGTGTTTGCGGAAACGTCGGACACGGTGATCCAAACCGCCGCCCTGCGCAACTCGCTGCTGGCCGAACGGGCCCAAGCCGCCGACTTGGCCGAAGCGGCGTTGAAGGATTCCAGCCCCAGACTGCGTCTGGCGGCCGCAAAACTGGTCTGCGAAACCGGGGATGGGGCTTTGCTGGACGCCGTGCTCCGCAGCTTGTCCGCCTTGCCTGCAGATTCCGTGGCGACGGTCCTGAATCTGGTGGACGATCCGGCCGCTCGACCGGCAGTGCTGGCGGCGGCCAACGGTGATGACCCGGCGATTCGTCTGGCGGCGCTGCACGCGTTGGCCCGCATCGGCGACGCGTCCAGCGTCTCGATGCTGCTGGAACTTGCCTCCGCCAGCGGCGGCGCAGAGCAGGCTGCGGCCCGGCACAGCCTGCAACGTTTGCGCGGCGTCGAAGTCGACACCGCCTTGGCGGCGGCGGCTGAACGCAGCGAGCCGGCGCAGCGAGCGGAAGCCATCCGCACGTTGGCGGCCCGCTACGCGGTGTCTGCCGTTCCCCTGCTGCTGAGGACGGCCCAGGACGCCAGCGACGCGGTCCGTATCGAATCGCTGGGGGCCTTGGGCGCGTTGGCCGATCGGCAATCGCTGTCCGCGCTGGTTCGATTGCTGGTCGCGGCCCCGTCGGCGGACCAGCTCGCCGCCGCGGAGCGGGCCCTGCTGGCGGCCTGCCAGCGGATCTCCGAACCCGACGCGACGACGGCCGAGCTGTCAGCCGCGCTGCCTGGACCGAGCGCCGAGGTTCGCAGTTCGCTGCTGCGTGTCCTGGCCCGCATCCCGCCCGACGGCTCGCTGGAAGCCCTGCGTGCTGCGCGCCGCGACGCGGACGCCGTGGTTCAGGATGCGGCCATTCGCGGTCTGGCCGAATGGCCGGACGCCCGCGCGATCGGCGACATGCCGGAGATCGCTCGCACGGCGGCGAGCCTGCCGCACAAGGTGCTGGCCTTGCGCGGCCTGGTTCGCATGGCGGCTCTCCGCGGCGGCCGAGCGCCGGCGGAAACGGCAGCCCTGTTGGGCGAAGCCTTGACACTCGCCCCGCGGTCCGAAGAAAAGAAACTGGCTTTGGCCGCGTTGGGCGATGTGCCGCACATCGCGGCGCTGGAATTGGCCGCCGCTGGCTTGGACGACAAGGAGTTGGAAGTCGAAGCAGCCATGGCCGTGGTCAAGATCGCCAAGCGGATTCAGAGCAGCGATCCGGAGCGAGCCAAGGCGGCGGTTCAGAAGATCCTGGAGGTCTGCACCGCAGCGGCCGCGCGGCAATTGGCCGAGAGTGCCTGGTTCATCATCGGCTCGCTGGTCAACATCGCGCCGCAGGGCAAGGCCAGCAGCCCCGACGGCTGGGAAAAGGATGGCGCGTCCAGCGGCGAGCAGGCCGCGATTGACGGCGATCCGGCCACCTATTGGGATAAAGAGGACGGCAAGGCCCTGTATCGGCTGGTCGTCACCTTGCCACAACTCGAACGGATCGCCGCGCTCAGCATCGTGGGCTACGAGCACCATCGGTTCGCCCCGAAGGATTTCGAGATTCTGGGCGACGGCAAGACCGTCAAGAAGATCGAGGGCGCCCAGTACGAGGACAACCTGCTGATCGTCAAGCTGGACGAGGTGACGTGTACGACGGTCGAACTGAAGATCACCGGCTACTACGGCGGCTCGCCCGCCATCCGCGAACTGGGACTGTATCGGCCGCAGTAACCCCCCGAGGCTCAGACGTCCAGAATTCAAAATTGGCGGAGCAAAGCCATAATCACCAGCGAACGTTGTCGGCCGCCAATTTTGAATTCTGGACGTCTGAGCCCGTCCTCCGCCCGGCTCCATCAGCGGCCGCGAGCCACGCCGTCTGGAATGCGCGCCCACCCTACCGCTTTTCATGCAGAATCTGTTAGGATAGGAAAAAATCCTACCCTCAGTTTTCCTGCCCCCACGAAAGGAGATCGACCATGAGTCGTCATGTTTCTCGTCGCCAGTTTCTGCGCGGCACGGCTGCAGCAGCCGGATTGGGTTTGGCTTCCCAGGTGTTTAGCCCGCCCAACATACTCGGCCAGCGATCGCCGAATTCAAAACTGAACGTGGCCGTCATCGGCTGTGCGAATCAGGGCGTGCCTGCGCTGAGTGCGGCGGCGACCGAGAATCTGGTGGCGCTGGTCGACGTCGACGAGAACCACTTGGCTACCGCCAACAGCTGGCTGAAAGAATACGCTCCCGAGGTCAACACGGCCAAGTTGAAGGTCTTTCACGACTATCGCAAGATGTTCGATGGAATCGCCAAGGAAATCGACGTGGTGTTCGCCGCGGTTCCGGACCACCACCATTTCCTGACCGCCATGATCGCCATGTCGCTGGGCAAACACGTGTACGTGGAAAAGCCGTTGGCGCACTCGATCGACGAAGTCCGGCGGATGACGGCTGCGGCCAAGAAGTACAAAGTCGTCACGCAGTTGGGCAACCAAGGCCACAGCATGGAACATATCCGCCGTCTGTGCGAATACATTTGGGCCGGCGCGGTGGGGAACGTTGTGGAGACCTACAGCTGGGCTCGCTCCGGCCGTGGCGGCGTCGGCGGACGTCTGCCCACCAAGCCGGTTCCGTCCACCTTGCATTGGGACGAGTGGATCGGCCCCGCGCCCTTCCGCGACTATCACGACGAATTGCATCCGCTGCTGTGGCGCAGCTGGTGGGACTTCGGCACTGGCTCGTTGGGCGATTGGGGCTGTCATAACCTGGACGGCCCCTTCATGGCCTTGAAACTGGATCAGTCCGCCCCGACCAGCGTCGAAACGCTCGTCCAGGACGGGGGCAGCGACGAACGGTTCCCGTTGCGAAACGTCATCCGCTGGAACTATCCGGCGCGAGGGAACCAGCCGCCGGTCAAGTGCTACTGGTACGACGGCTACTTCGACAAGCCCGACCCGACGCGCACGGACGACGAAGGCAATCCGCTCCGCGTCCAGAACCGGCCGCCCATCGTGCTGGAACTGGAGAAGCGGTACGGCCGCGACTTGAAGGCCGGCGGCACGGTGTTCGTCGGCGACAAGGGCATCATCGCTTGCGGCGACTATGCCGGCAGTCCGCGAATGATGCCCGAAGAAGCGCATCGCGCGTTCAAGACGCCCGAGAAAACGCTGCCTCGCGTCAAGGGAAAGAGCCACCAGCTCGATTTCCTCCTGGGCTGCAAAGAAGGCTACCAGCCCGCCTCGAATTTCGCCTACGGCGGCCCGTTGTCCGAGATGGTCCTGTTGGGCTGCTTGGCCATCCGCGCCGGTGTCGGTCAGAAAGTCGAGTGGGACCCCGTCGCCATGAAATGCACGAACATCCCCGAGGTCAACGCGCTGGTCAAACGCGAGTACCGCGAAGGTTGGACGATCTAGCGTTGCGGCAAGCGGTCCGCCTGCCTATCTCTCATTGGCAAAAGGATTCGAAATGCGGTGTACAACGACGGGCCACGCTCCCGGGACACGCGGCGTTTGGCCCGCCGCCGCTTTCTCTGCCGTAGTGCTTGGCCTGCTGCTGCCGTTCGTCTTGGCAAGCGGCATGGCCCCGGCCGCGGACGGGACGCCGCTTTCGCTGGAACAGCAATTGCTGCAAGAAACGCCCGCCGCTTTGGCGCAAGCGGCACGACAGCAGGGCGACGTTCACCGCGGAGCGATCTTGTTCTACCAGCCGTACCTGACGTGCAGCCGCTGTCACCGCCTGGACCCGCAGGCGACGTCGCTGGGCCCCGATCTGACTCGGCCCGCTCCGGAAGTGGACGACGTGTACCTGGTAGAAGCGGTGCTGCTGCCGTCCAAGGCCATTACGAAGGGCTTCGAGTCGATCGTCGTCATCACGGACGACGGCAAGTCGATTACCGGACTGCTGGCCGAGGATCAGCCCGAAGTACTTGTGCTCCGCGATCCGGCGCAAGACGACAGATTGATCACCATTCCCAAGGATCAGATCGATGAACAGGTCGCCAGTGCCGTATCGGTCATGCCGGCGGGACTGATCATCGGCTTGGCAGATCGTCAGCAGTTCCTGGATTTGATTCGCTACCTGATCGAGATCACCGAGCAGGGGCCGCAGCGGGCTCGACAGCTCGAGCCGCCGGCTCACCTGTACGCCTTGCCGCCGATTCCGGAATACGAAAAAGACATCGACCATGCCGGACTGATCGGCGACCTGAACGCGGACGCATTCCGCCGCGGCGAAACGATCTACGGCTATCTGTGCGTCAACTGTCACGGGACCAAGGACCAAGCCGGCTCGCTGCCCTCGTCGCCGCGATTCGCCGACGGGGTGTTCAAGAACGGGGCTGATCCCTATCGGATGTATCAAACGCTAACCAAAGGTTACGGCATGATGATGCCGCAATCCTGGATGGTCCCGCAGCAGAAGTACGACGTCATCCATTACATCCGCCAAGCGTACCTGCAACCCCACAACCCGGCTCAATATACGGCTGTCGATGACGCGTACCTGGCCCAGTTGCCCCCCGGGGCCGGCCGCGGTCCACCGCCGGAGACGCTCGAGCCCTGGATCACGATGGATTACGGGCCGCGTCTGGCAGCCAGTTACGAAGTGGGCAGCGACCAGACAAACTTTGCCCACAAGGGCATCGCGGTTCGCCTGGATCCCGGTCCCGGCGGCGTGTCGCGGGGTGGACATTGGCTGCTGTACGATCACGACACGCTCCGCGTGGCGGCGGCGTGGAGCGGCCGGGGTTTCATCGATTGGGACGCGATCCTGTTCAACGGCCGCCACGGCGTCCATCCGCGACTGGTCGGCCGAATTCACCTGGCCAACCCGACGGGGCCCGGTTGGGCCGACCCGGATTCGGGCACGTTCGACGACCCGCGTTTGCGCGGCCGCGACAACCGTCCCTACGGACCGCTGCCGCGCGACTGGGCACATTACCGCGGCCTGTACGATTTCGGCAACCAGGTGCTGGTGGCCTATACGATCGGCGACGCTCCCGTGCTGGAAACCCCCGGCGTCGAAACGATGCCGGCCGCGGCGGTCTTTACGCGGACTTTTCAAATCGGTCCGCGAACCAAGGACCTGA
>Ga0351869_1105_pt1 | contig 29819 bp, 22 predicted proteins | sample TotcelFGM3001M10_FD_206776 | JGI IMG/M metagenome (GOLD analysis project Ga0351869, IMG submission 206776) | Enriched cells from coal bed in the Powder River Basin, Montana, United States - Total cells FGM rep2 HSBNCT.FGM.300.1.M10 ... | reverse complement strand
CGTTGCTCAGGCAGGATTTATCGGATTACAGGATCATGGTGATGATGTTTGGTATAAAAATATCAAAATCAGGAAGTTGTAATTGCTGAGACTTAAATAGTAAAGCTGATTCTTTCATTTTATTCGGTTCAACTTAATATGTTGAATTATAAAAATAAATGGAAGAGTCAGCTTTTTTGTTTGATACCCTTGCGAATCAGTAGCTGCTTAGGGCCAAAAGATGTATTTTCGTGCAAAAATTGTCGGGGTGCATATTTCAAAAATAACGAATGTAATTCTAATTGGTACAGGCCGGGTTTCCTGGAATCTGGGTAATGCACTGAAAGATAAAGGGATAAATATTTTGGAGGTTGCTGGAAGGTCATTCGAAAAAGTGAATCAGCTTTCCGAAAAATTTCAATCAAAAGCTGTTACCGATTTCAATCAAATTAACCCCAACGCCGATTTATACATTCTAGCAGTCAGCGATGATGTCATCGAAGAAGTGGCATCGCAAATGCCATTCGTCAAAGGTATTGTGGTGCATACCTCGGGGATGAAAGACAGTTTGGTCCTTAGTAAGTTCTTTGCCAGAACTGGTATTTTTTATCCTTTACAAACATTTTCGTTTGAACGTCAGCCTGATTTTATCTCGATTCCAATTTTCATACAAAGTAATGTTGTTGACGATTTGGATCTTCTACGACGTTTGGCCAAAATTCTTTCGACATCCGTGGTGGCCATTGATGATCATCAAAGGCAACAACTGCATTTGGCGGCAGTCTTTGTCAATAATTTCGCCAATGCATTGTATCTTATGGCAGATCAGATTCTTACCAAAGAAGGCCTTTCTATCGATTTCTTGAAACCATTAATGATTGAGACAGCAATGAAGGCAACATATTTATCTCCCGAACAAGCTCAAACTGGCCCTGCCCGCAGAAACGATCAAGGTACTATTGCTAAACATCTTGAATTATTGAAAGCATCTCCTGAATTGCACGAGATTTATAAAAACTTTTCAGCCTATATTTTAACTAAATATAATCGAAATTTACATGAGTAATTACAAATCAAAATTACATAAAATAACAACCTTTGTATTTGATTATGATGGAGTTATGACCGATGGTATAATCGTTATCAATAACGACGGGGAGCCGTTGCGTACAGCAAATGTGAAAGACGGATATGCACTTCAACTGATAAGAAAACTCGGCTATAATGTTGCCGTTATTTCAGGTGGATTCTCCCCAAGTATGCAAAAGCGTTTCGAAGCGTTAAACATAACAGATGTTTATTTGGGAGTGAGCGATAAGTTGCGTGTTTTTACCCAGTATCTTCAGGATAAAGGTATTCAAAATGAAGAAGTTGTTTACATGGGAGATGATATTCCGGATTACCTTTCAATGCAAATAGCTGGAGTACCGGCCTGTCCTGCTGACGCATCTGAGGAGATAAAACGTATCAGCATCTACATCAGTCATTACAGAGGAGGTCATGGGTGTGTACGTGATATCATTGAGCAGGTTTTGAAAGTTCAGGGGAAATGGATGACCGACGCCGGACATCATTGGTAAAACAATTTTATGGTATATCTAAAACTTATTCGTTGGCCAAATCTGGTTATCATTGCTTTGACAATGATTCTGGTGCGTTACTTTATTGTGATTCCCGAATTGCAAAATATTCACCCTGAAGCCATTACATCAATTTATTTATTTATTGTTCTGGTTCTTTCATTTGTTTTAATTGCAGCTGGAGGGTATGTTATAAATGATATTGTAGATTCTGAAATAGATAGAGTTAATAAGCCTGATAGGGTATTAGTAGGGAGTAAAATAAGTTTTGCTCAAGCGTATAATTTCTATTGGCTGCTGAATATTTTGGTGTGGATTTGTGCTGTTTATTTGGGTTTTGCAGTAAAAAGCTGGAGGTTAACCCTTATCATCAATGCTATGACAGGTTTGCTATGGTTTTATTCCAAACGATATAAGCAAATGAGTTTGGTTGGTAATATTGTCGTTTCTTTTTCAACATCGATGGCATTGGTGATTGTTTGGCTAATGGAATTTTTTCATTTAACAACAAACCCTGTTTTATTCACAGAGGCCTCACTATCTTTTCCTACCATCACCGGTATGCTGATGGCCTACACTCTTTTCTCTTTTTTAAGCAGTATGCTACGGGAGATTGTTAAGGATATTGAAGACATTAAAGGGGATGCCCGTTTTGGTTGCAAAACCTTTCCGGTTGTCGCAGGAGTAACTACAGCCAAGAATCTAGCGTTAGGATTAAGTTCTATGGTGTTGATTCTAATAGGATTATGGCAGTATGTATTAATTTTTAAAGGATATGATTTTGCCTTTTATGCTCTTTTTGTTTCTGATGCTCTTGTTATAACAATCCTGATTCTGCTCGTTATGGCAAATGAAAAAGAACAGTTTCACCGCATCTCGAATCTTATTAAGTTATTGATGGTTAGTGGTATACTATCCATTGCCTTTTTGTAAAGTGTTTTTAAGATTCTTGAGTCATCTTCCTTAATTTTGACCGCTTTTATTCCATTAATGACTAGTTTGTTAGACTTTTTTTTGTCAGAAAGTGATAAAATTTCAGTTTAATATCTTCATCTTTGCATGTCGTAAATCAGTTGTCCTTAAAGGATTTCATTAATTGTTAATTGAATTTTCAGAATGCGTGTAACTACACTTTCTTTTGGATTTCTTCCTGATGGTCGGGAGGTAATGTTATTTCAGGTTGAATGCGAAAAAGGGATGCAAATCAGCATAACAAATTATGGCGGAATTATCACATCGGTGAAAGTGCCGGATCGCCACCAGCAACTGGGTGAAATATCGGCAGGTTTTGATTCACTTGTGGATTACCTAAAACCTCACCCATATTTTGGAGCCTTAATTGGGCGTTACGCAGGCAGGATTGCTTATGGCAATTTATACGTAAAAAATGAATTGTATAAGTTAAAGATGCATGATGATTACTGTCATTTGCACGGAGGAGATACAGGATTTCATACCCGTCTCTGGGACTATGAAATTGACAAGAAAGACAACGAAATTCGTATCCATTTAAGCTACTTAAGTCCTCATGGAGAAGAGAATTATCCCGGGAATCTTACAGTACGGGCTACTTATGTGATCCATGATAATAATTCTTTTACTATTGAATACGAAGCAGTTGCTGATGCTCCAACTCATCTTAACCTAACAAATCATGCTTATTTCAATCTGGGAGGTTTTCGTGATACCATTTCAGATCATCAGCTGCAAGTGAATGCACATCAGAGTGTTGAACTTGATGAGCATATGTTACCTACTGGAAGATTAGTTGAATGCAGTGACACTTCACTCGATTTTCATAAACCTGTTTTGCTAAGCGATCGAAACATTCCTTCCGAATTCGAATTGGATCACTGCTTTGTTGTTCAGAATCCGAATAGCGATGAAATTCCTGCAGCAGTGTTTTATCATGAGCCAACTGGCCGGATGATGAAGGTATATACTTCACAGCCTGGTATTCAGGTGTATTCCGGGAATTTCCTAGACGGAAGCCTTAAAAGAAACAAAGAACAGCAGTTTTTTAAGCATAGTGCTTTGTGTTTTGAAACACAACATTTTGCCGACAGTCCGAACCATCCTCATTTCCCATCTACATTGCTCGATACCGGAGAAATTTTCAAGGAGAGAACGACTTTTAGATTTGAGTACATGGAATAAGGTCAATTTAAATGATTCATCATCTGACAAATTATAGAACTTAAGATCAAATATTTGTCTAACACGAATTGTATTTTTTACCATTAGCAGTTTTGTTTCATCCCGGCTTGAGACTGTTCTATATTGCATATAAACCTATCTTTGTGGCTTCGTGCTTAGTTTAGCTGGTAATTGAAATGATAAGTTTTAACATATCATTTTTAAAATACAGATTATAAGTTAGTTGAGTTATATTTTCAATAAAATGCAAAAAGACTTCTTAAAGGATTATCATCTTGTTTTGGCATCAAAATCGCCAAGAAGGCAGCAGCTTCTTGAAGGAATGGACGTTAACTTTACGTTAATTACAAAAGATGTGGATGAGTCTTTTCCTGATACCATGCCTTTGGAAGCCGTAGCACCTTTTTTAAGTGAAAAGAAAGCAAAGGCTTTTGATGAGAATGAACTCCCTGACAACTTCTTGCTTATAACAGCTGATACAGTAGTGATTATTGGGGATACAATTCTTAATAAACCAGCCAATTCCGAAGAAGCCTGCGCTATGTTGCGTTTATTATCAGGCCAAACACACAAGGTGGTTACGGGCGTATGCTTACGGAGCAAGGAACAAATTTGTGTATTTAGTGAATCATCTGATGTGAAATTTGGCGAACTAGAGGCTGATGAAATTCAAAGTTATGTGGCTAAATATCAACCTTTTGATAAAGCAGGTGCATACGGAATTCAAGAATGGATTGGTTATATTGCAATAGAAAGTGTCAAAGGTTCGTTTTATAATGTGATGGGTTTGCCTACGCATCGTCTTTATCTTGAACTAAAAAAGTTTTTTTCCAATGAAAAGTCTGAATTATAAATCTAGTCAACAAAAACAAAATCCATGCGACAGATTTTAAAAAAATTCCTGAATTATTTTTTACAAGGTCTTCTTTATATCGCTCCTATTACCATGACAATATGGGGCGTTATAGCTATTTTTGAGTTTATTGACGGCCTTTTGATTGGTTATCTTGATCAAATTCTGAAAAGGCATATCCCGGGGCTTGGTATTATCGTTTTGCTCATTTCTATCACCTTGATTGGTCTGATGGGGTCCACAATTCTTTTCAAGCCTTTTATAGCTTATTTTGATCGTCTTTTTGCAAAGGCTCCCCTCATTAAAATCATCTACACCTCTGTAAAAGATCTTGTTTCGGCATTTGTGGGACAAAAAAAGCGTTTTAATGAACCGGTAATGGTTAAAATTGGAAAAGGTTACGACCTCGAAAAAATTGGGTTTATTACTAACCGAGATTTAAGTTTTCTTGGCATTGAAGGACAAAAGGTTGCCGTATATTTGCCGCACTCCTACGCATGGTCGGGTAATCTGTTTATAGTTCCTGCCGAAAACGTACGACCAATTGATGCTTCTTCAACTGATGTGATGAAATTTATAATTTCTGCAGGCGTAACAAATCTTGATGTTCAAAACGAAAATTAATACAAATAAAGTGAAGCCAACAATACTGATCACCAATGATGACGGATATTTCGCACCAGGCATTCGTCAATTGATTGAAATAATGCGAAAAATTGGACGCGTAGTGGTTGTTTCGAGTGAACAGCCAATGTCGGGAATGGGCCATGCTATAACAATTAAAACCCCGCTTCGACTTAAGACAGTTGTTAAAGAAGCTGATTATGAAGAGTATATATGTAATGGCACACCTGTAGATTGTGTAAAACTTGGCGAACAAGTGGTCCTAAAGGGGAAGCCTGACTTACTGGTATCCGGAATTAATCATGGTTCCAATGCCTCTATCAATGTTATTTATTCCGGTACGATGGCTGCTGTTATTGAAGCATGCATTGATGGCATTCCAGCAATTGGTTTCAGTCTGGATGATTATAGTTCACATGCTGATTTTAGTCACCTTGAGCCTTTTATTTTGACAATTGCACAAGCAACATTAAAAAATGGGTTGACTCCGGGTGTTTGTTTAAATGTGAATTTGCCAAAGATACAAAGTGAAAGCATCCGTGGCATCAAGGTCTGCAGGCAGGCTAAGGCGCGTTGGGCGGAAGAATTCGACTCACGTCATGATCCAAGGGGTGCTGAATATCATTGGCTTACGGGGAAATTTGAAAATGATGACAGAGCCGAAGATTCAGATGTTTGGGCATTGGAGAATAACTTTGTTTCATTAGTGCCGGTGCATTTTGACTTAACTGCATTTGCCTCACTCGAATTAATCCGAAGCTGGAATCTCTAACACAAGTAGTTGTTTTTAGCAGAAAACTGCTTCAGCCAAATTAAAAAGCTTTAATAGATAATATAGATTTATATGAGGAAATTTCTTGAAAAGGATAACATTGTAACAGGCATAATCATTGGGTTAGTTACAACTTCCCTGCTATATTTTCTTATGGGTGTTATCATCGATATGATGGAAGTTATTCCGGTTTGGTTGAAGAATCCAAGAACACCTTTTTTAATTGCCTTGATACCTAATCTATTTTTATTCAGATATTTTATGGTTAATAAGAGACAAGATAAAATTGGTAGAGGCTTGCTCTTAACCATTTTTTTAGTTGTCTTCTCGGTTTTTCTTTTCATTAAATAGCTCTCAAATCACCGATATAAAATGAAATATTATATCATAGCAGGTGAAGCATCGGGCGACCTTCATGCCTCCAACCTCATTAAAGAGGTCAATAAATTGGGATGACATACGCTTACATCCGTGCAAGTTCTGATCTCAAACGAGAACCTATTGAATACCCTAACCGTATCAGGGTTGGAAACAAGCAAAATCAATTCAGAATTCAAGTCCCGCTTTTAATTGGCAAAGGCAGAATTGAGGAAGTTCAGGATGCAAGGTTGGCTATGTATATTCTTGAAGATTTGCAAAAATCAGGAAACCTTAGTCATTCACCAACAAATGCAGAGGTTTTGGCTGTGGCTTCCCATATAACACGAATAAAAAATGAACGTCATTTTGATGCACGCTTACGTAAAATAATCGAGCTCAGCAGCATGGATAGTCTTTTAGTTGCAATGGATCTCAAAACAGGGAAGGAAATTAGCTATTTCACCCTTCTAAACGACAATTGGGATCATGCATTTGGACCGATAAGAGAATCAGGAAGCCGACTCTCTGTTGGAATAGTTCCAATGTTTAACCGTTATTTTTCAAACAATTTTTCAAAATATGCTGACACTACCAATAATAACCATAATGAATTCACTTTCCTTAATAAAAATCTTACAAGAGAATTGGAAGTCGGCACCGAAATCATGGCAAGTTTTGCCTACGAGAAACCTATTGGCCTTGCATGGCAGCATTCGAGCTATCTAAAGGCAGGATATAGCATCAATCAAAAAAATGAAATTTGGGAGAATTATGAATCTGATCTCTTAGTTGATGACTTAACAACAGATTGGATCCTGCCTGATATCAACTTATTAGCTTCACATGCAGTAGGTTATTATCCTAACAGTCGTACCGAAATTTATTCTCAAGCAACTATACAATATGCGCTAGAAACAAAAAAAGAGCAAATCGAGAACACTCCTGACCTTGAAGAAATAGCCTCAGTTTTTGCTGCTTCACTGCGAATTGGCGGTACTTACTACTTTTCACCACAACTCACATTCAACGCTTATATCGTTGGCAACTACCATAATAACAATAAAACAGTGGAAAGAGAAAACGATCCGGTAAAGTTTGAACTTAGTAATCGAATGTTTGATGCAAATCTTATGGCAGGTTTCACTTACAAGATTTTCTAAATAAAGACTTGAAAATCGGCTAGTGCCAGATTCCCAAAAATTGAATTTTATTCCTGTGAAATAAGCAAATAAAACCGCTGAAACACAGGAATTTTTGCTTGATGTAATGACAAGAATTAGGTATTTTTGTAATATTGGGTCAGCAAATCAAAGCTGCTAATCTATATGAAAAAAAATCCAATTCTTAATCATAAACCACTTGGTTTTCAATGGCCTGTAGAAAATCCCTTCATCTTTTGCGCACATCATTCCGACTTTTATCCAAAAGGTAATGGTAGTTTAGGACCCCAGGCATCTCTTGAAGGCAGGAATATTGGACAGGATTTTGATCCTGATTTACCATGGAGGATGTATCATGGTTACAACATACCTGGATTTCCTGTTCACCCGCATCGCGGATTCGAAACGGTAACAATTGTTACGAAAGGTATTGTGGATCATTCTGACTCACATGGTCAGGCGGGCCGTTATGGAGGTGGCGATGTGCAATGGATGACATCAGGTTCAGGTCTTCAGCACAGCGAGATGTTTCCATTGATTCAAACAGAACATAACAACGAAATGGAACTTTTTCAGGTGTGGTTGAACCTACCTGCTTCCAAAAAAATGGCTGAACCTCATTTCAAAATGCTATGGGCCGAAGAAATTCCTTTACTTAAATTGCAGGATAAGGAAGGAAAAAACACTACAATTAAACTAATAGCCGGTAAATATCTTGATCAAAAAGCGCTTGAACCAGCACCGGATTCATGGGCTTCAAACCCTGATAATGAAGTAAATATCTGGTTGATTAAAATGGAAGCAGGTGCTGAATGGGAAATTCCTGTTTCAAATTATGAGGTAAACCGATGGTTATACTTTTACGAAGGTGCTTCTATTCGAATCAACGAATTCAGCTTCAACAATAAAAACGCTTTTAAGTTGGACGCGTCCTCCATGGTCAGGATCAGTTCAGTTGACAAAGACAGCTATTTTGTTCTGTTACAAGGCCAGCCTATCGGTGAACCGATAGCTCAATATGGTCCGTTTGTGATGAACACGCAAAATGAATTAAGACAGGCATTTTACGATTACGAACGAACTCAATTTGGTGGATGGCCATGGCCACAAAAAGATATGGTTCATGGAACAACCAAAGGAAGGTTTGCAAAATTCAAAGATGGGACACTAATTGACAAAGGATAACATTCGCTCATTAACTTATTTTTCAACATATCAGAGGTTTTAAACAAAAGGCTTGAACATCAAAATCAGTAGTTTATGGCTATCCCAACTTCACGTACAAAAGAGGCAGGCTCCATTCACATTAACGATTCATTATGCAATGGATGTGGAACTTGTGTTGCAATCTGCAGCGATCAAAGTCTTGTGCTAAAAAACGAAAAGGCTTTTCCTTCCGAAAACCCATTTTTTGGATGTGTCGGATGCGGGCATTGCATGGCAATTTGCCCAACTGGCGCTATAACAATAAGTGGAAGAACACTAAATTCAAATGATTTCTTCGACCTGCCCGACAAACATAACAATCCGGATTACAAGCAGTTAATGACTCTATTCGAAAGAAGAAGGAGTATCAGGAACTTCAAAGATAAAGCTGTTGAACCCGAAATTGCGCAGAAAATCCTTGCTGCAGCTCAAACTGCACCTATGGGATTGCCACCTTCAGACGTTCATGTAATGGTACTCGATAGCCGCTCAAAAACACGTGCTTTTGCAAAAGACTATTGCGAATTTCTTGAAGGATATAAGTGGTTTGTCTCCAATTGGTTTTTAGCACTCATGCGACCCTTTTGGGGGAAAAGCAATGACGAAATGTTCAGAGGATTTATTAAACCACTTTTCAAGGTGTATTCCGAAGGTTTTAAAAACAATCGAAACCTGGTTAATTATGATGCCCCTTTGGCCATGTATTTTTATGGATCACCATTTACTGATCCGGCCGACCCACTCATTGCCGCAACCTATGCCATGCTGTCAGCCGAATCGCTCGGACTTGGCACTTGTATGCTTGGAGCTGTGCATCCAATGATTCAATACGGACGTAAAGGTCGCATTTTTAGGGAACAACATGGAATAAAATATCCAAGCCGGGAAGGCTTATTTGTTGTTTTTGGCTTTCCTGTTTACACTTTCAAAAAAGGAATCAGAAGAACTTTTGCTGAAATAACCTACAATTAATCCTTATCCTTTTTACGATATTTCCATTAACTCATAAAAGAAATAGTTCTAAAACTACTTAAGAATCAAATAAATGAATGCTTTGCTTAAAATCACAGCCGAAAATATCAAGCACGAGCATATTTGTTGTGCTATATCCGATAAAAAATGCGCTTCAGGTTATGAAGCAAAAAAAGATTGGATAAAAAATCAACTGGATGACGGATTTGTTTTCAATAAACTGGATGTCAGAGGTAAAGTTTTTATTGAGTATGTTCCAGCTGAAAAGGCTTGGGTGCCGGTTGAAGCTCCCGGTTATATGATGATCAACTGCTTTTGGGTATCAGGTCAATACAAAGGACAAGGTCATGGCAAAGCATTGTTTGAGGCCTGTCTAAATGATTCAAAAGGCATGAATGGCATTGTAGCTGTGTCAAGTACAAAAAAGCAACCATTTCTGTCGGACAAAGGATTCTTTATCAATCAAGGATTTATAAAATGTGATGAAGCAGCACCTTGGTTCGAAATGTATTATCTTCCACTTAATACAAATGCTCCTTTACCACATTTTAAAGAATGTGCAAAAAATGCCAAATCTGACATAACTGATGGATTGAGTGTATATTATACTTACGCCTGTCCTTTTACCGATTTCTATGTAAAAGAACTGGAGCATATCGCAAAAGAAAAATCCCTTGCAATAACCATTATTCCAATCACATCGCGCGAACAGGCACAGAGGCATTTTGTTCCACACACGATTTATAGTGTTTTCTATAATGGACAGTTTGTGACTCAGCATATTCTGAACGAGAATTATTTTGAAAAATTTATTACCCCACTTCTTTAAAGTTATAGTATTTTGAACAAAAAAATAGAAATAGCGTTAAACTAGAACATCCTAAAGAAAAAAGTCATGACAAAACTTTTCAGAGAATTCTTCGAAAGCGAAAAAGCTGGCGGATTTATTTTGATCATCGCAACTATTATTTCCTTAATCATTTCAAACACTTCACTTGGAGGTGATTATCTTGATTTTTGGCACATGAAGTTAGGCAGCCATAGTTTAGGTCACTGGATCAACGATGGTTTGATGGCAATATTTTTTCTATTAATTGGCCTTGAACTTGAAAGGGAAATTTACAAAGGTGAACTGTCAAATATCAAAGATGCTTCATTGCCGATATTTGCTGCAATTGGCGGAATGGTTTTTCCGGCAGGGCTATTCCTAGTTTTCAACTATGGCACTGAAACACAATCAGGTGCAGGAATTCCAATGGCCACTGATATTGCATTTGCCTTAGGAGTACTATCGTTACTTGGCAAAAGAGTTCCGGTTGCTCTAAAGGTTTTTCTTACGGCACTGGCTGTTATCGACGACTTAGGAGCAATTTTAATCATTGCCTTTTTCTACACCAAAACCTTGCTATGGTCAAACCTATTCATTGCTTTGGGAATTTTCGCTTTATTACTGGTTTTAAACAAGTTAAAAGTTAAGAATCTTGTTATTTATCTGGCAGGTGGAGTAGTTATGTGGTATTTCATGCTAAATTCTGGTGTTCACGCCACTATAACCGGGGTTTTACTTGCTTTTGCCATTCCGTTCGGTAAAGGCGATGAAAAATCTCCTTCATATATCTTGCAGCACATTTTGCATAAGCCAGTGGCTTTTTTCATCCTGCCACTTTTCGCTCTTGCCAATACAGCAATAGTTCTTAGTTCAGACATAGTTCAAGTGCTTTCAGAAGATTACAGCCTTGGTATTGCCACAGGATTAATTGTTGGAAAACCTCTTGGAGTTTTCCTTATGAGTTATCTTGCTGTTTCGTTGGGCATTAGCAAGCTTTCAAGCGGAATCGAGTGGAAATCGATCTTTGGAGTAGGACTACTTGCAGGAATTGGATTTACCATGTCGATCTTTATAACTTTGTTAGCATTTGAGGATGTGATGATTATTAACAATGCGAAGCTTGTAATTTTAATTGCTTCACTCGTTTCAGGAATTCTGGGTTTTGTACTTTTAAAAATGAGTTTGAAGAAAGAGATTGAACAGTAGGATCAACTTTTTAAAAGTTCATTTTAAAAAATTACCTAAGCCGAAAAAGTCAATTGCTTGCTGCATTTATTTAATTTTGTCAATGGCAACGATTCCAAGTTAGTTATTACAAATTTGCGATAAGATTTGGTTTTTGGTCAAGCCTTGACGAAATAAAAAATGCATAATAATTTGACATTCAAGTATTTTTGGACAATTAGGTTTACTCTTTTTATCCTGATAATTTCTACCATTACGGTTTCTGGTCAACAAGAAAAGGCACTCAAATCCCTCTGTGATCAAAGTAAGGAAGATGTTCGAAAATCTATTCCATCAGTTAATTCTGAAGCTCAGTCTAAATGGAATGTAAAGGCATCGATGTTTAAGTTTGCTCCATCATTTTCATCCGAAAACAAAAGTTGGATTATTCCTACACCCTCAAAATACCGCTTTACTGCATTTTCATTCGAAAATCACCAAACGTATAGCTTTACAGACGATCGTTCAGATGCTTCGCTTGCTCCAATTTGGGATGAAATTCCTCTTGGAGAAGTTTACATGACGATAGAAGCTTTAAGTAAAGATGAAAAAGATATCGTATTGGTTACTAAGCGTTTATTTTATAAAACAGCATCGTTTTGCCCACCCTATCCACCTGCACAATACAGTTATTCCGAAGCATTTGACAAAGGGATGGCTTTTATGCATCAGCAGCCACACATTCAGCAATGGTTCCATTCGGGCCGTCCTGATCATGAAAAACACACACTTTATTGCTATTCAGCACTTGAAGTTGGCAGTGTAATAAATGCTATGGTACTTCACCACAAACATAATCCCAAAAACGACACATCACTGGTAATTGCTTGTAAAGCAGCAGACTACCTCATCAGCAATAGCGAAAGTAATACTTCTCCCTTAAGTGGATTTCCTCAGGTGTATGAAGGAGACAGGCTCACAGCAGGAAAATTTTCAGGCGAAGTTTTGTTAACCGAACCTGCTGCTACAGGTCTGAGTTACCTTAATTTGTTTAGAATAACCGACGATAGCATTTACCTTCATGCGGCACTTCAAATTGCTGAAACATATCGCAAAACTCAACTCTCTTCGGGCACCTGGTTTATCAGATTGAACAAAATGACCGGTCAACCTGCCTCCGAAGTTTTATGTATTCCCATTAAAATTGTCAACTTTCTACAGGTCCTGACTGATGAATTTCATTATCAAACATTTAAGCCTGTTATTGATTCAGCTATCAGCTGGACATTTGAAAATCCAGTTAAAACTTTCGACTGGACTGGTCAGTTTGAAGATGTTGAAGCCGTAAAACCATATGAAAATCTCACAAAATACGAAGCTTCGTGGTTTGCGCAGTATTTACTAAATCATCTCAATCAAGACTCAACCTATTTGCCATTGGTAAAAACATTGATTGATTTTTGCGAAGATCAATTTGTTGTTTGGGAACAGCCGGCTATGTATGATAATTGGAACAACAGCACTCAAAGCTGGCATGTGCCTTCTGTGCTCGAGCAATACCATTGTTATGTACCTATTGATGCCAGTGCAGTGCAAATGATCGACACATATTACCTGGCATACCAAAAAACAGGAGAATCCATTTATCGTGAAAAAGCATTAACGCTTGCAAATAGTCTGGTCAACACACAAGAAAAAAGTGGTAGAATACCCACCTTTTGGGCATCAGGTTTTGATGAGTTTTGGAATAACTGCATGGTTAGCAGCCTGTTTATGCTTGATAAGTTGAGTGAATTAGAGAAATAAGACGACTGAAATATTTGTTGTTTTAGTAATTATATATCTGATTTTGTGATATTTAACAAATAAATCAGTGATAAGTTCCAACTCTCTAATGGCGACTATTGATGACTGTTAGCAATGCAGAGCAAATAAAGCCTATCTTTGCAGCATCTTAAAAAAGAAGAACGGCAAGTTGTAAGCCGCTATAAATTAATCTTTCCTTTTGCCGGTGCAGAAAATGCAACGTCTTTTCCGGCCTCATTTTACACACATTTTAATGTCTTTTAAAAATCTCAATCTGATTGAACCTGTCATGAAAGCCTTGACAGCCGAAGGATATACTATCCCAACACCCATTCAGCAACAATCTATTCCTTTTGTACTAGAAGGACGCGACCTTCAAGGTTGCGCTCAAACCGGCACTGGCAAAACAGCAGCATTTGCTATCCCTATCATTCAGTTGCTTCAACAGCAAAAACAGCACAAAAGCGGTATAAAAGTTTTGGTGCTCACCCCCACAAGAGAACTGGCAATCCAAATCGACGAAAGTTTCGCCGCATATGGTAAGTTCACTTCGATGCGACATACCGTCATTTTTGGTGGCGTATCCCAACTCCATCAAACCAATGCACTTCGACGCGGAATCGATGTATTGACAGCTACTCCAGGTCGCTTGTTAGACCTTATAAATCAAGGCTTTATTGATTTGAGGCAACTGGAAATTTTTGTTCTCGACGAGGCAGACCGTATGTTAGATATGGGCTTTATTCACGACGTGAAAAAAGTCATCGCCTATCTCCCTGCAAAACGACAAACCCTTTTCTTTTCGGCTACTATGCCACCAGAAATTCAGAAACTTGCTAAATCCTTGTTGGTTAACCCTGCCAAAGTTGAGGTAACCCCCCCTACGTCAACAGTTGATAAAATTGAGCAAAGCCTCTATCATACCAACAAGAACGATAAACCAAATCTTCTGCTTCATTTGCTTGACGAGAATAAGATTCGTACTGCTTTGGTTTTTACGCGTACCAAACACGGAGCTGATAAGGTGGTGAAATATTTACTAAAAAACGATGTGGATGCTGCTGCTATTCATGGAAATAAAAGTCAAAACGCACGTCAGCTTGCACTTAATAACTTTAAAAATGGGAAGTTACGTGTTTTAGTCGCCACTGATATTGCAGCCCGAGGAATTGATATTGATGAGCTAACGCATGTATTTAATTACGACCTACCCGAAGTGCCTGAAACATATATACATCGGATTGGTCGTACAGGAAGAGCCGGGAATTCAGGTATTGCTATCGCCTTCTGTGATACAGAAGAAAGGGGCAATTTAAACGATATTCAAAAACTTATCGGCATAAAAGTCCCTGTAGTTGAAGCACATCCTTATCCGGCAATTTATGGTGTTCCAATCCCTAAACCTGCTCCGATTCAACGCAGCAGACCAGTTTACCGACAGGATAACCGTCCAAGAGCCCGAGTGGCACGATAGAAAAACAGGCGATTCTACCAGATTAGAAAAACCTTGCAATAGAGACCCGCAAACAATCAAAAGTTGTTTGCGGGTTTTTTTATTTTATTGCAAAAATTGAAGATTTGAAAATGATGACATTTAATTACAATTGGAATAAATTGAAGTAATTTCGTTGCATTCAACGATAGGTAAAACTGATATTATGGAGAACCTGAAACCATTTCTAACTGCTACAGAGATGAGCCATGTGTTAAAGCATGCACTGTCAATCCCCAATCTGATCAACGAAGATGATACAGCAATCATCTGGATTGATCTGACTTACTTAAATAACCGGATTCAGCATCTTAAACAGGTTTTTCCATCATTCGCGTCGCATACTATTGCAATGAAAGCAAACCCATTAACCTCAGTTTTACACAAAATTAAGGAAATGGAAGTTGGTACTGAGGTAGCAAGTTTACCTGAACTCTTTATAGCGTTGGAAGCAGGTTTTGAAGCGAAAAAAATCATCTTTGATTCCCCCTCCAAAACAAAGAAAGAAATTGAATTTGCATTAAAAAGTGGTGTTCATATTAATGCAGATTCCTTTCTAGAACTTGAAAGAATAGATGAAATTCTTAAAACATTTTCTTCTAAAAGTACTATTGGATTAAGGATCAATCCACAAGTTGGAGCAGGATCGATTAAATCAACAAGTGTTGCAGTCAAAATTTCAAAGTTTGGAATACCCCTAGATGATAATCGCCAAAAGTTGAAAGAAGCTTTCCAGAAATACAAATGGCTTCGAGCGGTTCATGTGCACATAGGATCACAAGGTTGTGCAGTTTCACTACTTATTCAAGGAATCAAAACAATTGTTGATCTGGTGAACGAAATAAACATTGAACTCAAACAACAATCTTCAAATCAACTCATTACGGTCGTTGATATTGGAGGCGGATTACCTGTGACTTATCATCAGGATGATATGGTTTTATCCATGCAGGAATACTATCATTTGCTAAAAGCAGAGATTCCTGAACTTTTTAGTGGACAGTTTAGAATTATCACTGAATTTGGAAGATATATCCATGCCAATGCCGGTTGGGTTTCTTCACGTGTTGAAGTAGTGAAACAGGAAAGCAATCACGCTATTGCAATGGTACATGTGGGTGCAGATTTGTTGCTGCGTGAATGTTACAATCCGCAAGACTGGCACCATGAGATTTCGGTTACTGACACTTTTGGCAACCTTAAAAATAATTCAGATAAAAATAATTACATGATAGCCGGACCACTTTGTTTTTCGGGTGATGTGATCGCACGCGATCGGCAACTACCTGTTATTGAAGAGAATGATTTCATTATGATTCACGATACGGGCGCTTATACCTTTAGCATGTGGTCGAGGTACAACAGCAGGCAAATGCCAAAAGTAATCGGATATTCAGATAATGGTGCTCATTTTGAAATACTAAAGGAACGTGAAAGACTTCAGGATGTAGCAAATTTCTGGAGCTAAAGAATTGTTCCCGGCTAGTATACAATCACAAAATCACGAGATTTTAACTCTGCTTCGCGCGATTTAAGTTCTGCCCGATCGGTTTCATTGAGCCGGAAAGCGTTATCTTTTATTATTAAAAGTTTCATTCCCTGTTTATTAAGTAGTTCCCAGGGAAATCTGTCGATAAGATTACCCTGTACATCAAGATCGGTAAGCGAAATCATTGCTGAAAGATCAGGGAGATTGATGATCCGGTTTTTACCCAATCCAACTCTTTGCAGTGTGGTACTTCGCGCTATCCAATCCGGAAAAACAGGCAGTTTATTGTTGTGTACATAAAGGTATGTCAGATTTGAAAGCTTAGCAAGATCATCTGGCAATTTTTCGATTTGATTGTAAGAAAGAAATAGCCGCTTTAGCTCTGTTAAACTACCCATTCCGTCAGGCAAAGTTGTTAGTTTATTGTAATAAAAATCAATCTCCTGAAGTTCTGTTAGTTGGAGAATTTCTTCTGGAAACTGTTTAAAATCATTACCATAACAAATAATTTGCTCCAGTTTTTTAAGCTTAGCAAATGATGGCGGCAATTGTTGAAGCTGATTTTTACCAAGGTTAAGATGTGTCGTTGAAGCGAGCTCACCAATATTTTTCGGAAGATCTTTTATTTTATTACCACCGACTGAAAGTTTTTTGATTTTTGATAGTCGTTTGATCGATTTTTTAGTAAGTTTTAGTTGGTTAAAATTAAGATTGAGCTCCTCTAGACTGTCCATCTTTCCAATAAAGCGTGGAATACGACTGATCTTATTATTCTCAAGATCAAGTATTTTCAGGTTTGATAACTTGCGAATACTTCGAGGGATTTTCCTAAATTTGTTACTATGAAGAGTAAGCACTTCAACATTAAGATTTGCTGAAAACCTGAGTTTGCTGAAATGATTCTGATCGAGATGAATACGCTTTAAGCTGTCGGATTTAAGTAAAGCAGATGGAAGATATTCCAGCTCATTTTGTTGTAACCGTATTGCTTTTATCCTTTTAAACCTATCTATGTCAGGCAATTGTGATAACTTCATCTTTTGTCCATCCAACACTGTCAAGCTATCAGGATGGATTGAATCCAGCTGTTTCTTCCAGCTTTCCTGACGTTCGAGAGCTTCTGTTTCCATTACTTTAAGAAATGCCTGAAAAGCGGAATCCTGTTGCAAACGTAACGATTGCTTAAGTTCCTGAGCCTGCAAGCCAAAAGCAATTAAAAACACAATCAAAGTCAGTGAAGAATAGAGTTGTTTACCTTTCATAATGGATATTACCTACAATTGAACCACAATTAATCCCAATTACTCTTTCGTTTAGTAACTAACGCATAATTCTGATAGCTTTTGAAACAGCATCTTTAAGACTAGCATATACTTCATCTGGAGAACCTTTCCCCTCAATATCAATTACTTGGCCTCGTGATGAGTAATAATCAAGTACAGGTTCGGTGCGTTCCTCATGTTCCTGAAGACGCGCCACAATAGAAGCAGCGCTATTGTCGTAAGGCATGCTTGAAGCAGTTCGAGATCTGGCATCAAGCCGGCGTATAAGTTCAAAAACAGGTACTTTAAGATTGATAACACAGGAAACACCGGTTCCCTTCTTTTTCAATAAACCATCAAGAATGTAAGCTTGTACCAAGGTTCGGGGATAGCCTTTGAAAACATAACCCCTACCCGATCCATCCGTATTTTGCAATTTCTTTTCGATCAGGCGAATTACAATTTCATCAGGAACAAGAAGTCCTTTTTCAAGTAAGGGAGCAATCTGAGAAGCCAGACTGCCATTATTTCTGACTTCTTCATTCAGCAATTCACCTGTTGAGATGATTATGAAATTGAAATCTTTTGCCAGCTGCGAAGCTTGAGTGGCCCTGCCCGCTCCAGGAAAACCAAACATGATAACATTGGCAGGCCTGCGGTTTAGCTCTTCAGTCAAATGTTTATTTATACGATTAAACACCTCTTCAGAAGTCCCCAGCCCGTTGATGCGAGTGAGAATTCCTGCATTTTCGTAAAACTCAAGCAAAGGAAAAGTTTTTCGGTGATACTCTTCAAGCCTTCGCTTAATTACTGTTTCATTGTCGTCACTCCTGTTTTGCTCCTTAGCCCGTTGAAGCAATCGTTTTGTACATTCTTCATCACTTACTTCAAGTATGAAAATCCGTGTGAGAGAGGTGTGAAGGCGCGTGAAAAGTCCATCCAGAATATATGCCTGCACATAAGTTCGTGGAAAACCATCGAAAAGCCACCCATCTGCATTGACTTCAGATGAGAGTGCATTTCCAATAATCTGAACAATAATTTCGTCATCTACCAAACCTCCGGCTTCGATAATAGATTTGGCTTTCAGACCTAAGTGTGTGCCAGTTTTGATTTCCTTCCGCAGCGCATCGCCGGTGGATAGATAATTGAGGTTATAGTTTGACATCAGTAGTTCCGACTGAGTTCCTTTACCAGCTCCAGGTGGTCCAAAAAGAATGAGATTAAGCATAGCTATTAATTTTGTAATAAAGATACAATGATAATTCAGACCAATTATTATTTAACTATGAGGTGCTTTTAAAAAGCATAACTTAACCCCTACATGCTGTATTAAAATACCTTCAAAATTGATCTTAACCTAATATCTTTTGAAGAAGCCCCTACCATCACAACAAAAGTTCCGGGTTCAACAACCTTTTTTAGATTTAAATCCAACATCTGCAATAATTCAGGTGTAATGGTGAACATAATTTCTTTTGTTTCCCCTGGCAGTAAATGCACCCGTTGAAATCCTTTTAACTCAATTACCGGGCGTGATACAGAAGCTAATTCATCCCTGATATACAGTTGAACCACCTCATCCCCAGCATGTTTTCCACTGTTTTTTAATTTGAAAGTGAGATTAATGCTGTCATTAACAGTCATTGTTTCCCGATCAAAACGGATATCAGAATATGAGAACTCTGTATAGCTCAAGCCAAATCCAAAAGGAAATAAAGGTTGACCTGTAAGATTAATGTAATCATCACCTCGTCCGGTAGGTTTGTGATTATAAACCAATGGCAGCTGGCCTTCAAAGACCGGAAACGTAATTGGCAAGCGCCCTGCCGGATTGTATTCACCAAAAAGCACTTCGGCAACAGCATCGCCGCCAGCCTCACCCGGATACCAAACATCTAAAACAGCATCGGCCTGATCCAGCCAATGATTCATTGTTATTGCACTTCCTCCAACCAAAATCACTATTGTTGGGGTACCAGTCGCAGCCACTTCACGAATAAGTTCTTCCTGGCGACCCGGCAAATTGAGGTAGGCACGATCTTGAAATTCACCTTCTTCGATGCCAACAACAACTATCGCAACATCACTTTGCGAAGCCAAATTTACAGCATATGCTATCGACTCCGTTGAAGTAACTTTTGCTCCCGCATCCCAAACCAACCTAAACCAAGCATTGCCTACAGGTTCACTATACTCAATTTTGATTTTTACAGGCCTCCCCTTTTCAAAATGATAAGGTACTGTTGTTAGCGATCTTCCGGTCAAAACCTTTTTGTCGATGACCAACTGATCATCAAGCCATATTTGATAGCCATCATTGCCGTCAATTCCAATATTAATGGTAGCAGTTGAATTTGCGGTGATGTATCCGTCCCACACAACACTATAATATCCATAGGTAATTTTCTCAGGATCAGGAGAAAAAAGCGTCCATTGAAAATCAATAACGCGGTCGTCTCTTACAATTACAGGTTGCCCACTCAAATCAAGATTGGTATAATATTTCCCTATAAGCCCTTGATGTTTAACCCCATCTGATTCGTGAGATAGTCTTTCTGCAGGAACAACAACAAAGGGGATATCCTTCCGCAAGCAACCTTCCGCATAATGTACATCAACTTCCTTCCCAAGTAAGTCGCTGATGCCCTGCAAGATACTCCTATTATTAATTCCGGGACCACTATACCCACCCAATCTGGCTTCAACTGCATCTTGACCTATCACAGCTATTGAAGCGATTTTCTTCGAAATGGGTAAAGTGCCTCCATTATTTTTCAATAACACTATTGATTCAAGTGCAGCTTTTTTAGCCAATTCCATGTGTTGTGAATTCCCATTAATTGTTGCAGCGACATCTGGGTCAACGTAAGGATTTTCAAAAAGGCTAAGTTCGAATTTCAATCGTAAAACTCGAGCTACAGCATCATCAATTGTCTTTTGGCGGATTGTTCCATCATAGAAGGGAGGTGAAAAAAGTGCCTGATGCGAATGGCTTGTTTGAAAAATCACATCAAGTCCATTTGTAAGCGATTGAAAGGTAGCATCAGCATAATCTGCTGCAGTAAAATGAAGCACGTTTGCTCCACCTGTAGCTCCAGCATCAGAAATAACAAATCCTCTAAAACCCCATTCATCTTTTAATAACTTATTGAGCAAATAGCTGTTAGCTGTTGAAGGACTTCCATCATATGAGTTATATGCTGTCATGATCGATCGCGAACCACCACGTTTTATACAGGCTTCAAAAGGCGGATAGTGAATTTCACGCATATATCTCTCGTTCCAGTGAATCGGATAGCTATCCCGACCACCATCACCAACATTTGCCACAAAATGCTTTGGAGTTGTAATTACATTCATTTTCTCAAATGCCGAAACGTAAGCCACTCCCATCTCAGAGGCAAGAAATGGATCTTCACCATAGGTCTCTTCGGTTCTACCCCAACGCACATCAGAAGCAATATTAACAACAGGGGATAAAATTTGACGAATTCCTCTCGACTTACTTTCGTTTGCAATAGCTGTGGCAATCTTATGTATGAGTTTGGTATTCCATGTTGCCGCCAGAGCAATAGCCTGAGGAAAAGCGGTAGCTCCTTCACGAACCAGTCCGTGCAAGGCTTCATCAAATGGAATGATTGGAATACCTAACCGGGTTTCCTCTACAAAAAAACGTTGCATCTGATTGATTTTGACAGCCGTCTCATAGGCAGTAGCACCTGCTGCATAATCAAGCATCTGACCCGAACCGTCCGACTGACGCCCAATTGTATTCACTTGAAAGCCAAAAATCCCATGCTTAAACGTTTCCTTTCCAGATTCAATATCACCTGGAATCATAAAAAGTTGCCAGAATTTCTCTTCGGGACTCATCCGACCTAAAAGATCTTGCACACGTTCGTCAACACTTAACGATGAATCTTTGTATGACTGCGCTATCGTTGCAGTCGTGATACATAGCAGCACAAAAACAATCCAAAATCTTTTTGTTACACCTAAAAAATATAATTTCATCTTACCACAATTTCATCAACAAAAACCCAGGATCCTCCACCTGCTGAAGGATGCCAGTCGAAAAGCTTTTTTGTCCCAACGACATCAAATTGAACATATCGAAAGGATTTCCCGCTCGTCTTGAATACAAAAAGGCGATTTATCTCCTCTTTCTGCTGAACCCCAGTAACTTGTTGTATTTCAATTAAATCATAATTAACACCATCGATAGAAACAGTACACATAACTGAAAGTGGGTGCAATATCCAACTTTTTGGATCCCATAGTGTACTTATCTCAACTTTGGAAGATGCTTCAATTTTTTCAAGATCAATTACCAAACGAAAATCTTTGGCTTCCCAACCTAACCAATGCACTTTATAATCATTAGCACCTCGTACACCATTTGTCAGATAAGTAAGTTCACCATTACTGTACTTTTGTGAGGGATATGGCATAGCTGACACGTTTTTCCTAAATGCCTTATTACCTTTTACTTGCACATCGATAAATCGTTTTGTTGAATGATAATATTGCTCAACGGTGAGGCCCGATTCATTTACGGCGGTACTATTACACGCGATACCTGACTGATAAAAGGCTTCTAAAACATCGACCATCGCTTTATCAGCAACAAATTCACCTTCAACCTCCTTGTACCAGCCTCTCGGACCAAACATATCTGTTTTCCCGATTTCCATTATTGCATATTGCAGTGACATACGTGCTGTTTTTACATGCAACAGTAATTCAGGAAAATGAGCTACTGCTTTTTCAGCTTCATCAAAATAGGCGTTATACAAATCAATATTATGAGAGGAAAGGAAGGTGTTTTGGTGTAGAGTTGGAGGTCCATAAATGTCGAGAAATTCACCTGATTTTATAATTTCTCTTTGTAATTGATAAATATACTGCCGAATCCATGGACCAGCAGCTCCATAATAACCATCAGTAAATTGCTCCGTTAACTTTTCAACAGGAGCATTAGGATTCCATAAAAGCTTTGCAAGTAAAAACGATTTCAACTCCGACATCTCATGCCCAACACCCGTATTCGATTGCTGAAAATGCTCCGTAACACTATTGTTTACAAAGAGTTGAATGTTTGGCTGTAAAGTATGTAGATTTGGAAAAGGGCTAATACTATGAGCAAAATCAACAGTATAATCCCAAAGATAAATATGATTGCTGATTTTTCCCCATTCCTCCAAATCTTTCAAAAAGGAAGCACTCCTTTCATCCGCTTCGATTGCCTGACCGCGGTTAAGTTCAATTGTGCAAAGCATAACTTGCACATTGTCATTAGGTTTCGTGACTTTTGGTGCTTGTCTGCTATACTGGTACGCAAGAGTAGAAATTATTTTATCTGGAAAATCTTCTGCAATTTTATTTACAAATCGAATAATAGGTCCCGAAGCACTGCCTTCTTCTTGAATTATCGAACTACATTTTTCACAATGACAAAATGAAAAATTGTCATCCTGACTTACAGACCAAAACTTTTTATCAGGTTGAAGTGCCATTTCTGTCCTCAATTTCTCTTTCACAATTTGATAGACTTCAGGGTTTGACAAGCACAACTGGTCGATGATGTGTTTACCATTCATAAAAGCATAGTATTCAGGATGTTCCTTAAAATACACAGGCCATGGCACCAACTTGTTAAACGTATGAACATAATATCCTTTCGCAAACATGTCGTCAATTATATGAAGCCGATGAAAGTCCCGATAATCCTCATCTTCTGAAAATCTCCCATGAACATTCCGATAGGTATTTGGAGAATGTCCCTTAACTTTAAGATTGGGTAATTCAATATGTTGTGTTTTAGGTAAACGGATATAATTTGGGCTGTAATACTGAATTCCCCAATAATTTTCCAAAAGTTCGCTCACAGCATAAATACAGCCTTTTCCTGAACCACCTTGAATAATCAACTGATTTTCATTGGTTTCGATTGTGAATTCATCAGCAGAGGAAAAAGCGCTGTTTTTTGAAATACATATCGAAAAATCAGTCCATCCCGAATCACTATATACGATTGGAAATTCGCAACCAGCCATCACCAAGATATGTTTGTTAAGAAATACAGCTGCCCGCACTTCTTCTTCTGAGGCATTTCTGGGTAGAATGATTTGAAATTCAGTTTTTCCATTCGTCACAAGTTGCAGGGATTTCCCCGGAATTGTGCATGCCCCAAATGCGCAAAATACAAGAAAGAGAAGGATTAATTTTTTCATTCAGTTTTGCTTAACAGTCATTATAAATCGACCCTAAAAAACTTTGACTCATAAGGTTTAAAATACGCATCTCCATTCACAACCTCCTCACCAGTTACATCAATCTGAGTGCATTTTAATATCCTTCCGTTAATCTTATTTATCAAATTCAAGCTTGAACCAATACCTTCAATCTCTCGTAAATGAAATCGCAGTGATGCCCCATCCTGTGAAGGCATTGCGCTCACTAGCAGTACATTATCGGGCCACCCATCAATCCATGAACCTTCAAATGCAGCATCTCCTTTTCCACCTCCGGGCAGAACCCTGCTGAGAAACGGGATGCTGTTTTCCCATCCAAACCGAACTGCTTTTTTCACTTCCTTATCACCGGTGCTGGTTAGAGAATACGTCCAATTATGACCCCCATGTTGGTCGGCATTGAAATTTGTGACCCAGTAATTATTCATTGGCCAACCAAAAATGTGCGTTTGCTCAGGTGTTGCCCCTGCTTTATATCTGCCGGTATTTATTCCTCCAAATTGCATCAAAGGAGCTTCTTTAGAGGTCAAAATCAATTGTGATTTATCATTTGAAAGACGCGCATAATGCTGGACAGTGTTCCAATCGTTGGATGAGCCTGGAATTTGATCAACACCAGCCCTGATTTCACCTCCTTGTACATCAAAAGAAAGTAGGCCATTTTCCAAAGCGAGTGGAAATGATATATAAATACCTTCGGGTTCGGTTTCCAACTTTTTCTCGATAAAATACACAAAATCAATACGTTTTGATGTATTAAAAATACGAATTGAAGCCTCATAAGCTCCTTCTTTTGTGGCTGCATTCGTGTTACCCCTAAACCGGATGGTGTTCCATATCTCACCTTCCTCATAACCATCAAACCAAGCAGAATCGAGCGGAAAGCGTGCATAATTAACTAGCTTGCGTTTTTCCATTTGATCGCGATTACCAAGAGTTTCATAAATAAACTCCCCCAACAGCCATGGAGATGAATGGTCCACTAACTCTTTGTCAAGTGATTTATCCCAAAGGGAAGAAACAGCTGCCCTGGTTGGATCGATAGTTACTTTATACCATTGGTTTTCAACTATAAAGCTTTGATTTTTAAACACCGATGGAATAGTGGTAGCTATTGATTTATCTGTTTTGATGATAAACTTCTTAAAGCCAAAAGCCGGAATATTATCAACCCAAATTGCCCAGTAGGTGCCATCAGAATGATGCTCCACAGCCTGAGCTTTTGCAGAAATTCCATTGATATCAGTAATAGAAAACCACGTATATCTTGGCAGGATCTGGTGATCAATATAAGCGATAAAGTAACCACTTCGCGACCAATTCAAGGTATTAAACACGATAAGTGACGGTCCTCTTTCGCGGTTGAAATAACTTTGAAGCAAACCCATTGTTTCTTCATTCAGCATCTTGGCACGCCTGCTTGCCTCCCATGCATAGGATTCTTTAATAGAGCGCTGTTCCATTGTGTAGGTATGAAAAGGTTCGCGCACACTTGCATGATAACCAACCGTATGCTCTGTATAAAAAAGCAAGGCTGAATTGGCGCTTTCAATGCGATCAACCACTTTCATCGGAAGTTTGGTAACATGCATTGCCGCCATTGACAACCCACTATTTGCTGCAATAAGATCAGCTTGAGCAGTACGTGTAGCTGCTACTTCACGTGCCGAAGCACCGAAGCCATCAGTCCACCAATCGGGCCATGCACCTCTTATTACTTGAAAATCATCGCTATGTTTGCTCTCCATTTCCTCAAAAAAAGCTGTTGCTGTTGCTGTTCTTAGCTTCGGCCAGCTGTATTTCTCATTCCACATTCTTATCATGTTGCTTGCATGGGTTGAAGGAGGCGAATTGTCGGTGAGGTAACCTGAATGCTGAATAGAAATTAAATCATACTCATATCCTTTTGCTTCAAGATCAACAAGATAAGAAAGTAACTCTTCTTCGAAAACATTAAAATCACCAGCATGGATCTTAAAAATGGTATTCCCTGTCATATAATGTTCAGCCCGGTAAGCCAGCATTCGTTTTCCTGAAGGAGATTCCCACCAAAAAAGAGTAGGTTTATCGAAACAAATCAAGGCTCTATGACCATGTGTTCCCATATTCAAGTAATTCACACCAAGATCGTGGTAGTAATCGTTCAAACACCAGCCTATTCCATTCACATCATTTTGCATGGCTGTTTTTACTTTTAGCCCTGCCATTTTGAAATTTTTGATAGGCTGAAATGAAGCTGCAAGCACTTGTTCATCAGGTAGTTCATCAAAATTGAAATACATTCCAGTGATTTCTATCCGCCCCTCATCAACTCTCTTTTTAAGACGGTCAATTTGTGTTTGAGGCCTCGATCTCAAAAACTCATCTACGGCCCATGAGGCTTCACATGTCCAGCGAAATTTGGCTTCCTCCGGAAAATTATCCGTCATATCACAGTAATCCAGAGCATAATCAATGAACCGCAGGTGTTCGGCAAGAATATCTGTTTGCGATCGGGTATATCCGATGTCTGTATGCGAATGTTGTACAAAATTGACACGCCATTTTTTTACCTGATTCATTTCCAACTGCCCAACCCATTTCTTATCATCAAGTTCAATTCTGTAATTAACTGTATGACTATCAGTTACACTGGGGATATGAACTTTCACGTAGTTATAGCCAAAGACAACCGGAGTCTCAACCAATAATTCATCATCGATGAAAACTCTTGCTTGTGTAGATTTACCAAAATATAGAATTCCTGCAACTCCCAACTGGTAACTCTTATCATCTTTATCAACCAAGGCTGGTAAGGTTTTGAAATTAAGGCCATCTTTCAATGGCAACGAAAAAATCATAAACCAGGAAGTTTTGTTTGAATTACTACCTGTTGATTTGATATTCAGCGATTTACCTTCAACTAAATATGTTGCAGGCAGAGTCAGGTACATAAACCCAAAACGATCACCGTACTGATCAATCATATCTTTTCTAAAAAATAACGACGCACCTTCGCTATCATTCAGCATCCATTCATTTGAACCATCTGCCCAAAAGGTGAAATGTTTATCGTTATTTATTTCGATTTCAAAGCTTGCCAAGCCGGGAGAAGAACCTATACCAGAAAGCCATACAAAAGTAACATATTCTGTTTCAATACCTTTCGGAAGGATTTCTGTTTCCCATTCCATGTTTGAAGTGCCATCATCAGCACGAATCAACATGCCATCTTTTGCAACTGAAATGCTGGAATAATAGGAATAGTCGGGACCTGAGATTTTTGTTTCAAATCCATTTATATAGGTCGTGTTTTGATCCGTTGGTATTTGTGCTAAAATGCTTGTCGCTACAAGCAACTGAAAAATAAAAAACGTAAACAATTTCATGCCAACGAACTTTAAGAATTAGTAATTTTTTTCGCGAATCATGCAAATATACAAAATTGCAACTCACAATTCAGGAGGCATTTTAAATGAAAAATGAGTTGATCAGCAAAAGCCAATCAACTCATTTAAATAAGCTCATTCGGGTTTTTACTGAACGATAAGTTTTTTTCTGAAATGGTTCTTATCACTAACAAAATCAATAATATAAACTCCCGATTTCAGTTTCTTTTCCGGAGTTGAAATGATCTCTCCAGCAGTAATATTGGTTCTCAGCCATTTATTTATCTCTTTACCTTGATTATCAAAGATAGTGATTGTAACATTATTCACATTTTGCAGTAAAGTGATATTAAAAGATCCTGAAGAAGGATTTGGAGAAATGTCAAATACAAGGTTTTCATTTTCTGATAAACCTATAGTATTAATGACAATCGATTCGGTAAAAATATCATCTTCACAAGCATCACTTATGGCCGTTAGACTGACATTATATGTGCCATCAGTGGTGAAGGTGTGCATTGGGTGAGTTTCGGTAGCGGAAGTGCCATCACCAAAATCCCAGGTGTAGGATGATGCATTCTGGGATGTATTAGCAAATGTAACTGTATTACCATTAATAACATGATTAAAGCCTGCGGTTGCATCCGGGTTAATTGTCACATAATCACTTTTCGTAAGTACAACATCTCCGTTTATTATGAGTGAAATTGTTTTTGGACCTTCACTAGTATATTTAACTGTATGAGGACCTTGATTTGTAGCTGTTTGCGGCACGGCTCCACTGCCAAAATTCCAATTCCATGAAGTAGCTCCGGTTGAATTATCAGTAAAAATCACATTTTGTTGCACACAAGTTTCTGTCACATTAGCCCCAAAATCAGCAATAGCAGTCACTTCAGGAGTGTAAGAAAACTGCATATTGATATAGTTGGTTTGATTAGGAGGTGTAAGTACAAATGGCTCAGTACCTTTTGCAAAATCAATGGAATACAGAGGTCCCTGAGCATGTTTGTCAGTAAACTCAATTCTAAGGGTATAGTTGCCATCTGGCACAATGTTACCATTCAAATCCGTACAATCCCATTCAATTGTATGTGTCTGATGACTATTTATAGTTGAACCTGTGATTGCATCAACAACATTGTAGTTTGATGAGGCCCTCCATGTGTAAAGATATTGCTTCCTCTGATTGGCCATTGCCTTGCTGGTCTTTACAAAAACTCCATCCTTTTCGATCCAAATAGCTAAAACATGTTTAGGAGCATAATTTCCCCCAGCTGAAACGGTTTTAACTGTGAAGCTAACAGTTCCGGCTGTTGCACCACTTTTGGATGCTTGCTTCTTTTCGGTAAATGAACTAAAAACCAGGCTGATAACAACGATAAAGACAAAGATCGCTGAGTAAAAAAATGTTTTTTTCGACATGTGAATTTCAATTTTGTAGGTAATTTTAAGAATCGCTGCAATTAAAAAATCAGCGGCCAAAAGTATAATAATTATTGATCTATTTGTATTATTTATCAATAAGTTAATTATTGTGCAAAAGTGCTTTAAAAACAAAAAAAAGAAGGTTTACTACATTTTCTTCTCTTTTGCCCCGTCAACAACAATTTTTGCGACCCTTGCTGAAGCTCCTTCACCACCAAGTTTGTTCTTAAGAAGTAAATAATCAGCATCTAAGGTTTGTTGCTTTTCTTTGCTAAACAGCAGGAGTCCTAACTCCACTTTGAGTTGCTCTTCATTAAAATCGTTTTGAATGAGCTCAGATACTACTTCACGATCCATGATAAGATTAACGAGAGAAATATATCGGATGTGAACGATGCGTCGGGCTATTTCATAGGAAATCCAATTTGCTTTATAGCAAACCACTTCAGGCACATTAAATAGTGCTGTTTCAAGCGTTGCTGTTCCGGAAGTGACTAATGCTGCTTTAGCATGTTGAAGGAGAGCATAGGTCTGATTCTGAACAATTGCTACTTTCTGGTGTCCGGTAATTTTTTTATACAGTGACAAATCTGAAGAAGGTGCGGCTGCAATTACAAACTGATGATCAGGAAACAGGGGAATCATCATGAGCATTCCCTTCAGCATGCGGTTGATTTCCTGCTTACGACTTCCAGGTAAAAGTGCAACAATAGGTCGATCATCCAATTGATTCTCAGTCCGAAATGTTTTTAAAGGTTGTTGAATTCCAGAAATCGCATCTAATAATGGGTGACCAACAAAGTCAACTTCCATTTGATATTTTTGATAGAAATCTTTCTCAAAAGGAAGTATAACCATCATTTTATCAACAACTCGCCTAATGATCCTGACCCTGCCCTTTTTCCAAGCCCAAACTTGCGGTGAGATATAATAATGAACTTTAATTCCATGCTGATGTGCAAATTCGGCAATGCGCAAATTAAAACCGGGATAATCAATTAAAACGAGGACATCAGGTTTAAATTCCAGGATATCTTTCTTGCAAAAACGCATATTATCAA